>Ga0137297_10031_pt1 | contig 120693 bp, 98 predicted proteins | sample RamsorincwithD2O_FD_97191 | JGI IMG/M metagenome (GOLD analysis project Ga0137297, IMG submission 97191) | Mouse cecal microbial communities from Vienna, Austria - Mucin amended with D2O | ecosystem: Host-associated > Mammals > Digestive system > Large intestine > Cecum | place: Austria: Vienna...
TCCACCGGACTGATCCCCTGTATTCGTTTAAAACTCTGGGAAAAATAGCTGGGAGAGGAGAAACCCAGCAGGCCGGAGATCTGGGACAGGGGAAGTTCAGTTTTTGACAGGAGATATCGGCTCTCCTGAATACGGCAGGAGAGAAGGTAGTTGATGGGGGAAGTGCCATACTCTCTGTTGAAGGAATGAACCAGATAATATTTGCTGACATGGGCTACGGCGGCCAGATCATCGAGAGTCAGGCTCTCCTTGAAATGGTTTTCGATGTAGCGGCGGACGATCGCGCATTCTCTGCTGGATTTGCGGACAGAGGGTATAAAGGTCACGGTAAACCGGCTGTGGCGCATCAGGAGTAACAGCACCACTTCCAGAATATCCTGACAGACCGTGTTGTAACCGGGCTGTTTGTTCTCGATTTCGGTCAACAGGAAACGGAGGTGGTTCAGAATCTGTTCTCCGCCTGTCTGAAAATGGACCACGGAGTAACCGTTGCCTGTCTCATCACTGTCTACGTCGCTGGATACCGCCTCAAGGCCGTCCACCCCCATGACGATGTACTCCAGAGGTTTATCTTCGGAACTCACTTCGGTATGTTCAATATTGGAATTGACGATGATGACGTCGTTTGTACCGATGGGTACAGCCTCCTCATTGGTCCGCAGATAGCCGGAGCCATCCGTGATGAAAAAAACTTCAGCACAGGGATGCGTGTGCAGCGTGGAATTCCATTCCGCACTGTACCGGGCGATACTGATGTACAGAAGCTTGGTAACAGAGCGGTCCACCGGAGGCGTCACAGCCAGGGAATCAAGAACATAACGGTTGGTACTCATGGGATAATTTCCTCCTTTGAAAATGGCATTTACATGAACGATAGAATAATATGGAATATAGGACAGCAATATACATAAAAAATGTAACAAGATAGTGAAAGTGTGCTCTTCTTATGATTTTCATAATAAAACCTTTTTGACGACAAAGCAAGAGGATTTTACATCAATAAATCAAAAATAACTGTGTACAAAAAAAGGTGAAATAAAAAATTCGTCAACTTGTATAAGAGAAACGGGACAATTTATAAAAAAAAGACAAAAATAACCTAAATAGACAATATCTATAAAAAAGTAAGCAACATTGAGATAGGAAACCGGAGAGGATGCTGTTATACTTAAAACAGGTAAACAGAAAAAGGAAAACCTGTTTTATCACAAATCTATCATAATCAGGAGGTAAAATCATTATGAAAAAGATACTCAGTATCTTGCTTGCAGCAGTGTTGACAATGTCCATGCTGGCTGGCTGTGGTAACAGCACACCGGATACGCCTGCAGAAGAACCTGCACCGGCTGAGACAGAGGCACCGGCGGAAGAGCCCGCTGAAGAACCTGCGGAAGAAGCGGAAGCGCCTGCAGAAGGTGCAACCATCACTGTAGCGGCGATCGAGACCGCATACGGCAGCGATATGTGGAAAGAGGTCTGCGATGCTTTCACAGCGCAGACTGGCATTGCGGTTGAGCTGATCACAGATAAGAATCTGGAAGATGTGATCGGACCGTCCATGCAGGCAGGAGAATTCCCGGATGTGATTCATCTGGCAACGGGCCGTGAAAAGGCTCTGACAGAAACTTTTATCAAGGACCAGAATCTTGTGGACCTCACGGATGTACTGTCCATGACAGTTCCCGGCGAAGATAAGAAAGTCAGCGACAAGATTGCAGGCGGCTTTACAGAGACAAGTCTGACAAATCCTTACGGCGATGGCAAGACATATCTTGCTCCGATGTTCTATTCACCCTGTGGACTGTTCTATAACGCAGGCCTGTTTGAAGAAAAAGGCTGGAGCGTACCCACAACATGGGATGAGATGTGGGAACTGGGCGACAAGGCGAAAGCGGAAGGCATCTCCCTGTTTACATATCCTACCACGGGTTACTTTGACGCATTCTTCTATGCGCTGATGTATTCAGCTGGGGGAGCAGATTTCTTTACAAAGGCTACCAACTATGAAGAAGGTATCTGGGATACACCGGAAGCACAGACCTGTTTCGATATCGTGGCAAAACTTGCAGAGTACACTGAGCCCACAACACCGGCGCAGGCTAACGATCAGGATTTCACAAAGAACCAGCAGTTAGTTCTGGACAACAAAGCGCTGTTTATGCCTAACGGCACATGGATCGTAGGCGAGATGGCGGAAGCGCCGAGAGCAGATGGTTTTAAATGGGGTATGACAGCTCTTCCGGCTATCAAGGCAGGCGGCGACGGCTACAGCTACACATGGTTTGAGCAGGCATGGATTCCGGCTGGCGCAGCAAATCAGGATGCTGCTAAACAGTTCGTTGCATTCCTTTACAGCGACGCAGCCTGTGAGGCATTTGCAAAAGCAGGTGCAATCCAGCCCGTACTGAACATTGCAGAGAAATTAGAAGGCGATAATCAGATGTTCTATGCGATCTATGACAACGGCGCAAAAGCAGCTATGGGTAACTTTGCAGCATACGATGGCCAGGTGATCACAGTGACCAATCGTGAAGTTTGGTTTGATCCCGTAAATTCTATGGTATCCGGCAATATGACAAAAGATGACTGGATTGCAGGAATCAAGGAGTACAACGATCAGATGCGCGAAAATCTGGTACAGTAACAAGAGAAAGCATCGAGACGATAGTTGAGATGGTACAGTAACAAGCCAGGGGAAGTAGAAAGTTTGTGGGGCATCTTTCTACAGATGGGAAAAGTGAATGAGGAAACGGCGGTAGCAGCAGGCTGCTCACCGCCGTTTTTTTAAAAAGGAGGTGTTTCGTTTCATGAAAAAGCGATCAGGCCGAAACGGGTTTATATTTCTTTGTGCGGCGCCGGCAGTGATCCTGTTTACGGTTTTTATGGTAATTCCTACGATTAATGTGTTCAGAATGTCCCTGTTTAAACGCAGCGCCTATTCTCCGACGGAAGATTTTGTAGGGTTAGATAATTTCACGAAACTGTTTAAGGACGCAAACTTTATCCGTTCCATGCAGAATACGATTCTGCTGATTGTGGTAGTGACGATCATTACGTTTGGTTTTGCTCTGGTATTTGCGGCGATTCTGACAAGAGAGAAAATCAAGGGACAGAATTTTTTCCGGGTGATTTTCTATATCCCGAATATTTTGTCGGTAGTTGTCATTTCCGCTATCTTCAGTGCGATCTATGATACGAACAATGGTACGTTAAATAATCTGCTGTCTCTGTTTTCAAGGGAGAAGGTGGCGATCCTCTGGAAAGGGGAGGATATGGTTATGACCAGTCTGATCATCGCCATGATCTGGCAGGCCATCGGTTATTATATGGTAATGTACATGGCTTCCATGGCCAGCATACCGGTGAGTCTGTATGAGAGTACCAGTCTGGACGGCGCCGGACGGATCACACAGTTTTTCCAGATCACTCTGCCGCTTATCTGGACTAACATTCGTACGACGTTAACTTTCTTTATCATCAGTACGATCAATATGGCGTTTCTGTTTGTAAAGGCCATGACTTCCGGCGGGCCAAACGGCGCTTCGGAGGTGGCGCTTTCCTATATGTATAAGCAGGCGTATACGAATTCCTCCTACGGATATGGAATGGCGATCGGGGCTCTGGTGTTCCTGTTCTCCTTTGCTCTGTCAGCGCTTGTCAATGCGGTTACAAAACGGGAACCGTTAGAATTTTAAGGAGGGCAGGCAATGGAAAGGACGAAAAAATCATCGGCCGACAGGCTGTACAAAATATTTATTTATGTGGCGCTTATCACACTGGCCGTTACGATCATTATTCCGGTGGCCTGGGTGTTTATGGCTTCCATCAAGGAAAACAGCGAATTCTACGGCAACCCCTGGGCGATGCCGGCAGGCTTCTATATTCAGAATTTCGCAGATGCCTGGGGTAAGGCCAGAATGGGCGAGTACATGTTTAACTCAGTGGTTGTCACGGCGCTTGCTCTTGTGATCCTTCTGGTGGTGGCGCTTCCGGCGGCTTATGTGCTGTCCCGTTTTGAATTTAAGGGAAGAAAGTTTTTAAATGTGGCGTTTATGGGAGGATTGTTTATCAATGTAAACTATATTGTGGTGCCGATCTTTTTGATGTTAGTGGACGGTGACAAGCTGTTGAAAAATTCTTTCGGGGGCGGATTCTTTTTGAATAACATCGTTGTGCTGGCAGTGGTCTATGCTTCTACGGCGCTGCCCTTTACGATCTATCTGCTTTCGGGCTACTTTGCAACCCTGGCCCACGATTATGAGGAGGCGGCCTATATTGATGGTGCGGGTTACGGTACGACAATGTTAAAGATCATCTTTCCGATGGCACAGCCTTCGATCATTACGGTGATTCTGTTTAACTTCCTTTCCTTCTGGAATGAGTATATTATCGCGATGACGTTATTGAGCGATCCGAAGGGAAGCAAGACGCTGCCGGTGGGCCTGATGCAGCTTACACAGGCGCAGCAGTCAGCGGCCCAGTATGGCCAGCTCTATGCAGGCCTGGTACTGGTCATGCTGCCGACATTGATTCTTTATATCTGTGTACAGAAGAAGCTGACACAGGGTATGACACTTGGCGGTCTGAAAGGGTAAGGTGAGAGCATGAATTTTTGGAAAGAGCATATGAGTCTGCGGCTTGGAATCATCACAGCGTTTTTTGTGGTTGGGCTTATACTGGTAATGGTGGGCTGGAAGATGACAGGGAAACTTATCGGGCTTGGCATTATGCTGATTGGTTTGGTATTGCTTCTGGCCGCCCTTATGATTTATAATAAACCTTTCGAGGATCCAAAACGTTAGTCTGGATAAAAAAGCCCGGCCGGACCATGCTGTGTCCCGGCCGGGACAAATAAATTTACCGAGGTAGTGCAGAATGACTGAAAAAATAGAAAACAGAGGACGGGTTACGATTCCTACGGATGTGGATGTGGTGCCGGAAACCCTGGAACTGCTTGCCCGTTTCGGAGCGGATGCCATCCGGGACTGTGACGGCACGGATTACCCGGAAGCGTTGAAAGCGGTAGATGCAAAAGTGTATTCTACCTACTATACGACCAGAAAAGACAATGCCTGGGCAAAGGCAAACCCGGATGAAGTACAGCAGTGCTATATCATGACCGGGTTTTATATGGCGAAAGAAGAACCCTTAAAGATTCCGCTGATGAAAGGGATCAGCAACGAACTTCTGATGGTTAATACCCGGGATGACAGGAAACGCTGGTGGGAAGTGATGGACAGAAGTCTCGGAACACCTGTGTCTGTGGAGGAGTGGGAGTATGAGGAGGAAAACGGCTGTGTGATCCTGAAAGAGCCTGTGCCCTGGCATGAATATACGGTGAGCTTCCTCGCTTATCTGATCTGGGATCCGGTTCATATGTACAATGCGGTGGTCAATGACTGGCAGGGGGTGGAACATCAGATCACCTTTGACGTGCGTCAGCCCAAAACCCATGCCCATACGCTTTCGCGTCTGCGCAGGTTTGTGGAAGAACACCCTTATGTGGATGTGATTCGTTATACTACATTTTTTCATCAGTTTACCCTGATCTTTGATGAACTGAAACGGGAAAAATATGTGGACTGGTACGGGTATTCCGCATCGGTTTCCCCTTATATACTGGAAAAGTTTGAAAAGGAAGCCGGGTATCCTTTCCGACCGGAGTATATCATCGACCAGGGGTATTATAATAATCAGTACCGGGAACCCAGCCGGGAGTATAAGGATTTTATGGCATTTCAGCGCCGTGAGGTGGCGGCGTTTGTGAAGGAGATCGTGGATCTCACCCATGAACTGGGAAAAGAGGCGATGATGTTTCTCGGGGATCACTGGATCGGCACGGAACCTTTTATGGAAGAGTTCAGGAATACGGGAGTGGATGCGGTGGTAGGGTCTGTGGGGAACGGATCTACACTGCGACTGATCTCAGATATTTCGGGTGTGAAATACACGGAGGGGCGTTTTCTGCCGTACTTTTTCCCTGATACGTTCCGTGAGGGCGGGGATCCGGTGAAGGAGGCAAAAGAAAACTGGGTGACGGCACGCAGAGCGATCCTGCGCAAACCCATCGATCGGATCGGCTACGGCGGTTATCTGAAGCTGGCCTGTCAGTTTCCGGAGTTTATAGAGTACGTGGAAAGTGTATGCAGGGAGTTCAGGGAGCTCTATGAGAACATTCAGGGTACGGAGGGTTACTGTCAGAAAAAGGTGGCGGTACTGAACTGCTGGGGAAAGATGCGTTCCTGGGGCTGTCATATGGTGCACCATGCGCTGTATCAGAAGCAGAATTACAGCTATGCCGGAGTGATCGAGGCGCTGTCCGGGGCGCCCTTTGAGGTAGTATTTTTGTCTTTTGACGATATCAGGGAAAACCCGGCCTGCCTGGAGGATGTCGATGTGCTGCTTAATGTGGGGGACGGCGACACAGCCCATACCGGAGGAGCGGTCTGGGAGGATGCGGCTGTTTCGTCGGCGTTACGGCGTTTTATTTATGAGGGCGGCGGCTTTATCGGCGTGGGAGAACCTTCGGGCCATCAGTATCAGGGACATTTTATACAGCTGGCGCAGGCCCTCGGCGTGGAAAAAGAGACGGGATATACGCTGGGATATGATAAATATAATTGGGAAGAACACAGAGATCATTTTATACTGGAAGACTGCCCGGGGGAAGTGGATTTCGGCGAGGGAAAGAAAAACATGTATGCCCTGGAGGGGGCGAAGATCCTGGTGCAGCGGGAGAAGGAAGTGCAGATGGCGGTGAATGAATACGGGAAAGGCCGCTGCGTCTATCTTTCCGGACTGCCCTACAGCTTTGAGAACAGCAGGATCCTGTACCGGGCGGTGCTTTGGAGCAGTCACAGCGAAGGGCAGCTTACGCAGTGGTTTTCGGACAATTACAACGTGGATGTCCATGCCTATGTGAAGAACGGGAAATTCTGCGTGGTCAATAATACCTATGAGCCCCAGAGTACTGTGGTGTATAAGGGGGACGGGGAAAGCTTTTTACTTGACTTGCAGGCAGGTGAGATCAGGTGGTATGGGGTGTAACTGAATAGTTATCTAAGGTTTTGTGCCTGTGTGCGGCTGGCGGGAAAGTTGTCTTCTGTGCATGGGCACATTGTGAAAGCGGGGATATGGTTGAAAGTCAGATGCAACAGGATGGCCGAAAGGGTGAACATGGAGGTAAACGTGAAAGAATTTTTCTATGACATGATAAAAGATCCGGGATGCTTTGCCGTGAACAGGGAAGCGCCGCATGCGGATCATCTCTTCTGCAGAAATGTGGAGGAAGCGGTGAAAGAAACAAGCAGTTTCCGGTTTTCTCTGAACGGCCTGTGGAAATTTCACTATGCGAAAAATTACAGAAGTACAATTCCAGGATTTGAGAAAACAGCGTACAACTGCGAAGGCTGGGATGATATTCCGGTGCCTGCCCATATTCAGATGGAGGGGTACGATGCTCCCCAGTATGCGAATACTCAGTATCCCTGGGATGGCAGAGAGGAGATCGTGCCCGGGGAAGTGCCGGAGCATTTTAATCCTGTGGCAAGTTATGTAAAGTATTTTGAGGTGCCAGAGCATTTTGACAGGGAGAGAGTTTATATTTCTTTCCAGGGAGCGGAGAGCGGCATGGCGCTCTGGCTGAACGGGCAGTTTGTGGGGTACAGCGAGGACAGCTTTACGCCTGCGGAGTTTTTCTTAAGCCCCTGGCTGGCAGAAGGGAAAAATAAGCTGGCAGTGCAGGTCTTTAAATGGACCTCCGGCAGCTGGTGTGAGGATCAGGATTTCTTCCGGTTTTCCGGGCTTTTTCGGGAGGTGTATCTTTACACGACACCAAAGATCCATGTCAGGGATCTGAAGGTGGAGACGGATCTTTCGGGCGGAGAACAAAGAGAGGTGCCGGACGGGGAATTTTCGGAGAGCGATCCGGGCGTGGAAATGGCCATGAGCGGACTGTCAGCGGGATACCAGAACGGAACGCTGCAAGTGACGGTTTGGGCTGCAGCAGGTTCAGAATGTGCAGAAAGCGGCGGGGAGAAGGGCGCGGGACAAATCAGTCTCTCTCTTTACGGACCCTGGAAAGGCTTTGGGGAGGAAAGACTGGAGGATGCTCTGTGTCTGTCTGTAAAAAAAGATTTTCTGGCGGCAGGGGAGAACCGCTATACATTGGAAGTCAGGGAACCGAAACTGTGGAGTGCGGAGGAACCGAACCTGTATCAGCTGCTGATGCAGGTCTACGACGAAAAAATGGTGCTGCAGGAAGTGATCCTGCAGGATGTGGGGTTTCGGAAATTTGAGCTAAAAGACAGTATCATGTATCTGAACGGGAAGCGGATCGTTTTTAAGGGCGTCAACCGCCATGAGTTTTGCTGTGAGAGCGGTCGGGTGGTCTCTGATGCGGACACGCTGACAGATATCCGGACCATGAAGCGGCACAATATCAATGCGATCCGCACCAGCCATTATCCCAACAGTTCCCTGCTCTATAAACTGTGCGACCGCTACGGTCTGTATCTGATCGCGGAGAACAATCTGGAATCCCACGGCAGTTTCGATGCGGTGCTGAAAGGGCAGGCACCCATGGAAAACGTAGTGCCTGGAGACCGTATGGAATGGCTGGACGCCATGCTTGACAGAGTGCATTCCTGCTATGAGCGGGATAAAAACCATCCGGCCATCCTGATCTGGTCCTGCGGCAACGAATCCTACGGCGGAAAAGTGCTCTGTGAGATGGCAGGGGAGTTCCGCAGGCTGGATAAAAAGAGACTTGTCCACTATGAGGGGATTTTTCATGACAGAAGATATCCGGAGACATCGGATATGGAGAGCCAGATGTACACTTCTGTGGCGGATATAAGACGCTATCTTAAAACGCATCGGGATAAGCCCTTTATCTGCTGTGAATACAGCCATGCCATGGGCAATTCCTGCGGCGGGATGGAGCTGTACACGGATCTTGCTGAGGAGGAGGCTCTGTATCAGGGAGGCTTTATCTGGGATTATATCGATCAGTCTCTGACAAAAAAGGACCGGTATGGCAGACCGTTCCAGGCTTACGGCGGGGACTTTGGTGACAGGCCAACAGATTTTTCCTTCAGCGGAAACGGCATTGTCTACGGCGGGGACAGAAAACCTTCCCCGAAGATGCAGTGCGTGAAGTACAATTATCAGAATATCCGCATAGCCATCGATGAGGAAGCAGGCTGTTTCACAGTAAAAAACAGGCACCTGTTTTTAAACACGGATCGTTTTGACTGCATCCTGACGCTTTCCGGAAACGGGAAAGTGCTGGTAAAAGAAAGACTGACAGTTTCCGTGGGGCCGTTGGAGGAGAAGACTCTCCGGCTGCCGGCAGCCTTTGCAAAGCCGCGGAAACAGCCGGACGTCTATGCGGTGACGGTGTCCTTTGTTCTGCGGGAGAACACATCCTGGGGGGAGGCAGGTCATGAGATCGCTTTCGGTGAGAAGGCCTTTGTTGTAAAACCGGAGGAGATCCCGGAGGCCGGGAGACCGGCTTATGGGACAGCATGGAAGATCTGCGAAAAAAAGCCTTTTACGGTGATTCATGGATTTCATAATATCGGCGTTCGCGGAGAGGATTTTGAAGTCCTGTTTTCCACGTTATTCGGAGGACTTGTCTCCTACCGGTACGGCGGGAAGGAGATGCTCGCACAGATGCCAAAGCCCAATTTCTGGCGGGCCTTGACGGACAATGACAGAGGAAATCTGATGCCCGACAGGTATGGGCAGTGGAAGCTCGCAAGTCTGTATGCGACGCCGAAGGAAGAAAGTACCGTCGGAACAAACCACTATTATAACAGTACCATGCCGCAGGTGCGTGAGGAGGCGGACCGTGTGACAGTGGCCTATACTTACCACTTACCCACTGTACCGAAAAGCAGCTGTGCGCTGTCCTATACGGTCTATGGCGACGGGACGGTGGAGACGGCGCTTGTGTACGATCCGGTGCCGGGGCTGGGAGACATGCCGGAGTTCGGCGTGCTGTTCAAGCTGGACGCGGACTATGACAAGGTCGCCTGGTTCGGGCAGGGGCCGGAGGAGACCTACGCCGACAGGCGCTGTGGCGCGAAACTTGGAATCTACAGAAACCGTGTGGAGGACAATATGGCGAAGTACCTGGTGCCCCAGGAGTGCGGCAATAAGGTGGGCGTCTATTCCGCATGGGTGACGGATGAAAAGGGTACCGGGCTTTTGTTTGCCGGAGATCAGATGAATTTTTCCGCGCTGCCCTATACGCCCCATGAGATCGAGAATGCGGATCATCCCTATGAGCTGCCGGAGCGCCATTACACAGTGATCCGGGTTGCCGAAGGACAGATGGGCGTGGGAGGCGACGACAGCTGGGGGGCATGGCCGAAGGCGGACAGTCTGCTTGATGTAAGCGGAAGGAAGGAGTTCCGGTTCTTTTTCAGAGGTATTTGAGAGATATGACAGAACAACAGGAAGAAAAGAGAGGGAGAGAAGATGGGAAGAGATGAGAGAGAAGTTTTACGGATCGCAGAGCAGTTTGAGACGGAAGGGATCATAGAGAGTGTGTCGGCCCACGGAAACGGGCATATCAACGATACCTATCTGGTAACATGCAGGGCATCGGATGGATATAAGAGATATATTTTACAGCGCATCAACCATGAGATTTTCAAAAAACCCCGGGAGGTGATGGAAAATGTGCTGGGTGTTACGGAGTTTTTGCAGGGAAAGATCGCGGAAAACGGGGGGGATCCGGAGAGGGAGACGATGCATGTGGTGCCGGCAAAAGATAAGGCGCCCTGTCGGAAACAGGAGGACGGCACATACTGGCGGATGTACCGGTTTATTGAAAACGCCACCAGTTATGATGCTGTGAAGGAGCCGAAAGATTTTTATGAGAGTGCCCTGGCATTCGGGCATTTTCAGAAAATGCTGGCAGATTATCCGGCGAAAGAACTCTTTGAGACGATTCCCGATTTTCACAATACGGTAAAGCGGTTTGATGCTTTCAAAAAAGCGGTAAAAGAGGATGTGATGCACCGGGCGGCGGGTGTGCAGGGGGAGATCCGGTTTATTCTGGACAGAGAAAAGGACTGCCATGCGATCTGTGATCTGCTGGCTGCCGGGGAGATACCGTTACGGGTTACCCACAATGATACAAAGTTAAATAATATTATGATAGATAATGAGACGGGAAAAGGCATCTGCATTATTGATCTGGATACGGTGATGCCGGGGAGCGCTCTGTATGACTTCGGAGATGCCATCCGTTTCGGCGCCTGCACGGGAGCGGAGGATGAGCCGGATCTGTCGAAAATATCCTGCGATCTGGAACTGTTTGAGGTTTACACAAAGGGTTATATAGAGGGCTGTGGCGGCGCTCTGACACAGACTGAGATCCGTATGCTGCCCATGGGAGCGAAAGTGATCACGTTGGAACAGGGGATCCGGTTTCTGACCGATTATCTGGAGGGAGATCACTACTATAAGACGGAGCGCCCGGGACAGAATCTGGACCGCACAAGAACCCAGCTTAAGATGGTGAAAGACATGGAAGAGAAATGGGGAGAGATGGAGAGAATCGTGGAAAACTGCAGAGAAATCCGGGCTTAACTACATGATTGAAAAACAGGAAAGGGGCTGTCGGAAAATAGATAGCCCCTTTTTGCGCAAGTCCGCAAAAAGATATATTAAGTTCTCACTTAACACAAAGCCATGAAATACAGGGAAACGTATGAAATGGAGGAGAAAAGGATATAGGGATAAAGCAAGGTATTTCCGGCTGGCGGCACCCGCTTAGCCGGATTATTTTTCTTGCATATCTGCGGTATTCATGGTACGATAAAAACCGCGATGAAAAATATTAAGAAAAAAGAATACAGAAAGGCGTGGTCATTGCTATGATAGAAGCGGCAATATACGGATACGGAAATATCGGCAGCGGAGTAGTGGAAGTCATTGAAAAAAATCAGGACAGAATCGCGAAGGCAGTCGGCCAGGGCGTGCATGTAAAGTATGTGCTGGATCTGCGTAATTTTGAGGGCGATCCGATACAGGAAAAGGTGGTGCATGACGTGGATATTATCGTGAATGATCCGGAGATAAAGATCGTCTGCGAGACCATGGGGGGCAACGAACCCGCTTTCACATTCACAAAAAAAGCGCTGCTTGCGGGAAAGAGCGTCTGTACTTCCAATAAGGAACTGGTGGCAAACCACGGTGCGGAGTTAATTCAGATCGCGAAAGAGCATCACTGTAATTATTTTTTTGAGGCCAGTGTGGGAGGCGGGATCCCTGTGATCCGGACCATCAACAACGCCCTGAAGCAGGAAACGATTCTGAATATCAGCGGTATCGTGAATGGTACGACGAATTATATTCTGACGAAGATGGAAAAGGAAGGAGCCGCTTTTGAGGATGTGCTGAAGGAGGCGCAGGAATTGGGGTTTGCGGAACGGAATCCGGAGGCTGATGTGGAGGGGTATGACGCCTGCAGAAAGATCGCCATCCTTTCTTCCCTGATGAGTGGGAAGACCGTGGACTATCAGGATATTGATACGGAAGGCATTACGAAACTGTCGGCGGAAGATTTTCTCTATGGGAAAAAGATGGGGAAGACCGTGAAACTGTTGGCTATGAGCAAGCTGACAGAGAACGGCTATCTTGCCCAGGTGTCTCCGGTGTTGATCGGGCAGGAGAATCCGCTTTATAGTGTGAACGGTGTGTTTAATGCCATTTTAATAGAAGGTAATACGCTGGGAAATACCATGTATTACGGCAGCGGCGCCGGGAAGCTCCCTACAGCCAGCGCAGTGGTGGCGGATGTGGTGGAAGCGGCGCGGTTTTCTGGAAGTCATCTGCCCATAGACTGGAGTGAGGAGAAAGTCACGTTAGCCGCGCTTTCCGCCTCGAAGAGACGTTTCTTTGTACGGCTTGACAGAAATCAGGTATCAGAGGCCATGGCAGCGGAAGCCTTCGGCATCGGCAGGGTGGTATGTCTGGAGGAGCTGCCTGAGGAGTACGGCTATATTACGTCTGTGATGGGTGAGGGAGAGTTTGCGGAGAAATTTGAAAACATGGCCGGAGCGATCTCCCGTATTCGGATTGAGGAGTAAGGAATACAGAGGGAGGTCAAAGTTCCATGAAATATATCGTAGTTCTGGGGGACGGTATGGCGGATGAGCCGATAGAGGCTCTTGGCGGGAGGACGCCGCTTGCCTATGCCGATACGAAAATGATGGATCAGCTCAGCAAAAAGGGCGAGGTGGGCATGGTACACACGATTCCCGACGGTATGAAGCCGGGTTCCGATACGGCGAACCTTTCGGTGCTGGGGTATGATCCAAAAAGGTATTATTCTGGGCGCTCTCCGCTTGAGGCGCTGTCCATCGGCGTACCGATGAAAGAGACGGACATTGCGATCCGGTGCAATATTGTGACGATCTCCGAGGAGGAAGAGGCGTTTGAGGATAAGATCATTATCGATCACAGTTCCGATGAGATCAGCACGGAGGACTGTGCGGTTTTATTGAGGGCTGTGCAGGAAGCGCTGCAGAATGAGACGTATCAGTTCTATGTGGGCACCAGCTACAGGCACTGTCTGATCTGGAATAGGGGAACGGTGGTGGAGCTTACGCCGCCCCACGATGTACTGGGGCAAAGGATCGGGCAGTATCTGCCTGGTGATGCGGCTTTGCGGCGTATGATGGAAGTAAGCTACGGCATTTTAAAGGACCATCCCCTGAATGTGGAGCGGAAGAAAAAAGGCTTGAACCCGGCCAACTGCTGTTGGTTCTGGGGGGCGGGGACGAAGCCGATGCTCTCCGATTTTGAGGAAAAAACCGGTAAGAAGGGACTGATGATCTCCGCGGTGGATCTGTTAAAGGGGATCGCTGTGGGAGCCGGCATGGGCGTGGCTCATGTGGAGGGCGCAAACGGCGGCCTGCATACCAATTATGAAGGGAAGGCCCGGGCGGCGGTGGAAGGTCTGTTACACCAGGGCTATGATTTTGCCTATATCCATGTGGAAGCGCCGGATGAGATGGGACATCAGGGCAGCGTGGAGAAAAAAGTGCAGGCCATCGAATATCTGGACGACCGGGTGATCCGTCCTGTGGTGGAGGCCATGGATCAGTCCGGAGAGGATTACAGGCTGCTTATCCTGCCGGATCATCCCACACCGATCCGCGTCAGAACCCACACGGCGGACAATGTGCCTTATCTGCTCTACGACAGCAGAAAAGACTTGCAGTCTGATAGGGGCTATCATGAGGAAGAGGCGGCAGGTGGTCCGTTTGTGGGGCAGGGATATGAATTGATCAATATTCTGTTCTCAGAATGAAGAGGAAGCCCTGTCGGACAGGGCAGAATATGTGCCATAAAACTGTCGGCGGAAAACAGACTGGCGGCAGCGGAAAAGAGGAGTGAATTGTGAAAAAAGTTGTGAAATTCGGCGGGAGTTCTCTTGCCAGTGCGGAACAGTTTGAAAAAGTGGGAAATATTATCCGGGCGGATAAGGACAGGCGCTACGTGGTGCCGTCAGCTCCCGGAAAACGGTATTCCAAGGACACGAAAGTGACGGATATGCTCTATGACTGCTATGCTCTTGCGGAGGAGGAGATGGACTTTGCACAGGATTTTGCGGCGATCAGAGCGCGCTATCAGGAGATCATAGACGGACTTCATCTGGAACTTTCCCTGGAGAAGGAATTTCAGGTAATGGAGGAAAATTTCAGAAACAAGGCAGGCAGCGATTATGCGGCTTCCCGGGGAGAGTATTTGAACAGTATCATTATGGCGAACTACCTGGGGTATGAGTTTATTGATGCGGCGGATGTGATCCGGTTTAACGACGACGGGGAATTCGATGCGGAGACCACCAACAAAATTCTGGGCAAGAGGCTGGAAAAGGCAGAATATGCGGTGATCCCCGGCTTTTACGGTGCGAAGAAAAACGGAACCGTGAAGACTTTTTCGAGGGGCGGATCCGATGTGACAGGTTCCATTGTATCCAGAGCGGTGCAGGCGGATGCCTACGAAAACTGGACCGACGTGTCCGGCTTTCTGGTGGCGGATCCCCGTATTATCTACAAACCCGAGCCTATCGAGATGATCACCTACAGGGAACTGCGGGAGCTTTCCTACATGGGAGCCTCGGTGCTCCATGAGGACGCCATCTTCCCAGTGCGGAAAGAGGGGATTCCCATCAACATCCGCAATACCAATAGGCCTGCGGATGAGGGCACCTGGATCGTGGGAAGCACCTGTCAGAAATCCAAATACACGATCACCGGTATCGCCGGAAAGAAGGGGTTCTGTTCGGTGATTTTAGAGAAGGACATGATGAATTCGGAGATCGGCTTTGGCAGAAAAGTGCTGCAGGCCTTTGAGGATAACCATATTTCCTTTGAACATATGCCATCGGGTATCGATACGATGACGATTTTAGTGCATCAGGATGAGTTTGTGCATAAGGAACAATCCGTGGTTTCTGCCATCAACAGGATGGCTCATCCGGATCATATCGAGATCGAAGCGGATTTGGCGTTGATCGCCGTGGTGGGCAGAAGCATGAAGTCTTCCAGAGGTACGGCGGGCAGGATCTTCTCAGCCCTGGCTCACGCCAATGTGAACGTGAAGATGATCGATCAGGGATCTTCCGAGTTAAACATTATTATCGGTGTGAAGAACGAGGACTTTGAGGTGGCGATCAAGGCAATCTACGATATTTTTGTGTTGGCGAGACTGTAGACCGGCAGTTATGATTTAACTGATCTACAATGATTAAAATGAAACTGTAACAGCTGTAAAAAGCAGGTAACTGTAAAAAGTGACCTGCTTTTTTTATGCGCAGCCCCATGCAGAGGAAATATGCCGCATAAGCAGCGCATGGGGCGCACGGCGGGCAGGGAAAAGTGTATCTGCCTGATTGCGACTTACAATCTGTACTTGCAGCATAAAAACTTTTCCATATCCGTTCGGATAATATTTTCTACTTCAGATCAGAAATTGCAAAAATAATTATTAAAACAATAAAAAAATATTTTATATCAAGTAATTGGTAAAAAAATAGCGAAATAATACAAAAAATATTAAAATAACAAAAACAGTATTGAAAAACGACAAAAAATATGTTAGTTTAATAATATAAAAATAAAAGGAAGGAGGAGTAACAGGGTATGAAAGCAAAAAACCCGGTAACATTGCTGACAGCACAATGGGGGGATCTTCCCTTTGAGGAAGTCTGTAAGCTTGCATCAAAGATGGGATACGACGGACTCGAGATAGGGTGTGGCGGAGACCATATGGATGTGGTGAGAGCTGCTACGGATCTGACTTATGTGGAAGAGAAAAAGGCTTTGTTGGAAAAGTATCATCTGAAAGCATTTGCGATCGCCAGTCATATCGCGGGAAAGATCGTCGGAGATACTTACGATGAAAGGCATGATAATCTGGTGCCGCCGGAGGTAAAAGGAAAACCGGAAGAAATGCGGGCATGGGCTGTAGATCAGATGATGCATGTGCCGGAGGCCTGCAAAAACATGGGCTGTACGGTGAGCACAAGCTTTCTCGGATCCCCGATCTGGAATTACTGGTATTCTTTTCCGCAGACCACGGAGGAGATGGTGGAGAGAGGGTATGAGAGGATCAAAGAGCTCTGGACGCCGATTTTTGATGAGTTTGACCGTTTCGGAATTAAGTATGCGCTGGAAGTACATTCCACGGAGATCGCCTACGATATCTGGACGGCAAAAAAACTCCTGGAAGTATTGGATAACCGTGAGACTTTCGGATTCAACTTTGATCCCAGCCATCTGCTGTGGCAGGGCATAAAGCCCCATATTTTTATCCGGAATTTCCCGGATAAGATCTACCATTGCCATATGAAAGATGTCTATGTTTCAGATGACGATACGGCAAGTATCATCGGCTCTCATCTTGTGTTCGGAGATCCGAGGAGGAAATGGAACTTCAGAAGCATCGGAAGAGGAATGGTGAATTTCGAGGAGATCATCAGGGAACTGAATTTTATCGGCTATGAAGGGCCTTACTCCATTGAGTGGGAAGACAGCGGCATGGAAAGAGTGCAGGGAGCGACGGAGTCCTGCAGGTATATCAAAGATCTGCAGATCAAACCTTCGGATGTGGCATTTGATGCCGCACTGAAGAATTAGGAGGAACAGATGAAAAAATACAGAGCGGGTATCGTTGGAATGGGATTTATCGGTGCGGCTCATCTGGAAGCTTTGAGACGCCTTGGAACAGTGGAGGTCGTGGCAATAGCCGATGCTTTTCAGGGGAAGGAAAAAGCGGAAAGTTATGGCGTACCGAGGGGGTATTCCGATTATAAAGAGATGATCGCCGGGGAAGAGCTGGATGTCCTTCACATCTGCACACCGAATTTTACGCACTGTGAAATTGCTCTATATGCCATGGAACGGGATATCAATATTGTCTGCGAGAAGCCCATGTGCTGCACGGTGGAAGAAGCGGACAGGATGATCGAAATGGCGAAACGGAAAGGTCTGATGCATGGAGTGAATTATCATAACCGCTGGTATCCCATGACAGCGCAGCTCCATGAAATGGTAAAAAGAAATGAGTTTGGAGAGATTCACGCGGTGTACGGTGAGTTTTCCCAGGACTGGCTGTTGTATGACAGCGATTACAGCTGGCGGATCGAAGCGTCCGACGCCGGAAAGACAAGGGCAGTCTCCGATATCGGAACTCATTGGCTGGATCTGTGTGAGTATATCACGGGCCTGACAGTGACCGAGGTCTGCGCGGATTTCAAGATCCTCCACGAGACGAGAAAGAAACCTCTGGGGGAAGCGCTGACATTCGGCGGATCCGGAGGGGATGGCGCTTTTGAGGAGATAAAGGTGACCACGGAGGATCATGCCAATCTGATGTTCCGGTTAAGCAACGGGGCTGTCGGCTCAGCGGTTTTCAGCCAGATCATACCGGGCAGAAATGCAAAACTGGAAATGACCGTGGCAGGCATAAAGCAGTCCGCGACCTGGTGCTGCGACACCTGCAACGAAGTACGGCTGGGAAGACGGGGAGAGTACAGCTGCCTGTTTGAGAAAAATCCGGGCCTGATGGATGAGAAAGTGAGAGTGAATGCCGGTTATCCGGGCGGACATGGAGAGGGCTTTCCGGATGCTTTCAAAAACAGTTTCCGGGCTATGTACAGCGCCATCGGAAAGGTAAAGGAAAATCCCGGGTATGCCGATTTTGAGACAGGCAGACGGGAAGTGATACTCTGTGACAGGATATTGGAAAGTGCACGGAAGAGACAGTGGATTACAGTATAGGGAGGAAAATATACTATGAAAAAAACATTGGCAGTATTATTGAGTATGATGATGGTATTGGGACTGGTGGCCTGTGGGAACAGCGCGCCGGAGACAGGTACGGAGGCGCCGGCAGAGACGGAAGCACCGGAGACGAAAGAGGAAACCCCGGCTGAAGAGACAGAAACGGAACCTTCAGAAGATGGGATGCTGCTTGGGGTGTTTATGCCCAGTGCAGACCATGGTTTTACGGCGGAATCTATTGAGCAGGCAATCGGAGCGTTGGATGAGGTCAAAGCCTCCAGAGATGATTTCGATTATGTGCTCTATAACACGGAAGAGGCATCAGAACAGACCAATCAGATCGCGACGGCGCTTGACATGTATGAGTTCGACGCAGTGATGCTGTGGCCCATCGACGGCGCGCCCCTCTACAATGCGGCACAGTCCATACTGGACGCAGGCGTGACCCTGGTGGTGTATGACCGCCTGATCCCTGATTTTGAGCCTACGGCGGAAATGTGCGGCGACAATACGGCGATCGGTGAAAATACGGCAAATTATATGAATGAATATTTTGCGGACAAACTGGAGGCCGGAGAGACGGTTTCTATTCTGGAGTTCCAGGGAGATACATCGGAGGCCACCGCGGAGAGAACAAATTCCTTTATGGCTACCAAAGATGAGGGAATCGAAGTAGTACAGTCCTTTGTGACAAACTGGTCCCGTGAGACAGCCTTTAACGACATGACAAACTGGCTGGCAAACTCCTCGAAGGAAGATATTGAAAAGATTTCCGCTCTCTACATTCACGACGACGAGCCGCTTCTTGGTATTCTCGATGCGATCGCTCAGTATGATGGACCGGCGACAGTCAATATCAGGGTGGTGTCCGGCGTGGGAGCCCAGAAGGATGTTCTGGATACGATGCAGCCTACACTGGATGAGTATGGAATCAGTGTTGTAACAAATACTTTCGCACCGGGTATGATCAGGCAGTGTGTGGATCTGACAGTGGGTATTATGGACAACTCCGGAGAAACCGGCCTGCACTATGTACCGGTTCAGACGATCACACTGGAAAATGCGGATGAATATCGCCAGTCGGATGAATATAAATACCGTTATCCGGAAGGCTGATGCGGATATGAAAAAAGGTGGCTGCCGCTTTTCCTGTGCGACAGCCACGTTGTGCACAGGCCCGCAAAGGAAGTTTTCTGCTAATGCAGCACGCGGGCCGCGCGGCGAGTGAGGAGAAGATCTCCTCTGCTCGAGTACGGCGTGTAAAGGAGAAAGCGGTATGTTTCTTGAAATGAAAAATATCACAAAATGCTTTGATGCGACGAAGGCGCTGGACGATGTCAGCTTCTCCTGCGAGAAGGGAGAGATCCGCGGTCTGCTGGGAGAAAACGGCGCCGGAAAATCCACGCTGATGAATATACTGGGTGGTGTATTTCCACCCACAGAAGGAAGGGTGCTCATAGAGGGGAAGGATATTACGGAGAGCGATGAGAAAAAAGCTTCCGGAGCCGGCATCCGCTTTGTGCATCAGGAACTGAATATTATCAATGACCTGCGGGTATATGAAAATCTTTTCCTGGGGGAAGAGATAAGCAGAGGTTTTGGCTTCACAGATAAAAAACGCATGCGTGAAAAGAGCATACAGGTTCTGACGAAGGTAAACCTGGGGGATCTGGATCCGGATCTCTATGCGAGAGAGCTGGATACATCCCATAAACAGCTGCTGGAGATTGCAAGAGCACTGCTTTTTGATGCAAAGGTCATTATCCTGGATGAACCTACCACGGCGCTGTCCGAGGAGGAGATAAAAAATCTGTTTGGCATTATGAGAAACCTGAAAGCCGAAGGCGTAACGATGATTTATATTTCCCATAAAATGGCGGAATTGTTTGAAATCTGTGATACTTTTACAGTACTGCGCGACGGAAAATTTATTGCTTCGGGAAAGATGGCGGATATCGACGAAAAACAGGCTACAGCCATGCTGACAGGCCGGACCGTAAAAAAGATTGAAGATAAGGTGAATCACAGCAAAGAGGTGATCTTCCGGGCAGAGAATATAAGCTGTGGAAAATATTTCAGGAATGTCAGTTTTGATCTGCGGGAAGGTGAGGTCCTTGTTTTTACAGGTTTGCAGGGAGACGGCAGAGGAGAGCTGGCGGAGGCCTTATTCGGCATCCGGAAGCTGACGGAAGGAAAAACTTTTCTGGATGGAAAGGAGATGAAATATCCCTCCATTAAAGCGGTTATGAAAAGCGGGATCGGTATGATTCCGAGAAACAGGAAGGAGCGGGGGATCATCAAGGATCTGAGTATTCTGGATAATCTGTCGGTGGCTGGCTACGCAAAGGAGAAAGGCGGCTTTTTTGTGGACAGGAAAAAGCAGTTGGAGTCCTTTGAGGAATGTAAGACAAAGCTGAATCTGAAAGCGGGAAACCCGAAGGATGCGATCACCTCTCTCTCAGGCGGAAATCAGCAGAAAGCGGTAATACAGCGCTGGATCTCCTTAAAATCCAGAATTTATATTTTTGATAACCCCACGCAGGGAGTGGATGTGGGCGCAAAATTTGAAATTTACAAACTGATCAATCAACTGGCCGAAGAGGGGATCAGCATTATAGTGTTTACCTCGGAATACCCGGAAATACAGCAGGTAGGAGATCGGCTTATCATCATGTATGACGGGGAAGTAAACGGGATGATGGAGCGGGAGGAATTTGATGAGAATCAGATCATGTACTATGCTACCGGCGGTGGCAGGAGGAAGCGGGAATGAATAAAAAAATAATTACAGGACAGAAGATCCGAAAGATACAGAGCGAATACAGCTATCTGGTATCCTTTATTATTCTGGTGCTGATCGCACTGTATTTCAACCATAGTTTTCTGTCGTATTCAAGTATTATTACACTGATCTCCAATGCAACAATAACGGGTGTTATTGCATGCGGCATGACACTGGTGATTATAGCGGGGATGATCGATCTGTCGGTGGGATCTATTGTGGCACTGACGGCAGGCCTTGGCATTCTGGTTCTGAACCGGACCGGCAGCATTGTGCTGTGTATCCTGTTTTGTCTCGGTATGGGGCTTGTGCTGGGGTTCATTAACGGCGTACTGACAGCCTATGCCGGCATGGCAGCGTTTATCGCCACCCTGGCTACCCAGTGCGCGTACCGGTCTGTGATCACACAGATCGGACAGGGTGGCCCATTTTCCGTTGACAGAGGTATTTTAAAAAGTTTCAGTAAGATTGCCACCGGAAAACTGTTTGGAAGCCTGCCGGTGTTAGTGATCTTTCTGTTTGCTGCAGCGCTGCTTACCTGGGTGCTTCTCACAAAGACAAAGTTTGGTTGCTATGTATTTGCAACAGGATCCAATGAACATGCGGCGATCCTTTCCGGCATTGATGTGAGAAAAGTAAAACTGGCCATCATGGGTTATGTAGGTCTTTTATGCGGTCTGTCGTCGGTACTGCTTGCTTCCAGAATGTCTTCGGTGACGGCATCCAATGCGGGATCCGGGTATGAACTGGACTGTATCGCGGCAGTTGCCATAGGCGGGACGCCGATGAGCGGCGGAAGAGGAAAGATCATAGGAACTTTTCTCGGGGCGCTGATGATGCAGATGATCTCCACGATACTGATTGCGGCGAAGATCGATCCGTTCTTAACAGGTCTGGTGAAGGGGATCATTATTATTGTGGCTGTCATTTTCCAGAAGGATGGCAGAAATGCATGACAGAAGAAAGGTGTGATGACAATGAGGAAGAGACTGGAACATTCAGGTTTGCCGATCTATTATGACGATCAGTATGTGCTGCATTTTGAGGAGGGGCTTACCTGCAAAGGAAGCGGCACTAAAGAAGCGGAAAATATGCGGGGACTTTTATACAGGGAAGAAAATCTGGACGGAAAGGAAGTCTGTTACAGTTTTTACAGGGATATTGTCTTTGAAAAGGACAGAGAGCTGTTTGAGAGCCGCGATTACAGGTATGACATCACGGTGATCATGCCGGGGGACATCAACGGGGAATGTAAGAAGACGTCAGGGCATTTTCACGGGGAGATACAGGGGCAGACCTGGACTTATCCGGAAATATATGAGGTGCTGGAAGGTGAGATCACCTTTCTTTTACAGAAAACAAAGGACTTTGAACGGAAAGATCCTGTGTTTGAGAGCATCAGGGCCGTAAAGGTCACGGCCGGACAGGCTATTGTGATCCCGCCTTTTTGTGGTCACGGCTCCGTGAATACCGGGGATGGCGTGGGGATATTCAGCAATATTGCGGTGGTGAGCTGTCCACTGTTCTATGAACCGGTCAAAAACAGACATGGCCTTTCCTATTATATTGTGAAAGAAAAAGGACAGGTGATCTATGTAAAAAACAGCGCCTATGCGGATCTGCCCGGGCTGGAAATCGCAGTACCGGAAGAGGATGGAGAACTGGGTATTATTTTTGGAAAACCTGTCTATCAGGAATTTGTGAAGGCGCCGGAGAAATTTGATTATCTGCGTGATCCCGGGAAGTATGTGGACAGAATGGAGCAGATGTTTAAAACAGCATGATGGAACAACAGAGATGAAGAGTGGTCTGCCTGTATAAAAAAGGATAGATGAATCGACAGACCGGGAAAGGAAATGAGGAGAAAAATGAAACTTCAGATAGCGATTGATTTAGCGGACAGCAGTACGGTACTTGACATCGTGGATCAGATTTATGATGTGATAGATATTGTGGAGATCGGGACACCGATGATCATAAAGGAAGGGATGAGCGCGGTAAGGAAAGTGAAGGAGAAATATCCTCAGGTCACAGTGCTGGCGGACACGAAAATCGTGGACGGAGGAAGTCTGGAATGTGGAGATGTCTGCAAGGCAGGCGCGGATATTGTCACGGTATTGGCCGTCTCTGATGATGAGACGATCACGGATGTGGTGAAGACGGCTCATCAGTACGGAAAGAAGGCCATGGCAGACCTGATCAGCGTGGAGGATATAGGAACCAGAGCCAGAAAATTAAAAGAACTGGGCATCGATTATATTGCGGTGCATACCGGCGTGGATATGCAGAAACAGGGAAAGACGCCGTTAGGAGATCTGAAAGAACTTGTAAAGGCAGTGCCTTCCACCATGTGCGCCGTGGCAGGCGGTGTGAAACTGGAGACACTGGATCAGTATGTGCAGGTGAGACCGGAGATCATCATTGCGGGAGGCTCTCTGGCGGGAGCGGAGGATGTCAGGAAGGCAGCGCTTGAAATGAAACGGAAAATGGACGGACAGGAGTGAAAAGTGAGAATGAATACAAAGGAAATCAGCAAAAAGATAGTGGAGGAACTGGATTTTGCTCTGGGCAGCATAGGGGAAACCGAAGGAGAGGAGTTTGTGGAAGCTGTGCTTGCGGCGGATAAAGTATTTGTGGCCGGAGCCGGCAGGTCTCTGTTAATGATCAGAGGTTTCGCCATGCGGCTGATGCATCTGGGATTTCAGGCCTATGTGGTGGGAGAGACCGTCACGCCGGCCATCGGGGAGAAGGATCTGCTGGTGATCGCCTCAGGAAGCGGGGAGACAGGGACACTGACGGTGATGGCGAACAAAGCGAAAAAGGTGGGTGCTGCGCTTGCGGCAATTACGATCTATCCGGAATCCACCATAGGGAAGCTGGCGGATCATGTCGTGCAGATCAAAGCGGCCACCACCAAAGGGGAACGGGACAGTGTAGGCTCGTTCCAGCCCGGCGCCAATATGTTTGAGCAGAGTCTGCTGTTATTTTGCGATGCGGCTGTCATTCAGATCATTCAGAAATGCCATATAGAGGAACAAAACAAAAAGCTGATGGCAAGACATGCAAATCTCGAGTAAACGAAAAGAAAGACAGTGGAGAAAAGGTCATGGGATGTATAGCGGGAATTGATATAGGCGGAACCAATATAAAATGTATCGTAATGTCGGAGGAGGACGAGGTGTTAGCCCGGGAGAGCGTAAGCACGCCTTACAGAAGACCGGTTTTGGAAGTGGTGGATCTGATAGAGGAAGTTGTACGCCGGATGCTCAGAGAGGCCGGAAGGGAGAAAAGCAAACTGTCAGGAATCGGTCTGGGGATCCCGGGCCCCACAAATTTCAGGACCGGTGTGGCTTACGAGGTGCCTTTCCTCGGCTGGAGCAATGTAAATATCTGTGAAATGCTGGAAGAACGCTTTCATGTACCGGTGTTCTGTGACAATGATGCCAATCTGAATGCGCTGGGAGAGATGCACTTCGGCGCGGGAAGGGGGCGGCGCGATATGATACTTCTGACGCTGGGAACAGGGTTAGGCTGCGGGATCATTGTGGATGGACGGATACTTCGCGGGGCAAATAATGTGGCGGCGGAGGCCGGACATATGGTGATCGAAAATGGCGGTGCACAGTGCGTCTGCGGGAAGAGGGGATGCTTTGAGAGTTTGTGCAGCGCCACGGCTCTGGTGAGATATGCCAAGGAGCTTGTAAAACAGTATCCGGACAGTATTCTGCTGCGGTATGCGGGAGGGGAGCCGGAGAAAATAGACGGAAAAATGATTTACAGCGGTTGTCTGAAAGAGGATCCTGCCAGCCTGAGAGTGAGGGATATTTTTGTGGAAAAACTGACCACCGGACTGGTCAATCTGATCGATCTGTTCAACCCGGAATGTATTATTTTAAGCGGCGGCGTATCTGGTATGGGGGAAGTGCTGCTTTCCCCGCTGCGCGTGTCCGTGGAAAAATTGTTGATGCATAAAGTGCAGAAATGTGATATTATAATAGGAAAGCTATACACCATGGCGGGCGTTATGGGAGCCTGTTATATGGTGAGGGAAAACAGGACGAAGCGGGAGTTATAGAACCATATGTTGATGGAGAAAACCAAGGCAGAGATAAGAAGGGAGAGAATACTGGAGCTTTTGGATGAGCTTGGTTCGGTATCGGTCAGCACGTTTTGTGCCACACTCGGATGCAGTGAATCAACAATGCGCAATGATCTGGCATATCTGGAAACTCTGGGAAAACTTTACCGCACTTTTGGAGGGGCTGTCAAAATGGAAAAGGCTCCCTATATCTCCATACATAACCGGAAAATACTTTATGCGCAGGAAAAGAAAGAGATAGCGGAATACATAGTGAGCCATATGATACACGCAGGCGATACGATCATTCTTGATACGGGGTCCACCTGTGCCGAGATCGGGAGAGCTGTTGTGGAGTGGAAAATACCGGTTACTATCATTTCTTCTTCTCTGGAGATCGTGAATATTACTTCTGCGTCGGAGCTGGTGAATCTGTATTGTATCGGCGGATTTTACAATGCACAGAGGGGTTCTTTTACAGGAGAACTCTACAGAAGCGCGCTGAAGGATATCCATGCGGATCTGTATTTCGCCGGTGTGACGGGAATCGATAAGGAAGTAGGAATCACTATTCCGCTGGGGGAGGAGGTAAACATGAAAAACCTGTATGCGGAAGTGGCCTCCAAAGTATGTGCCGTGGCGGATTTTTCAAAATTTGGGAAAACCTCACCGAGGAAAGTGTTAAACCACGTGGACAACGTGACGATCATCACAGACAGTTCGGTTAAGGAGGAATATGTGGAGGAAATGCAGGAAGCAGGATATCATATTCTGGTGGCGGATAAGGTGAAGCAGAGAGTATAGGCGCGTGATTTATGGGCAGAGCAGGATCGGCATGGGGCAGGGACTGCTGACAGATGGACAGGCAGGGAATTTGAAAGCGGTTCCCTGCTGTTTTCTATTATATGAGAGATTGCGACAGTGTAGATCATTTCAGGAGAATGGCATTTTCCTGCCTGACTGCTATGAAAATATCACGAAAATACAACTAAAGTAGTATGGTATTTTATGCGGAAGTATGTTAATAATCGTATCAGGTACAGGATCCGGATATGAGAAAACGGCGGAGAGATCAGACAGAGAGATGTATCCGCCAACGTACCTGTAAAATACTGTAAACCTGTCAAATATCAGAAAAGGAGACTATGTGTATGTATTTATTATCTGTATCAGCTGTTATTTTGTGTTTTATTGTGATTCAGTTTGTGAATCCCATCAGTATCTTTGGTTTTGTGGATGTAACCAGTATGGCGCTTTTAGTGATTCTGGTTGTTCCGATCATGCTTTCCGCGGGGCTTTTGAAGGACCTGAATAATGCGATCAGGCTGGTTCTTGGAAAGAGGAAAGAGGCGGCGATGTTAGAACTGAAAAGGGCGAAGTTAGCGGTGGATATGATGATAAAAATTTCCATCTACAGCAGCATCTTTGTGACGCTGATGGAGCTGGTGGTTCTGCTGCACAATATGTCGGATCCCTCCTATCTGGGGCCGATGATATCCATGTCGCTTCTTATTATGCTGTACGCTATGGTGGTCAGTCTGCTGTTTATGCCGATCCGGGGTAAGTTGGAACAGAGGATCCTGGAATATATACCGTCCTGTCCGGAGAAGGATGAGGAGGTGCAGGCTGTACCGGAGCGAAAAGAAGCTGAATGGAAAGGAGTGGAACAGGAGAAGTCCGGACAGAAGGAAGTACAGCAGAAAGAAACGATTTCCTGACGGGAGCAGGCAGTAGATGGAGAGGTGCGCTACCATGGTAAAAGTGATAAAAAAATGTGCTGCCGTTGCCTGCTATGTTTTCCTGCTGTCGTTTTTCTTTGAGGTTCGGATAGAGAGGCTGTTCGACGGAAAACAGTTTCTGATATGGGTTCTTGGGACAGGGCTTATGTGCCTTCCGTCGTTTGGCGAAAAAGGGGAGGCGGAAACCTGGGGACAGAGAATGCGGCGTATCTCGCAGTGCGGTCTTTTTGCCAGTTTCCTGGAAGGCTTTTTGCTGTGTCTTACGACGATGGAGCGAATGCGGAATACAGGGGAAGTTCTGCCGGAACTTGCGCTTTGTCTGCGGCCTGTTTTATATGGCATCTGCGTCTGGACGATTTTTGCGGAACAGACCGGCAGAGAAAAACAGAAAGAGGCGGAAGGAGAAAAAGACGGAATTCGGGAGATCAGTGCCAGTGAGAGTTATATTCGGTTTGAACAGATGGGCCTCACAAAAAGGGAATGTGAGATAGCGATCCTGATCTGTCAGGGGATGAGCAACGGCGAGATAGCGGAAAATCTCTGCATCTCGGAGGCTACGGTGAAAAAACATATTTCCAATATTTTTGAGAAGCTTAACTGCAGCAGAAGGGAGCAGATCCGGATGCGGTTATTTTCATAAAAGTAAAAAGAGACAGGCGGGGGAGAGATGACTTCCCTGCCTGATTTTTTCGACAAGTGGGAAATTTTGAGCAGGAGAAAGCTGGCAATATGACATTGCCTGTGAAAAGTCACTTATTATATGAACTGTGGCAAAAAATTTTTGGCGGTTTCTTGACAATGCGTGGAAAGTGGTCATATAATATATAGAAACAGAAAGCTTCGTCTGAAGACTGTCTGGTAGCATGACAGATAGAGAACAGGTGTAATAATTATGAAAGAACGGAAAAATGTCAGAAAAACAGCATTATTTTTTGACATAATCTCGGGGGGGGTATTTGTAAGACGCAGTAATAACCCCGGCTCCGTTCTTTTTTGTGTTATAAAAAACGCTGTTAAAAAATATGGGGCAGTGTGTTTTGCGGACTGCCACTTTGTTGAACAGGGAAAGCCACGCATTATTTCCGGCGGGAAATAATGGTGGCTTTTTTGCGTGCAAATAGCGGGCAGTGCTCACTTTGCGAGATTTACTTCGTAAACTCGTAAGATAACCCGGAGACATTTAAGTAGAATCAGGGGAAAGGAAGACCGGATGACACAGAAAGAATTACAGAAACTGCGCAGACAGGATCTGCTGGAACTGCTGCTGGCGCAGGGGGAGGAATATAAGAGGACGACGGCGGAACTGGAGGAATGCCGTAAGAAGCTGGAAAGCCTTGAGGTGACTTACGAGAGGGTAAGAAAACGGCTGGATGTGAAAGATGCGATCATTCATGAACTCAAAGAATCGCTGGAGACGGAGAGGCTGGAGAAGCAGATCAAACTGGAGGATGCAGGTTCCATCGCAGAGGCGTCCCTTAAGTTAAACGGAATATTTGAGGCGGCCCAGGAGGCGGCGGACCAGTATCTGTATAATATCAGGCTGATGGGGAAAAAGCGGGCCGTTGGGTCAGAACGGAGGCCGGAGGCGGCAGTAGAATAGGAAAGGCAGAAGACGGGATAAGGACAGTTGGAGTTTATGGGAATGGAAGCGCCTACACTGGAACAGCTGGAGGAGGAGCTTAGAAGGGAACAGAATAAAAACAGTATCAGACGCATGCTGCGGAACACGGTATTTTTCCTGGTGGTGGTGGCTGCAGCGGCGGTACTGATGGAAGTGTTATTTTTACCGACAGTGAAAATAGAGGGCAGATCGATGGAAGGGACCCTGAGGGAGGGGGAGCTTGTGATGGTGAAAAAAGGAGCGGAATACAGTGTGGGAGACATTGTAGCATTCCACTATAATAATGAAATTCTGGTGAAGCGGGTGATCGGGCTGCCGGGAGACTGTGTGGAGATGGATGAAGAGGGAACGGTATCGGTAAACGGGGAAGAGTTAAGGGAACCCTATGTGTCAGAGAAAAGTTATGGGGAATGTGATATTGCGTTTCCCTGCCGGATTCCGGAGGGAGAAGTGTTTGTGCTGGGGGATAACAGGCCGCTTTCGGTGGACAGCCGAAACAGCAGGATGGGGTGTGTGAGCCGGGAGAAGGTGATCGGAAAAGTGGCAGCGAGAATATGGCCGGTCAGAAAGATCGGATTTCTATAAAAGAGACAGATGAGAGAGAAAAAGCAGAGACGGGCAGGGATTGAGAAAAGGAGGTAGCGTATGAAATCTTTATTTAACAGACAGGTGGAAAGATTCGTGCGTGAGAGAAAACGGTACAAAAGGTGGCTGGCATTGTTTTTGTGTCTGGCGGTAATGGTGTCATCTGGGACGTATATGTCGTTAACCCGGGAGGGGAGAGCGTTAGACAGTGATGCAGAGCTGCAGGCGGAGAGCGTCAGCGTGGAGACGGACGAAACCGGAGCAGGCGGAAGCGGAGAGGGGACGGATCTGACCGGAGGCGGTGAAGGTGAAGGAACTGACATGGCCGGAGCAGGCGGGAGCGCTGAGGGAGCCGGTGTGACCGGAGCAGGCGAAGGCGAGAAAGCTGACGCCGATAAAGTGAGCGGAAGCGGCGCTGGCCAGACAGAGGCTGATAATGGGAAAACCGACGCTGACGGAATAGGCGGAAGTGGCAGTGGAAGCAGTGCTGGCGGAAGCGGAGAAGACGGTGGGAAACCGGACGCTGATGGAATCACAGAAGGCGGAGCAGGAAGCGATGCCGATGGAGCAGGCGAAGGCGGCAGTGAGGCCGATAAAACCGGAGAAGACGACGGTGAGGGCAATCCTGATGGAGATATGGAAAACGGCGGTATGACAGGTGCTGATGGAGCGGCTGGAAATAGTGGAAAGACTGAGGAAAGCGAAGACAGCGGGGAAGACGGTGATGCTGAAGTTGGTCAGGATGAAATAGTTGTAGACGCAGATGAGACCGTAAGCGGCAATGAGGAGGAAATGACGGATGTGGATGCACTGATGACAGTCAGTGATAATGATCCGTTAGCTTTGACGACCCTGCAGGAACTGATAGACCTGGTAAAAAACGGCTCTGAAGAAGATTTTGAGAAGTTGGTATTTGCGGGCGCTGATGTGGTGATAGGAGATAATGGTTCGCTTTCTGTCACAATGCGACAGGATTATACAGAGACACTTTCCATACCGGATGGTGTGGAGCTTACGCTGGATTTAAACGGGTATCATCTGTATGTGCCGGATGATACCAGTACGTCAAATGCCAGCGGCGTTGTTGTTTCCGGAAGTCTGACGTTAAAAGACAGTGCCGGAAACGGCGGTATTGCTGCGTCCGGAACAATAGATGATATGCGCGGTATCTATGTGGGAAGAAACGGTATTTTCAATATGGAAGGCGGAACTGTTTCCGGCTTCCGGTCCGGCTATAATGGTGCAGGCGTTTATGTCGGCAATCTGGGGACATTGAATATGACCGGCGGTACGATTGAGAACAACGGCTCTGAATCGTATGGCGGTGGTATCTTTATCAATACCACCTGTCAGGTAACCTTCAGTGGCGGAAATACTGTTATCCGCAATAACAGCGCTGAAAAAGGCGGCGGTATTGCTTTTGAAAAATTTCCGAATGAAAAACAGACGCTGCAGGATATCCGTCTGGAGGGAAACCACGCTGAGAAAAACGGCGGTGCCTTCCATGTGGCGGGGAAAGGGGGATTAAATGTCAAAAATGTAATCATGGACGGAAATACGGCGGCAGAAGGCTATGGCGGCGGTATCTGCATGGAGGAGGCTGCCAGCAATCTGATTCTGACAGATACACAGTTTAAGAATAATATGGCGTGTCTGGGCGGCGGCGCTGTGTATATGAAGGGCGAGAAGGGGAAGGAAAGCTCCTTCCGGATGAATGGCGGTTCAGCTGTCGAAAACGGTGTAAAAGCCGGCAGCGCAACGGAGACTTACGGCGGTGCGTTTTATCTGACTGGATATACAAACACAGTGATCACCGGCAGAGAGGGGGCACCGGTTCGGATCAATAGGAATCATGACGCCTGGTATGGCGGCGGTTTTGCCGTCGGTGCAGGCGGTTCCCTGAACATGCAGTGGGTGGAAGTGAATGACAATACGACTTGGGCACTCAATAATTCCAGATATGATTATGGTGGTGGCTTTTTCTCATTGAGCGATACGGAGATGGAACATGTATCGGTCTGCAGAAACAGACCCAGTGAGAGTGCAACATACGGCGGCGGCGGTTTTCTTGTGGGGAATGCCTGGAATACAGGCAAGAACCTTACAATGAGAGACTGTACTGTTTCAGATAATATAAAGGGAAGCAATGGTGGCGGCGGTATTATAAGCTACAGTTATCTCGATATGGAAAATTGTTCCATTATTGGGAATACGACAAAGGGGGATAATGGCGGCGGTATCTGGGTCCATAGAAGAGCGGATATCAGAAATACGCTCCTTCAAAATAATACGGCAGCCAGTCAGGGCGGTGGTATTTATCTCTCGGGAAGTGATGAAAGTTCCATGAGACTCACTGACTGTGAGGTCATTGAGAACACCAGTGGGAATGAGGGCGGCGGTGTCCGCGCGTGGGGAGGTACTGTGGGCACTGTTGTGACAGCTGTCAATACTTCCTTTGACAGAAATAAGGGTGGCAGCAGCGGTGGTGCAGTTTTGGCAAATATACTGATCGTCGAAGAACCGGCGGAGGGTGAGGGTGAAGGACAAAGGGTTTCAACCTTTAACGATAACACAAGCGGTGGTTACGGCGGTGCGATCTATGCGAAGGATGTGCTTATCAGACAGGCTGGTGTGAAGATAAACGGCAATGTGATTGAAAGAGTTTACTATGGGGGAGGTATCTATGCGACAAACAACGTTACCATCGAAAAAGCGGGAGTAGAAATTTCAAATAACAGAGCCGTGTTTGGCGGTGGAATTTTTGCGGTATCCGTCAACCTGAAAGGAACCATTATAAAAAATAATACCAGTGACAATTGGGCAGGTGGTATTTATCTGGGAAAGGGAGAAAGCGTTCTGGACGGATGTATAATATCCGGAAATAAGGCGGCAAACGGAGGCGGTGTCAGCCATCGGTACTGCGGGGGAACTTTGACGGTCAAAGGAGATACAAAAATTACCGATAACACGGTCAGCAGCTATGGCGGCGGTATTCTGATACGAGGGGGTACCGTGATACTGGAGGATGGCGAGATATCTGGCAATAAGGCTCAAAAAGGCGGCGGTGTTGACTTATGCACGAATACCGTTGAGGATGGAGCTTATGAGGAATCGGAGTTCATTATGCGCGGGGGCAGCGTATATGATAATGAGGCTTCAAAGATTGGCAACGATATTCGTTTGGACAATATAGTAGAGCATACGAAAAATGAGGTGGCTTATGAGCGGATGGCCAGAGTCACCCTGCCGAAGGCATCTGAGATCTCTACCGGAAAAGTGAAAGGCAGATTCTGGGAACAGAAGAGAAGTACCGGAGTAGGGACAGAAAGACAGGAGGATGCTTATAAGGATTTCGTAAATGAGAGTACGACTGCCAATGATGATATCGGGCTGACTTTCGTATATGGCTATACGGGAGATGCTGCCCGTGCAGAGAGAACGGATGGTACAATAAAAGATTATCCGACTGTGAATGATGCCATGAAAGCGGCGTTTGCAACGGGAGACGTGACGAAGATCTCTCTGCTGCGGAATACGATAGAAGACGTTGTTGTACCAGAAGGCCTTACCACAACCCTGGATTTAAACGGCTATACAATGGACAGCGAGGAGGCCAGTACGATCACTGTGGAACAGGGGGCGGATCTGATGATCACCGATAGCAGTGATGGACAGAAGGGCATAATTACCGGTGGCGAGCCTATCCAGCTTCGCTATAAAGAGGGAACAGAAATCATAGCGGGTCTGATGGTTTACGGTAATGCAACGCTGGAAAAGGGAAGTATTGGGAACAACTATAATGAAAATTATGGAACCACTGTTTATACCGGTGCCTATGTGGCACAGACCGGTCTGTTTACTATGCAAGGCGGCAATATCTGTGGCAACAATAACAACAAAAACGGGCGGGGTGTTATGGTAAATGAAGCCGAGACATCCCGGGCGGGCAAAGGCGCCACAGGTGGCAGGTTTGTAATGACTGGAGGCAGTATCTCCGGAAATGCCAGAGGTGTTCAGTTGAGCGGTGATGGAAAAGAGGGTGGCCTTCACGCTGTATTTGAGATGCACGGATCAGAAACAGTGACGCCGGTGATTGAGAATAATACCGGTGCATCCGACAGAAGTAGCAATGGTACTGGCCTTTATGCCGGTGAAAGAAGTGAAGTTACAATAGTTGGCGGGGTTTTCAGAAATAACAAAGGTGCAAACTGGGGTGGCGGCATCCATGTCGGGTCCGGCGCAAAAGCAACGCTGAAGAATGTAAATTTTGTTGGCAATAGCGCAAGTTGTGGAGGAGCAGTATCCTCTAACTCGAGTGTGATCTTAAAGATAGATGGATGCAGAATGGAGGAAAATACAGGAAGTGGTGGCGGCGGTGCGCTGTTGCTCTGGGACGGAGGCAAGGCTGAAATAACAGATACTGTTTTTGAAAAAAACGGTGCAAACAGTCAGGGTGGAGTCATTTTTCTGGGAGGTGCAGGCGGCTGTACTGTGAAAAACTCCATCATGGAGAATAATACATCAGCCAGTGACAGCGGGGCGATCCGGGTATATTCCGGGACGTTATATATTGAAAATACAGAGATCAGCGGAAATAAAGCCGGGACAAACGGCGGCGGTATCTGTGTGACAGGCGGTACCCTAAATGCTGAAAATGTGGAAATTACCGACAATGAGGCGGCAACAAACGGCGGCGGTATTTACACAACGGGCGGTACCTTAAATATTACGGACACGATGATCACAGGCAATGAGGCCGGGTGCGGAGGCGGGCTGTACTCCAGAGGTACGGGAAACTGTACAGTGAAAAATACAGAGCAGACCGATACGGCGGAGAATACAGCCGGCATCTATGAGAATTATGCGTTGGATGGAAAGGATGTCTATGTAAAGAATACGGCTGCGGCAGGCAGTACATATTGTGTTACCCTGCCGACTGTTCCCGGAAAAGATTACAGATGGCTGGATGAGAAAATCGGATTAGCGGTGGAAGTACCGACGAAAGAGCTGTCTGTAACGGCACAGCAGGAGTATTATCTGACGGCTTTCCGCGGGGATTTAAATACGGAGAGCGCCGCGCAATGGAACGGAACGAAGTATTATACGGTTCAGGCGGCAGTCGATGCTATGATAAAAGCTGCGGAGAGCGGTGAAGCCACCGGGGATGGAACGATTTACCTGCTCAGGGATGTGGCGGAACGTGTAGTTATCCCGAAGGACAGCAATATTACGGTGGATTTAAACCATTATACCATGTATGGATGGGGCGATGCCATTTTCACGGTGGAGGGAAAACTGATCATTCAGGACAACAACAATCCGACAATAGGGAATGATGTACCAAATCCTGATGCGGCTGAAGGCACATCTGCTGAAGGTGCAGCTGAGGATGATTCCCAAAGCAGGGTGTCGAAAAAAGGCGATGTCGGCGCACTGCGAATCATGAATGCGGGCGCGGAAGGCCGTGCGGTATATATAAAGGAAAATGCTGAACTGGTAGTGAAAGGCGGCGTGGTAGAGGGATTTAAGGCTGGCAATGGTGGTGCTATCTATGCGGAAAAGAACAGCCGGATAACGATAGAGGGCGGCACTTTCCAGAATAATACAGCGACTGCCAGTGGCGGTATGCTGTATACTGCAGTGAATTGTGAATTGAAGATAAACGGCGGTACTTTTAACAATAACAAGGCAGTAAGCGGTGGTGCAATCACGGCTGAATCGGGCTGCAATTTTACGATAAGTGGCGGCAGCTTTGAGGAGAATACCGCAACAGCGGCTGGAGATGCCTGGTGTGGCGGCGCCATCTATATTATCGGGAATCGAAAAGATTATCCGAGTACCCTGAAAATAACAGGCGGTGAGTTTATCGCAAATACCGCTGCCGGTGACGGCGGTGCAATCTGCATGGGCGCCGGTAAGGTGGAAATTATTGCGGAAGGGGAGAGCCCCTGCATATTTGAGGGAAATAAGGCGTATATTGGCAGCGCTGTTTATGTGTGGGCCGATGCAGAGCGAAATACGAAGAGCTCCCTTGCTGTGAGCAACGCAATATTTCAGGAAAATACAGCAACCAACAGCGCCGCTCTCTGTTACTATGATCCTAAGGTAAATAAAACGCTGGGGACATCCAATGATTACGAGATAACTATAAAAAATACTCTGTTTACAAATAATAGTGGTGGCGGTGCGAGTATTTCGGGATGGAATACCTCGAATGACAGCCAGGCGGCAGGAATGCCGAAACTGTTGGTGGAAAATTGTACCTTTACCGAAAATAAATCCTCAGGCAGTGGCAGCGGATTTAGCGCCAGTTATCTTGGTGGGATAAAAGTAGTGGACAGCGTTTTTGAGAATAATACGGCTGGAGGATCTGGCGGCGGATTTTATGCAAACGCTAATAAGGTTCATCAAATGAAAACAGAAGTAACCGGATGTACCTTCATGGGAAATAATGCAACTTATGGCGGAGCAATGAGGGTGGGCAATACTTATGCGCCAGTCAGGATCAGTGATTCCAGTTTTACAGATAATCATGCTGTAAATGAGGGCGGTGCTGTACGAATCGATAACTGCGACCTGATTCTGACAGATGGAAATCTGGGACAGAACATTTTTACAGATAATACGGCGAAATATGGCGGTGCTGTCTTTTATTACGGCGGCAGAATGGAACTGAACGGGGGGCTGTTTGAGCGGAATACGTCAAGTGCAGAGGGCGGTGCTATCTATTTATGGCCAGGTGGTAACAGGAATATAAAGACGGAATTCATGATGAACGGTGGTACGCTGCGCAAAAATGAAGCTTCTTACGGCGGGGGAATATGCTTCAGCAATGGCAGTAACTGGCAGAGCAGTTCCTTAACGATAAACGGAGGAGAGATCAGCCATAACACCGCCAGAAGCGGTAATGGCGGCGGTATTTATGCAACGGGAAATGATGCAGGCCGTGACGGAGCGGGACGTGCGATTATCTATATTGCGGATGGTAAAATCAGTAGCAATACGGCGGAAAGATACGGCGGCGGTATTTGCGCTGAGTATATTGATTCGATCCGGATTTCGGGTGGTGAGATAAACGGAAATAGCAGCGGCATAGATGCCGGTGGAGTAAGTACGGGAGCTTATGTCAAGGCTGTTGTCTCCGGCGGAGTCATTACCGGTAACAGTTCCAAACAGGGGGGCGGAATGGCATTTAATACCAGTGCCAGTCTGGAACTTCTGCCGGGCGGTAAAGTATACGGCAATACTGCAAATAAAGGAAAGGATCTGCGCTTTTATTATTCGGCAAACAGTGCAAAGAGCGTATTCCAGCTGGCGGATCCCTCTGAGATATTCGCGGAGAACGATGCGCTGGAAGCGAACGCATGGTATGACGAGATAAGGGATGCTGTCTATAAAAAGGGAAATACCTATAAGCCGCCGAGAAGAGATATCGCTTTCACCCTGCTGTATACGGATACCAGGGATACCGTTGCGATGATCGGAGAAGAAGAGTATCCAACGGTGCAGGCAGCGATCGATGCGATAGAAAGAGACAGATTTAAACAGCTCGGAAGAGATATTGTCATGGTGAAGGATTCCCATGAGACGGTGAGCGTGCCTTCCGGCGTTACGGCCACACTGTACCTGAATGGTCATACGCTGAGCGGTGTTGCCCGTGCGATCTCCTGTTCCGGCGAACTGGCAATCAGAGATAAGGATGTGAGCGGAGCCACAAAAGATTATGTGGAAAAAGCCGGTGACGGTATCGGTACGATCACAGGGAAGGCCTATACCAACGGCGGCGGTATTATGGTCAATGCGGGCGGAAAAGTAACCATGTCAGACGGCCAGATCAAGGATGCCCAGGCGGAGAGTTACGGCGGCGGCGTATACATAAATTACGGCAGTTTTGTGATGGATGAGAATGCCAGGATCGTGGGAAGCAGAAGCGCGACCGGTTCGGCGGTCACGGTATGGGGCGTCTTCGGAAGATTTACGATGAACGGCGGTGAGATATCCGGCAGCTATAATCAGAGAGGAAGTAATACAAACGCGACGGAATTAAACGGCGGCGGCGCCATTTATGTATATAGTGGCCGGGCGGAAATTACAGATGGAACGATCAAAGATAATGTCTCCTCGGAAGGAAGCGCAATCTATCTGCAGAGCGGCAAGGTAAAAATTGAGGGAACCGAGACAGAAAAACCGATGATCTGTAATAATAAAGCCACAGCCCGCGGAGGCGCCATCAGGATGAACGGCGGCAGTCTGACTATCTCCAATGCGGTTCTGAGAGATAATATTGTGACGGCGGCCAGAAGTACGACCCTGCATGTGGGAGCAGGCGGTGCGATCTATCAGGAGGGCGGCACCATCGTGATGGAGGAGGGCACCGAGATCACGAACAACAGGGCAGCCCGCGGAGGCGCTATCTTCCAGTGGAGCGGCGCTGTGAAAATGCAGGATGGCGAAATCACGGGAAATGTGGCGGAACTGGGCGGCGGCCTGGCGCAGAATCCGGAAAATACGCCGAGTTTTACCATGCAGAAAGGATTGCTGGCAGGGAATCTGTCCAAAGCGACACATGAAGGAAATGATGTGTATTCTCTCTACGAGGGAGCAGGCAGGTACGAGACATTCAGAAATACGCCGAAGGCTACACTGATCAAGGCATCCCGGATGACGGGGGACGCCTACGACGCATGGCGCAATGACGTGGCTTCCGCTGACAGTGTGCGCGTGGGAGAATCGATCAATGAGGCAGAATATATCACAGGCATGATCAACCAGTCAAAAGGGCTTGCTCTGACGGCGGTGAACTATGCGCTGGAACTGGAGGAAGAGGGAAAAGTTCCTCTGAGAGTGAACAGTCTCAGTATCGTGGAGCGTCAGCCGGGCGCTGATCAGAAGAAAGACGGGAAGTACACGCACGATGGAACGGGTGCGGATAAAGAGGAACTGATCGGACAGGAAAGGAAAGCTTCGGACTGCCTTAGCCAGGAGGGCTGGAAAGAATCAGATGAAACTTATCAATATAATGGCAATACGTATCATTATATTGCGGCGCCGGATGGAACGCTGTATGAACAAAACCAGGCAGTGGAATGGGTTGCCGGCAGTGACGGAAGCGATAATAATCTGATCGTGCGCAGTTTTGATACGGTTACCTACCAGCTCAGTTATACGATTGAGAAGGAAAAACAGGATGCCGGGGAGAAAGAGGAAAATGAGGAAGATCCTGAAGAAGAACTGCTAAAGGATGGTATGACCTATAAGCTGTGGATCTCTGCGGATCTGCCCTATGAGAGCGAACAGGCGATCTTCGACGGAACAGGGCTTGACTATTTCCAGTATTCCACAGTCAGAAAGGATGGAAAGAGTTATCAGAGAATAACAGGTTACTGGGAGAAAACATATTCCGAGGAGGGAACCGCGGAGAGTGAATCAGTGCCTTTTGTACTGAAAGTGGGCAATCTGAAAAACGGCGAGACGATACGGCCCGACTTTAAAGTCTGGGTCGGCGGAAATGCATGGAATGAGGAGAATCCGGCCGGTGCGGAATCCCAGAGAATTACCGTATCTGCGCAGTCGGCCTATAACCTGCGCTTAAAGAGGAATTCCGAACTCAGCTATACGGGCTACTTTAATCTGAGCACCGGAGAAGAGTCTTCGGCGAAAGAGATGGAGGAGGCGAAAAACGATCCGGAATCCGAAGATGAAATTGTGTACGGCACCATGATGGGATATGGCGTCACCCTGGAACTGTTAAATCCGAACAGCGGCGAGGGAATAAAAGGACTGCAGCTGCCGGAAGGGGAGGTATCCTTTGATATGTATCTGAAGGGAAACCTGACGATAAACAGTGAGCAGAAAGAGGGGGATGTCGCGCCTTATATCTGGGCTTATAAAGAAAATGAAAAATCAGACTTTGGGACAAATGTGAGCAATACGAGTAACAATTTCCTGATGGACTGGAATGACGAGGACGATCTTGTCAAAGTGACGAATTATGCCTATGACGGTGCTCCGTATAACAGCGGCGGAAATAATTACAGCTGTTACAGCGGCGGTTCCTGGTATCTTTCGGACTACTCCAGAAATGCGGCGGATGCTCCGGGCATGACAAGGGCACAGTTCCATGTGAACGGATACGGATTCAGCGATATGCTCTCAGGTAAGCCGGTGCAGAATTCGGATGGTGTGACAGACCCGACCTTAAATAATAATGAAACGGTGGCTTTCTCGGCAGGGTATATTCAGCTGATCTGTCCGGTGGATTATGAATATGACGATCTGCTGGCAGGCGAAAACTATGTTGAGATAGCGATGAACGGCGTGGTTTCGGATCTGGAGGTAAGCGGTGCAGAGCTGGTGAGCAGAGAGGACGATACAGACCTGAGCAAGATAGCAGCGTTTTTCGGGGAAGATGTGTATAAGGACCATGCGAGAAATGAGACCCGCTATGCGGACAATTATTACCAGATTATCACCAGCACAAACGTTATGGGCGGCTATGGCGAAGGGAATGGCGACATTATCTTTAAAACCAACAGTTTCTATACGGATGCCAATCAATATATGCAGGGCAATGAGAGAGGTGAGAGCAGCACACCGTTGGGAACGGATGTTTATATCGGAGGTGTGATGACCTATCACAGTAAGAGTTATGATACCAGAGATGTCAATAATACCGGTTATTATATTGAGAATTTTGATCCGGCCATGGACAATACAGTGGAATTTAACTATATGACCAGCCTGAATGTACTGCAGAAATTTGACGGCAGCGTGTTTACCCCTGTGGGTGCTCAGGCAATCGTGGCGGAACCGCATTATTATGGAGACAGTATAGGCGGCGGTGCGTTTACGATCGGTTCCAATGAGCAGAATGCTTCCTGGAATGGAGCGCAGACGGATAAAACAAGGAGATTCTGGCTGACGGTACTCTATGCGGCGAAACCGGACGGAAGCAACTGGAGTGAAGAACTTACGCCCAAAATGAAAGAGGAGAAAGATGCGGATGGAAATCCGGTTATGGTACCGGTGGAAGACGCTGACGGAAATCCGGTAATGTTAAGCGACGGCGGCGTAAAGGATATGGATGCACATATGGAAGAAGATCTGATCTATTTTAAAACGCTGGAAGAACTGTATCAGTATTTTGCTTCCAGGGGAGAAAAGGGTACCTGTGTGGGTGTTCTGTATGAGCTGCGTGACTGCTGTGTCAGAAAAGACCGTTATGTGGACTGTCATATGAGGGTACACACAACGAAGGATTTCAATATGACAGGCGGCACTTATGTGACGACAAATGATGTGCGGTACTTTACAACCTATCGTCCGGAGTATAAGAAAGCCTATGTCCATGCTTCTGCAAATGACCATACAAAGGAAAACAGCATATGGCAGAGTGGTCTTGTGAATCAGTTCAGCTGGTGTGATATGGAACTGGAAGGCGGCGCCTGCGGTGCAGAGAATGGACTGCCGGAAACTTACGGCACAGTGTTAAAAACAGAGAAGGCACAGGGCGGTCTGTATACGCATTACGGCGAGAAATATCAGGGAGGTTATAAAAAGACAGAGTACGAGAATGGGACAAAGAAGCCAGGTACCCATACTGGTAACTTCCAGGGAAATTCCATCTTACTGTATACGTTGGACAGCGATATCCGGATAACGAATACGGATACAATATCGCAAAACTCCAACAGCAGGAGGGAACAGTATGATATCAGTAAGAAGCAGAGGGAAGCAAACTTCCTGGTGACGCCGTCTCTCCAGATTTCCAGCAAGATCAAGGATTATGAACTTGTGAAAAACGGCACGCAGAGCGTGGGGATGAAGATCACCATCAATCTGCCCAAACATTTGAACTATAACGATAACAGTGTGAAATTCGATTATAGTCTGCCGACGGATGTCAACAATCCTGTGGGGCAGGCGGAAGCTGAAAAAGCGGAGGCGAGTATGAAATGGGATGTTGCTGTCATCAGGAATGCGGATGGTACTTCCAGTCTGATCCTGACAACGACAGTGGCGGATATGAACCTGCGCATGCCGCAAATTACATATCGGTGTACCATCGGGGAACCCGGTTCGACAGATGATGTGCAGGCGAATACGTCACTGACTTCGGAAGCTGTGATCGAGACGGCCTACGAGGAGTCGGGACGTATGACAGGCGTGTCACACAGACAGTCGGTAACGATTACAACAATAGGTTCTTCCAGAGATTCCATCTGGAAGAGCGTGGGCGGCGACGATTCCTGGAACGCCGGAAATCTGGTGGATATGGGAGACGATCTTGTCTACAGGCTTCATTACAGAAATCTGGCGGCAGACGGCGAGGGAGCTGATATCTCTCTTCTGGATGTGCTGCCCTATACAGGTGATGGAAGAGGCACACAGTTCCATGGCGGATACCAGGTGAAGGGTGTGAAATTCATTTTCGATAACGAGGAAGATTACAAGAACTTTATCGGAGCAGATACTGCGGATACAGCAGCAGGTCAGGGAATATTCCGGTATCAGACCGGCGTTCCGGCAGGGCAGTTGAAGAATGTGCCGACAGATCTTGATACATGGCAGGCGATAGATGTCGCACAGGCAGGAGACAAAGTTACCTTTGCAGAGGATGAGAAGACAGTTGCCGTTGATCTGAGCGATTTGGATCTGATGCAGTCCGGTGAAAAGACTGACAACGGTATTGCCCTGTATGGAAAGCTGCCGACGGTGAAGCCGGAACAGTGTGTAACGGTGGAGGTGACTTTAGAACCCACAGAACAGGGGGCGGATAAGCAGAGGCCGTTGGATGTTTATTACAACAGTTTTTCCTATTGGAACAGGTATGCGCCACAGCCCGGCGAGTGCGCCAAAGTATCCGTACAGGTGGCAACTCGTTCCCTCAGCGGTATCGTATGGATGGATCAGGATCAGAATGGTTTCTATTATGAAGGAACAAATGACAACAGCGGCAGTTACCAGAAGAGTGCGGATCTGCTGATGAAAAATGTTGAAGTTTATCTGTATACGACGCCGGACAGCGAGTATGCGGCGGAGAATGTGGCTGACGGAGGTCCGGGGGCATTGACGACAGGCGGTAAGACATATTATCGGGCGACGGATGTCCATGGAAACCTGCTTCCTGTGCAGATCACGGATGCAAAGGGGCAGTATAAGTTCAGCGAACTGGGCGCCGGCAGATATTTTGTATACTTCGTAGATACTGATAAAGATTACAAAGTGAAGGTGGGAAATGAGGAGAGGACGTTGCCTCTTGCGTTCTCGCAGCTGAGCGTGACAAAGCGTGAGAGTGAGCAGACGGAATATGCGGTTACTTCCAATAAGGCGTACCCGTACTATGGGGCAGCTCCGGAAGGGGATGGATTATACCGGCTTTCCTATGCTTTCATTACGAATGAACTGAGTGGAGAAGGAGGGATTGAACTTCCGGAAGCGGATAAACTGAATCAGGCAAACTGGAATACGCCGAACTGGAATCTGGGGCTGTACTATATCAACCAGAGTGTGGAAAAAGTCTGGAAGCAGACAGATATGATAGAAGACGGCACGAAGGTAGAACTGACTGAATCCATAAGGTCCATCACCGGTAAAGATGATTCCGGAAACGATATATTCGGAGAAAATATCGGCGAGCGGAAATTCAGCATGACACAGAAGGAGGACGGAGCGGAAATAGAGAGTGATGATTATGAAGGGTTGACATTGACTGTAACAGATCATTCTGGAGATGGCAAAGATATTATCTGGACAGTCAGCGATATCCCGCTGCAGGCGGAGACTGCAAAGACAGAAGGGACAGAGGTCGTGCCGGGTAAGTCTCTGGCGGTGGATTACAGCATGACGACAGTGAAGGAGTGTGACGCGTCAGGTGAACTGCTGAAGGGGTATATCGTAAGCAGAGAGGTGGCGCGGGAGACCGGTGAAGCCACCACGAAGTATTCGATTATCAATATACAGGTGCTTCATGATATCACGCTGACCAAGGTGAGCAAAACGAATCATGATATCCGGCTGGGCGGTGCTGAATTTACAGTATACCGCGACGGAACTGATACCATGATGACGAAAGCTGTAAGTGACGGCAACGGCAGTCTGACGTTATCGGGATTAACCGGCGGAACATATCTTATGAAGGAGACGGCAGCGCCGAAAGGATATGCGTTAGACCCGACAGAATATAAAATCGAGATTACCTATGAGGAAAATGCATCTGGTGCAGGGAAAGAAGAGTTCACATGTGAGAATAATGTGTGGAACAGTACCGCTGTCAGGGTGACACAAATGACATCAGGGCAGAGCAGCGAGGTAGTCTATGACAGCAAAGCTCGGTACGATGATACAACAAAGCCGCTTCGGAATGCGGTATGGACTGTCAGGGAGATGGACTCCTTAAAGCGGGGAACGCTCTATGAATTAGAGTTTATGGTGGATGATGCATGTATTTATGAACTGCCCAATACCGGCGGCATTGGAGTATTTCCATATGTGACGGCAGGCACACTGCTTCTCATGGCCGCGGCATGGCTTGTGATGAGAAAGAGACGTGAGGAAGTGCTGCAAAAGGGGCGTTATTGATACGGGTATGAGAGACTGCCAGGTAAGTTTTAAGGGAGCATTGAGAGGATAGACGACAGATGGGTCATTGCGGGGCGGAAAGTTCCGCAGTGACACAGATCTTCGACAGATGGATATTGTCCCGGCCGGCGGGCAGGGATATCAGCCATAAATACAAATATAATAAGTAACGACGGAAAGGAGAAAGAGATGAAAAGGATGAAAAAGATACTGGCCCTGGGGCTTGCGGCGGTACTGACACTCGGCATGTCCCTGACAGTGTGGGCTGATGATGTGCCTGCTGCGGGTGGTGGTCCTGCGAAGGCTCCCACCTATAATGAGGATGGTAAGATTGGAACAAGGGATGACGGGGCAGTCATTACGATTAAAGGTGTTACGGAGGAAGCGGAAAACGCTGATTTGAAGGTGACGGCTTATCCGATCATTCAGGCGGCGTATGACAGCAATGGTATTTATAACGGCTACAGGATCGTAAGCGATTATAAGGAGGTCTTTCAGGGATCAACCTATACAGATTTTGAGATCGCGGATGACGGCAGGTTAAACTATAAAAACTTTACCGAAGCCAAAGAATTTCCGATTGGTGAAGATACATTAAACGGGATCATCAAAAAGCTCGGCGGAACCTCCGGGGAAACAATGGTTAAGGACGAGGGCAGTGTGACGGTTGACGGTACCTGCAGTTACAGCAAAGAACTGCCGATAGGCTCCTACCTGATCATGATCACAGGCGCTGAAGCAAAAATATACAGCGCGGTAGTGGCGTCCTCCTATTATACGACAGGTACAGGAAACAGCAGCAATACGGTTGCCGGTTCAACAGGTGACGGAGGCCTTGATATTTCAACATTCAGGGTTGCCACTGCCGATGCGTGGGTGAAAGTGTCAGATTCCCCGAATCTCGATAAAAAGGTGGCCGCGGAGGAAGGACAGGATGATTCCGACCAGACTAACCATAACAGTGTGAATATCGGTGATACGGTGAAGTATGAGATTGAAGTGGATCCAATCCCCTATTATGGTGGGGATACTCCGATATTTAATATCGTGGATACGCTTACAGGCGGGCTGGCATATGAGAGTACTCCGGAAGTGAAGATCGTGGGTACCGATGGGGAAACTGAGATATTATCGCCCAAAACGATCGATAACCAAATGATATACGAAAATGAGAGCGGGAATAGGCTTGCGAAATTTGACTGGCAGAACAGTGACAGCGCTCCGGTAAGCAGTAAAGAAGCAGCAAAGAAATTCAAGATTGATTTTGTAGAAGTGACAGGAGAGGGAGAGAATGAAACGAGCACATATTTCCTGAATGATTATCAGGGGAGTAAGCTGGTCATTACATACAAAGCGAAAGTGACGGAAGAGGCAGCTGTAAACCACAACACCAACTCCAATAAAGCGGAACTGAATTATTCTAAAGATTCCAAAGTAAACAGTGATGACAGTGAAGGAAATAAAGAGAAAGAGACCTACACATATACTTTTGCGATCGGCGGCACGGTAAATGGCGAAGAAACCGGCGATCCAACAGGCACAGGAGGAGTGATCGTGAAAGTCGGGGAAGAGGAAACGGAAGATCCGGAAACTGGCGAAACGATAAAAGCTCCTCTGCAGGGTGCAGTTTTTACATTGTATACAGAGGCTGCTCAGAATGCGGACGGAACGTATACGGTGGTTGAAACTTCGAAGTATACGAATCATGACAAGGATGGCAATGAGCTGTTTAAGGGCACAGCAACATCAGACAGGAACGGACACCTGGAGATGAGAGGACTTGCGGCAGGTACGTATTATTTGAAGGAGACGGAAGCTCCGGCGGGATATTCTGTCAATGAGCATGTATTTAAAGTAGTGATCGACGCGAAGTACTATGGTGACAACGGCTTTGTTGCGGATGAGGAATCAGACAATAAGAAGACAGGTATGCTTGCCAGGTGGTCTATCACGATTGATGGTAAGCTGACAGGTACGTTTTCTATTGTGAATGAAAAAGGCGGATATACAGAGAATGGAGAGGATTCGGAAGGCAACAAAAATGAAATCAAACCTGTTGAGATCCAGAATACAAAACTGATCAACCTGCCTTCCACCGGCGGCATCGGCACGACGGTGTTCACGGTGGCAGGGGTGCTGCTGATGGCAGGCGCGGTGTTCTTATTCTTCGTAAACAGGAGAAAGACGCAGAACGGACAGGAGAAATAGAGGGCCCTGTTCATCGTTATGGAGTAAAGGAAAGAACAGGGGCAGGGAGAGGCCGGATGAAAAACTGGAGATCAAAAATCATAACAGCAGTATTGTTTGCAGCCGGGCTGTCCCTGCTGCTGTATCCGCTTGTTTCAAACCGGTGGAACGACAGGAGGCAGAAAAAACTGATCACGGAATACGAGGATGCGGTGAGGGAGGCAGGGGCGGCCATCGATTACGGGGAGGAGTTAAAAAGGGCGGAGACCTACAATGAGGAACTTTCGCCGAAGATCCTGCCGGATTCCTTTGCGGTGGCATCCAACCTGGTGTCGGAAGACAGGGAGTATCTGTCCTGCCTGAACCTGGCCGGGGACGGGATGATGGGGATCCTGGAGATCCCGGAGATCGCGGTGAAGCTGCCGGTATACCATACCACATCGGAGGAGGTGCTGCAGGCAGCGGCAGGGCATCTGGAGGGCAGCTCGCTGCCGGTGGGCGGAGCGGGGACCCACGCCGTGATATCCGCCCACAGGGGACTGCCCAGCGCAGCGCTGTTTACGGATTTAAATCTGCTGGAAGAGGGGGATTACTTCCTGTTGGATATCCTGGAGGAAAAGCTCTGCTACCGGGTGGACCTGATCTCCGTGGTGGAGCCGGATGATACGCAGGCGTTAGCGGCGGTGCCGGGGGAGGACCATGTGACGTTGATGACCTGTACGCCCTATGGGGTGAACAGCCACAGGCTGCTTGTGAGGGGAAGCAGGGTGCCCTATGAGGAAGGCCTTGTGGAGGAGGTGCCTGCGGCCGGCGGGATCCTGGGGAAGAGCCTGCACACAAACTACCTGCTGTGGGTCATTGCAGGGCTGGCCGTTACAGGGCTGTTTGTTCTGGTGATGTTTTACAGGGAGCGGAAGATGTATGGGGGAAGCGCCGGTGTGGAAAGGGGCAGGGCAAAGACTGGCAGACCGGAAAGGCGCGGGAGGAAAAGCCGCGGTCCGGGAAGCGCCAGAGCGGAGAAAGAGAGCGTGGAAAAACCATGAGGAGAAACATGGCGGGAGCCCTGGCCGGGTTAATCTTCCTTGCCGGGTTCGGGCTGCTTGTGTACCCGTCCGTGTCAGACCAGTGGAACACCTGGAGGCAGAACAGGCTGATCAGTGACTATGAGGAGGCCGTAAGTACAGGGATGACGGAAGGGGATTTTGCGGAAGAATGGGAGAGGGCCCGGGCTTTTAACGCGTCTTTCACGGAAAACAGCATTTACGGCGACATATTTGGCAGCCTGCAGGAAGAGACGGGAACGGGGGAGAACGTATCCTACCGGCAGGTGCTTGACCTGACAGGGGATGGTGTCATGGGTTATATCACCATTCCAAAGATAGAGCTGAAGCTGGCCCTATACCATGGTACGGCGGAGGAAGTGCTGCAGCATGGTGTGGGCCATCTGCAGGGGACGAAGCTCCCCATAGGCGGAGAGAATAACCACAGCGTGCTGGCTGCCCACAGGGGGCTGCCCGGTGCGAGGCTGTTTACGGATATCGATAAACTGGAGGCGGGGGATGTTTTTTACATAAAAGTGCTGGATGAGACGCTTGCCTATGAGGTGGACCGGGTCCTGCCGATGGTGGATAAGGATGATGCAGAAACCCTGAAGGAAGCGTTAGGGATCCAGCCCGGGGAGGACTGTGTCACCCTGTTTACCTGCACACCCTACGGTGTGAATTCCCACCGCCTGCTTGTGAGGGGGAGCAGGGTTCCCTATGGGGGGGAGGCGGAGGAGGAGCGGACGCCGGTGCAGGAGATGGTGCGGGCGGTAAAAGACTACTACATGCTGTATCTGCTGCCCGGTCTGGCAGCGGCCTGGCTTGGGGTACTGGTGCTTAAGCCGGGATCCCGGGCAGGAAAAAAGACCGGAAAAAGGGAGAGCGAAGGAGGGAGTTAAGTTGAAAAAAGAAAGGCTTGTGAAAGGATGCACTGCAGTACTGGCGGCGGCCTGCCTGCTCTTTTCCGGCTTCCGGAGGGCGGAGGTGGATGCGGCAGAAGGAATAGAGACCGGGAAAACAGACTGTTCCATAACGATCCAGGTGGAAGGGAACCTGAAGTTTGGAAAAGGGGACCCCGGGGATGGGAGTGCCCCGGAAAAAGAGCTGGCGGAACAGGCGGAGGCTGACCTGAAAAACCCGGCAGAAGGGATACGGGTCAGTCTGTACCGGACGGCAGAGATTGCGGCCGGCAGGGATGGGAATTATGTGTACCGGGCGATAGAGGAATTTTCAGAAAACCATGCCTACGAGGAAGCCCTTAAAGGCCTCGATGACCAGACGACGGCGGAAAACTGGCGGGACTATGCAGAGCTTGCGGCACAGACGGCGGGGATCCTGGCTGAAACCCCGGCGGATGAAGATACCGTGGAAGTGGACCTGACAAATGAGGGGGCGCTCAGGGCATACAGGACGGTACTGCTGGAAAACGGGAAAGCGGAGATAACAGGCCTTCCGACGGGCCTGTATCTGGTGGCTGCAGGCAGGACCCATGACAAAGACTATGAAAGGGAGTACAGCTTTGCGCCGTATCTGATCTCCCTGCCGGACAACAGGTTTGCCCCGGGGGAGGAAGACAGTACGGATGCATGGCTGTACCAGGTCACGGCAGGGCTGAAACCGCAGATCGGGCGCCTGTACGGCGACCTGCATATCACCAAAAGACTGTCGGAAAAGAACAGGCTGGAAGGAGCGGAGGGGGCCACCTCTGTATTCCATGTGGTGGTGACAGACGGGGAGGGAGACGGAAGGAAGGAGATCTACAACAACATGGTGGCTTTCCGGCTGCGGGAGACAGGGGAGACAGATACGGTCGTCATCGGCAAGTTTCCGGCGGGCGCTGTGGCGAGTGTGACAGAGGTTTATGCCGGGGCAGGATATGAGGCGGAAGGAAGCCCTGCCAGGGAGGACATCGTGATCATTTCCGACGAGGCGGTGGAGAGGACCGGGGCTTTGGTGGCAGCTGCGGATTTCACAAACAGAACGGACGGAACAATAGTGGGAGGGTATGGCATTGTGAACCATTTCACGGATGGCGTAAAGACTGTGGATGATGTCAGAAAAGAATCCAGTGCGGAAGTGGAAAATAAAACGGCATATCCAGAGGGGGAAAGACCGGGGAGCGGCATGGAAACAGAGAACAGACCGGATGGTGATGCCGGAACGGATACCCGGACAGTGACAGAGTAAAGGAGGGGCAGGCGATGAGAAAGGAAAGATGGATCGGCGCTGCAGCAGTGATAGCACTGGCGGGAAGCCTTACCGTATCACCGGCGATGGCATTCTTTACGGCAAATACGGGGGCGTCGGGGGTGCGGGGCATCCGGTTCGGGGTGGATACCAAGCTGGAGGAAGAGATCGTAAACAGTGAAAAGCAGGTGAGGGTCCGGAATACGGGAAAGAGCCCCTGCTGGGTGCGGGCGAAGATATTTTACGGGGAGAGCGGTACGGAAGGCCTTGCCCCCGGCGTGACAGTGGAAGGGATTAACTGGTCACAGGGGGATGACGGGTGGTATTACTATACGGAACTTCTGGAGGCGCCGGAGAGGGAAGAGGATGAAAAAGTGACGGAGCTGCTTAAGGTATCCTACGAAGCACCGGAAAATGCGCCGGATTATGACATTATTGTGGTATATGAATATATGCCTTTTATGGGAGAGGAAGAGGGCGGCGGCAGGGCCGCCTGGGAAAAAGCAGACTGGAAACAGAAGGCGGACAGGGGCAGGACAGGTGCCCCAGGGGACGCCGGAACAGAAGCAGACAACAGCACTGCAGCACAGGATGCAGAGGAAAGCGGAAGGGAAGCGGAATAAAGGAGGCCGGATGATGAAGAAAAGGAAAAGGATATCTCTGAGAGTACCGGCATCGGCACTGCTTGCGGCGGCAGGCCTGCTGTTTGCGGGAAGCGCTGTGGGGAGCACGAGGGCTGCCCTGAGCATTTACAGTGAGGAGTACCGGACGGCCCTGGAGGTGCCGGAACTGGATGTGGCCCTTGAGAGAGGGGATGGGGGCGGCTATCAGGCAGTGGAAGGGGATGCGCTTCTTGGGGATGCAGGGGAAGAGGCAGTGATCGGGAAAACCTATGGGGAGGCCCTCAGGGTCTCCAATACCGGCAGCCTTGAATCCTATGTGAGGGTGCGGATCTACCGCTTCTGGTCTGACGGGGCGGGGAAGCCCATCCGGAGCCTGGCGCCGGAACTGATCGGGCTTGACCTGACAGAAGGAAACGGCTGGGCCGTGGGGGAGGAATCCGGAGAATCGGAGGAGATGACGGTGCTCTATTATATGAAGCCCCTTGGACCGGGGGAGTCAACGCCTGATTTCATGACGGGATACCGGATCAGCAGCGACGTCTGGAAAAAGACAGATGAAACCGGTTATGCCTATGCGGGCAGAAGGGATGAAACCGGAGCGCTGTATGACCCTGCTTTTAAACTGGAAGTGGAAGTGGATGCCGTACAGACCGTGGGGGGAAGCGAAGCGGTCATGAGCGCCTGGGGCCGCAGCATGACGGTGGCGCCGGACGGCACGTTGTCCTTTGGGGGCTACCGGGGCAGCGGCTGGGATGCTGCGGAGGATGTCTCCGGCAATGATGTGGGATCCGCAGAGGAGAACCGGGAAACGGAAAACCGGTAAAGGAGGTGGAGGATGATGAAAAGAAACAGAGCTGGTTTTGCGGCGGCGTTCCTTCTTCCGGCAGCCCTGGCAGCGGCAGTGCCTTCTGTCAGTCTGGCGGCAGACAATACGGTGTTATATGACGGGGGGAATCAACTGAAGGAGACGGACCAGACCCTGGCCATCCCGGTGGTGCCCGGCAGCTTTGAGACCACGGAGATCGACCTGAAAAACAGCACCGGCAGCTCCACCAACTGGTATATGTCAAACGAAGTGCTGGAGAGTATGGAAGATGCCGGCAGAAATGCCGCGGGGGCAGCCTACACCTATGCCTTATCCTACCGGGCGCCGGACGGTGAAAAGACCGTTATTTATGACAGCAGCCAGGTGGGCGGCGCAGACTCGGAGGGCCTTCTGGAAGTGAACGAATCCCTTGGGAACGGGGGGTATTTTTTCCTTGGAACGATCGGGAAAGAGGAGACGGGGACAGTTTTTCTGACGATCGGGTTAAATGGGGAGTCGGCTGTCAATAACTACCAGACGATGAAAGGCAGCTTACAGACCGCCTTTGCCGTGGAGGTGGTGCCTGAGGGCGGCCCCGGCGGGGGAAATACCGTGATCGAAAAGAAAGAGGTGCGGGAGCTTACGGAACTGACAGATGGGACAGCAGTACCGGGCGGGAACCTGGGAGAGGGCGGCGTGGCCAGGACCCCGGGAAGACCGAAGACAGGGGATGAAAACCGGATCCTGTTTTACGTGGTCCTTGCCCTGGCAGCGGGAGCCGGGTGTATGGCGATGGGGATCGGTATATTCCGCAGGGATAGGGAGGAAGGAGAAAGAGGCGATGGGAAAGCATAAAGGATGGTATGGCTTTTTTCTGACAGTGTTCCTGGTGTCGGCCGGGGTGTTTTCCGTGCAGGCTGCGGATGGCGGGGGGGACGCCTATACCTATACGGTGACGTTTCTGCCCGGAGACAAGGGAGTATTTGACCTGGAAAAGATCCGGGTCAGCGTGGAAAGAAACGGGGCTGCGGTGGAGAGCGCAGATGTGGCGGCATCGGAAGAGAGGATCGCGGTATCGGGCCTGGCGTATGGGGACCGTGTATCCGTCACACCGGATGTGAAGACAGAGGAAAGCATGTACTATGTACGGGGGATCAGAAGGGCCGGGTATGACAACAATGATGCGGGGGCAATGCTGGCGTCGAGCGTGGTGGTGCATGACATGGAGTATGTGGTGGCCTACGGCGTGCCGGGAGAGATGGTGCATTATACGGTGCGCTATGAGGATGCGGATGGGAATCCCCTGCTTGAAGAGCGGGTCTACCGTGGAAAAGTGGGAGATACGCCGGTGGCCGGCTATCTGTATATCCCGGGGTATGAACCCAGGGCCTATAACCTGACAAAAACGCTGGTGGAGGATGAGAGGGAAAATATCTTCACCTTCGTGTATACTGCCCTGCCTTCCGGCGGTGCAGGCGGGGGGAGCGTCACTACGGTGACGACGACGGAGACGGTGACTGTCCCGGGACAGGAGCCTGTGCAGGGCGGTGCGGCCGGCACGGTAAATGAGGGCGTACCCGGAGCCGGTGCAGGAGATGCGGGAGCCGTGGATGAAGGGACGGCGGAGGCAGCCGCAGACGGTGCTGCAGGAGCAGCGGACGATTCAGCGGAAGAGGCCGGGGATGCCGGAGGCCAGACAGGGGAGCAGGAGGAAGAGACTGCACCTGAAGAACTGGTAAATCTGGATGATGAGGAGACGCCCCTTGCAGGGGGAAGCATGAACGGAGGGCTGCAGCCGGCGGGTTACATGGCAGTTTTCACCGGCCTGGCAGGAGCGGCGGTCCTTGCGGCCGGCTTTATATGCTTCTATATCAGAAGGAAGAAAAGGCAGAGAGCGGGAGAAGAAGATGCAGATGAGAGCTAGGAAAAAAGTTTCCGCGCTGCTTTGTATCACCGGAACCGTTTTGCTGGTTCTGGTGATACTGCTGTGCATTCCTGTGACGCTGCCGCGGATGATGGGATATGAGATCTATGCGGTAGTCAGCGGCAGCATGGAGCCGGAGATGCCGGTGGGGAGCCTGGTCTATGTAAAGGGGGAAGAGGCGGCGGAGATAGCGGAGGGGGAAGTGATCGCTTTCTACAGTTCCGTGGATGCAGGCTCCGTCATCACGCACCGGGTTGTGGAAAACCGTGTGGTATCCGGTGAGTTTATCACAAAGGGGGACGCCAATGAAAAGGAGGACATGCTGCCGGTGCCATATGGGAATCTGATCGGGAGAGCGGTCTTTACGCTGCCGGGAGCGGGTGTCTTATCGGAAATGCTGGCATCCGGACCGGGGAGAGTGGCGGCGGCCTGCCTGATCCCTGCCGGGATCCTTTTCAGCATGGCAGGCGGATATCTGGCAAAAGACAGAAGAGAGAAATAGGAAACGAGACGGCAGGTGCCGTCTTTTTCTATTATACCGTTAATGCGGTGCGCGGGCAGGGAAAAAATTTCCCTGTCTGATTTTTTTAGTAAACTTTTTTAGAAAAATGGGAAGATTTCTCTTGACAGAATCGAACCTGCGTTCTATGATATTATCATGGAAATGAGAGAACATATGTTTGAAAAAGAAAAAATGGTGTGTTCATCTATTGCAGAAAAGGGTGCGAAGAAGAGTGATGCAGAAGTCCTGGCCGCCTCGCGGGAAATAGGAGGATATTTACCGGGAGAGTGCGCGAGACGGGAAAATATAATCTCCGCAGATCGGACCGGGCAGCTTTCCGTCATGGAAAAACTGCGGATCCTGACGGATGCGGCCAAGTATGACGTGGCCTGCACCAGCAGCGGCGTGGAGAGAAAAGGCAGCGGAAAGGGGATGGGGAATACGAAGCTTGCAGGCATTTGCCACAGTTTTTCCGCCGACGGGAGGTGTATTTCGCTTCTGAAAATTCTGTTCACAAATTACTGCATTTACGACTGTAAATACTGCATTAACAGAAGCAGTAACGATGTGGAGCGGACAGCGTTTACGCCGGATGAGATCTGCGAACTGACGATGAATTTTTATAAGCGTAATTATATTGAAGGGCTGTTTTTAAGTTCCGGTATTATAAAAGATCCGACCTATACGATGGAACTGATCTACACGGCGATCTGGAAGCTGCGCAATATGCACCGGTTTGAGGGGTATATTCATGTGAAGGCCATTCCCGGAGCGGCTCCTGAAATTATTTACAGGCTGGGGCTTTTGGTGGACAGGATGAGCGTGAATCTGGAGCTGCCCACAGGGGAGGGGCTTCGGAATCTTGCCCCCAATAAGAGCCGGGGTACGATTTTAAAACCCATGCGTCAGATTCAGAACGGCATTATAAGCAGCAAAGAGGAGGTGGCGCTTTACCGTCATGCGCCTCAGTTTGTGCCGGCCGGGCAGTCCACCCAGATGATTATCGGCGCCACGCCGGAGAGCGACTATCAGATCGTTTCCGTGGCGGAATCTTTATATAAGAAGTTTGCGCTGAAGCGGGTGTTTTATTCTGCTTTTGTCAGGGTGAATGAAGATAAGATGCTGCCGGCGCTGCCCGGTGGACCGCCCCTTCTGCGGGAGCACAGACTGTATCAGGCAGATTTTCTGCTGCGCTATTATGGATTTGAGGCAGGAGAACTTTTGTCGGAGGCGAGGCCGAATTTTAATGTGTTTCTGGATCCGAAGTGCGACTGGGCGCTACGTCATCTAAAACTGTTTCCGATGGAGGTAAATGCAGCCCCCTATGAGATGTTGCTGCGGGTGCCGGGGATCGGGGTGAAGTCCGCTCAGAGGATCGTGAAGGGCAGGAGGCTTGGCTCGCTGCAGTTTGATGATCTGAAAAAGATCGGCGTAGTGTTGAAGCGGGCGCTCTATTTTATCTGCTGTAATGGAAAGATGATGTACCGCACGAAGATCGAGGAGGATTATATCACAAGAAATCTGTTAGATACGGATCAAAAGCGGCCGCCGCAGCCGGACTTTATAGACGGCAGGGAGGTCACGTTTAAGCAGTTATCGCTATTTGATGATGTGACGTCGGCGGGAATGTTGACAACGCCTGTTCAGACGGGGCTGCTGAGGCAGGCCGGCGGATAAAGTGCAGGAATATAAAAAGAGGTTTGGGGATGGAAACAATAGTATTTGTCTGTGAGGACAGCATAGAAGGTATTTTGACGGGAGTATACGACGCATGGGCAGAGGCTCTTTCTTCGAGACTTGGACATACTCATTGCAGGCTTGCGGTTACGGAACGACTTGCTCTGTGCCGTGACAGGGAAAACGGACAGGAATTTTTTGGGGGCGGCCGAGAGGAGCACACAGGCGACGGAGAAGGCATTTGTGGGCCGGGGTATTTTAACATGGAGTTATTCTGCACATACCGGGAGACAAAGACGGATATGGAAAAGGCCGGGAAAGTGATACGGACATTGCGTAAAAGGCTCGGTGAGGAGGTCTATGAATGTCTGTGCTATGCCATGGCTTCCCGTGAACCGGATAAGGCGGAAGCCGTCTATAAGACGATCGTGGCAGGACTTTCCATGAAACAGGGTTTCAGAGTGCTTGACAAAGTTTCTGATCCTTATGTGGCGAGGTGCTTTGATCTGAAGAGAAATGTGGGATGTGAGATACACAGGGAACTGGAATTTCTGCGGTTTCAGGAATTGGAAAGCGGTATACTTTTAGCGAGGATCCATCCGAAAAATGATATTTTAATGTATCTGGGACCACATTTTTCGGACAGGCTGCCGCTTGAGAATTTTCTGATCTATGATATGAGCCGCAGAAAGGCGCTGTTCCATGAAAGAAACAAAACGTGGTATCTGATGGATACGCTGGAGCTGGATGATCAGGCAGGGAGCCGCATCAGTACCCAGGAAGAATATTATCAGGATCTGTTTCGGATGTTCTGTCGGACTATTTCGATACAGAGCCGGGAGAACAGAGCGCTGCAGAGGCAGTTTCTGCCTTTATATTTCCGGGATGTCATGCCGGAGTTTGCGGAAAACTGAAGAGAAAAATGCAGGTTTGCCATGTTGTCTCCTGCGGGCTGCTGTACGGACAGACCGGAAGGATGTCATGCTGATTTTGTTGTAAAATATGCTGATTTCATAAAACAGTGTACAAATTCCGTTTTATCATATAGAATGAAGATGTAGGAGCAGGAACAGAAGAATAAAAGCGGAAAAGATGGGGAGTACAGTATGGCAGAGATGCGAAACGGAAGACAGGGAGATTCTCTGGAAGCTATTCTGATAGAAAGCCTCCATATATTGGTTTATGAAAAAGATATCAACACGGCGTTAAATTGCTTTCTGGAGACGATCGGTAAATATTATAAAGCAGACAGAGCTTATATATTTGAGTTTGACCTGAGAAAGCGTACGATGAACAATACCTTTGAGTGGTGCGCTGAGAAAGTACGGACAGAAAAAGACAGACTGCAGAATGTGCAGATCCATGTGATAGAGAGCTGGATAAAAAAGTTCCATGAAAAGAGAGAGTTCTATATTGCTGCACTGGAGGATGATGTATCTCAGGATCGGGAAGATTTTGAAATTTTGAAAAAACAGGGGATTGAAAGCCTTATGGCGGCCCCTCTTTTGTGGGATGATGATATTGTCGGTTTTCTGGGGGTAGATAATCCGGCGGAACATAATGGAGATATGCTGTTGCTTCGCTCGGTTGTGGATTTTGTGACGGCAGATCTGGAGAAACGGCGTCTGATTGAGGAATTGAGCCGGGCATGCTGTATTGACATGCTGACAGGACTGAAAAACCGGAATGAATATATGCGGAAATACAATGAACTGAAGGAGAGAAGGCCGGATACGCTGGGTGTGATATTTATCGATATTAACGGTCTGAAGCAGTTAAATGACACCTATGGACATGAGCGCGGCGATGCGATGATTCGAAAAACGGCAGAGGCAATTAACAGGTATGCCCCGGGATGCGGTTATCGAATTGGCGGAGATGAATTTATCATACTATTGGAGAACCTGGAAGAGGAAGAGTTTCAGGCGAAAGCGGAAGGGTTAAGTGCGGAATTTAAGGGAGATGGCGAATACAGTATTTCGATAGGCAAGGTCTGGCAGAAGGAGAATGTCGATATTGACAGGCAGGTAAAGGAAGCTGACTTTTGTATGTATGAGGCAAAAAAACTCCATTATAGAAACAGAAACTATGACAGAAGAAAAAGAGGGTAAAGCCGCGAAGCAAAAAGGGTGCGGCTTCACCCTTTCTCTCAGTAACATAGGGAGAAAAGCAGGGAACGAATGTCTAATCGAGATTCAGCTTTCTGTTCATAATAAAATGACAGGTACAGTACAGAGCAACGCATAGTCCGCACATGATGAGCAGTGTAATAAACATTCCGAGGATCCAGTTTCCTGCAGAGATGTTCTCCAGATCATAGTTGTAATATAGCGCATCGGAAAAGGGGATGGCAAATATCTGCCTGAAAAAGCGGAAAATAAAACGCAGCGCAAAATAGGCGATAACGGCGCCGCCAATCTTATGTCTGTTCCAGAGCTGCCCCAGACAGATGCAGGCATAAAAGAACAGTATATCAAAGACGCAGGTGCTGATTCCGATCAGGAGAAGCCAGAAAAAAAGCAGGGGGAGCGGTATCGACATGGAAGTCTGCATTTCTGAAAAAAGTTCTCCGAACAAGTCTGTAAATTCTTTAAAAAACTGGACAATACTTGTGTCGGACAGATAGGAGACGCCAACGGAAGCGATGCCAAATACACTGAGTATGATAAACAGGAAAGAGATAAGCCGCCAAATGACAGCAACCAGGGTTTTGGACAGGATAAGGTCGGAAGTTTTTACCGGCAGGGTAAACATCAGATATCCCTCATCGGTAAAGAAATTTTTATAAAAGCGTATGACAGTACAGAGCGTAACACAGAGAGAAAGTGCCGCCAGACAGATAATATAGGTCAGGATCGCAAGGCTGGCAAACAGATCCACAAAAATATTGGAATCCTGTTCCCAGAAGGATGTCATAAAGGTACTCATCATAATCAGGGTGACAACTGCCAGGATAATCATGGTGATCGTGGGAGCGGGGAAGAAGCTTTTCCACTCCTGCTTTATCAATTTCTTTAACATGCGAATACCTCCCGAAAATAAGCGTCTACCGATTTGCCGTGCGCCCTGCGCACTGCGTCCGCCGGGGCGTGCATAATAGCCTGTCCGTAGCGGATAAAGATCACTTCATCCAGAATTCCCTCAATATCGGAGATGAGATGAGTGGAAAGAAGGATGGAGGACTGGTGATTATAATTTGTCATAATTGTATGTAAAATGTAGTCTCTGGCTGCCGGATCTACGCCTGCAATAGGTTCATCCAGGATGTACAGCTGAGCCTGTCTGCTCATAACAAGGATGAGCTGAATTTTTTCCTTGGTGCCCTTCGAGAGAGTTTTCAGCTGCGCGGTGGGCGGAATGGATAACATCTGCAACATATTATAGGCACGTTCTATGGAAAAATCCTGATAAAACTGTGCAAAAAAAGAGATGATATCCCGGACCTTCATGCCTGCAGGTAAATAGGTGCGTTCCGGCAGATAGGAAATAACAGCCTTGGAAGCAGGGCCGGGGGGCTCACCATTGATCAGTACGCTGCCGTAAGTAGGTGTGAGCAGCCCGTTGATCATTTTTATCATAGTGGTTTTCCCGCTGCCGTTAGGCCCAAGAAGCCCGATGATGCGACCTCTTGGAATGATCAGATTCATCTGATTGACTGCAAGCTTCGAGCCGTTATATATTTTGGTCAGTCCCTGTAATTCCACTAAAGGTTTCGACAGATCCATGATATTTCTCCAATCTGATTGATTATTGTAAGATATTTCAAGTTCGCGAAGCAAAACTCACAGTTGAACTTCGTTCATCTTAGTATAGCGCATTTCAATTATTTATACAACAGGAACAAATATTTGCCCCCTCTTTGCTGTTGCGAAAGCAAGAGCGTTGATATATACTTAAACTAAGAGGTTGAGAGATATGCAGGATACTATTGACAGAATTCTGGAAGGAAAATTTGAATATGAGAGCGGGGAGCTTGCGTTTTCCGAGAGCAGGATCGAGATCGATCTGCAGGCAGGGGCAGACTATGAGGGCAGTTTTCATCTGATTGGAAAACCGGGATATATCACAAATGGATATATCTATGCGTCTGACGGCAGGATGGAATGTCTGACAAAAGAGTTTTTTGGAACAGGCGAAGAAATCGGTTATGTTTTCCATGGGAAGGGTATGGAGACCGGCGATGTACTGCAGGGAAGTTTTTATATAGTCAGCAATCAGGGGGAATATGAACTTCCTTTTGTAGTGATGGTGTCGAGAAAAACACTGGCAACCAGTCTTGGCGCCATGAAAAATCTGTTCCATTTTGCAAATCTGGCGAAAAGTAACTGGGCGGAGGCTGTACAGATTTTTTATCAGCCGGATTTTGAAGCGATTTTTGAGAATGGTGACAGAAAATATAAAAGTCTCTATCAGGGCCTTTCCAGATATTATGGAAACGAGCGGAATGTGGAAGAATTTCTGATCGCTATTCATAAAAAGCAGAAAGTAAACTATATTATTGATGAAGATAAGCTGCGTCTGTCGGATTTGGAGGAAGGCATAGGGCGGCATGAAGTGCTTCTTACAAAAAATGGCTGGGGCTACAGTCATCTGCAGGTGGAAGTGAACGGAGCCTTTCTCTCCGTGGATAAAACGACATTGAGCGACGACGATTTTCTGGGAAACCGCTGTCTGTTTTTCTATTATGTAGACAGGGAAAAGCTGCATGCAGGGCTTAATTATGGAAGTCTGCGCTTCTACAATAATTTTATGGAGACGTCCATTCCTATTGAAGTGAAGATAGAGGATGAGGCGTATAAGAAAGATCTTTTGTACAAAAAAAAGAAGGAACTGTTAATCAGAATGATGGAGTATTACGGAGCTTTCCGTATGCGAAAGATCGGTACGAAGAGCTGGCTTGCCAGAAACTACGAGATTATGGATGAGTGGGCTGAGGCAGACAGCACAGATCCGGAACCCAAGCTGTACAGAGCCCATCTTCTGATTACGGAGGGCAGGGAGAATGAGGCGGGATGGATGCTGGACCAGGCCCGCAATGCGATTCTGCAGAGCAGAGATATGGATCAGGCCATCTGGTGCTATTATCTGTATCTGAGTACACTGCGGGGAAAAGATGAGAATTATGTAAATCAGATCGCGGAGGAGGTGGCGTCCTCTTATGAGAAAGAGCCGGATAACTGGCGCCTGGGGTGGCTGTTGCTTTATCTGGCGCCGGAATACAGCCGCTCTTATGCAAAAAAGTGGATGTTTATCAGGCAGCAGTTTGAGAGAGGCTGCAACAGTCCTGTCTTTTATATAGAAGCGCTTCTGCTGATACGGGCGGAGCCGTCCCTGTTTATGGAACTGGGAGCTTTTGAGATGCAGATGCTGCGCTATGCGGCAAAGCATGACCTGATGACCGATGAGATCATCATGCAGCTTCATTATCTGGCACCGAGAAAGCAGGACAATTTCGAGGGGCTTTTGGAGATCTTGAAAAAAAGTTATGAGAAGAAGCCGGACTCTGAGACGCTGCAGAATATTTGTACGCTGCTGATTCGCAGAAACTGCCGGGGGCGGGAAGACTTTCCCTGGTATGCTGCCGGGGTGGAAGAGAACCTGCGGATCACAAAATTATACGAGTATTATATGTACAGTCTGGATATGGAGGAGTTAAATAAACTGCCGAAAGTGGTTTATATGTACTTTGCCTATCACAACAATCTGGATTGGGAGAGAAGTGCTTATCTGTATGCCTCACTGTTGAAATACAGGGTGGAGCTGCCGGATCTGTATGATAAAGAACGTTTTCATATACAGGAATTTGTGGTACAGATGATTCAGAGGGGGCTTATAAACAGACATCTTGCCTATTTGTATAAAAAGGTGATCGCGGGAGATGTCATGCTGGAGGAGGCCGGCGAAAGGCTGGCGCCGTTACTTTTTTCCGTGCATGTAAAGACGACGGACAGCCGCATGCGGAAACTGATCCTGCTGTATACAAAAGAGAAGAAGGAGAGAAGTGTTATGCTGACTGACGGGCAGGCTATTTTGCCTGTCTACGGGGAAGAGTATACGTTGCTTTTGGAGGACAGTGTCGGAAATCGTTATATACCTGGAGAAGAATTTGAGACAGAGCGTCTTTTTATGGATGAAAAACTGATCTCACAGGCGCAGGAGAGGGATTTTCGGACGATCTCCCTGCAGACATATCTCTGCGGCCGTCATATAGCGGGAATCACGGTGGAGAACATAAAGCGTTACGAGACGATCTTTGAACATGATGAGGTGACTGCTGATTATAAGCAGAGCATCATTCCGGGTATGGCAAAGTTCTATTATGATAATGACAGGATGGAGGAGTTAGATACTTTCCTGGAAAGGGTATCCCCATCTTTGTTGGATGCGACGAGAAGGGGTGAGATGATTCAGTATCTGACGCTGCGGGACAGACTGGAGACAGCCCTGGCGTGGATAAAGGAATACGGTGTAAACGGTGTGGCGCCCAAAATATTACTCCGGCTTGCATCCAAAATAATACAGCATTCCAACCAGATGGAGGAAGAAACGGTGTTGTCCATATGCTTTTTTGCCTTTCAAAAAGGGAAGGCGGATATGGTGACGCTTCAATATCTGATGGAATACTTTCAGGGAAGTACAAAACTGTTGCGGGATATCTGGAAAGCCGCAGTGGAAAAGGGGATGGATGTACATAGTTTCAGTGAGAAAATTCTGAGACAGATACTGTATTCGGGGTGCCATGTAGGGGAAGTGGCGGATATTTTCGGTAAGGCAGTGGAGAAAGAGACAGATCATTCGCTGGAAAAGGCTTTTCTGACCAGGTGCTGTTATGAGTATTTTGTTAAGGATAAAATGACCGAACCCGTATTTTTTGAGGAGCTGGGGCGCTTTATAAGGCTGGGTGAGCAGATGCAGAAAGTCTGTGCACTGGCTTACACACGATATTATGCCGAAAACAGGCACAGAATGCGGAGAGAGACCGAAAAAAATCTGGCAGACAGCCTGGAACAGCTGATGGATGAGGGAATTGTTCTGCCTTATTTTCTGGAGTATGCTGATATTTGTCCTGGGATCCGCCGCCTGTGCGACAAAACAGTTCTGGAGTACAGAACAAAACCGGGACGAAGGGTTTTTCTGTATTATATGAGGGAGGAAGGAGCTGAGGAATACCGGAAAACGGAGATGAAAGAAATTTTTGAAGGTGTTTTCAGCAGTACGTTTGTCCTGTTTTTCGGAGAAAAGCTGCTCTACTATACTGTGGATAAATATGAGGATGAAGATGGAACGAAAGAGGAGATTACCGGCAGTGGCAGTATATCCAGAGGAGATCAGGAGATCGATGTGCAGGGAAGCCGTTTCCAGCTGTTAAATGATATTGTGATAGCGGAGGCGCTGCAGGATTATGATACGTTAGATCATATGCTGAAGGAATATGAAAAGACAGATATCATGCAGAAAGAGTTGTTCAGTTTATGCAAATAAGAAATAATACGGAAAAAAACAATAAATATATGGTAGGCTTTGATCTGGGGGATCGGGACGCCCAGATCAGTTACTGCAGCATACAGCAGCCGGAGGCGGAGACGGTGCCTGCGGTGGCCGGGACGAAACGCTACAATATTCCTACGGTGCTCTGCAAGCGGAAAGGGAGCAATCAGTGGCTTTACGGCAGAGAGGCCCTGCAGGCCGGCGGGACGGGAGAGGGCACTTTTGTGGAGAATCTGTTTTCCGGAGCGCTGGAGGGAAAAAAGACTGTGGTGGAGGGCGTGGAGTACGATGCCCTGACGCTGCTGACGCTTTTTGTCAAAAAGTGTTTTGGCCTGTTCAGTGTCATTGCCCCCCCGGAGAGGATAGAAATCCTGATGTTTACGGCGAACAGGTCCGATGGACGGGTAATCGAAGTGATAAAACAGGTGGTGGATGCACTTGGATTTGCGAACACTAAAGTATTATTTCAGAACTACGAGGAAAGCTATTATTATTATCTGCTGCATCAGTCGCCGGAATTTCGATTGTCCGGTTCGGTCATCCTGGATTTTGAGGAGACATTAAAGGTTTATCTCCTGGAATGGAACAGGCGGACTACACCGGTGGTGTCCTTTGTGAATGTAAAAGAGTATCCGGAGTGCAGACAGCCCCTGTGGTCAGAGGAGGAGTTTGAGAAAAAAAGACAGATGGAATCTCTGGATCAGTATGTTATGGAGAATGTGATAGAGGTTTTCCAAAACAGGACGATCGGCTCAGTGTTTTTAGTCGGGAGCTGCTTTCAGGAAGACTGGGCTGACCGCAGTTTGCAGTATATCTGCAGAGGGCGGAGAGTTTTTAAAGGGAATAACCTCTATAGTAAGGGGGCGGCATTCGGGGCTTATGAGAGATTCTGCGCTACAAAAGAGGGGAAGGAATATATCTTTCTGGGAAGAGAAAAGCTGAAGGCAAATATCGGGCTGCAGGTGGTCAGAGAAGAGAGAGAGACTTATGCTGCGATTTTAGATGCCGGTGTTAACTGGTACGATATTAGATATGAAAAGGAATTTTATCTGGAATCGGGAAACAGCTTTCAGCTGATGGTGACACCTCTGACCAATGTGTTTCCGGAGCGGGAAGCAGCAGGAAAATATCCGGTCCGTCATGAAAAGATAGAACTCGCGGGGCTGCCGGATAGACCTGGGGGTGTTACAAGGCTGCACCTGGCCATAACGATGCGGGATGCGGACACCCTTCATATAGTTACAAGAGATCTGGGGTTTGGCGAGATTTATCCGGCTACAGGGCAGACCTGGGAACAGGATATAGGGTTAGCATAAGCCCGGACGCGAAGCGTGCGGGCGTTGGTTGGCATAAGCCCGGACGCGGAGCGTACGGGTGTTGGTTGGCATAAGTCAGGACGCGAAGCGTGCAGATGTTGGCTGGCATAAAGCTGCATGCGAAGCGTGCAGACGTTGCCTTGTGAAAAGAGTAAAGAGATGGGAAGACTGATTGAGACGGTGGGGAACTATGCGGAGATCCCCTATTATATGGCGCAGGCAAATATATCGGTATATTGTGTGGAAGAACTTTGTTATGCATTCTGCCAGAATACATTTCTGCTGGACAGGGGGCTTTTAGATGCAGGTCTGGTGAAATGGCTGGAAACGGAGTGCGGGCTTAAAGATCTTGCCAGACCGCTCTATGAGCTGGTCAGTAAAAATGGCTCTCCCAGCGCGTTTGTGGGAATGATACTGGAATACGCTCATTATGGCAGTGAAAAGAAACGAAAAGAGACGGAAGAGCTGCTGCGCCTGGGAGCAGATATGGATGCCTCCACGAGAAGAAAAAACTTTGCCGATTATCTGGTTGAGAACGGGCGGTATGCCCAGGCTGTCACAGAATATGAAAAGGTACTGGAAGAAATGCCTTCCATGAATCATGTAATGCGGTCAGAGCTTTTTCACAATAAAGGCGTTGCACTTTGCAGACTGTTTTCCTTTCAGGAGGCGGCGGAGGCCTTTCAAATGGCCTGTCAGGAGAATCCGGAAAATGGGGAGGCCGCCGTATCCTATCTGGCAGCACTGCGTATGAGCCTTTCAGAGGGGGACTATCTTGCTTTTATAGCGGGACATCAGGAGTGGTATGAATCATCGCTGGAGGTGGAGAAGCGTATGGGAATGGTACAGAAGGAATATGAGAATTCGGATGCCTGCAGAGAATTGACGGAACTTTTGGAAAAACGGGATACCGTTTACTATACGACTGTTTCAGAGAAGCTGGCGCAAATGCAGAAAAAATACAGAGAGATGGTGGCGCAACCATGAGTTTAAAGGAAAGAATTATACTTCCCTGGAAGAGGATCTTCGGGAAAAAGGAGAGTGTCCCCTATGATACGGAGGATGGGATTGAACAGGTCCTTCCTGTCTTTCATCGGGAAAAAGTCAACATGCATAATAAAGGCGAGCGGGAGCAGTATATCGGAAACTGTCTGCAACAGATCGCCGATGCGGAGAGGGAGCTGCATCATCTGGAATATGAGTACAATATGGTGACATCCCATCTGACGGATATTGAAGAACTGGAGAGATCACCGGAGGAAATACAGTTTGATATCCGGGAGACAGCGGAGAAACTGAATGAGCTGAAAGAGACACAAAACGGCTACGAGCGAAAGAAAAACCGTATATCCGAAGAAGATTTTTCGAGAATGGAAAAAGTGGAAGGCGACGTGCAGGACGGCATTAAAAAGCTGAGAGAGGCAGAAGATTACCAGAAATTAGTGAAAAGTGATATGCGGCGGTTAAATGGCGAGCGGCATGCCTATGAGTACAGAAGGGATGAGCTGGAACGGGAGCTGAAAAATGCTTCCGGAATAGCCGGAATTTGTTTTATCGCACTGGTGGTCTGTCTGATCGTGTTGTTTGTATTGCAGGTGACGCTGCGGTTTGATACGAAAATAGGGTATGTGCTGGTGGTCTTTATTGCGGCGGTGGTGATACTCAAACTTTTTTTACGGCATGGAGAGGCGGGCCAGGAGATCGTTCGGGTGGAGAAAGATATCAATCGTCTGATCCTGCTGCAAAACACTGTGAAGATCCGCTATGTAAATAATAAGCATCTGCTGGACTATCTCTATATGAAATTTCAGGTAAAAAATGCGTCGCAGCTACAGTCCCTCCAGGAGAGATACGAAGAAGAAAAAGCAGAGCGGGAGAGGATGGAAAAGGCGTCCAAAGACTATGATTATTACCAGAAGGAATTTTTGAGACTGCTGCGGCAGGCGCGTATCCGGGACACAAGTGTCTGGCTGCATCAGGTGAGTGCGGTTTTGGAGGAACAGGAAATGACCAGGCTGCGCCAGGAACTTGTAGGGCGAAGAAAAGTTCTCAGAGAGCAGATGGATTATAACAGACAGCTGGCGGCCGCTGCCCAGACGGAAGTGACGGAGATCAGCGGGAAATATCCGAAGTACAGGGAGGAGATCCTGGAACTGATCTCGGAGTATGAGAGGAAGCAGAAAGAGGCGGCACAGAGGCGGCGCAGGTAACAGTTCAGCTCTGAGAAAGCGCATAGGCTTGAATAGTTACGCAGAAGAAAACTGTAATACTTTAGTTGCATAAAAATGGTTCATGGGTTATGATAATGGATGGACAACCGGAACGGAGCCGTCGAAATAAAATCGGCGGGACAGGAGCACAGCGCCTGCAAAGCAGACGGGAGCGTTTGTGAGCCGGTTTGTGTTTCGAACCAGATTTTTGAGAGGAGAAACTATGGAAAAACTGGAGCAGCTTTACGAAGGAAAGGCAAAAAAAGTATTTAAGACCGACAATGCAGATCAGCTGATCGTGGACTACAAGGACGATGCCACCGCCTTTAACGGCGAGAAAAAAGGGACCATCGTCGGAAAAGGCGTGATCAACAACCGCATGACAAACAAAGTATTTCAGATGTTGGAAAAAGAGGGTGTGCCTACGCATTATATTGAAGAATTAAGCGACCGCGAGACGCTTGTGAAAAAAGTGGAGATCGTGCCGCTTGAGGTGATCATCCGCAATGTGGCGGCGGGCTCTTTTTCGAAGAGACTCGGCGTGGAGGAAGGAACACAGCTGACGATTCCCACGATAGAATTTTCCTACAAGAATGACGATCTGGGAGATCCGCTGATCAACAGCTATTTTGCGGTGGCTCTTGATCTGGCGACCTGGGAGGAGATCGAGACGATCAAAAAGTACGCATTCAAGGTCAATGATGTGCTGAGGGCCTATTTTTTACAGGCGGACATGAAACTGATCGACTTTAAGATCGAGTTTGGCCGCTACCACGGAGAGATCATTCTGGCGGATGAGGTAAGCCCCGACACCTGCAGGCTGTGGGATGTACATACGAATGAAAAACTGGATAAGGATCGTTTCCGCAGAGATCTGGGAAATGTGGAGGAAGCCTATAACGAAGTATTTAAGAGATTGGGATTGGAATAATGCCGGGAGATATTTTTGTACAGGAAGAGTTAAATGATAATCTGCGGGAAGAATGCGGCGTTTTCGGCATCTATGACTTTGACGGCGGGAATGTGGCGGAGACGATCTACTATGGTCTGTTATCCCTGCAGCACAGAGGGCAGGAGAGCTGCGGTATCGCAGTCTCCGATACCAACGGCCCGAAGGGGAAGGTTCTGTTAAGCAGGGACATGGGACTTGTGAATGAATCTTTCAGCGCAAAAAAGCTGGGAAAGCTGGTGGGGGATATCGGCGTGGGACATGTGAGATATTCCACGGCGGGTTCTTCCACAAGGGAGAACGCCCAGCCCCTCGTACTGAATTATGTGAAGGGAACGCTCGGGTTTGCCCACAACGGGAATCTGGTGAACGCGCCGGAGCTCCGGAGAGAGCTGGAGTATACCGGGGCGATCTTCCAGACTACCATTGATTCCGAGGTGATCGCCTATCATGTGGCGAGGGAGCGGTTAAACTCGGGAACCGTAGAGGAGGCTGTGGGACGCGCCATGGCGAAAATCAAGGGCGCCTATGCGCTGGTGATCATGTCGCCGCGGAAACTGATCGGGGCGAGAGATCCTTTCGGTTTCAGACCGCTTTGCATCGGGAAGAGGGACAATACCTATATCCTCGCCTCGGAAAGCTGTGCGCTTGATACCATAGACGCGGAGTTTATCAGAGACGTGGAACCCGGGGAGATCGTGACCATCTCTCCGGAAAAGGGGATCGAGTCGGACCGGAGCATGTGTATCAGGCCAGCGGATCAGGGCAGATGCATTTTTGAGTATATCTATTTTGCAAGGCCGGACAGCAGACTTGACGGTGTCAGCGTCTATCAGTCCAGAATCCTGTCCGGAAAATATCTTGCCATGGACTCTCCGGTGGAAGCGGATCTTGTGGTGGGCGTGCCGGAATCGGGAAATGTGGCGGCGCTCGGATATTCGCTGCAGTCGGGCATTCCCTACGGACAGGCTTTTGTAAAAAATACTTATATCGGCAGAACCTTTATCAAGCCGGGACAAAAGAGCAGAGAGAGCAGCGTACAGGTAAAATTAAATGCCATCAGGGAGGCGGTGGACGGCAAGCGGATCGTGATGATAGACGATTCCATCGTCCGGGGAACTACCTCAGACAGGATCGTGCGCATGCTGCGGGACGCCGGGGCGAAGGAAGTGCATATGCGCGTGAGCGCGCCGCCCTTTTTATGGCCCTGCTATTTTGGGACGGATGTGCCTGCGAAGGAGCAGCTGATCGCCCATAACAGGAGTATTGAGGAAATCAGACAGGTCATCGGCGCCGATACATTGGGGTATCTGCGGATCGAGAGATTGAAAGAGATGGTAGGCGGCCTTGGGATCTGTGACGGGTGCTTTACGGGAAAATACCCGATCGATCCGCCGCAGGAGGATATCCGCGGGGATTTCGAGGCGTAAAACAGTAACGAGTCATACATGGTTTTGTACCTGATGTATAAAAACCGGAACAGGAGATGGAGATGGCAACTGACAGATACGTGAGCCCGCTCTCGGAGCGGTATGCCAGCAGGGAGATGCAGTATATTTTCTCGCCGGACAAGAAATTTAAGACCTGGCGGAGACTCTGGATCGCGCTTGCCGAGACGGAGAAAGAACTGGGCCTTGATATTACGCAGGAACAGATCGATGAGTTAAAAGCGAATGCGGATAATATCAACTACGAGGTGGCAAAAGAGCGGGAAAAGAAGGTCCGCCACGATGTGATGAGCCATGTGTACGCCTACGGGCAGCAGTGTCCGAAGGCAAAGGGGATCATCCATCTGGGAGCGACTTCCTGCTATGTGGGCGACAATACGGATATTATCGTGATGACGGAAGCGCTGCGGCTTGTGAAGAAAAAGCTTGTCAATGTGCTGCATGAACTGGCAGAGTTTGCGGATACTTATAAAGCCCTGCCTACCCTTGCGTTCACCCATTTTCAGCCGGCCCAGCCCACCACGGTGGGAAAGCGGGCGACGCTGTGGATGCAGGAATTCTGTCTGGATCTGGAGGATCTGGACCATGTACTTGGCGGGATGAAGCTGCTGGGCTCCAAAGGCACCACCGGCACCCAGGCGTCCTTTATGGAACTGTTTGACGGCGACCAGAAGGTCATCGATATGATTGATCCGATGATCGCGAAGAAGATGGGCTTTCAGGAGTGTTATCCGGTGTCCGGGCAGACCTATTCCCGGAAAGTGGATACAAGAGTCTGCAATGTGCTGGCGGGGATCGCGGCATCCGCCCACAAGATGAGCAATGATATCAGACTGCTGCAGCATCTGAAAGAGGTGGAGGAACCCTTTGAAAAAAATCAGATCGGTTCTTCGGCCATGGCCTATAAGAGAAATCCGATGCGCAGCGAGCGGATCGCCTCTTTGTCCCGGTATGTGATGGCGGAGGCGTTGAATCCGGCCATGACTTCGGCGGTGCAGTGGTTTGAGAGAACATTGGACGATTCCGCAAACAAGAGGCTTTCGATCCCGGAGGCGTTTTTAGCCATAGACGGGGTGTTGGATCTGTGCTTAAACGTGGTGGACGGACTGGTGGTGTACCCGAAGGTGATCGAGAAGCGCCTGATGAGCGAACTGCCCTTTATGGCCACTGAAAATATTATGATGGACGCGGTGAAGGCCGGCGGCGACAGACAGGAGATCCACGAGAAGATCCGCAGACTTTCCATGGAAGCCGGAAAGAATGTGAAGATAGAGGGCGGAGACAACAATCTGCTCGACCTGATCGCGGCGGATGAGAGCTTCGGTCTGACAAAGGAGGAGCTGGAAGCCTGCATGGAGCCTGCCAGATATGTGGGGCGGGCGCCGGAACAGGTGGATGCGTTCTTAAGTAAAGTAGTGCTTCCGATCATGGAGGAGAACAAAGAATTACTTGGAATGAGGGCAGAAATTACGGTATAAAGGAAGTAGTTAAGTCTTATGTTATTTCGCGGGGAAAATCGCGTTGAAAATGATTTTGCGCGTAATAATATCAGGAAACTCAGACAGGAGAGAAACTGTACGGAGAAAAGTCTGTGTCTGCGCTGCAACTACGGACTTTTCGGATAGATATGTATGTGCCTGTATATTATAAAACAATAAAGCGGCGCAGAAATGAGGAGAATTATGGTTAAAGCAGTTGTAGGAGCAAACTGGGGAGATGAAGGAAAAGGAAAGATCACGGATATGATGGCGGAGAACGCGGATATTATCGTCCGTTTTCAGGGCGGCGCCAATGCGGGCCATACCATTGTCAATGAGTACGGTAAATTTGCGCTGCATACGCTGCCTTCCGGTGTTTTTTACGGACACACCACAAGTGTGATCGGAAACGGTGTGGCGCTAAATATTCCCGTACTGTTTGAAGAAGTGAGATCCATCACAGACAAGGGAGTACCTGCGCCGAAGCTTCTTGTTTCCGACAGAGCGCAGATCGTGATGCCCTATCATATTCTGTTTGACCAGTATGAGGAGGAGCGGCTTGCCGGGAAGTCTTTCGGTTCCACAAAGTCCGGTATTGCGCCGTTTTATTCCGATAAATACGCGAAGATCGGTATTCAGGTGAGCGATCTGTTCGATGAAAAGCTGCTGATGGAAAAACTGCAGAAAGTCTGCGAGATCAAGAATGTGACGCTGGAGCATTTATATCACAAGCCGCTGTTAAAGCCGGAAGAGCTGCTTGAAACACTGCGGGAATACAGACAGATGGTTAAACCCTATGTGTGCGATGTATCTCTGTACCTGCACAAAGCGCTGAAAGAGGGAAAGACCATCCTGTTGGAGGGACAGTTGGGGACACTGAAAGATACGGACCACGGCATTTATCCGATGGTAACAAGCTCTTCCACTCTGGCGGCTTACGGCGCTATCGGCGCAGGGATCCCGCCCTATGAGATTAAGCAGATCGTGACCGTATGTAAGGCATACTCTTCGGCCGTAGGAGCCGGAGCCTTTGTGTCTGAGATATTCGGCGAGGAAGCGGATGAACTGCGGCGCCGGGGCGGCGACGGTGGCGAGTACGGTGCTACCACAGGACGCCCCCGCCGGATGGGCTGGTTTGACTGTGTGGCTTCCAAATATGGCTGCCGTCTGCAGGGGACCACGGATGTGGCTTTCACGGTGCTCGATGTGCTGGGATATCTGGATGAGATCCCGGTCTGCGTGGGCTATGAGATCGACGGCGAGGTGACCACGGATTTCCCTGTGACCTGTAAACTGGAGAAGGCGAAACCGGTGCTTAAGACGCTGCCCGGCTGGAAGAGTGATATCAGGGGCATTAAGAAATATGAGGATCTGCCCGAAAACTGCAGAAATTATATTGAATTTATTGAGGCGCAGATCGAGTATCCGATCACCATGGTCAGCAACGGACCGGGCAGAGAAGATATTATCTACAGGGAGAGCAGTCTGCGGTAAATGTGGAAGCGGGTGGTATTATGGGATCAGCGAGAGTTTGAGTCTGTGGGCAGGGAGTGTTTTATCTGAGATTTGGAGATGACAGTATGATAAGAAATATAATATTTGATATCGGCAATGTGCTGGCTGGTTTTTCCTGGAAAGATTTTTATGTCAGTCTGGGATATGAGGGAGAGATGCTTGAGAGGCTTGCGGCAGCCACTGTGAAAAGTCCTTTATGGGATGAGGTGGACAGGGGTGTCTGGAGTGAGGAGGAGCTGGTGGAAGGCTTTATCCGGAATGATCCTTCTCTGGAGCCGCAGATCAGGCGGATCTTCCGGAATACTAAGGGGATGGTTTCGAGATATGAGTATGCCATTCCCTGGATAAAGAGCCTGCAGAAGGCGGGTTACCGCTGTTATTATCTCTCCAATTTCAGCCGTAAGGCGCGCACGGAGTGTGCGGAGGCGTTGGACTTTCTGGAATATATGGATGGCGGAATTTTATCCTGGCAGGATAAGGTGATCAAACCGGATCCGAAAATTTATGAGCTGCTTCTCTCCCGGTACGGGCTGAAAGCGGAGGAATGCGTTTTTCTCGATGATACGGAGAAAAACCTGCCGCAGGCGCGGGCGCTCGGGATCCATACCATTTTGTTTCAGGACAGGGAGCAGGCGATCTCGGAGCTGAAAGAGCTGGGAGTATGTACAGAGTAAGTCTGGCGGTGTGAGTAAAATGCCGCAGAAACTGTGGAACCAGGGGATAGCGGTTGCAGTGCGAAAAATTGTCGGACGGACAGATCCGTGAAAACAGGAAGTTAAGATACAAAATAATAGAAATAAGGAGTGAAACAGTATGGCTTTATTAAAAAAATGGCGTGATGCCGCCTATTCGGAGACCGCAAACAAAGGCGATCTGCAGAGATTATGGAATCAGTATTTTGAGGATGAAAAGGGAATCTATGCAAAGCTTCTGAAAAATCCGGATGAAGTGGTGACGGGAACGGTGAAGGAACTTTCGGAGAAGTATGATGTGACGATCATGACCATGACCGGTTTTCTGGACGGCATCAACGACAGCCTGAAAGAGAAGAATCCCATCGAGGAGATGGAGGAAGATACGGTAGTAAATCTCGGTTTTGAGAAAGAACTGCTCTACAAAAATATGGTGGCGGCAGGCGCCGACTGGCTTTATAATCTGGAAGAATGGGAGCCAATCTTTGACGAGGAGAAGAGAAAAGAGCTGTACAAAGAGCAAAAATCTTCCATGACCATTGTAAAAGAGGATAAGATCTATCCCAATGATCCTTGTCCCTGCGGCAGTGGTAAGAAATATAAAAAGTGCTGCGGCAGAGGAAAATGAGAAAAGAGTGACGGACTATGATCACTCTGGCTATGGTGAACAGGCGAAGGAGCGGAAAATGGCAGAATTAGGAAAAAAGGAACAGCTTGTTTTTGAGATCACGCAGTTTGAATGGGACATGTTCCAGCATGTGTACAATACCGGCGGCAGGGCTTCCTGTCAGGATAATCCGGATACATTTTTTAAGATGCGGATGAGCCAGTGGTTAGCTTATTCTGAGGAAGTACTCGAAAGCTATAAGGCGGACTGTGTGAAGGCTATTGAAAACGGGGACAATCTGCTGTGGCAGAAGTATGCCCGCATGATGGAGACAACATACCCGGAGGAGTATGAGAATGTAAAGCAGTATCTGCCGGAAATATCGACGGAGAGCAGGGAAAAGATCGAGGAGATCGTAAAGATCCACGTGGAGTGGGATAGCTTTATGGCAAAGCATTATCCGAATATCAGAAAACGCGGCAGAGTGGCTACTACCGGGGAGGATGATCCGGCAGCGGGTTCTTCCATGGAGAGCTATCTGCGCTGTGAGCTGATGTCTTACTCAGAAAAGACGAGGGACCTGATCTGGCAGGAGACGAAGGAAGCTTATGCCAGGGGAGAGAATACTCTGCGGGAGATCATCGCCAATGAGACCAGATTTTACGGTTACGAGACGCTTGACGAGGCGGAGAAGAAGCATGGGGAGATAAGGATCTGACCGGATACGAAGACCTGAAGGGATATTTTCTTGGGGTTGGCAGTCTATGAGCTGTCAGTTCATAAAAACTCAGTTAGAAGTGCAACCGTCTTCTCGCTTCCTCTCTTACTCTGGGCAGCAGCAGGATCGTGACGATAGCGATGATGAAGACAACGCATACGGTGAGCACAATGGCCGACCAGGTAAGGCGCAGAGGATCTTCCAGGAAGTTTCTGCAAAGCAGCTCGATACCGATGCAGGATAGGGAGATCAGGGAAAAGATATAAAGCGTCACAGCAAAGAAAGAGTGGTTTACTTTCAGGGTAAACAGCATAAAAAGTTCAAACAGGGCCGTGAACAGGAAGGCGATCGGAAGCCCAAGGTAAAAGAGCCAGTCCGTAGAGCCTGTCAGGCGGGAGATCAGATACAGATAGAAAGATATCGCCAGCCCGTCCAGTAAAACGGCAAGGTAGGGGGAGAGTTTCTGGCAGAAGATAAAAGGGATGCAGATCACCCATAAAACCACACAGAAACCAATGACAAGCAACGACCAGGGAGCACGGGCAAAGACCAGCCAGTTTAAAATACCGCAGGTAATACTGATCGTAAGAAGCAGGACGCTGACAAAAATGGCAGCGTCTTTTTTGCGGGCAGGTTCCACCTTTCCCCGTCTGGAAGGATAGGGCGATGCTGCCTCAAAACAGGGGATATTATTCGGATCAAGCACAGGCGTATTGCAGAGAGGACATTTTTTTAAAGAAGGATCCAGTTCTACGCCGCAGTGTACACAATATGACATACATTTCCTCGATTCTGTGCCATGGGCACGTTGCTTATTTGGTTCAAGTATTACCGCCCGGATTCATTCCCCGGTTACTTTCTATTTTCACATGAATACCATCCTGTACCAGTTTGCGGAAAAAGTACTGTTCCACATCAGCCTCTTTGATACTGCTGGCAAAGCCGATGGTTAATACATCCTGAAAACTGATGATGGCACAGTTGGTTCTGCTGGAAAAGGGCTGCCCCATGCAGATATCAAAACGTTCCAGATAAGGCGCCATATCTTCCGGCACTTTGAGCGCCCCCATATTAGTCAGGCCTGCGGAGGAGTTTTTGTCCTGCACTCTCGTGTAAAAAAGTCTGACGACAAAGTCTTTTAAAAACAGAGGCACGATCCGGATAAACGGGTTTCTCTGGGTGGAAGCGTTGGTAGTGATATCTCCCCGCAGAAATTTCTCGTTGATATAGTACTGCATATAATTATGGACATGCAGGACGATCTCCTCGAAGTTCCAGGTTCCCAACCTGGGATCTACGGAAGGGTAGATCATGGTGATAAAGTTCCGCAGTGTCCGGGAAGGAAAGAATCTTCGCAGATTCACCGGCATGGCGATCCTGACCGGCAGAAGTCTCCAGGGATTTTCACGTGACTGCTTTTGCAGAAGGGCGTAGAGCAGTACGGCATTTAAATATTCGGTAATGGTTACGCCGTATTGCTTCGCCGCTTTTTTGACTTCTGATGCAGAGAGGATTCCGTTTATGATATTCAGGGTGTAAAAGGGTTCCTTTGTACCGCGCACCCGATAGGTTTTTTCACTGGGGCGCGGCGGGCATACTGTAGCGCTTGCGTAACGCATGTAGGCGTCTTCCAGTTCTTCCGGATCCGGTTTTTCGTGGATGTCCAGTACAAATCCGCCGCAGGAGACGGGGAAGCCAAGCAGTTTCAGATATTCCGCCGTGATCGTCTGCAAAAGAAACATGCCTCCTGTGCCATCTCCCAGCGAATGATGGGCTTCCAGTGAAATCCTGCAGTCATAATAGTAGATACGTAAAAGATAACGGTTGTTTTGTTTAAATGGCATGGGCATACAGGGGTTATTGATATCCCGCTGTACAAAAGGACCGGGCCTGTCGTTGGGCTCCAGGTAGCGCCAGAACAGACCTTTCCTGATTGCGGATTTGTAGGTGGGAAAGCGGGAAAGCGTCAGATCCACTGCTTTTTGCAGAATATCCGGTTTGACAGGTTCTTTTAAAATCACGGAGAGCCTGTATACCGAAGAAAAATCCCGGCGCTGCAGCGTGGGATACACGATCGCCGACAGATCCAGTTTATACCAGGTGCTTCGCACCGTTTTTTTTGTATGTCTTTTTTGATTCATAATAGGAAAGTGCTCCGGTATTTTCGGGATCACCAACAAAATCTGTTTGCGATCCGGCAGACGGGTATGATATTTTTTCTTGTTTATCAATATGAGTATACCCCAAAAACAGGTTGGAAAGCAATAAAGAGTATAAAAGTGGAAGAAAGTTTTTAGAAATTTTTTGAAAAATGTCGAAAGCTATTGAAATTCGCCGGAAAATCATACATACTAACATGTAGAAACAAAAAAAGAATAAATAACGTACGTTATGAAAAGACGGTTTTTTTGCATTTCATTTTGAGAATTTAGTCCGGGAAAGGAATACCTGGCAGATATTTCTGCCTGCGATAGCAGAGGATTGAAATATGGCAATCAGTAAAAAAAATCAGGGCCTGCTTAATCTTGTCAAAAGAGTGCACGGCGTTGTGGAAAATGTGGATATTGAAAAGCACAGGCAGTCTCAGGATCAGATCGGCGCTCTGTTCGGGCAGAATAAGTCCATTTTGATCCGGGAAGCGGATATCGACGGCATGTATGGAGAATGGCTGTGTGTAAACAGGGCTCATATGAAAAAATATGTGATACTGTATTGCCATGGGGGTGGCTATTCCACCGGCAGCAGCATTTACGGCCGTACGCTGACTACGAGGCTTGCATCATCCACCTCCATGGATGTGTTGAGCTTTGATTACAGGCTGGCGCCGGAACATCCTTACCCGGCGGCCATTGAGGATGCGGTAAATACATGGAACCATCTGATGATGTTCGGCTATGGGGCCCGGGACGTGATTCTGGCGGGGGATTCCGCAGGAGGTAATCTGGCGCTTGCGCTGACGCTTCGGCTGAAGGAAGAAGGACGGCTTCTGCCCAGGGGCATCGTGCTGCTTTCTCCCTGGACGGATCTGACTTCTTCAGGGAAGTCCCATCAGACGAAGGAGGGAATCGACCCGGTGTTGAACGCCGCCTATCTGGAGGAGGCTATAGAAAGTTATCTGGGACCGGGATACGACAGAGAACTGTTGAAGGATCCGTCAGTTTCTCCTCTGTTCGGGGATTTTGCGAGTTTTCCGCCCACTTATATTCAGGTGGGGGATCAGGAGATTCTGCACAGCGATAGCGTACTGTTGTATAAAAAGATGCAGCAGGCAGGGGTAAACGTGAAACTGGATGTATTTAAGGGCATGTGGCATGTGTTTCAGATGTCGCCTTTTAAGACGGCAGCTGAGGCGATAGATAAGAATGCAGAGTTTATTTTCAGTATCTGCAGATAGGAAAAGAGGTGGCTTTTGTGATGGAAATGGAATTTTTGCGGAAACTTCCGACTCCTCAGGAGGTCAAGGAAGAGTTTCCTTTATCAATAGAAATAGAACAGATCAAAGAAAAGAGAGACCGGAATCTGCGGGATATTTTTGAGGGGAAGAACGACAGGCTGATCCTGCTGATCGGTCCTTGTTCGGCGGACAATGAAGATGCGGTTTTAGATTATCTTTGCAGGCTGCGGAAGGTGGCTGAAAAGGTAAAAGATAAAATTTTTATAGTACCCAGGATATATACCAATAAGCCGAGAACCATCGGCGCCGGCTACAAGGGGATGCTGCATCAGCCGGATCCGGAGCGGGGAACGGATATGCTCAAAGGGATCATCGCGATCCGGGAGCTTCACACGAGAGCGGTGAAGGAGACCGGCTTTACCTGTGCGGACGAGATGCTTTACCCGGAAAATCACCGCTATCTGTCGGATCTTTTGGCCTATGTGGCGGTGGGAGCCCGGTCTGTGGAGGATCAGCAGCACAGACTGACGGCCAGCGGGCTGGGTATCCCTGTGGGGATGAAGAATCCTACGGGCGGCGATCTGACGGTCATGATGAATTCCATGATTGCGGCGCAGTGCGGCCATACCTTTCTGTACAGGGGCTGGGAAGTGCGGACGAAGGGAAATCCCTATGCCCATGCGATCCTGCGCGGTTACGTGGATAAATTCGGAAGAAATATGCCGAACTACCACTACGAGGATCTGCGGTATGTGCTGGAATTGTATCATGAGAGGGAGTTCGCGAATCCGGCGGTGATCATAGATACCAACCACTCCAATTCCGGCAAGGAATATATGGAGCAGATCCGGATCAGCAAGGATGTGATCCACAGCTGCCACATGTCCGGCGAGATCCGGAAGCTGGTAAAAGGGCTGATGATAGAAAGCTACATTGAGGACGGCTCGCAGAAGATCGGGGCCCACTGTTACGGAAAGTCCATCACAGATCCCTGTCTGGGATGGGATAAATCGGAACGGCTGATTTATGAACTGGCGGAAGCATGGTGAGGATTGCTGACGTATATGCTGCTATCATACTGACGTCTGTCGGAGCGAGTGTGCATCGCGAAGCGTACCATGCCTGGAAGACATGGTATAATATCGACATATATTATGTCAGCGCCGAACAAAGTGAGTGTGCACCTCAAGGCACAGCATGTCGGAAGACATAACAGGATAGCAGCGGGAGAGGAGCGAAAAGGACATGGTGTTCAGCAGTCTGGAGTTTTTGTTCCTGTTTCTGCCTCTGTTTTTACTGATATATTATGTACTGCCTCTGCGGGGAAAAAATGTGTTCCTGTTTTTTGGCAGTCTGGTTTTTTATGGTTTTGGGATATCCTGGAACATTTATTATCTGGGACTTATTATTGCTTCCGTCTTTTTCAATTTTCTGGCGGCGGAGGCAATAGAGAGCTGTAAGAGAAAGAGGAGAATCAAAAACGGTGAGGAGACCGCAGGAAAGACAGGGTTCGGGGAGAAAGTAATCCTGATACTGGGGCTTTGCTACAATTTCGGGCTTTTGCTGTTTTTCAAATACGCGGGATTTTTTGTGGAAAATATTGTTCTGCCCATAGGAATCAGCTTTTATACCTTTCAGATCACTTCCTATCTGATCGATGTGTACAAAAGAAAAATAAGGGCGGAACAGGATATGATGCGGCTGGGGGCTTATCTTACCATGTTTCCGCAGCTGATCGCCGGCCCTATCGTGACCTACAGCGAGGTGCGGGGGCAGCTGCGCAGAAGGAAGATCACCTTTATGGGCTGCAATCACGGGCTGCAGATCTTTACGCTGGGACTGGGATTTAAAGTACTCCTTGCCAATCAGCTCGGTAATCTGTGGGAGGATATCCAGACCATCGGCTATGAGAGTATTTCGACGCCGCTGGCATGGCTGGGGATTCTGGCCTTCAGTCTGCAGATCTATTTTGATTTTTACGGGTATTCCCTGATGGCGGTGGGGCTTGGAAAGCTGCTGGGATTCGGGATTCCCGACAATTTCAGACAGCCTTACATGGCTTTGTCCATGACGGAATTCTGGCGGCGCTGGCATATTACGCTGGGGCGGTGGTTCAGAGAGTATGTCTATATTCCCCTTGGCGGAAACAGAAAGGGAAAGGCAAGACAGATCTTCAATATGTTCGTTGTCTGGTTTCTGACGGGGCTCTGGCACGGCGCCAACTGGAATTTTATTTTCTGGGGACTGTTTTTGTTTACTGTTTTGTGTGTGGAGAAGGCAGGGCTTCTGAAAATACTGGAGAGATGGAAAGTGTTCGGGCGCCTTTACATGTGTTTTCTGATTCCGGTGAGCTGGACCTTATTTGCGATTACAGATTTCACGCAGTTAAAGATTTATCTGTCAAAGCTGTTCCCGGTTCTGACGCAGGGCAGCCAGGCTGTGGTTTTTGCCGGAGATTTTGAAAAGTATGTGGAGATGTACGGGATCGGGCTGGTGATCGGACTTGTCTGCTGTACCGGTCTTGTGGAGAAGATTTTTATCAGATGGCGGCATAAATTCTGGATGTCCCTTCTGCTGCTCAGTATTTTCGGGGCCTCGGTTTACTGTATGTACAGGGGCCTGAATGATCCGTTTTTGTATTACCGCTTTTAGAAGAGGAATGAAGGGATTTATCTATGAGAAAATATCATTATCTGATCCTGTTTTTGATCGGATTTGTTGTGGTGTGGCCTTTTGTGCTGCGCAAGTTATCTATAGAATGGGAAAAAAGTACGGAGGCTTTTGGCAAACGGCTGGAAACAGGGCTTCCCGGGGAGGAGAGCACCGGAGATTGGGAGGAGACTGTCTCTGGAAATGGGACAGTGTCAGGAAATGAGACGGTGTCGGGGAATGAAACGGTTTCCGGGAATGAGACAGTTTCCGGAAATGAGGTCCTGACGGAGGGCGCAGAGGAGGTCGGAGAACATCAGGAAGACGAGGCGGAAGCGTCCGGGGAAGAGTTGACGCCGGAGGAGTTTTTTAAAGATACGCTGTTTATCGGGGATTCCCGTACCATGGGCCTGGCGGAGTATGCGGATCTGGGCGGTGCGGAAGTGTTCGCCAATACCGGGATGAACATATACAGGCTTTATTCCATGAAAAATGCGGTGCGCGACAGAGAGCCCTGGTTAGAGGATATTCTGGCGAAGAAGCAGTACCGCAGGATCTATCTGATGTCAGGGATCAATGAACTGGGGTATGATGAAGCCCAGACTGTGAAACGTTTTGAGGAAGAGGTTTTGAAACTGAAAGAACTGCAGCCGGAGGCGGAGATCATTCTGGAGGCGAACCTGCATGTGACATCGGAGCGGTCGGAAAAGGAAGCAATTTTTAACAACGAGGGAATTGACAGGATCAACGATTATATCCGGCAGATTGCGGAAAAGCACGGATTTTCCTATATCGATGTGAATGAGATCTTTGATGACGATACGGGTGGACTGACGCCGGAGTACACCCATGACCAGGTGCACGTGCTGGGAAAATATTACCAGGAATGGGCGGACTGGATCAGGAAAAACGGGATTTAAAAGAAAGTATATCATAAAAATAGAAAAATCTTTTTGAAACTTTTTGCAGCGGGTATCTGTCTAATGGGTACAGTACCGGGAAATAGTTTTAAAGAGATTTTTTGTTTGAGATAATGTGAAACCGCGGCGGAGGAAGGATGGAAATGAGAACGGAAAAAGAGATAGGAAGAGATAAAAGAACAGAGGAGGCCAGGGATAAGCATGGGAAAAAAGAGAAAGATACAGAGAATAACTGCGTGGAGAGGGACTGGGACAAGGGCGGACTGATCCGGAAGATCCTGCTGGAGCATTATGAAAGTTACTACAGACTGGCGTATGCCTATGTGCATAACGAGGCGGATGCCATGGACATCGTACAGGAGGGTGCATACAGGGCAATGCTTAAGGCGGACACTCTGCGGGAGGAACGTTTCGCGGGAACCTGGGTGTACCGGATCATGATCAATGAGGCGAAGGAGTATCTGAGAAAAAACAGAAGAGACGTGGGAGAACTTAAAGAAAATCTGGAGGCGCCCGCGCAGCACTACAGGGATATGGATCTGGAAGAAGCGGTGGGGAAGCTGTCTGAGATGGAGCGGACGTTAATCATTCTGCGGTTTTACGAAGATAAACAGCTTTCGGAGATTGCGGAGATTTTGGAGGAGAATCTGAGCACGGTGAAAAGCAGGCTTTACAGGACTTTGAGGAAACTGCGGGCGGAGTTGGCAAAGAAACGGTAGACAGAAGAGAGCTTTTGAAGCGTGAAAGGCTAAGGAGAAGAAAGAGTTTTTGGAGAGGGGCATAAGAGAGGAACAGAAAAGTGTTCGGGAAATATTGTTTGACGCGGAGAAAAAGAGGAAGCGGTTTACAGTCATATGCTGGAAAGCGGCGGAAAGGCAGGTCATGGGAATGAAAGAACAGGAAAATAGGGATTACAGAGATATGGAGGAAAGACTTTCGGCAGCGAGAGAGGACTATCAGAAAATTCCGGTGCCGGAAGAGATGCGGGCGAGGCTGGAAGACGGAATTGCCAGAGCAGAGAAGGAAAAAGAGCTGGAAAGGACGGAAGAAGGACAGAGAACAAGGGATGGATCGGGGGAGTGGAAGCTGGAAAGAGGAGGAATGGAAATGAAAAACCGGAGTTGGGAAGACAAAAGGGAATTACGGCATCATAAAAGAAAGATGATCGGATTCAGAATCACTGCGGCTGTAGCAGCGGCTGCGGCAGTGCTTGTGATCCTGCCGAATACGGGAGCGGGGGCAGCTCATGCGATGGGGGCGCTTCCGGTGGTCGGAAAGCTGTTTCAGGCGGTGACGTTCAGGGATTATCAGTATGAGAGCGACCGGTTTGACGCCGATGTGGAAGTGCCTCAGATCCGGGTGGATGATATGGCGAATGAAGCGGCAGATACTGACGGTATGGGATCAGGGAGCAATACTGCAAGGGGGGATGCTGAGACGACAGACAGCGCTTCGGACGGCCAGAGCGGAGAGAAATCTTCTGATCAGATGCAGGAGACTGTGGAGCAGATCAACTTTGACATTGAGAAAGTGACGAATCAGCTGATCGAGGAATTCCAGGAATCGGCGGATCTGGGGGAAAGCTACGGTTCTCTGGACATTCATCATGAGACGGTGACGGATAATGATAAATATTTTACACTGAAACTGTCTCTGTACCGGGGGGCAGGCAGCGGGTTCCAGAGTTATAAATTCTATACGATCGATAAGAAAACGGGAAAACAGCTGCAGATTGGGGATCTCTTCCGGGAAGGCAGTAATTATAATGAAACGCTCAGCGAAAATATTAAAGAGCAGATGCGGGCAAGGATGGCGGAAGATGAGATGAATATGTACTGGGTAGATTATGATGAGGTGGCAGAATGGAACTTTGAGAGACTGAAGGCGGATCAGAATTTCTACTTTGATGGGACAGGAAATCTTGTGATCGTATTTGATGAGTATGAGGTGGCGCCGGGGTATATGGGAGCCCAGGAGTTTACGGTGGAGAGAGAAGTGTTTGAGGGATTGCTGAAATAAAGGGGCACCTTGTCAAGGTGCTAACCAAATGGCATTGACCATAAATAGTAACAGGAGTATCAACTGACGGCGGCGCAGAGAAATCTGCGCCGTTTTGCAATCCGCGATGATATCTGCTACGATAAGCGATAGCGTTCGTTGCGATAAGCCGAAGGTGTTCGTTGCGATAAGCGATAGCGTTCGTTGCGATAAGCCGAAGGTGTTCGTTGCGATAAGCCGAAGGTGTTCGTTGCGATAAGCGATAGCGTTCGTTGCGATAAGCCGAAGGTGTTCGTTGCGATAAGCGATAGCATTCATTACGATAAGCGGAAATATTTATTATGATAAATGACAGGAAAATTAAAAAAAGTGTAAGATCAGCATGATAAAAAACGGAGTAATAAATGAAAGGGATGAAGGAACAAAAGTTCCTCAGAACCTGATTTGGCACACCGGCCGGGTGTCCTGTAAGCTTACGGAAATTTTCAGAAAGAAAAATCAGATCTGCGTGCAGATATAATTTATGTAGTTATGTGCGGCCGAAAAACCGGCAGGTTAAAAGCCGCATGGAGGGGATAAATGAAAGCAAAGGAAGACAATTTTGTGGAATGGATCAAAAAAAGAAGAGAGGAAGGTATTCTCTATGTGATGGAAACCTACGGAGGGCTTTTGTATTCCATTGTCAGAAAGCGGTTATTTATGGCGCCGGACAGGATCGAAGAATGTATGAACGATGTTTTCCTTGGCATCTGGAAGAACATAGACAGCTTTGACGAAAGCAGAGGTACTTTCAAAAACTGGGCGGCGGGGATTGCGAGACTGGAAGCGTTAGATACCCTGCGCAGGATTCAAAGAGAACTGCGGTTTCAGAAGGTTTCCCTGGAGGATGTGGATATTTCCGGGGAGGACAGGGAGCTTTTGGCTCTCACAGAGAGAGAGCTTTCCGATGAGACAGAAGAGATCCTGCAGTATTTAAGCGGGAGGGATCAGGAGCTGTTCCGGCGGATCTTTCTGGAGGAAGAGGAACCGGAAAAGGCGGGGGAGGCGCTTGGCATCAGCAGAGACAATGTATATGTGCGGATCTTTCGGGGAAAACAGAAGATCCGCAGAAAATTAAAGGAAAGGAAGCGGGCATGATGATGAAAAGAGAGGCCTATGAACTGGCAAACAGCATAAAAACGGAGTGTGGCACAGACAAGGACCAACTGACAGAGTGCCCTGGCGATGTGGAGATGAAAAAATATAAAAATCATATTTTACAGGAAATCAGAAGAGAGAAAAACAAAAAAAGAAGGACTTTTCGGGGCGGCATAGCGGCGGCCTGCGCAGCAGCTATTCTGTTGACAGGAACCCTATTTTTTGATGATGAGGTTCATGCCATGATCAACCAGATCAGCTGGAATATCGGAAGTGCGCTGGGCCTTGCCGGGGATCTGGCAGATTACAGGGAGGTTGTAAACACTTCTGTGGCGGACAATGGATATGTTGTCACATTACAGGAGGCCGTAGTCAGTGAGGAGAAACTTGTGGTGAACTATACCTTGCAGCGGGAAGATGGCGGGACGATCAGTATGCCTGATCCGCTTGCACTGCCGAATCTGGATGGCACGTTGTATATCAATGGGAAGAATGTGACCGGCGCCGTAGGGGGCAGCAGCGAATTTCTGGATGAGGAGCATACTGCAGTAGGTATGGTATCAGAGTATTTTTTACATGATATGGATCTTTCTGGCGAGAATGATTTTCAGATCCATATCCGTGGGGACAGGATTGACGATGGCATAAAAGGCAAATGGAATTTTTCCTTCAAAGCGGATGGCTCGCTTCTGCTTGCGGACACGAAACGGACAGCAATCGGAAAAACATTTGAGCTTCCGAATGGCGGAACGATCACCCTCGATGAATTTACGTCCAATGAACTGGAACAGAGGATTTCCTATTCTCTTTCTGAGGGTTCCGATTATTTGTTTAAGGTGGAGGCGGAGGATTCAAACGGCAATCAGGCGGAGTTTGATGTGCGGATACAGGATAAGGATTCCGGTCATATGCAGAATCAGGAGATTCTGGAGGACGGCAGACTGAATGGAGAGGCGGGCCTGGTAACGATGACGCTCTATGCGGTGGAAATGCCGAAAGAGAGCGGGCGGATGAGCGAAGATTATATTCAGATCGGGGAGCCCTTTACTATAGAGCTTCCGTAGAGGGAAAACATAAATTTATTTCGAAAATCCGGGGCTATATTCGGCCCCGGATATTTCTCTGAAAGCAGACATAAGTCACAGCAAAGTAGACCAGATAAATCCCAAAAAACAGGGCGATACTCTTCAGGAAAAAGGAACCTGCGGACACCGGAACACCGGTGGCAATCACAAAGCTGTCTCCCGCGAAAAGCATCATTTTTCCGCTGATCAGGATGGCAAACAGGGCGGGGCAGAGGTAGAATGCCGCCAGTTGCTTAAAGATCAGGCCGTGCAGTTCGGATTCTTTCAGTCCCAGCTTTGAGAGCACATCATAGCGGAAGCGGTAGGCGGCAGCGTCAGAAAGCTGCTGCACGGACAGCACGGTGACGGCCACACAGAGGAAAACCAGCCCGATGTAAAATAACGGGATCATCAGGGACGCTAACATATAGGTCAGGGCTGCCCGATGATTGTCTTTCACTTCGTTTGGGGTGCCGGAATTGATCAGGATATCGGAACCGTTGCAGGGCAGCACAAAGCAGGAGTAGAGATCATCGGACTGCGTGTCTTCTGCACCTGCATTTCTCAGAGTATCCAGTTCATTCCGCAGGCGGGGCGGCGCCGTACCTTCGATGTCCATGGCAAGCTCCGACTGGTAAGGCCGCATCCGGGAGAGTACTTCATCCGGTACGATGATCAGATAATCAGCGCCGTTGTGCCCGTCCTGGGAGAAGGGATCCGCATAAATACCGGTGAAGGAGAGAAGGGATGCCCGGGATGCGGGATCTTCCCCGAAAGGGGCGTCATAAATACCGGCAGGATTCAGTTCCGCCCCGGAGAGGGAAGTGTCAGAAATACCGGCAGGATTCAGATCCGCTCCGGAGGGGGAAGTGTCAAAAACACCGGCAAGCTTCAGATCTTCCCCGATGGTCTGCACTTCCTGTTCCAGCCGGGGTTTGATCTGTATCGCGTATTCCGTGTCCCCAAGGTCTATTTCTTCATATCCCAGCATGCGGCGCAGATGGTTGTAGTCGGAAATTCCCATGTAAGTGTCGTAAGGGTAGTAAACATTTCTGTTTTCCAGAAAATCCTCAATTTTTGCCATATCGGCACTGCCGTCAGGCATCTGGTACATGGTGCCCCAGGCGTTCAGATGCGTCAGCATCCATGTATTGACCTGGTTATCCCCGTCGGTGTATAGGCGATAGGGGTAGATATCCAAGGCTGTCACCTGCTTTTCAAGAAACTGTATTTCTTTCTCAAACGTATCTTCAGGATCCGGGCTGTATAACAGGATATCAAAGGGAAATTTGTGGTCAAGCAGCGTGTTTTGCCAGGTGCTGAACATCAGAGCGATGGAGGAGCCCATCAGCGCTAAGGTAAACAGTACGGTCAAAGTGCCCATGGTGAACTGCATTGTGCGAATCTTGGCGGAAAATTGCCGCATCAGAAACAGATTCTGCCCTCTGTAAATAAGATTTCCCTTCTTTCGGATATAGCAGATCATGTGGGCGGACAGGCCGATATAAAACAGATAGATCGTTATGACCAGACCGATCAGGAATAAGGCGACCTCTCCGTTACTTTGCAGGGAGCCGAAAAGCGCCCAGAATGCCAGAATAAACAGGACGGACAGTGGCAGAAGGAGTTTCTTTGCCGATTCGTGCCGTTCCCTGATCTCCTCATTTTTACGCGCCGTTTCCATCAGGTCATGGATATTCATTTTCCTGAATTTCTTCTGACAGCGGGATAATGACAGCAGGTAGCAGAGGCCGAAACAGAAGGCGGTCATGAGAAAGGTGCCAGGATGGAAGGATATGTGGAGCCTGTAAGTCATCTTCAGCATGGAAAATAAAATGGCCATCAGTACCTGCCTGAACAGGGTGCCAAAGAGCATGCCGAGTAACAGGGCTATGGCGCCGGAGAGAATATTTTCCCGCAGGTACAGTCTGGCAATGGTGCGCTTTTTCATGCCGAGCAGAAGATAGATACCGAATTCTCTGCTGCGTTTTTCCATCATAAAGCGGACCATATAGCTGATCAGCCAGGCTGTGACGAATACAATGAACAGGGTAGCCAGAAAGACCATGAGCTCCAACATGTCTTCGGTGTTCCAGTACTGTTTCAGTTCGTTCTGGAACAGAAGGCTGTTAAAAGTATAGAGCAGCGCGCTGATCAGTGTCATGGTGAGAAGATAAACCAGATAGTCTCTGGCGGAACGTTTCATATTGCGGATGGCAAGTTTGGATAGCATGGTGATACTCCTTTCTTATATGCGGTGCAGGACCGGCTGGCTGCAGAATCTTTAAAATATAGCTTGTAAGAGATCATAGATTTTCAGTAGTTTTCCCCCCGGTAAAGGACAGCACATCAAGGATATCCTGTAAAAACAGTTGTCTGGACCTGTCTGCGCGGAGCAGTTCGTGGAAGATTTTTCCGTCCCGCAAAAACAGGATGCGGCTGCAGTAGCTGGCACAGAAGGCGTCATGGGTTACCATTAGAATCGTGGTCCCCAGGGTTTGGTTGAGCTTCGTGAAAGTTTCTAACAGTGTCTGAGAGGACAAAGAATCCAGGGCGCCCGTGGGTTCGTCCGCGAGCAGGAGTTTGGGATCGCAGGCTAACGCTCTGGCGCAGGCACAGCGCTGTTTCTGGCCGCCGGAAACCTGATAGGGAAATTTGCCCCGGATCTCCTCAATATCGAGGAGCTTTAACAGCTTTGCGGTGGTTTCCAGGATGCTCTTTTTACTGTTGCCCTGCAGCGTCAGCGCCAGGGAAATGTTTTCCTCTATGGTCAGTGTGTCGAGAAGATTGTATTCCTGGAAGACGAAGCCCAGATTGTTTTTGCGAAACTCTGCCAGATCATCCTCGGATAGTGCGGTGATGTCGGTGTCCTCATAGAAAATGTGTCCGGCGCTTACCCGGTCTATGGTGGAAAGGAGATTTAAGAGCGTGGTTTTGCCGGAGCCGGAAGGGCCCATGACGCCCATAAATTCGCCTTTTTTTACCGTGAACGTCAGGCGGTCTATGGCCTTTGTCACATGGGATGCGTTGCCGTAATATTTTTCAATGTCGCATATTCTGATATAGCTGTTCATAATGCACCTCGTTTCAGTGTGATCCGGAGATTTATTGCAGGTTCCGGTAAGCCGCATCATCCCGGAAGCGGTATGGGTTTGTATGAAGTATCCCGGGAGCGGTATGGTCTTGTCTGAAGTTATGATAACACAGGAGAAAGGCGGGGGGTATCAGAGTAGTTTAAAGTTTTCTTTCATTTTTGAAAGATTCAGAGTATGGGTCGGAAATATTGTAAAAAAGAGTGTGGATAAAGACTTAAACGTACCCTGTCACTCAAATGACGGGGCCTGCGGGGATACTTCCGTGATGTAACTGCTGACAGGAAACGTGAGAAGCATCCAGGTTCCCTTCCCGCATTCTGACTGTGCGGAAAGAGAGATTCCCAGTTTGCCGCAGAGCTTTTTGCACAGATATAACCCCATGCCGGTAGCTTTTTCCTGACTGCGTCCGTTGCGGCCGGTAAATCCCTTTTCAAAAATACGGGGCAGGTCTTCGGCGGGAATGCCTTTTCCGTTGTCTTCTATCGTCAGGGTGATCTGATTGTTGCCGCGGGATGTATAAAAGCGCAGGAGGGGCATTTCGGCTCTGTATTTTATGCTGTTTAAAATCAGCTGGCTGAGGATGAAAACACACCATTTTTTATCGGTGTAGACCGTTTCATGACAGGAAACTTCCGCCCGGACATGGCTTTTTATGAACAGCAGGCGCTCCTTCTCCAATGCTTCATAAATCATTTCCTGCAGGTCAGTCTCTTTGATCAGATAATCTTTATAAACCTCTTCGGAACGGGCATGGTAAAGTACCATATCCACATAATTTTCGATTTTTCTGTTTTCCAGGCGTATATCCCGGAAAATACGATTCATAACACTTGTTATCCTATCGAGAGAAATGTCCTCAGAGGAACGCAGCTCCTGTGTCTGGAGAAAATTGTGCATATTGGGAGCCGGTACCTGTGTCTGCTGCGCATTGGGTATGTCCGCAGTCTTTCCGTTTTCGCACAGCAGGGCAATCGTGGAGATGGGAGCCTTGATCTCGTGCACCCAACTCTCCAGATATTCCCGATATTCTCTCTGGGTGTCTTCCGACAGACGGATCTTTTCCAGGGCAGCCCTGTTGGAACGGCACAACATCTCCCGGTGGAGTTTATCTTCCAGGAAAAAGGAATCCGGCAGCATTTCGCCAAGCAGCCAGGGCTTGTCCGTGTTTTCCAGAATATGAAACGCTTCCTTATAATAATTTCTGCGTCCCCGGAAAGTTAAAAAAAGCCAGACGGTCAGAATCAACAGCCAGAAAATACAGATCAGCGTTATGTTTGCGGCAGGATAGCCTGTGATATGTAGAAAAGCGGAAAGCAGTGCCAGACATATCAGATGAAGCAGTAAGAGCAGACACTTGTCTGCCAAAAAGGCGGTCAGTTTCATATGCGGTATCCCAGTCCTCTCTTTGTCTCGATAAAATCATAAAGCTCTATGGATTTGAGCTTGTCCCGGAGCCTTGTGATATGGACGCTTAAGGTGTTGTCATCCAGAAAAATATGATCATCCCACAGATATTCAAGCAGATCTTCCCTCGCCACAAAACTGCCTGCCTGTAAAAACAGAAGATGCAGGATCTTCAGTTCGGTTTTGGTCAGATCGGCGGCCTGTTCCTTAAAAAACAGGCGGCAGACGGCGGTATCTAACGTCACGTTTTTGTGGGAAAGACAGAAAACATCCCGGGGTTCACTGCTTTTGGCCGTGCGTTTCAGTACTGCTGCGATCCTTGCCAGCAAAATGGCGGGTTCAAAGGGTTTGGTGATGTAGTCGTCAGCGCCCTTTAACATGCCGGCCAGTTCGTCGGCAGATGAGCAGCGGCCGGTGAGGAAGATCACCGGGACGTCGGTTTCGCTGCGGATCTGTGTACAGATATCAAAACCGGAACAGTCCTGTAAGTTGATATCAAGCAGCACAAGATCCGCTTTTTCGGAATGGACGGTCTGCGGAATCCGGCTGAAAGTATCCGGGGCCACGACCTGGTACAGGGCATTTTCCAACAGGATTTTCAATTCATTTCGCAGCAGTTTGTCGTCTTCCGCGAGTAAAATTTTGTAGGCCATGGGTTCTCCTTTTTTCGGTGGCAGGGTATGCGGGCAGAACTGTCCGGTCAGTTCACATACCGAACCTGCTGGGTATCGATCAGGTCATGGATGCAGAGAGTTTTTCTGCATTTTTCCCGTCCGGTCATACGAAGCGCGGTGATCTGGCTGTTGTTGTAAGTTTTGTAATAATAGATGCCGCGGGTGGTATTCATACAGCAGGCATAAGTTGTGAGGTCATCCAGACCATCCTTTGTCAGCGTGGTTCCCTTTACGATGGAGACGGAACCCAGTATATGGAAAAACTGGGTGACGGAACTCATTTCATCTTTCTCACAGACAGAATTTAACTTGGTAAAGGAAGCCTTCACAAATCGGGAAGAAGGGGAGGAATCGCCGGGCAGGCCGATGGCGCCCATTCCCATACCGTACTGCTGTAAGTTCAGTTTGTCGGAAAACCGGTTTTCCGGGCAGCAGGGCGTCAGATTCATGTAATTGTTGAGGTTGGCGAGATGGTAGGAAAAAGGGGGGTTATTTGTCAGAATACCCACCGGATTGTCGTAGATTTTCAGACCGTCTTCCATCTGCTCGAGAATAATACATTCGGTGCCGTCGCTGATCATCCAGTGAAGTTCGGCCAGGGGTATATCTTCCGATAAAGGAATATCTGTGATATTCAGATCGGGAAGTATTTCCCGCAGATCTGCGACGGTAGAATAAAGTCCCAGGAAATAGGGAAACAGCTCATAGGGAGTAAGATTAAAACGGGATTTGTCTTCCGGAAAGAAGCAGGCGTTTCCCGGAAAATTAAGTCCCGCAATGGAGAGGCCCTTTTCGTTGGTTGCTTCCGCGTACAGCGGATAGTTTTCTTTGACGGAGGCCATGCCGATCATGGCGTATCTGGTACGGATCGTGGTTCCGTTTTTCAGAGCAAAGCAGTAGTTTCTCGGTGTGATAACGACTTTTTCATCAAACCGGTATTCCAGATCCAGGGTTCTCCCGAAATAGTGATCTTTTGTGGTGAAATCGATACAGGTGCACATGATATGATCCTTTCATCGTAAATAAATTTGAAAACAATCGGAAGTTCTGTGCCAAAGCAGGCGACAGAACACGAAAACCGTGTATTATTATTATATACGATATTATATGGAGATAACTATAAAAATTTCGGAAAATGTGTTATCATGTTCACGAAAGCAATGAGCAGTGCGCCGTAAGATCTATGAGAGCAGGCGTCATGCTTGCATGTAAGCCCGCTCTCATAGATCTTACGGGATAGGGCGAAAGCCCGTGAGCGAGGAAAACCGGAGGTTTTGCGAGCCTGCACTGCGGGATAGGGCGAAAGCCCGTGAGCGAGGAAAACCGGAGGTTTTGCGAGCCTGCACTGCGGGATAGGGCGAAAGCCCGTGAGCGAGGAAGGCCGAAGGTCTTGCGAGCCTGCACTGCGGGATAAGGTTTCAGTGCGCCGTGTAAAGCAAAAGCACAGAAGGAAGCAGGAAAGAAGATGAGCGATCTGAAAAAGATACCGGGAATAGGCGGGAATATGGAAAGGCACCTGGAAAATATCGGAATCCGCTGCATTGCGGATCTGAAAGGGAAGGATCCGGAAGTACTGTATGAGATGGATTGTCTGCAGAAAGGGTTTCGGGATGACAGATGCGTCCTGTATGTGTTCCGCTGTGCGGTATATTACGCGGAGCACGAACAGCATGAACCGGAAAAGCTGAAGTGGTGGTACTGGAAAGACAGAGAGTATCCGGAGAAATTTTTATAGAAATATGTCGAAGACTTTGTTATACTAAAAGCTATGATAAGGAAAGCAGGATCGGGCAACGACGGAGAAGGCAGTGAAAGGTACAGAGACTACAACTGTGAAAACAGTAAAGATACAGGCAGCAGAAAAGCGGATGAGAAAAAAAATAACAACAGTATTGTGCGCAGTATTGTGTGCGGGGATGCTTGCCACGGGCTGCGGCAAGGAGGAGAAAATTTCATATATCGATGAGGGTATGACAGCCATCGGGGAGCTGCGCTACGAGGATGCCCTGGCAAATTTTGATCAGGCTCTTGTGTCCGGTGAGGATAAAAGGCTGATCTACAGGGGACAGGGATTGGCAAATCTGGGGCTGACAAAGTACGATGAGGCGGTGGCAGCGCTGGAGAAATGTCTGGCTTCCGGCAGCAGTGTGCCTGACGAGATGGATTACGATGTGAATTACTACCTTGCCACGGCCTATTATAAGGCAGGACGGCTGGAGGAGGCCAAACAGGTCTATGATGCGATCCTGGCCCTGCGGAACAATGCCAGGGAAGCCTATTTTATGCGCGGTATTATAGAACTGAAAATGGGAAATTATGAACTGGGGAAGCCGGATTTTGACAAAGCCATAGAACTTGCGCCGGGAGATTATGATCAGATCGTGGAAATCTATAAAGTGATGGATGAGACGGGATATCGGGAAGCCGGGAGAGGCTATCTGGAGACAGCGGTCAAAGATGCGCCGAAGGATATGAGCAACTATGATAAGGGTCGGATCTATTTTTACCTGGAAGATTTTGAGGCCGCGAGGAATTATCTGGAACAGGCCAGGGATGCGGGGAATGATAAGGCGACCTACTATCTGGGGAAGACCTGGGAAAACCTGGGCGAGTACAATTATGCGGCCAGCGTCTATATCTCCTATCTGCAGGATCAGGGGGAGAGCGCGTTGATCTATAATCAGCTGGCGTTATGCAACATGCAGCTGGAGGATTATGATGCGGCCCTTTCCGCACTGCAGTCGGGACTGGCGTTGGAAGATACGTCCCTGCGCCAGACACTGTCCTTCAACCAGATCGTCGCGTATGAGAAAAAAGGGGATTTTAAACAGGCTGCACAGCTGATGAGCCAGTATGTGAAGGATTATCCGGACGATACGACGGCGGTCAGAGAGTATGAGTTTTTGCGGTCGAGATAGGACAGGGCCGAAACTCCGGGTGTGGAAAAAGAGTATAGGATGTCCGGAGCGATAAAAAGGAGGAAGAAGCATGATCAACAAACTGGTACAAAAGATCAAAGGAACGGGAGCGCCCATTGTGGCGGGGCTTGATCCTATGTTAAGTTATATTCCGGAGTCTATTTTAAAAAAGGCTTTTGCGGAATATGGGGAAACGCTGGAGGGGGCGGCGGAGGCAATCTGGCAGTTTAATAAAGAAATTATAGATAACATATGTGATTTAATTCCCGCCGTGAAGCCGCAGATCGCCATGTACGAACAGTTTGGGGTGGAGGGACTGAAAGCTTTTCAGAAGACTGTGAACTATTGTAAGGAGAAGGATCTGGTGGTGATCGGCGATGTGAAGAGAGGGGATATCGGCTCCACTTCGGCGGCTTACGCAACAGCTCACCTCGGGAAAGTGACGGTGGGCGAAAAGAGGCTTTCTGCATTTGATGAAGATTTTGCCACGGTAAATCCCTATCTCGGCTCGGACGGCGTGAAACCTTTTGTCGAAGTCTGTAAAAAGGAGAAAAAAGGAATTTTTGTGCTGGTGAAGACTTCCAATCCCAGCAGCGGAGAATTTCAGGACAGACTGATCGACGGCAGGCCGCTCTATGAGTATGTCGGCGAGAAGGTTGACGAGTGGGGAAAAGAGTGCATGGGTGATTCCTACAGCTATGTGGGCGCGGTGGTTGGCGCAACCTATCCCGAGATGGGAAAGATTTTGCGAAAGATCATGCCGAAGGCCTATATTCTGGTGCCTGGGTATGGCGCCCAGGGTGGAAAGGGAGCGGACCTTGTGCACTTCTTCAACGAGGATGGTCTGGGGGCCATTGTCAATTCTTCCAGAGGTATTATCGCCGCATGGCAGCAGGAGAAGTATGCAAAATTTGGCGCAGAGCATTTCGGGGAGGCATCCCGGGCGGCGGTGCTTGATATGAGAGAGGATATCGCGCAGGCGCTTGAGAGCAGATAAAAACAGGAACAGGAAAACCGGAACGGCAGAAATCAGTTTTTGCCGTTCCGGTTTTTTAAATTCCGTCGGTAAAAGCCCGGATGAGCCAATTCATGATTGACATTCTCGATATTCGAGAATATAATAAAAACAGAATAATCTCGAATATCGAGAATGAAAAGCAGTTCCATGATAAATATAACGGATACGCTTCATACAGCTGAGATCAAAGATATGGGGAATATCCGCAGTTTTGAAGGAGGCAGGGGCGATGCCGCGGGTGAAATTCAGGACACTGACAGAGCAGATGTTTTATACGCTGCTGTGTCTGAAAGAGGAATGCTATGGAATGGATATTCTGGATAAGGTGCCGTCTATGACGAATGGACAGGTGAATGTGGGCTCCGGTACGCTTTACACGCTGCTCGAGCAGTTTCTGGAGGAGGGTATGATTCGGGAGACAAAGGTGGAGGGCAGAAGACGCAGTTATATCCTGACGGAGAAAGGGCAGGAAATGTTAAAGAAAGAATATGACCGCATCTGTGCGCAGGCGGCGGATTACCGCCTGGTTTTCGGGAGAGGACAGGTTGAAAAATCGTAGATTTTTCACATGTGAACTTGTTCACATTGCGAATATTGCGCTGACGCCCAAATTCGCGGGCTGTTGGCAAATTGGAGGAGTGGTATGAGAGAGACGAAAAGACGTATCCCGCAGTTTGCATTTTATGATAAAACAGGGATTCAGACTTATCTGGAGAAACAGGCGGAACAGGGCTGGATGCTGCAGAAAATTTCCTTCGGCTGGGTATTTCGAAGGATCGAACCGGGGAAACTACACTTTTTTGTGACCTATTTTCCGGGGAAGTCTGTTTTTGAGCCAGACGGATCGGAAAAGCAGAAGCGTTTCCGGGAATTCTGTGAGCATACGGGCTGGAAACTAGCGGCCACGAACGAACAGATGCAGATCTTTTACAATGAGGCCAAAGATCCAGTGCCCATCGAGACGGATGCGGTGATGGAGGTGACGAAGATCCACAGATCTGCCGGGAAAAGTTTTCTGCTGCCTTACGGTCTTCTTTTTTTGTCTTTCCTGGTGCAGGTCGGTATGCGGATCGAGAGAATGTTCTATGATCCGCTTAACATTCTGGAGGAGGATATGGATCTGCTGATCCTGTTCAGCTGGTGCTTGTTAGCGGCCTATGTGCTCAGAGAGATAGTCAGATATTTTCTCTGGCACAGAAGAGCTGTGCGGGTGGCGGAGGCGGAAGGGATTTTTGCGCCCACGAAAAGTGTGGGAAAAGGTTGGAGCATGATCCCGTACTTTGCGATTTTCTGCGTTGTGACCGGGGTGGTACTGCTTGGAGATAATGGGATATCCCGCGTATTTTTTATAATGCTGCTGATGCTTACGGTCTCTGTAGCGTTTATCACAGGAATCTCAAGATGGATGAGGCGTATCGGAGTGCGGGCGGTGTTCAACCGACTGGCGGTCATTGTCCTGACGGTCCTTGTCTTTCTTGTCACGATGCAGCAGCTTTTTCTGATGCTCATCAGGGGGGAATTGCTTCCGGGGAGAGAGGCGGCGGAGACCTATGAGTATAACGGGTGGACTTATGAAGTGTACCGCGACGGCCTGCCGCTTACGTTGGAGGATCTGTTCGGGGAGGATGAAGATTCTTTCGGGGCATGGTATTCGTATGAACTGACAGAAAAGGAGTCGGTGTTTCTTGTCCGCTCTGAAGCCAGGCAGGATCCGCGGGCTGATGCGCGGGAAGCGGGGGAAGAGATGCGGAAACTGCTGACAGATGCGCAGGAATCGGGGGAGAGTGCACAGAATTTGCGGACGGATATACAGGAACCGGGAGAAGATGCGCAGGCATTACAGGCGGATGCGGAAGATTCACAGGAGGTTACGCAAAAGCTGCCCGTTCTGCTGTATACGGTGACGCAGGTAAAAGCGCCGTTTCTGTATGACTGGTGTGTGCGGAAGACGATAGAGCAATATACGGGAGAGGAGAATATTGACGGGGAGATCCGAGGTGAGGCGATGCGCAGTGTGGAGAAGGAACCTTGGAAGGCGGATGCCGCGTACCGCCTGTACCGGGGCAATGAGGCAGTGAACGAATACGTGCTCTGTTATGGAGACCTGATCCTGGAACTGAATACATCCTGGGAACTGACACAGGAGCAGATGACTGTCGTGGGGGAGAGGATCGGCGGCAGTATTACACAAAATCAATTAAGAGGGTAATTAAAAGGGCAGGAAAAGGCAGCAAATCCGTTTCAGACTTACTGCCTGCATATTTTTATTCAATATGATCAACATGGGTTCTCAGGAAGTCGAAATATTTCGGTACATCATCCACCTGCTCAAAAATGTCTCTTCCTTCCATCATATAAGCCCGGAGAAGATATTCTGTGGCGTTTTTTTCATCGCCGATTTCCAGACAGCTCTCTCCCAGCCGCAGCATGACGAACGGATTCTGATATCCGCCGCCGGTCAGGTTTCCCCGCGCTTTATTAAAACATTCATGTGCCTGTGGATACATGCCCTGTTGAAAATAAACATCCCCGATAGCAGCTAAAAACCAGATCGTTTCGCTATAGAACTGCTGTGGCTCCGGTATCAGCGCGAGCCCTTCTTCCCATGCTTTTATCGCTTCTTCGAATCGTTCCTCGTCCTCAAGCTGATTGCCCTTTTGGGCAAATTCGTCTAATTTTGCCTTGACTGCCGGCGTTATTTCATCAGCTTTTTCCGGTTCCTTTTTTTTCTTTGAAAATAATCCCATCATAACCCCTCCATCATTTTAGAATTTGTCGTTGGTTTTATTATACATTTTTTGCAGCGAAGTGAAAAGAATTTTTATGGTGAAGAAAGCGGAAAATAGCTTGACAAAGGCGGTGGGAGAGGCTATCTTATTAACATATCACATTTATTTTCAGAGTTTTTCTTTTTGTGTTTTACACAATCGGCGGTTTCTGCCGGGAATTACCAAATGATACGCATTTTTAAACAATTTTATTTACAGAGGAGGATTGTTTATGGCAGCAAAATTGAAGGAGTATTTCCCGATGATTCGGGAAAGGGAGGAGTTACTGGAGGAGATTCCATGCGGATCGCGGATGAGACGTTGCTGTTGATCACAGATATTGTGGTGGAACTGGAGGATGGGAGCATTGCGAATGTGGAGATGCAGAAGATCGGGTATCTGTTTCCCGGGCAGAGGTGCGCATGCTATTCGGCGGATCTGCTGCTCCGGCAGTATAAGAGAGTGCGGGGGGAAAAGAAAAAGAAGTTCAGCTATCGTGATATAAAGAATGTATATACAGTAGTATTGTTTGAAAAGAGTCCGAAAGAGTTTCATAAATATCCTGAAAAGTATTGTCATTTCTTTGAACAGATGTCAGATACGGGGTTAAAACTGGAGCTTCTGCAGAAATATGTGCTAATCCCGCTTGACATCTTTGTGAAATACCAGCACAATAGAAATGTCATAGAGAGGCAGGATGCGTGGCTGACATTACTTGTGTGTGACGAACCGGAGAAGATCATAGCATTGATAGAAAAGTATCCGGAGTTTCGTCAGATCTATGAGGAGGGCTATGAGATCTGCCGGAATACAGAAAGGGTGATGGAGATGTTCTCGAAGGAATTGTATGAGCTTGACAGGAATACGGTGCAGTATATGATGGATGAGCAGCAGGAGCGGATTGATGCCCAGAGGGAAGAGATCAGTGCCCAGCAGGATAAGCTCAGCAAGCAGCAGGATATGATTGACGATTTGTACAAAGGGACGATAAACATATTGCGGGGGCTTAATCTGTCCGATCAGGAGATTATTCAGAAGCTGTGTGCCCAGTATCAGATCAACGAGACAGAAGCGAGGAAGTATTTGCAGGTAACAGTTCACCCCGGAGCTTTGCACTTGCTGCAAAGTCCGTAAGAAAGTGTATAGGTCTGAATAGTTACATTTTGCAGAGAAGAACAGATTTTAAATGATTGAATATGGAACCCAGATATGGTAAAATTGAGAAAATATACAATTTATGGACAGTTTTTTTCATACAGATAAACGGGGGTTTTTGTATACATGGAAAGATACAAAGAGGAATTTATTGAGTTTATGGTGGACAGCGATGTGCTGAAGTTCGGGGATTTTGTTACAAAGAGCGGCAGAAAGACGCCATTTTTTGTGAATACGGGATTTTACAGGACCGGGACGCAGCTAAAGAGGCTTGGAGGCTATTATGCAAAGGCGATCCACGATCAGTTCGGGCTTGATTTTGACATTCTGTTTGGGCCGGCTTATAAGGGGATCCCGCTGTCGGTGGCGGCTTCCATCGCTATTTCCGAACAGTATGGCAGGGATATCAGATACTGTTCCAACAGAAAAGAGATAAAGGATCATGGAGATAAAGGAATCCTGCTTGGAAGTCCGCTTTCTGCAGGGGATAAGGTACTGCTGATCGAGGATGTGACGACGGCGGGCACTTCCATCGAAGAGACGATGCCGATTATCCGTGCTCAGGGCGATGTGCAGGTCTGCGGTCTGGTAGTCAGCGTAGACCGGATGGAGCGGGGAAAGGGCGAGAAGAGCGCACTGACGGAAATTTCCGAAACTTACGGATTCAGGACAGCGGCGATCGTGACGATGGCGGAAGTGGTAGAGCATCTGTATAACCGGCCGTATAAAGGGAAGGTTTATATTGACGATGCGCTGAAGGCGGCGATCGATGCATACTATGCACAGTATGGAGTATAAGAGGGCAAATGGCGGGGGGCACGGGGAAGGTACCTGCGGGACTGGAACAGAAAGGAGCTAAGATGGAAGAGAAAACTTTTAAAACATTAAACGGAACGGGGGCGCTGAATATTGCGCTGGGGGTGATCGGTATCGTAGCCGGCGTGGCCGGCGGCGTGCTGCTGATCATCAGTGGTGCGAAGCTTCTATCCAGAAAATCAAAGATGCTGTTTTAGGATGGACGGGTGCTTTCCGCGGGAAGTACCCTTTTCGCATATAAAGACCAAAGGAGTAAAACCGATGGCAAAAAAGAATTATATTTTTACGAACAAGGAGCATCCTAAAAAAGCCATCATGTCAACCATACTGGGCGTTTTGTCGGTTGCATCCTTAATTCTGGCGGCCTATCTGTCCTATATGGATAAAGGAGCGGAAAACATGCGATATGGTGCGGCCTGTTTCCTGGCAATGATCTTTGCCTTTATCGGCATGATACTGGGGACGGCCGGCAGGATGGAAAAGGATAAGTTTTATCTGTTCTGTTATATTGGAATGGCGTTAAACCTGGCGGCGCTGGGGCTGGTGAGCCTGATCCTGTATGCGGGGGCGCTGTTGTGAAGCGGAGAAAAGAAGAAAAGTATGCTGTGCCGCGAAGTGAACGGTAATAAAAGCATATCGGTTTTGTTAATAACGAAATGGTAGAGTGCGGGGGATTTGGAGGTATAACGGATGTTATTATATGAGGAAGAGGAGAGCATATACAGGGAGAGACTGGAACTGGCCGAGAACCGGATTCTGGAACTGCTTGAGGAGCTTTCAGGAGGGATAGAACAGGGCGGTGAAGTCTGTGCAGAGGCAGGAAGTCAGGCCGGAAAAAACGGAGGAGACAGAGGCAGGTTCCTGCTGTATTTCGGCAGCCAGTTTTCCTTTTGCAATGTATGTTCTAAATTAAATAAATATCTGAGAAACGGAAATGGCGAGGCGGATTCCCTGGAGGAGTTACGGGAGTTAAACCGTGGCTTATATGAGGAGATTCTGCCTTTAAATTATGATACGAGCTGGACGAATCCTGCGGTATGTCGGGAGAATCTGGGAGAGTATGGACAGTTTTTGTGTGTGGTGGCGGCGGAGCTGCGGGCGCAGATCGCAGCCTGCTATGAAAGGCGGGCCGAAGAGCTGGCGATCAGGCAGGAACTTCTGCTGGAGATCTACGGCGTCTTTGAAAGCGCCTGGTCGGAAGGGCTTGATGGGCCGAAAGCGGAGGACCTGCGGGAAATACTTTACTGGTATGTCAGCGATTACTCCGAAGTTATCATGGAGAGACGGATCAGACAGCAGGTGGATCCCGGGGAGGATTTCTGCACGGGGATCGTGATGGAGGCGGATCTGTCGGACAATCGTTTCCTCTATGCCTATGGGGAGTATGTGACTGTGCAGGAGGAGAAGATGGCGGATTATCTGCGCAGTCTCCCACAGGAAAGGATACAGCTGATTGCGGATACGTATACGGAGGGATACCGCAGGGGATTTGAACTGGCCGGAATCGATCTGTCAAAGAAAAAGACGGTGAATATCCGATACCATGTGGGATTTGAGCGGATTATCCGTGCGGCGGTGAAGAATTTTGAGAGAATGGGGCTTAAGCCGGTGATCTACAGACAGGCTGTGAGCATGTTGGAAAATAAAAGTATGAACCGTGTCGGCGTCTTCGGCGCGGCGGCAAATAAACAGTATGACTATGACCATAAAGAGGATATCGGGTTAGTTCTGGATAAAAAACTTGTGAACCGGAAACTGGAACTGCTGCGAAACAGTTTTGAGAGATACAAAGAGTGGGCGTTTGGGCATGCGGGTCCCGCTGTGATGGAAATTTTCGGGGAGGCGGATTTTACGCCGGAGAATAAGGAAGCGGCCGTAAAGCTGTCCGAAAAACAGCAGAAGCTCTCCGTGGAGTATGCGGCGGGCGCAGGGCAGATCACTAATGAGTACATCAGAGGCGAAGAGCGCAGTTTCACGATCATTGCGTTTCCTGTGCCGGATATCGGAGAACGTTTTGCAGAAATCTTTGATGAGACAATGCGGCTTAATACCCTGGACTACATTCTGTACCGCGACATGCAGCAGAAGATCATTGATGTGCTGGACGGGGCGGAATACTGTGTGATAAAGGGGATGGGAAAAAACCGTACCGATATGAAGGTGATGCTCCATAAGCTGACAGACAGGGCCCGCCAGACAAACTTTGAAAACTGTGTGGCTGACGTGAACATTCCGGTGGGAGAGGTCTTTACTTCGCCGGTGCTGGCGGGAACGGAAGGCATACTTCATGTGACGAAAGTGTTCTTAAATGAACTGCAGTACGAGAATCTGGAACTGAGGTTTGAGGACGGTATGGTGACGGATTATAGTTGCACTAATTTTGAGACGGCGGAGGAAAACAGGAAGCTTGTGAGGGATACGGTGCTGTTCCACCATGATTCTCTGCCGCTCGGTGAGTTTGCCATCGGCACGAACACCACGGCTTATGTGGCGGCGAAGCGCCTGCAGATCGAGGAGAAGCTGCCGATTCTGATTGCGGAAAAGATGGGCCCCCATTTTGCGGTGGGAGACACCTGTTATTCTCATGCGGAGGATGTGGCGGTCTATAATCCCGACGGAAAGGAGATCATCGCCAGGGACAACGAGAAATCTTTTCTCAGAAAGGAGCATCCGGAAAAGGCTTATTTCAACTGTCATACGGATATCACGATCCCCTATGATGAATTGGGGGAGGTTTCCGCGGTCAGGACAGACGGGAGTGTCGTATCGATTATCGAGGAAGGGCGTTTTGTACTGCCCGGGTGCGAGGCGTTGAACGAACCTTTTGAGAGACAGCAGTGACAGAAGAAGAAATGTCCGGATCTTTTCCGGAGATCAGCGGGGGCTGAACCAGAGATCAGCGGGACGCTGAAAAGAAACATTATATAAAGGGCAGTAAGGAGAAGTAATAATGAAAAACTGGAAACTGAGCAGAAAAATCACATCCGGAAGTGATCGGCGTTGTGACGGGGGAAGGAGAAGGGCTGAAAGCGCTGCAGAATGAGATGAACGAACTGAAAAGTGAGAAGGACACGGCTGGGCGGTCATATCCTGCTACAGCGAGGGGAACATATACCGAACCACAAGGGAGAATAGGCTGGTTCTGAGTAAAATATGTATTACTTTTGTGGTGCTGATCAGTGTGCTGTCCTTTGTGCTGATCGTGGTAAGCTCGGAGATTTGGCAAACAGTTCTTCCGAGGCGGCAGTTCAGATCCGGTCGATGTGCAATGAGACGAAGGATAATATCGGACAGGTACAGAAGTGTATTGATCAGGTGATTCTGTTTTTGAAGAATGATGTGCAGAAGGGATTTACGGAGTTTGCGGATGTCACCAGAGATTATTATACATCCATAGAAGATATTCAGCATATTATTTCAGATGTTGCGGAGGCCTCGAAGATATTTACGGATACGGTACAGAATATCCAGTCCCAGATCCGTGAGGTATCGGATGTGCCCGGCGGAGAGAGTATCAGAAGCGAAGACATCATAGATAAGGCGCGACAGACCGAGGAAACCACGAAAGCGATGACCGTGATCGTAGACAGGAATAAAGAAAATGCAAATGTGATCAGCGGTATTGTGAAACGGTTTTCGTGATGAAATTGCAAAAATGTGGTAATTTCCCGGTTTCAGATATTGCGTAGAACGGGAATTTCGGCTACACTGTAATGTGGCTGTTTTGGAAAAGAAAAAGTATCGGGATGAGAAACATAAAATTTGCAGGAGGATAACGATATGGCACAGGTAGGAATTGTGATGGGCAGTGATTCGGATATGCCGGTGATGGCGAAAGCGGCGGATATTCTGGAGAAGTTTAACATCAGTTATGAGATGACGATCCTTTCGGCGCACAGGGAACCGGATGAGTTTTTTGCGTACGCAAAAGGGGCGGAGGCGAAAGGATTTAAAGTCATTATTGCAGGTGCGGGCATGGCGGCCCATTTGCCGGGCATGTGTGCGGCTATTTTTCCGATGCCGGTGATTGGGATCCCGATGCATACCACATCCCTGGGCGGCAGGGATTCCCTGTACTCCATCGTGCAGATGCCTTCCGGGATCCCGGTGGCCACGGTGGCCATAAACGGCGGCGCGAATGCAGGGCTTCTGGCGGCAAAAATTCTGGCTACCGCGGATGAGGCGCTTTTAGAGAAATTAAAGGATTATAGTGAAAATATGAAAAAGGATGTGCAGGAGAAGGATCGGAAACTGCAGGAAGCGGGTTATAAAAATTATACGAAGTAGATGTTCGTATGTTCCGGCGAAAGGCTGAGACAGAAGAAAGAAACGGGAGAGAAAACATGGATTACAAAAAGGCAGGCGTTGATATCGAGGCGGGCTATCAGTCCGTAGAACTGATGAAACAGTATGTGAAAAGGACCATGCGTCCGGAAGCCCTGGGAGGGCTTGGCGGTTTTTCGGGCGCTTTTTCCCTGGAGCGTTTGAAAGAAATGGAAAAACCGACACTTGTGTCAGGAACGGACGGCGTGGGAACAAAGCTAAAGCTGGCGTTTGTGCTTGACAGGCATGATACGATAGGTATCGACTGTGTGGCCATGTGCGTCAACGATATCGCCTGTGCAGGCGGGGAACCGTTATTTTTTCTGGACTATATTGCCTGCGGGAAAAATTTTCCGGAGAAGATTGCATCTATTGTGAAAGGTGTGGCGGAGGGCTGTGTGCAGTCGGAGGCCGCGCTGATCGGCGGGGAGACGGCGGAGCATCCGGATCTGATGCCGGAGGAGGAATATGATCTGGCAGGCTTTGCGGTGGGGATCGTGGACGAGAAGGATATGATCACCGGTGCGGATATCGTCCCGGGAGATGTGCTTATCGGCATGGCCAGTTCCGGGGTGCATTCCAACGGATTTTCCCTTGTCAGAAAAGTGTTTGAAATGACGAAGGAAAGCCTGAATACTCACTATGATGAGCTGGGAACCACCTTGGGCGAGGCGCTGCTTGCACCCACCAGGATCTATGTGAAGGCGTTAAAGGCTGTGAAGGCGGCGGGCGTGCGCGTCAAAGGCTGCAGCCATATTACCGGCGGCGGTTTTTATGAGAATATACCGAGAATGCTGCCGGAAGGTGTCTACGCTGTGGTCAGAAAAGACAGTTATGAAATACCGCCGATTTTCAGATTATTGCAGGAAAAAGGTGGCATAGAAGAGAAAATGATGTATAATACCTACAATATGGGGCTTGGCATGGTGCTGGCGGTGGCGGCGGCGGATGTGGAACGGACGCTTGCGGCGCTGAGGGAAGCCGGTGAGAAGGCCTGTGTTGTGGGCAGTGTGGAAGCGGGAGAAAAAGGAGTGCGGTTATGTTGACAGAACAGAATGCCGGCTGCTTCAGGGTGTTGGTCTGCGTTTCCGGCGGAGGTACAAATCTGCAGGCGATCCTTGATGCAAAGGCGGCAGGCAGGTTGGAGAATGCGGAGATTGTCCGCGTGATCAGCAATAAGGCGGGGGCCTTTGCGTTAGAGAGGGCTTCAAAGGCGGGAATAGAGGGAGTCTGTGTCTCCCCGAAGGATTTTCCGGACAGGGCGGCGTTCCACAGCGCTTTTCTGGCAGCGGTGGATGAGGCGAAGCCTGATCTGATCGTGCTGGCAGGGTTTCTGGTGGTTTTGCCGGAAGAGATGATCTCCCGCTACAGAAATCGGATCATCAACATCCACCCGTCTCTGATCCCGTCCTTTTGCGGCACCGGTTACTATGGACTGAAGGTACATGAGGCGGTTCTGGCCAGAGGTGCTAAAATAACAGGTGCTACGGTTCATTTTGTGGATGAGGGGACAGACACCGGGCCCATTATCATGCAGAAAGCCGTTGCGGTACAGGAAAAGGATACGCCGGAGGTGTTACAGCGCCGCGTCATGGAAGAAGCGGAGTGGATCCTTCTACCGCAGATTATCGAACTCATTGCTGCGGGACGGGTGAAAGTGGAGGACGGCAGGGTATCAGTTATGTAGAGAAAGGCGTCCGGTAGTCTGACAGATATTATTTTTACAATAAAAATAACCAGGAGAGAAGACATATGAATATTTTGATAGTCGGCAGCGGCGGCCGCGAACACGCCATCGCGATGAGCGTTTCCAGAAGCCCTGTGGCAAAGAGAATTTACTGCGCGCCGGGAAATGCGGGAATTTCCGAAGTGGCGCAGTGTGTGCCCATCGGCGCAATGGAGTTTGAAAAACTGGTATCCTTTGCGAAGGAGAAGGAGATCGATCTGGTGATCGTGGGGATGGACGATCCTCTGGTGGGCGGTCTTGTGGATGAATTTGAGGCGGCGGGGATCCGCGCTTTCGGCCCCAGGAAAAATGCAGCGATTTTAGAGGGCAGCAAAGCTTTCTCCAAGGAACTGATGAAAAAGTACAGAATCCCGACGGCGGCGTATGAGACCTTTGACGATGCAAAGAAAGCGCTTGTCTATCTGGAGACAGTTTCCTATCCGATCGTGTTAAAGGCGGACGGCCTGGCGCTTGGAAAAGGCGTACTGATCTGCAATACGAAAGAGGAGGCTGTGGAGGGCGTAAGGACTATCATGGAAGATAAAAAGTTCGGAGACGCCGGGAACTGTATGGTGATTGAGGAATTTATGACCGGCAGGGAGGTCTCGGTCCTTTCTTTCGTGGATGGAAAGACGATAAAGATCATGTCCTCGGCACAGGATCACAAACGGGCAGGGGACGGCGATACGGGCCTTAACACTGGCGGCATGGGGACCTTTTCTCCCAGTCCCTTCTATACGGAAGAAATCGATGAATACTGTAAAAAGTATATTTATCAGGCGACCGTCGACGCGATGGCGAAGGAAGGAAGGCCTTTCCAGGGGGTAATTTTCTTCGGGCTGATGTTGACAGAGCAAGGGCCGAAGGTTCTGGAATATAATGCCAGATTTGGCGATCCGGAAGCGCAGGTAGTTCTGCCAAGGATGAAAAACGATATAATAGAAGTGATGGAAGCCTGCATAGACGGGAAACTGGAGGGGATTGATCTGGAGTTTGAGGATAATGCGGCGGTCTGCGTTGTACTTGCTTCCGACGGTTATCCGCTTCATTATGAAAAAGGGCTTCCGATCTTTGGACTGGAACACTTTAAAAAGGATCCGGATTCCCCGGATGGGGGGTATTACTGTTTCCATGCGGGAACAAAATTTGATGAAAACGGGAATCCTGTCACAAATGGCGGCAGAGTGCTGGGAATTACGGCAAAAGGCTCCGATTTAAAGCAGGCGAGAGAAAACGCATATAAGGCGACCGAATGGGTGCAGTTTGAAAATAAGTATATGCGGAACGATATCGGTAATGCTATATTACAGGATAAAATATAAGAAAAGCGGGAGAGGACTTACATGAACGGGAAAAAGTTAGTGAGAGGTACTATTTTGACAGCCCTGTGTATGGCGGCACTGCTGTATGGAAACGGCATGACGGGCAAAGCCTTCTGGGTGGAAGTCAAGAGCAATGAAACGAGAGTCCGCAACGAGGCGAGCACCGAAAGCGAAGTGATGACTGCAGTGAATGCGGGGGACAAACTGAATGTGTTCAGTGAGGTGCAGGATGGCGCGGGAAATACATGGTATCTGGTGGCCGTCAATAATGCATCAGGTTATGTCCGCTCGGATACCGTACAGGAGACATCCGAGCCTGTGGCGGAAGTGGTGGCGGCAACAACGGAACAGCCTGCTGCCACAGATCAGCCTGCTGCCACAGATCAGCCGGCAGAACCTGTCTCGTCGTCTGCGGTGACCTCCATGGCCTCTCAGGCAGCCACGATCAAGAAGGATGATGTCAATGTGCGTTCCGAGGCATCTACAAACGGCAGTGTGGTGGCAAAGCTGGCAAACGGTGCGGCCGTGACGCTGACGGGCAGCACTACCGACGGCAGTGGAAACACCTGGTATCAGGTGAACTTTATCAATAACGGTTCCAATGTAACAGGCTTTATCAGATCGGATTTTGTGGAGCCCGGCGAGGTGATGGAACCTCAGGCACCGGCGGAGGAGACACCGGCGGAAGGAGAGGATCCGGGACTGGCCGATATGTACGGCGATATGCCTGCGGAAGGGGAAACCGCTAATAATGACTATGAGTTGTTTTTTGAGCCGGATGCGGAAGGGGTGGACTGCTGGTACATCCATGACAATGTTGCGCAGAAGAGATACAAACTGGAACAGCTTATGAAAGCGGATGAAATGAATGCCAGCAATATCGCAATCAAAGATAAGGAGATCAGCCGTATGAGGATCGTCCTGATCGTTCTTGCGGTGCTTTTGGTGATAGCGCTTGCGGCTGCTGCGATCTTTGGCTTTAAATATCATGATCTGAAAGATGATGATGATGATGACGACGAGGATGACGATGACGAGGAGGATTATCGCGCAGCATCTGCCGCCAGAAGACGGGAGAGAGCCGAGGCGGAACCGGCAGTCAGAAGAAGAGAAACAGCCCGCGGTGAGGAGCGAGGCGCAAGGGGAGCCGTGCGCAGATCTGACGCGGGAGCATACGGAAGGACAGCCGGTACGCAGAGAAGACCGGAGAGGGAAGAAGTCAGAACTGCCAGACCGGGACGGACAAGAACAGAGGGAGAGATGCCAAAGAGGCAGCCTTCCGCAGCAGCGCCCAGAACCAGAACTGCGGAGCCGATGAAACAGGTCAGAAGAACACCTGCGCCTTCCGCTCAGGAACCGGTGCGCAAGAGTACCAGATCGGACGTGGAATGGAAATCTAAAAATTTTCTGGCGGGAGATGAGGACGGCCTGGACTTCTCCTTTATCGACGGTGATGATGAAGATTAAGGAGAAAAGCTGAGCCGGCGGGAGGATCTCTTCGATACGGCGGGATGAGCAGAGAAACCCAGGCGTTTACCATAGTAAAATGGAGGAGCATCATGCAGTCACCATATACGGAAAAAGCAAAATCAGTGTTACAGAAGGCGGCGAAGGCAGCGCGGAAATCAGGACAGGGTTATATCGGAACGGAACATATTCTGCTCGGACTTTACAGAGAAGAAAACAGCGTGGCATCCAGAGTGCTGGCAGAGAACGGGTTGGACGAGAGCAGGCTGTTACAGCTGATCCAGGACTATATTGTGCCGGAAGTGAACGTTGTGATCAAGGAACGGGAAGGTTATTCCCCCAAGGCAAAGATCCTGTTAGAAGAAGCGGGCAGACAGGCGGAGCGGTTTGGCTCTGATTTAGTGGGAACAGAGCACCTTCTGCTTGCCATGATCAAAGAGAGCGACAATGTGGCGGTACGGCTTATGACGACCATGGGTATGTCGGCGCAGAAAGTCTATGCGGATACGCTGTATGCCATCGGGGAGGATCCCAATTTATATAAGACAGATCTGATGAAGGCGAAAGGACAGTCCAAAAAGAAGGGCTCTATGTTAGAACAGTACAGCAGAGATCTGACGGCTCTTGCAAAGGAAGGAAAGTTAGATCCGGTGGTGGGCAGAGAGACTGAGATTAAACGGATGATCCAGATCATCAGCCGCCGTACGAAAAATAATCCCTGCCTGATCGGGGAGCCAGGTGTCGGTAAGACTGCCGTGGTGGAAGGGTTAGCGCAGCGTATCATATCGGGAAACGTGCCCTTTACCGTGCAGGATAAACGTGTGCTGGTACTGGATCTGTCAGGCATGGTGGCGGGTAGCAAGTACCGGGGCGAGTTTGAGGAGAGAATCAAGAAAGTCATAGCGGAAGTCATAGCAAGCGGCAATGTGATTCTGTTTCTGGATGAGCTGCATACGTTGATCGGGGCAGGCGGCGCAGAGGGCGCCATCGACGCTTCCAATATTCTGAAACCTTCTCTTGCTAGGGGGGAGATCCAGCTGATCGGAGCTACAACGATAGAGGAGTACCGGAAATATGTGGAGCGGGATGCGGCTCTGGAGAGACGGTTCCAGCCGGTGACCGTGGAGGAACCTACGGAGGAGGAAGCCATTGCCATTTTGGAAGGCATCGTTTCCAGATACGAGGAACATCACCGGGTAACCATCAAAAAAGAGGCGATTGTGGCGGCGGTGCGCTTATCCAGCCGCTATATCAACGACAGAAGACTGCCGGATAAGGCCATCGATCTGATTGATGAGGCATCCTCGGCGGCCAGGCTGAAAATCATGAAGACGCCGGAGAAGCTCTATGAGCTGGAGGCGCAGATCAAGGAGTTAGATATCAAAATCGAGCGGTCCATCCGCTTTGAGGTGTATCTGCAGGCCAGTGAACAGAAAAAAGAACAGGATGAGCTGGTGAAAAAGTATAACCGCCTGAAAGAGAAGGTGGAGAGAGAGCGGATGGAGAAGAGTTACGTGGTGACGGAGGAAGACATCGCTGCGGTGACTTCCATGTGGACAAAGATCCCACTGCAGAAGTTAGAGGAAAAAGAGAGCGAAAAGCTGTTAAAACTGGAATCCATTCTGCATAAGCGGGTGATCGGCCAGGAGGAGGCGGTGACGGCTGTCTCCAGAGCCATGCGCAGAGGAAGAGTGGGACTGCAGGATCCAAACAGGCCCATTGCGTCGTTTCTGTTTCTCGGCCCCACCGGCGTGGGAAAGACGGAACTCAGCAAAGCCCTTGCGGAAGCCATGTTCGGATCGGAAAATTCTCTGATCCGGGTGGATATGTCGGAATATATGGAAGGTCATTCGGTGTCCAAGATGATCGGTTCTCCACCGGGCTATGTGGGATTTGACGAGGGCGGCCAGCTCAGCGAGAAAGTGCGCAGAAACCCCTATTCCGTGGTGCTGTTTGACGAGATCGAGAAGGCTCATCCGGATGTGTTTAATATTTTGCTGCAGGTACTGGACGACGGGCATATCACGGATTCCAGGGGGCGGAAAGTGAGCTTCAAAAATACGATCCTGATCATGACTTCCAACGTGGGGGCAAAGCGGATCGTGGAACCGAAAAATCTGGGCTTTTCTTCCAGAAGTTCCAAAGAACAGGATTATGAGACCATGAAGAAAAACGTCATGGAGGAAGTGAAAAAGCTCTTTAAACCGGAGTTCATCAACCGGGTGGATGAGATTATGGTATTCCAGCAGCTGGACAAAGACAATATGCGGGAAATTGTGACACTGTTGTCAGAGAATCTGATTAAACGTTCCAGAAAGCAGATGGATATTAAGTTAAAGATCACACCGGCCCTGAAGAATCATCTGGTGGATAAATATACGGACTTAAAGATGGGGGCAAGGCCCCTGAGGCGTGCGATCCAGACTGTGGTGGAGGATGCGCTGGCGGAGGAAATCCTGGCGGACAGAGTAAAGAGCGGCGATACGGTGTCGGCCGGATGGAAAGAGGGGAAGGTAACGTTCACAGTGCGAAGCTGAAGCTTCGCACAGGAGAAAAAATATGGCAAAAGGTAAACAGACCACCGTGTTTTTCTGTCAGGAATGCGGGTATGAGTCCAGCAAGTGGCTGGGGCAGTGCCCCGGCTGCAAACAGTGGAATACTTTTGTGGAAGAGAATATACGGCCGGCATCGGTGTCTGGCATGGGAGGCGGAAAGGCCTCTTTTTCCCGTGTAAAAAAGCCGGTGATGCTGCGGGAAATTGAGACAGACGGCGAGGAGCGGTTTGGGACTCATATGGAGGAACTGGACAGAGTGTTAGGGGGCGGTATCGTAAAAGGCTCCCTGGTGCTTGTGGGCGGGGATCCAGGCATCGGGAAATCCACGCTGCTTTTGCAGGTCTGCCGTTATCTGGCGGGAGACGGGAGAAAGATCCTATACATATCAGGGGAGGAATCTCTGCAGCAGATCAAACTGCGGGCGGAGCGGTTAGGAGATTTTTCGGATCAGCTTACGCTGTTTTGTGAGACCAATCTGGATATGGTGGAGGAAGCGGTAAAGAGAAGCGCTCCCGCCATGGTGGTGATCGATTCCATTCAGACCATGTACTGTGAGCAGATCAGTTCGGCGCCGGGCAGCGTATCCCAGGTCAGGGAGACCTGCGGGCGGCTTCTGCAGTTAGCCAAGGGATTTGATATTTCGATTTTTCTGGTGGGGCATGTGACGAAAGAGGGCACGGTGGCAGGCCCCAGGGTGTTGGAGCATATGGTGGATACGGTGCTCTATTTTGAGGGGGACAGATACGCTTCCTACCGGATTTTGCGCAGCGTGAAAAACCGGTTCGGTTCCACCAATGAGATCGGTGTATTTGAGATGCGCCAGGACGGGCTGGCGGAGGTGAAAAATCCCTCAGAATTTATGCTGGCAGGCAGGCCTGCGGGAGCAAGCGGCTCGGTGGTGGTCTGCTCGAGCCAGGGCAGCAGACCTGTGATGCTGGAAATACAGGCTCTTGTGTGCCGGACGAATTTCGGTTTTCCCAAAAGACAGGCCACCGGGACCGATTTTAATCGGATCAATCTGCTGATGGCGGTGCTGGAAAAGCGGCTGCAGATGCAGATCGGAGACTGCGATGCCTATGTGAACGTGGCGGGGGGCATCAAAGTGCAGGAGCCGGCTATGGATCTGGGGATCGTGATGGCCATCGCGTCCAGTTTCAGGAACAGGGTTATTGCGGAGGACGTAGTGGTCTTCGGCGAGGTGGGCTTAAGCGGGGAAGTGCGTGCTGTGAGTATGGCGCAGTCGCGGGTGCAGGAGGCGAAGAAGCTGGGATTTTCCACGGTGATCCTGCCGGAGAGCAATGTGACCGCCTGTTCTGAGATCAGGGGGATCAGACTGTGCGGCGTGCGGAATGTGCAGGAGGCCATTGAGATTGTTTAGGGATGTTTGTTTGCCGGACGCCGGTCAGGAAATTAAATGCTCCGTCGCCATGCTCTCGCTCCGTAAAAAGCGTAGCGGACACTAAGCTCGAAAATACCTCGCTAAGTGCCGACGCTTTTTAAGGGGCTCCTTGAGCATTTAATTTCCTGACCGGCTGGGCATGACAAAAATGAAAATATTTCATTTCTGACAGTATGCAGAGATGAAAAATTATTTTATTTGATATATCTCAGGAGTTATGTATGAGAAAATTACTGGTTTATTTGAAAGATTATAAGAAGGAGTCCGTGCTGGGACCTTTGTTTAAGCTGTTGGAGGCTTCGTTTGAGCTGTTTGTGCCGTTAGTGATTGCGCGGATCGTGGATACGGGGATTGACGGGGGCGATTACGGGTATGTCTGGCGGATGGGCGGCGTTTTGTTTTTACTGGCGGCTATTGGGCTGGTGTGCTCGGTGACGGCGCAGTATTTTGCGGCAAAGGCGGCCACGGGGTTTGCCACGAGTCTGCGGCACTCGCTGTTTTCCCATATTCAGTCTCTTTCTTTTACGGAGATGGATAAACTGGGCACGGCGGCCATGATTACCAGGATGACCAGCGATATCAATCAGGTGCAGTCCGGCGTGAATCTGGTGCTGCGTCTGTTTCTGCGTTCGCCCTTTATTGTGTTCGGCGCAATGATCATGGCCTTTACCATCGATGTAAAGGCGGCGTTTATCTTTGTGGTGACGATCCCGCTTCTCTCCATTGTGGTGTTCGGGATTATGCTGATCAGTATTCCGCTCTATAAGAAAGTACAGGCTGGACTGGACAGGGTGTTAGGCAGAACCAGGGAGAATCTGACCGGCGTGAGAGTGATCCGGGCCTTTAACAGGGAGGATGAGGAACAGGAAGCCTTTACCCGGGAAAATCAGGGACTGACCAGAATGCAGATGTTCGTGGGACGGTTTTCCGCCTGCATGAATCCGGTGACCTATATTATCGTGAACGCGGCGACGGTGGTGCTCATCTGGACCGGCGCGGTGCGGGTGGATAACGGGATCCTGACACAGGGGCAGGTCATCGCCCTTGTCAACTATATGTCTCAGATCCTGGTGGAACTGGTGAAACTGGCCAATCTGATCATCACGGTGACGAAGGCCTTTGCCTGCGCAGACAGGATTGCCGGTGTCCTGGAACTGAAAAGTTCATTACAGGAGACACCGGCAGTTTCCGCAGTGGAGAGCGGGAATGCGAAAGATAGCGGGCAGAGCAGGCCGTACATTCAGTATAGGCACGTGAATTTTTCCTACAAAGGCGCCGGGGCAGATGCGCTGACGGATATTGACTTTATGGTGGAAAAAGGACAGACCGTGGGGATCATCGGCGGCACGGGTTCCGGCAAGACTTCCCTGGTTCACCTGCTGCCCAGATTTTATGATGTGTCGGAAGGGGAAGTGCTGATAGACGGAGAGGATGTCAGAAAGTATCCGCTGGAGAGGCTGCGGGCGAAGATCGGTATCGTGATGCAGAAGTCGGTGCTGTTTCACGGAACGGTGCGGGATAATCTGCGCTGGGGTATCGTGGAGGATACTGTAAGCGAAGATATGGCGGAGCAGACAGATCAGACGAAAGAGGACGCCCGGATGTGGGAGGCTCTTGAGATCGCCCAGGCGAAGGAATTTGTGGAGAAAAAAGAGGGGGGCCTTGATTTTGTCATCGAACAGGGCGGTAAAAATCTTTCCGGCGGGCAGAGACAGCGCATGACCATTGCCAGAGCGGTGGTGCGGAAACCGGAGATCCTGATTCTGGATGACAGCGCTTCGGCGCTGGATTTTGCCACGGATGCGGCGCTGCGGAAGGCAATCAAAAATGCGTCGGAGGATATGACGGTCTTTATCGTTTCCCAGCGGGCGGCTTCCATCATGTACGCGGATAAGATTCTGGTGCTTGACGACGGAAAGATCGCGGGGCAGGGAACCCATGAGGAGCTGCTTGCCGGCTGTGAGGTGTATCAGGAGATTTATTATTCGCAGTTTGAAAAAGAAGGGTGATATAGATATGAAAGAAGGGAAGAAGGGCACGCTGAGTAAGGTGCTGCATTATATCAGCAGCTATAAATGGATGATCGCGATTTCTATATTACTGGCGGCGGTGACGGTGGCGCTGACACTTTATTTTCCGATCCTGTGCGGCAGGGCTATCGATTGTATTATCGGGCCAGGCCAGGTGGATTTTACGGGGTGGATGGTGAATGAGGGACTGTATTCGCTGGCAAAGAGGATGGTGATCGTGATTTTTCTGACGGCGGTGGCGCAGTGGCTGATGAATGTGTGCAATAATCAGATCACCTATCAGGTCATTCGGGACGTACGGGAGGAGGCCTTTGAAAAGATTCAGATTTTGCCGCTTAAATATATTGACGGGCATTCCTATGGAGATATCGTGAGCCGGATCATTGCCGATGTGGATCAGTTTGCGGATGGACTGTTAATGGGCTTTACCCAGCTGTTTACCGGGGTGATCACGATCATCGGGACATTGGGCTTTATGCTTTCCATCAATGTGGGGATCACACTGTTGGTGGTGATTATGACACCATTGTCATTATTTGTGGCGAAGTTTATTGCCACGAGAACCCACGACATGTTCCTGTTACAGTCGAAGACCAGAGGGGAACAAACAGCGCTTATCGATGAGATGATCGGGAATCAGAAGGTGGTGCAGGGTTACGGGCAGGAGGGCAAAGTGCTGGAGCGGTTTGACGAGATCAACGGCAGACTTGAAAACTGCTCTCTGCGGGCCATCTTTTTTTCGTCCCTGACCAATCCCTGTACACGGTTTGTGAATAATATGGTGTATGCGGGGGTGGCGATCCTTGGCGCCTGTCTTGCCATCGGCGGGGGTGCTCACGGTGGTTTTCTGGCCTTTCTGGGCGGTGCAGTGACGGTGGGAGAACTGTCCTGTCTGCTCAGCTATGCGAACCAGTATACGAAACCCTTTAATGAGATTTCGGGCGTGATCACGGAGCTGCAGAATGCCCTTGCCTGCGCGTCGAGGATATTTGAACTGATCGAGGAGGAGCCCCAGAGCCCGGATCCCGAACAGCCGGCAGTGGTGGAGCATTTCGACGGCAGCGTGACGCTTAAGCATGTGTATTTCTCCTATGTGCCAAAGCAGCATCTGATCGAGGACTTTAATTTACAGGTGAAAAAGGGCGAGCGGGTGGCCATCGTAGGGCCTACGGGCTGCGGCAAAACGACGTTAATCAATCTGCTCATGCGTTTCTATGATGTGAACAGCGGAAAGATCTGCGTCTCGGGAACGGATATCATGGAGATGAGCCGGGCAGGTCTCCGGGACGGATACGGTATGGTATTGCAGGAGACCTGGCTAAAGACCGGGACCATAAGAGAGAATATTGCCATGGCGAGGGAGGACGCCACGGAGGAAGAAGTCATCGAGGCGGCAAAGGCGGCTCATGCCCACAGCTTTATCAAGCGTCTTCCGGAGGGCTATGACACGATCGTCAGTGAGGATGGAGATTCCCTGTCCCAGGGACAAAAACAGCTGTTATGTATTGCCAGAGTGATGCTTTCGCTGCCGCCGATGCTAATATTGGATGAGGCGACGTCCTCGATCGATACGAGAACCGAGTTAAAGATCCAGAACGCTTTCGCAAAGATGATGCAGGGCAGGACCAGTTTTATTGTGGCCCATAGGCTTTCCACCATCAGGGAGGCGGATATCATCCTGGTGATGAAAGACGGCAATATCATCGAGCAGGGAAGTCATAAGGAACTGCTTGCGCAGGGCGGATTTTATGCGAATCTGTATAACAGTCAGTTTGCCGGATAAGGTAACAGTTTAACTTGTGATGTTCCAGGGATAATTGCGCACAGAGTAATTTTTCGAGTTGTGTAGACACCTGTACAAATGGAGGCGGGTTTGCTATAATGATACCATCCAATTTTTTTGAGGGAGGATTTTATTGTGAAAAAGAACAGTTTATCAAAGGCTATGGCAGTGCTTCTTGTGACGGCGCTTGTTTTGTCAGGGTGCGGCAGCAGTAAGGAGAAAGAGCCGCGGGAGGCAAATCGAAAGGGACTGGACAGAGAGGCGTTCACAGAGATGGCGGAATCGGAAAGTGCCCAGGAAGCCCAGGAGGCGGAGGATGAATTTACGCCGGAAGAGATGGATCTGATCAAATACAATTATTATGTGACGCTGAACAATGATATTATCGAGGTCATGGATTCCATCGGTTACTATTATGAAGTGGTGGACTATACGGAGGAATTTTCTCTGCTGCCGGATACCGGACTCACCTACGGATATCGCGTTTACGGGAAAAATACGGATAATCTTGATGACTGTGTGATGTTAGCGGATATGGAGCCGGATTACGGGGAGTTAGATGCCATGGTTAAGGAGATGGAAGAACCTCTGCGCGCTTTGATGGAGACTTTCTCGCAGATCAGCGGCAGCCATGATTATGCGGATAATCAGTATCAGAAGGCAAAGGAATATCATGCGGTCATTTATGCGAACGCAGATGCATTTGCGGCGGTGGGATACGATTTTGTGGATGCGATTGCCCAACTTGGAAATGAGCGGACGGCGAAGGAAGAGGAACGGCTCAAAGAAGAAGGGATGCTGATCAACTATAATGCCAGCCGGGCGATCTCCATCGGGAGAGCGGTTCTGGATGAGGCGTATAATCAGGGCGTAGGCGATGAGAATCTTACGGAGTTGGACCTCACGGAAATTCAGAAACTGCACGACGAACTGGTGCAGGTGGTGGCGGACTTTAATGCGGCTACGGAGGATAACGATCAGCTGGTGAAGGAATCCTTATCCAATTCCAGACCTTTTGACGGGCTTTTGGACGGCCTGATCGACGCTCTTGAGTGGACCATGAAGCAGGTGGAGAGCGGTGAGCTTCCGGATATGAGCGGTTCCGGCGCACCCCTTGGATCTCTGGGACATTTTTCCTATGTGCTGGGACAGTGTATTGATCGTTATAATTCGGTGTTTGTCGAATAAAGATGGGAATGGGAAGTTTATAATAGGCTGAAAAGCTCTGCCATAAGGTGAGTTGTTCCGATAAATTTGGAGGCAGGAGAATGTAGGACAAAAAAGGATTTAAAAAAAGTGAAAAGGCCTAAAGTTTATTGGAGAAACTGCCGATATAATGAATAACATAAACATGTGTTATCCATAAAACGGATTTTAATGGAGACAGTTTTCGATGGGAACAGGAAAAGGGTGTTTCATCGAAAATACAACAATTCACGGAGGAGGACAAAAATGGGATTAGGAATTGATGCTTATTCACAGTCTTACACAGGAGCAGTAGGAGGAGCAGCTTCCTACACAAATACAAAGGCAGCCACCGGCGAGACAAAGAGCGAGAAGGCAGCGGCTGAAAGCGGCGCTACGGTTGAATTTTCCGATGCGGGAAAGAAAGCCCTGGAAGAGAGCAGGGACACGACTGATAAGGTAGTAAAGACAGAGACGGCTGCATCTAAGATCTCCTCAGAAGTCGGCAAGATGAGCGAGAGCGAGAGGAGTAATCTGGTAGCGAAGCTGAAAGCTGATCAGGAAGCAAGACAGAATCAGCTGATGGACATGGTACATAAGCTGTTCAACAAGCAGGCGAATACATACGGCCAGAGCAATGATATGTGGAAATTCCTTGCAAGCGGCAACTTTACGGTTGACGCAGCAACGAAATCGCAGGCTCAGGCGGATATCGCAGAGGACGGCTACTATGGCGTAAAGAAGACTTCCGAGAGAATGTTTGAATTTGCCATGGCGCTCACTGGCGGCGATGTAGATAAGATGAAAGAAATGCAGTCCGCAGTGGAGAAGGGCTATAAACAGGCTGAAAAGACCTGGGGAGGCAATCTTCCCGATATCAGCAAACAGACACTGGATGCGACAAACCAGATGTTTGAGGATTACTACAAGGAGCAGGAAGCAGCTTCTCAGAAAGTGAATCCGATCGAAAATTAAACAGCGATACAGAATAAAAGCAAAAGACAGGGCATTCCGGAAAATCCCGGATGCCTTGTTTTTTGCTGCAACGAAATATGGGATATCATTATCTAATATATGAAAACAGACAGGTGCGCGTACAAAACAAGCTGTTGAAGTATATTTTACTTTGGAGGAAGGAAATGAATACGTTAGTGAAAAAGGCACAGCGCGGGGATGCGGAGGCATTTATCTCCTTGATGGAGGAGTGCAGAATGTCTTTCAGACGGGTTGCGTTCGGCTATCTTGGGAATGATGAGGATGTTGCGGATGCCATACAGGATACGATACTGGATGCTTTTGAGCATATCGGTTCCCTGAAGAAGGCAGAATATTTCAGGACATGGGTGACGAAGATTCTGATCAATAACTGCACCAGAATCTGGCGGAAGAATAAAAAACACGTGGGGTTAGATGCCTGCGCGGAGAAAGCAGGAGCTGAAGCGGGAAACTCGGATGTGGAATTTAGACAGCTTCTTCTTGTGCTTCCGGAGGACAGCAGGACGATCTTTCAGCTGTATTTTGGGGAGGAGTTCACGACAAAGGAGATCGCGGAAATTCTGGGAATGAAGGAGAATACCGTGAAAAGCAGGATCCACCGTGGGAAGGAGCAGCTTCGGGAGAGCTTACAGGAGGAGAAGACGCCTGTACAGGAAGTCCGCAGAAGTGCTGCAGGGAGGCCTGTGAGAGTAGATTTTGCCGTCTGCCATAAGAGCAGATGGGCAGAGTAAAAGGGGACAGGAGGAGCAGGATATGCATAAATATTTTTCAGAGGATGAGTTGAGAGAGGTTCTGGGGGCGTACTTGGAGGATAACGACCGGATCGACAGGAGAATAGAGGAGACCTATGCGATGATAAGAAAGAGCGGAAAGAAATCGGAGCAAAAAAATGGGCGGCATAAAAGCACATGGAGAGGAATCGGCATTACCTTCGGCAGTGTCGCCGCAGTTCTTGTCCTTACCTTTACTTTCTGTGCCATGAATCCGGTGATGGCAAAGGAGATCCCGGTTCTGGGCGGCCTTTTTGCGAAGGTGGCGGATATCTTTTCCTTCGGACAGCTGCCGGAGGCGGAAACCACAGAACTGTACACTGTAAAAGGCGAGGAGATTCCCGACGGCGGTGCGGGAGATACGGCACAAGGCGGCGGAGAGGAATTATATCGGAAGACCGATAAGGGCGTCACCGTCACACTGACAGAAGAGTACGCTTCCAATCAGGCGGTTTTCGTGGGAATCCGCGTGGAGAACGAGGCGGGATTTCCAAAGATGATGACGATGGCGGACGGTACACAGAATCTGCGCTTCAAAACCATGGAACACTATTCCTTCCGGACCAATGACAGCGAGGACTACCGCTATGCGGAGCGGGATGTGGAAGGAAAATTTGAGGATACCAACACCTTTATCGGCATCATGCGCATCGACTATTCGGAGATCGATTCGGATGAGAGCAAATATCAGGCAGCCCTTAAAGAGATGGAGGCCCAGGGGAAGGAACTGCCGTTGACCGATGAGAATTATGCCGACTATATGGAAAAGTATGAGGTGCCGGAAACCTTTACGATGGACTGGGAGGTCACCCAGATCGTCGGTTATCTGGCAGATCCCACAAAGCCGGAAGGCATGAAGAGCGGGGAAGAGTTAGAACAGATGACAGATGAGGAATGGCAGGCTTATATGGCATCCCTGCCGGCGGAATGGGACGCTTTTCCCAACCGCTATGAAAACTGGTGGCAGGACGGTTCCTGGAAATTTGAGATGACGGTGACAAAAAAGGATGACAATGCCCGGATCATCCCGGTACATGAGACGAATGCGGACGGCATCGGCCTGGAAAGCCTGGAACTGTCCTCGGTGGAGATGACCATGAATGTGATCGAGCCTGCGGGCACCATGGTCGTTGCAGTGGCCCTGGATGCAGACGGGAATAAGCTGGAATCGGGTTCGGCCAATCTCGATGAGCTGGCTGTGGAAGGGCATGACATCTCCAAAGTGTATATTTATCTCTGCGACTATGACGAGTACATGGACGAGATCAAGGGGTACGGCGTACCTGGTAATCAGATGGACAGAAGTTTTAAGGAGGTGCTGGAGGAAAGAGCGCTGTTTCAAACGGTGGTGGATACGGCGAAATGACAGAAAAATAAAAAATTGTATTGCTGTTGTGTGGACGAATGGGTATAATATAGATGTAAGCTAATGACAGGAAACATTTTTGGAAGGAGTAATTACTATGGCAGCTAAATCGGCAAACCTGTATGCCAGAATCGAACCGGAGGTAAAAGAGCAGGCGGAAGGTATCCTTTCCACACTCGGCATTTCCGCATCCAACGCGATCAATATGTTTTATAAGCAGATCATTCTTCAGAGAGGGCTTCCGTTTGAAGTGAAGATTCCTCCGGCAGCACCGATTGACATAAGCGCTTTGTCAGAGGAACAGCTGAATGCAGAGCTGGAGAAAGGGTACGCGGACATGATGGCAGGGCGCACGAAGCCGGCCAGCAAGGCTTTTGCCGATATCCGCAGGGATTATCAAGATTAAAATAGAATTTTCAATCTTGAGTTTGTGTCTCAAATGAACATGCTTGCATGTTCGCTTGAGACATCAGGAGACAAATTATGGTTTATAAGTTTACAGAATTAGGCAAAATCATATATAATTATAGTAAAAGATATCTGATTTGGCTAAAGGAATAAATTAAAACAAAAGAAAGGGCATAAAATGTCTGATGAAGCAGTATTAAGCAGTGAAAACGAATATACAATTTTTAGATATGACAGGTATATCATAAGATTTCGAGCACCTTATTCGTTGGAACGGTATACGCAAGTGAAAAAATGGGATAATGGTTACTTGGTAGTTATGGCAAAGTATTCTCATAATCAAAGGGATGAAGAAGAATATATTGATCTTATTCCAATCTTAGAAGATTTGTATTATGATGCACATAAATTTTTGGAGCCAATAAAGAAAGTGAGGATTCAATATGATTGATTATAAAGAGGTTGCCGATGCAGCAAATATGATAATTAATGGCTATGCTTTTACGAAAGATGATGAAAATATAAAAGTTTTAAATTTGAACAATCCGGAAATGGCGACAGTATTGGATAGTGCTGGTGGGGTTTTGGAGACAACGATGTGCGATATAGAAATTCAAATTGTAAAAGAGTATCTGGCTAATAATATTGAATTTATGGAGGACTAATATGCCAAAGTATTATGAGTATATGGTTGCAGGTTATTATCTGTATTTTACATCGTATTGCACGGTTGAGTGTATGCATGTTCACGCCAGTGACAGGGAGCTTACAGAAGGTGGATCTGCCAAGTTTTTTGTAAAAGACAATGGAGATACAATTCTTCAAAATAAAGGCCGATTAAATGATAGAGAAGTATTGAAGATTCAGAAATTTATTAAAAAGAATTATCGTGAAATGTTTATGAAATGGTCAGAATACAGTAAAAAAGGATTTTATCAAAAATAGACATAAGGATTCAGTACTTCTAACAACGGCAGAAGTTTATTATCTAAGAACAGCCGTTGCTTGTCGTTCTCTTAACAAACGTATAAGGAGATACGGCAATGAAGCAAAGTTTAATCAATGATGTCCTTCAGGCAATGCTGCCATATTTGAATAATGAACAGGCAGAGCGGCTGCAGGTAGTAATGCAGCATGAATTGTTTAGTTATGAGTTGATTGAAAAAGAAAGTAAAGACAAGGAAACAAAATTAAATTTAGTGGAATTATTTTTGGCTGCAAAAAGAATTGAAGGGTGTTCGGAAAAATCTTTAAAATATTATAATTGATGATGTTGCGGAACGGTGTA
>Ga0137297_10032_pt1 | contig 120423 bp, 114 predicted proteins | sample RamsorincwithD2O_FD_97191 | JGI IMG/M metagenome (GOLD analysis project Ga0137297, IMG submission 97191) | Mouse cecal microbial communities from Vienna, Austria - Mucin amended with D2O | ecosystem: Host-associated > Mammals > Digestive system > Large intestine > Cecum | place: Austria: Vienna...
TAATCAGTTCAGCTTTTCTCAGGTACTTAATATTCCGTATATCTTTATGATGCTGGGACTTGCAGAAAGCGTTCTGCGAAGGGAAAACGATTCGAAAGTGTAGTTCCGGGTTCCGCGTGGTATTTATTGAAGAATAAAATCTGGACGGTATCTATACAGACAGGATGTCATCTGAGAAAGTAAAAGAATGGCTATTGCCTATCCCCCCATTTTAAAGTATAATTGCCTAAAGAATCAGGTTCATTTTGAAGCGATGGGTATGTTATAATGCCCTGGTGCTTTCGTTGGATAAAATTGTAGAAGGGAAGAGAAAGGAGCCGGTAAAATGGCAGACAAAAAATTAGTGGAAGCAATCACCTCGATGGAAGAGGATTTTGCACAATGGTATACGGATGTCGTGAAAAAGGCAGAGCTGATCGATTATACGAGTGTCAAGGGATGTATGGTGATCCGGCCGGCGGGCTATGCGATCTGGGAGCTGATTCAGAAACAGTTAGATGATATGTTCAAAGCAACCGGGGTGCAGAATGCGTACCTGCCCATGTTTATTCCGGAGAGCCTGCTGCAGAAGGAGAAGGATCATGTGGAGGGATTTGCGCCGGAGGTGGCCTGGGTTACCCATGGCGGACAGCAGGAACTACAGGAGAGACTCTGCGTGCGTCCCACCTCGGAGACGCTGTTCTGTGATTATTATAAAAATGTGGTGCAGTCCTACAGGGATCTTCCTCAGGTATTAAACCAGTGGTGCTCTGTGGTGCGCTGGGAGAAGGAGACAAGACCTTTTCTTCGCAGCCGCGAGTTTTTATGGCAGGAAGGGCATACGGCCCATGCGACGGCCGGGGAAGCGGAAGAGAGAACGCTGCAGATGTTAAATGTCTATGCGGAGTTTCTGGAAAAAGTGCTGGCGATCCCTGTGATCAAGGGTCAGAAGACTGAAAAGGAACGGTTTGCCGGCGCGGTGGCAACTTATACGGTAGAGGCCCTGATGCATGACGGGAAGGCGCTGCAGTCAGGAACAAGCCATAATTTCGGCGATGGGTTTGCGAAGGCCTTCGGCATCCAGTTTACCGATAAAGATAATAAGTTGAAATATGTACATCAGACATCCTGGGGTGTTTCCACCCGTATGATCGGAGGACTGATTATGGTGCACAGTGACAATTCCGGGCTGGTGCTTCCGCCCAGAGTGGCACCTGTTCAGGTGGCGATAATTCCGGTCCAGCAGAGAAAAGAGGGCGTACTGGAAAAAGCAGCTGAATTGAAGGAGATGCTGAAAGATTTCCGTGTGAAAGTGGACGATAGCGATAAGAGTCCGGGCTGGAAATTCTCTGAGCAGGAGATGCGTGGAATTCCGCTGCGTATTGAAGTGGGGCCGAAGGATATCGAAGCCGGCAGGTGCGTGATCTGCAGGCGGGATACGAGGGATAAAATGGAAGTGCCCTTTGGGAAGCTGGAAGAGACTGTGAAGGGGCTGCTTGAAAGCATGCAGACTGAGATGCTCGAGCGGGCAAGAGAGCATCGCGATGCGCATACCTGGGTAGCGAAGAATTATGAGGAGTTTAAACAGGTTTTCCAGGAGAAGGCAGGTTTTGTCAAAGCCATGTGGTGCGGTTGTCAGGACTGCGAGGATAAAATAAAGGAAGAGTTGTCTGTAACCAGCAGGTGTATGCCTTTTGAGCAGGAACAGTTGTCCGATGTGTGTGTCTGTTGCGGAAAGCCTGCAAAAAAGATGGTTTACTGGGGAAAGGCTTATTAAGCCTGGCTTATTAAGCCTTGCATACCAGGATGCAGATCTGTAAACAGTTGGATAGTAATATGAAAAAAGATATAAAAATAACAATGCCTGAGCAGGTGGCACTTATTATAAATACGCTGAATGAAGCAGGTTTTGAGGCCTGTGTAGTGGGCGGCTGTGTGCGGGATTCCATTATGGGGCGTGTGCCGGACGACTGGGATATTACAACTTCTGCAGATCCGCTGGAGGTAAAAAAGCTGTTTCGCCGTACCGTGGACACAGGGATTAAACATGGTACCGTGACGGTAATGTTTGGGAAAATCGGGTATGAAGTGACCACTTATCGGATCGATGGGGAGTACGAGGATAACAGGCATCCAAAAGAAGTCATTTTTACAAAATCGCTGGCGGAGGATCTGAAACGCCGGGATTTTACGATCAACGCCATGGCCTATCATCCGAAAGAGGGATTGGTGGATCTGTTTGATGGTGTCGGGGATTTGGAGAGAAAGTGTATTCGTTGCGTGGGGTGTCCGGAGGAGCGCTTTTCGGAGGATGCGCTGCGCATGATGCGTTGTGTACGGTTTTCTGCGCAGTTTGGTTATACGATAGAGGAGAAAACAAAGCAGGCGATCAGAAAGCTCGCAGGTAATTTAAGGAGTGTCAGTGCGGAGAGAATCAGGGTGGAGCTTGTGAAACTGTTGACTTCAGACCATCCGGATTATCTGCAGGAGGCCTGGGAACTGGGTATCACGAAGATCGTGCTGCCGGAATTTGATGTCTGTATGGGGACGCCCCAGAATAACCCACATCATTGCTACAGCGTAGGGGAGCATACATTAAAAAGTCTGAAAGCCGTCAGGGCAGACAAAGTGCTGCGACTTACGATGCTGCTTCATGATATTGGAAAACCGCTCACAAAGACAACGGATGAAATGGGAAAAGATCATTTTAAAAAACATCCGAAGGAAAGTGCAAAACTTGCGAAGAACATTTTGCAGAGATTGAAATTTGATAATGATACGCTGCGCAGGGTTTGCCGCCTGGTGGAATATCACGACTGGTCCATTGATCTGAAAGACAACTTGAGAATTTCTACAGTCAGGCGTCTGATAGCAGAGATCGGAGAGGAAGCGTTCCCTGATATGTTTGAGGTAAACCGTGCGGATCTTCTGGCACAGAGCATGCATCTTCGGGAAGAAAAGCAGGCAAAACAAAAGCGGCTGGAGGATATGTACCACGAGATACAGGAGAGGAAAGAATGTCTGTCTCTGAAGGATCTTGCAGTGAATGGCAGAGATCTGCTGGAAAAAGGTTTAAGACCAGGCAGAGAAATAGGAGAAATTTTACAGAGGATGTTATCGGATGTTTTGGAGGATCCGGCACATAATGAAAAGAAATACCTGTTAAATAATTTGAAGCAATATTTATAACATACTTCGCCCTTTTGTTTCATAAGATAGGTTATGAACATTTTCAGGAGGCTTGCATTGTGAAACCAAAGGCAGTGAATGTGTTAGAAAGGTATGACCTGGAAGTGCTTCGTACCTGGAAGGTGCGGGGCGCTGTTCTTTGTGATACAGACAAAGGACTTTTTATTTTAAAAGAATTCAGTGGAAGCATGGAAAAGGTTCTGCTGCAGGACGCATTTTTGACCTTTTTAAAACAGCAGGGCTTTTTGCAGGCGGAGGAACTATACAGAAATAAAGATGGGGAACTGCTGACAAAGGATGCTGAGGGATGTGGCTATATCGTAAAGACCTTCGCGGAGGGAAGGGAATGCAGTTCAGGAAGCGGCAGAGATGCTCTGGCGGACGGATTATGTGCGATACGGGTGCTGGCAAGGCTGCACAGGCTGAGCCGTGAATTCACAAAATCTTCCGGTATCGCTTTGGGACAGAAGCTTCCCATGCTCCAGGAGTTTGAAAAACATAACAGAGAATTGAAAAAAGTAAGACGTTTTTTAAAGGAAAAAGGTCAGAAGAATGATTTTGAGCATTGTTTGCTGCAACATTACGACCTGTTTCTGGAACAGGCGTTATTTGTTTCAAAACAGCTGGAGGCGGAGGAGATCGGAACAGGAAATGTGATCTTATGCCATGGGGACTTCCAATACCATAATGTGCTGTTTTGCGAAAGAAATGTCCGTATTATAAATTTTGAGAAGTGTGTGTGGGATGATGGGAGTAAGGATATTTATCATTTCAGCCGAAAAATGTTAGAAAAGAGCGATTGGCAGTCTGAGGCAGGGGAGGCGTTGTTTGGCGCTTATGAAAAGGAACTGGAACTGACACCTGTAAGCGGCAGACAGCTTTATTACCGTTTTAGCTACCCGGAAAAATTCTGGAAAATAGTGAATTATTATTATAACAGGGGAAAGGCTTTTATTCCGGATAAAAATAGGGAGAAGCTGGAGATACTTTTAGGACAGGAAGAAAAGAGGAGCGCCTTTATCAGAAATGTGATCGGAAAAAGATTTTCGATCCGGACAGATTGAAAATGACTATCATCGATAAGATGGCATGCAAACTGAAAGGTGCCTGATGAACCAGGAGGGAACAGGCTTGTGAGAAAACAGAGGAAAAAATGGGTTGTAACAGGAATGGCATGTTTATTCTGCCTGCTTCTTCTGACGTCCTGTGCAGAAAAGGAAGATACAAAAGAGGAACAGAATGAGACCGGCTTTGTGGCAGCGCAGACAGGAGTGTATGATTCGGCGGATACTGCGGTGGTTGCGGAGATAGATATGGAGGAGAAAACCGTTACGCTGAAAAATATGGAGGTCAGAAGACAATATACGCTGACTTATGACGGGACTACATTTTTCTATGACAAGTATGGTACGATGATCTCGGCAGCCCAGCTGCAGACGGGGGAAGTGGTGGATGTCACGTTTTTTAAGGAGAGAAAACGATTAAACAGTCTGCAGATCTCCGGAGAGGCGTGGAGCCATAGGAATATGGATGAATACAGGCTGAATGAGGAAGTGTTTCAGGCGGAAATAGGTTCTGCAATCTATGCTTACTCAGAGGATACGGTGGTGATCGCAGACGGAAAGCAGGGGGATTTGATCGATATCAATCCGGTGGATATCCTGACTTTTCGAGGTATAGGAGCGGATGTCTACAGTATTGTTGTAGAAAAGGGACATGGCTATGTGCGGTTAAAAAATGAAGAGTATTTTTATGACGGATGGATCGAAGTCGGAAATAAGATCATAAAGAAAGTCACGGAAAATATGATGTTAACTGTGCCGGAAGGCAGCCACCAGGTAATTATCAGTAACAAGGGGACAAGCGGTGTCAAGCAGATAGAGGTTCGCAGAGATGTGGAACTGGAACTGGATGTGGGTGATTTAAAGGGTGAAGAGCCAAAATACGGCAGCGTGGTTTTTACGATCACACCAGAGGCAGCTACACTTTATCTGGATGGGGAGAAAACAGATTACAGTTTGCCAATACGATTAGAATACGGTATTCATCAGATGATCGTGATGGCAGAGGGCTATGAAACGATAAGCCAGTATCTGAAAGTCGGACAGGCATCTGCCGGCATTGAGGTGACGATGGAGGCGAAGGAGGATGTTTCCGGCAATGATGTTTCGGAGGACAGCGAGCTTTCCGACAGTGCCATGTTAGATCAGGTAAATAAGCTCCTGGAAGAAAGAGGCTACAGCGGTATTACCGCGGATGACCTGGCGGGCAACCGCACGAACCAGAGCAGCACGGAAAACAGCGGTGCGAATAATACAGGGAATGCCGGTAATACAGGGGTTAATAATACAGGAACTGACGGTGCGGGTGGGACAGACAGCCAGACAGGGACAAATACGCCTGTGACCAGCACCCTTTCCTACTATGTCACAATAGATGCACCGGTGGGTGTGGAAGTGTATCTTGACGGAAACTATGTGGGAATCACACCCTGCAGTTTTAAGAAGGCGCCAGGCTCTCACACGCTGACACTGCGCAATACAGGATATGTTGCAAAGTCCTATACAATACAGATCGATGAGGAACAGAAGAATGTGAGTTATTCGTTTTTGGATCTGGTGAAGATTGAGTAGAGAATAGGAGAATAAAATAAAACAGAAAAAGCTGTGGTAGAATAGAGAAACTATTTTGCCGTAGCTTTTTATATGGAGATAAATTTTTTTACATAATGTGGCAGGAAATGCAACAATTATTAGTTTTTAGCATGATAGAAGAGAAAATATAAAGGAAACCGGGAAGAGGCCGATGGAGAACAGCGTCGGCTTTTGTCATGCGGTTATTACATAATGTCTGTTACATTACGTGGCCAGCTGTCGCAGAATTTGCTGGACTGATGATGGAAAGCGCGCTAAAATATCATTAGGTCAAATTGGTCCTGTATAATGGAATAATGAAAAAAGAGGTTTGTAATGGAAAAACAGTACAGCTTTGAAGATTTTGTAAAGATAATAGAAAGGCTCCGGGCTAAAGACGGCTGCCCCTGGGACAGAGAGCAGACGCATGACAGCTTACGCCCCTGTATGATGGAGGAGGCGGCAGAATTTGTGAGTTCTATCCGGATCTATCATGAGAGCGGCAGTGCGGAAAACATGCGGGAAGAGCTGGGGGATATTCTGCTGCAGGTGGTAATGCACAGCGTGATAGCACAGGAAGAAGGGCTCTTTACGATGGACGATGTGATAGAGGAAGTATCGGAAAAGATGATCAGGCGGCATCCGCATATTTTTGGGACGGTGCAGGTGGATTCTTCGGCGGAAGTGTTACAGAACTGGGATGAGATCAAGAAGAAAGAGAAAGAAGGAAAAAGCTGGATCGAATCTCCTCTGCGGGAGATTCCAAAGGAGCTGCCCTCTCTGACAAGAGGCCCCAAGGTACTGAAAAAGATAGACAAGCTGTACAAAGCGGCGCCTAGCCGGGCGGAGAATGCGGAAAAACTGCTTGAGACGGTTAAGGAGCTTGCGGCATGCGATGAGAAAACGGAGAAAGCAAAGGTGGAAACATTGCTGGGGGATGCACTGCTTGGGCTCTGTGAAATTGCCAGAAGAGAGAAGATTCCGGCAGAGCAAGTGCTGATGGACAGAATAGAGGAACTGATAGAGGCAAATGAAAGGAGATAATACCATTGTCTGTTATGGAAATTTTGGATGCGCTGTTGCTTGGACCGCTTGAACTTCTTTTTGAGGTTATCTTTGTGGTGACGGACAGGCTGATCAATAATCCGGCAGCGTCTATTGCTGTCTTAAGTCTTGCGATAAATTTTCTAGTGCTGCCCCTGTACAGACGGGCTGACATTATGCAGGAGTCAGAGAGAGATATGGAAAGAAAGCTGCAAAAAGGTGTGGATCATATCAAAAAAACCTTTAGCGGAGATGAGCGGATGCTGATGCTGCAGACTTATTACAGGCAAAGCGGTTATAAGCCTGTGTATGTCCTGCGCAGTGCGGTGTCTCTCTTTCTGCAGATTCCTTTTTTTATTGCGGCGTACCGTTTTTTGTCCGGTTTGAATCTGCTGCAGGGCGTACCGTTTGGGCCTGTAGCTGATCTCGCAAGTCCTGACGGAATGTTGCAGCTTGGGGATCTGGCGGTCAATATCATGCCGTTTATCATGACGGCAGTCAACCTGGTCTCCTGCGTGATTTTCACAAAGGGTGCAGCGTTTAAAGAGAAACTGCAATTATATGGCATGGCTGTTTTCTTTCTGATTTTTTTGTATTCCGCTCCATCCGGACTTGTTTTTTACTGGACGTTAAACAATATTTTTTCGCTGGTCAAAACCGTCTTTTATAAGTTGAAAAATCCGGGAAAGATTTTAAATATCCTGTGTTCGACAGCCGGAATCGGGATCTGGTTCTACGGGGTTTTCATCTATGGAGAGTCAACGCCTAAGAGGATGCTGTTTTTTGTTTTGCTGGGCGCATTAGCGCAGACGCCGGCTCTATGCATGTTACTGAAAAAGCGCGGCTGCTTCAGGGAGGAATCTCCTGTGGAGCAGGGAAATAAAAAAGTTTTTTTGTCTGGCGGAATATTCCTTTCGGTGTTGACAGGAGTGGTGATTCCTTCTGCGGTCATAGTGTCGTCACCTCAGGAATTTATAAGCAGTACATTGTTTTTTCATCCACTCTGGTTTATTGTGAATGCATTCTGCCTGGCATTTGGAACTTTTGTCATCTGGATGGGCGTGTTTTACCGGCTTTCAAACCCACGGTTCAAACCGGTGCTTGACAAAGTACTGTGGGTATTTTCAGGCGCTGCGCTGCTTGACTATATGCTTTTTGGCAGGCATTTTGGAAATTTGTCTTCTGTTCTTCGGTATGAGGAAGTGTTGGAATATTCTCATACGGAGCAGATATGGAATATTCTGGCCATAGTGGTGTGCGGATGTATATTGTGGGTAGCGTACAGACGCTTTGAGAGGAGGGTTCATGAGATATTGATTATAGGCATTGCAGCATTTGGCATAATGTCGCTTTTCAATATTTCAAAAATTAATGTTTCGGTGGAGGCTGTAAGAGAACAGTTGACAGATGAGATGGCGATACCGGAGTTTACATTGAGTAAAAGTGGAAAAAATGTCATAGTCATAATGCTTGACAGAGCGATAGGGGCAATGGTTCCGTTCATATTTGATGAAAAACCAGAATTGATGGAACAGTTTGACGGGTTTACGTATTATTCCAATACGATCTCATTTGGACAGAGTACGAACTTTGGTTCACCGTCGCTTTTCGGGGGATATGAATATACGCCGGCGGAAATGAATCAGAGGGATAAGGAATCGCTGGTTTCAAAACATAATGAGGCATTAAAGGTATTGCCTGTGCTGTTCGATGAAAATGACTATGAAGTAACAGTGATCAATCCGGTATACGCAAATTATCAGAGTATTCCTGATCTGTCGATTTATAATGACTATCCTGATATCAATAAATATACGACAGGAGATAAGTTTAACGGTCTTCAACCGGCAATAACCATGATAGAAAATAATAAGAGAAATTTTTTCTGCTATGGCATATTGAAAGTGATGCCTTTGTTTGCACAAAAGACTGTTTATAATGTCGGTAAATATAATCAGGCAGAGAGCGGAGAAGATGAAGAGGTTACGTATTCCGGTCAATATGTCATCAGTCCTGTTGCTACGGATGGGATCCGCGCGAGTTTTATGGAGAATTATAATGTTCTGGAAAACCTTCCGGCTATCAGCAACATAGAAAGCGGAGGTAAAGGTACTGTTTTGATCATGGCGAATGAAATCACTCATGAACCGATGCTGCTGCAGGAACCGGATTATGTGGTGTCGCCAATTGTTGATAATACAGAGTATGAGGAAGAGCCGTTTAGGCGGGAAGCGGATGGACGTGTATTAAGGCTTGAAACAGTAAACGAGATGTTCCCCTATCATGCCAATATGGCAGCAATGATACAATTGGGAAAATGGTTTGATTTTATGCGTGAGGAAGGTGTCTATGATAATACCAGAATTATTTTAGTGTCAGACCATGGCAAGGAGCTGGAGGCTCTTGATGAGCTGATTTTAAATGATGATGTGGATGTCTGCGGGTTCTTCCCTCTGCTCATGGTGAAGGACTTTGGAGAAAGCGGATTTACAACATCGGAGGCCTTTATGACAAATGCTGATGTGCCGGCTATAGCTGTTGATGAATTGATCGAACAGCCAGTGAATCCTTTTACCGGAAAGAAGATCAGCTCGGAGGAAAAGACGGCACATGATCAGTACATTATAGATTCGGAAGACTGGGATATAGAAAAAAATAACGGAACTACTTTCTGGGCGGCAGACTGGTACTCCATTCATGACAATATATGGGATATGGACAACTGGAAACTTGCGGCAAGAAATGTAGTCCTGTCGGCAGAAGATTATTAACAGGTCAGGGACAATATGATATAATGAGCGTTAGCGAGAAGAATGAGCCTGCTCATTCGGCGAGCGGCGCCGGAGTGTGAAACAATATTAAAAAATCAAATACCTGGAAAGAGAGGAAATATATGGGGGAGAGAAAGTTGACAGATGTATTTGTATTAAACAACGGGAGAACGATTCCCTGTATCGGTTATGGGACTTATAAAACAACAGGAGAAGAAGTTTATGATGCTGTGCTGTCTGCCGCAAAAGCCGGTTACCGCCATATCGATACCGCAGCCTACTACCATAATGAAGAAGGGGTGGGCAGAGCGGTCAGAGAATGTGGTGTTCCCAGAGAAGAGCTGTTTATCACAAGTAAGGTCTGGAATACGGACAGAGGGTATGAGAATACGAAAAAGGCTTTTGCGGCTACAATGGAGCGTCTTGGCCTTGCTTATCTGGACCTGTACCTGATCCACTGGCCGGCAAACAGAAAGCAGTTCGGGGAAAATGCGGAAAAGATCAATGCGGAGACCTGGAAGGCTTTGGAGGAGTTATATGCGGAGGGGAAGGTGAGAGCGATCGGTTTAAGTAATTTTCTGCCCCATCATATGGAGGAACTGATGAAGACTGCGAAAGTAAAACCGATGGTGGATCAGATCGAATTCCATCCGGGCTGGGCGCAGCTTGAGGTCAGTGGATACTGTCAGAAAAATGATATCGTGGTGGAGGCCTGGAGTCCGCTTGGAAGAAGAGGAGCCCTGGAGAGCGGTATTTTACAGGAGATCGGGGCAAAATACGGGAAGAGCGCTGCGCAGGTCTGTGTCCGCTGGGTTCTGCAGCATGGGATTCTGCCGCTGCCCAAAACCGTAACCCCGGAACGAATGACGGAAAATGCGGATGTCTTTGATTTTGCCTTGACAGCGGAAGAGATGAAGGTCATCGATGAACTGAAGGATCTGGGCGGGCAGTGTGCGCTGCCGGATGAAGTGGATTTTTAGGGGATATATGGCAGCCTGTCTGCCGGAGAGGCTTTGTTACCGCCGGGGTTGGATGAGGTAGGGAAAACACCAAAAACAAAAGGAGAAGGAGAGTGTAAATGAAAGAAAAAATATTGGAGAAATTTGCGGAATTATTTGGGGATGCGGAGGGCGTGAAAGTGTATTTTGCTCCCGGGCGTGTGAACCTGATCGGGGAACATACGGATTACAACGGGGGGCATGTTTTTCCCTGTGCGCTGACGATCGGTACATATGGCGCTGCGAGAAAGCGGGCGGATAAGAAGCTGCATTTTTATTCCATGAATTTTGAGAAAGCGGGACTGCTGGAAGCTGCGGTGGATGCACTGGAAAAAGTGAGAGATGCCGATTGGACAAATTATCCGAAGGGAGTTATGTGGACTTTTGCAAAGAGAGGGTTTGAGATGCCCTGCGGTATGGATCTTGTTTTATTTGGCAATATTCCGAACGGTTCCGGTCTGTCTTCCTCCGCTTCCCTGGAAGTGCTGACGGGCTTTATTCTGCGGGATCTGTACGGTTTTGATGTGACGAATACGGATCTGGCGCTGATCGGACAGTATGCTGAGAATCAGTATAACGGCATGAATTGCGGCATCATGGACCAGTTTGCTTCCGCCATGGGAAAAAAAGACAATGCGATCTTTTTGGATACAGCTACGCTTTCCTATGAGTATGCCCCTATCGCTCTGGAAGGTGCAAAAGTCGTAGTGACAAACAGCAGGGTGAAACACAGCCTTGTAAATTCCGCCTACAACCAGAGGAGAAGCGAGTGTGAGACGGCGCTTGCGGAGCTGCAGAGTGTAGTGGATATTAAGGGGCTGGGTGATCTGAGCGAGGAAGATTTTGAGAAGTATAAATCGGCGATTAAAGATGAAGTGAGAGTGCGCCGCGCAAAGCATGCAGTGTATGAGAACCAGAGAACAATCCGGGCTGTGGAAGCGTTGAAGAAGAATGATATGAAACTGTTTGGAGAACTGATGAACGCATCCCATGTTTCCCTTCGGGATGATTATGAAGTATCCTGTGAGGAGATCGATATTCTGGTGGATGAAGCCTGGAAGATTCCGGGCGTCATTGGCTCCCGTATCACCGGAGGCGGTTTCGGCGGCTGCACCGTGAGTATTGTGAAAGATGAGGCCATTGATACGTTTCAGGAACGGCTTGAGAAAGCTTATGAAGAGAAGACAGGAAAGACGGCGGAATTTTATATTGTGGAGATCGGAGACGGGCCATATATCCTGCAGGACTGAAAAGCGTATGCTATCAGGGATAGAGAGGTTTGGGTAAAGCAGTAGTTTTCTCAGACCGATGAAGCAGGGAAGCAACAGTGGGCTGCAGGCTGGGCGGCTACGCAGGATAGGCCTGAATCAGAGCGATATATGGTTTTGGGACAGGGATGCAGATTTTCCGGTACATACAACGGAAAAGGAAAAGAGGGATGGTATGAATATTTATGGGAATATTAAAGCGCTTGTAACATACGGGCTGGAGACAGGGTTGCTTGAGAGGGAGGATGAGATTTTTACAACAAACAGGCTGCTTGAGCTGTTTGAACTGGATGAGATGGAGGAAGACACCACAGATATACCGGAAAAGATATCCGCGGCAGAGGGCGGCATGCTGGAAAAAATTCTCGGGGAGATGATGGACTACGCCCACGAGGCAGGGCTGATGCCGGAGGATGATATTATACACAGAGATCTGTTTGACACAAAGATCATGAGTATGCTGATGCCCCGGCCGAACGAGGTGATCAGAAAATTCCATGAGCTGTATAAGAATTCTCCGCAGGAGGCTACAGATTATTTCTATAAACTGAGTCAGGATTCGGATTATATCAGGCGCTACCGGATCATAAAGGATCAGAAATGGGTTGCGCCCACAAAGTACGGCGATCTGGATATTACGATCAATCTTTCCAAGCCGGAGAAGGATCCGAAAGCCATAGCGGCAGCAAAGTCAGCAAAGCAAAGCGGCTATCCGAAGTGCCTTCTGTGCATGGAGAATGTGGGATATGCGGGACGGATAAATCATCCGGCGAGGCAGAACCACCGGATCATCCCGGTGACGATCCAGGACAGCAGATGGGGATTCCAGTATTCTCCGTATGTGTACTATAATGAACACTGTATCGTATTTAATGGGGAGCATGTGCCGATGAAGATAGAGCACGGTACATTCTGCAAGCTGTTTGACTTTGTAAAGCTGTTCCCGCACTATTTCGTGGGTTCCAACGCTGATCTGCCGATCGTGGGAGGTTCGATCTTAAGCCATGACCATTTCCAGGGTGGGCACTATGAGTTTGCCATGGCGAAGGCACCGGTGGAAAGAACCTTTGCGGTGAAGGGCTTTGAAGATGTGGAGAGCGGCATTGTGCGCTGGCCTATGTCGGTAATTCGGCTGCGCGGTGACGACACGGAGCGTATCATCGCAATGGCGGATCATATTCTGGAAACCTGGCGGGCATACACGGACGAGGATGCGTTCATTTATGCCTGCACGGACGGGGAACCTCATAATACGATAACGCCCATCGCCAGGAAGAGAGACGGAAAATACGAACTGGATCTGGTTCTCCGGAATAATATTACAACAAAGGAACATCCTTTTGGAGTATATCATCCCCATGCAAAGCTGCATCACATCAAGAAAGAAAACATCGGTCTGATTGAAGTGATGGGACTTGCAGTACTTCCGGCCAGACTGAAAGGCGAGATGGAGCGCCTCGCGGGGGCGATCCTTGCAGGGAAGGATATCCGCGGCGATGAGACCCTGGAAAAACATGCGGACTGGGTTGAAAAGTTTACGCCGAAGTATGAGAAGATCGATGCGGAAAATGTTTACGATATTCTGAGAAAAGAGATCGGCCTGGTATTTATGCAGGTGCTGGAGGATGCGGGAGTCTATAAGCGGACAGAGGAAGGGCAGAAAGCGCTTATGAGGTTTGTGGAGAGCCTTTCCTGAACAGCAATTATTTCAAAATGGTTTTTATTATTTGCCAGTTTCCTGGATAGATCAGGAGGCTGGCAAATTTATTGAAAGGTAATATATTTTCCGATTATGGGAATCTTCCCAATTAGTAATCCCAACAGCATAGTTACTGAAAAGATGCCTATGGTCATAACAGGAATCGATAAAACAACAGGATATTTAATGACATTGATACCTAAAAGATTCAGTTTCTCAATAAAAAACGGATGAGACATATATACAAAGAATGTACACTTTGCCATTGCGGGAATCCATTTTGCCCCGGCAAGGCGATCTGGTATTTTCATATTTTTCATTAGAATAAAGGCGGCAGTACTGAGGATCAGTATATTGATACTGCTGGGGCTGAACCACATATCGTTATATGTATTTTCTGCCCTGCAGCAGGAGAGTGTTTTTATCATGGTGAATGGCAGAGATCCGGCGCCCAAAGCATATAATGGGTATCTGATATATCGTGGAATATTTATTTTATTCAGATAGTATCCGCCCACAAAGTATCCGATATAACCGGTCAGAGAATACAAATGCAGAGAGTTCATCAGAACTATCACAATCTCTCCGCCTACATATGGCATTATAGCTATAACAAAAAAACGGGTAATCAGCCAAAGTAACAGAAAATATTCAACTATTTTGATATTTTCACATATTTTGCGTAAGATTGGAAGAAGAAGATAGAACCCGAATAAATCCAGAAGAAACCACATGTGGCCATGCCCCATAATGAACCGCGTAAATGCAGTTGACCGCATTTCCCGCGTTACGCTGTACCATCCATGCACCAGCCCATTAAAAATAACACTCTGAAAGGCATAAAAGAGTGACCAGATATAAAATCCCGCAGACAGTTTCAGCATTTTGGAACCCCATTTGCGGGGGGCAATTCACGGGCTGGATCCAGAAGAAACATGCCGCTCAGCATAAAAAATACGGGTACACCAAAACGGGTAAAGGTATTGTAAATAGTCATTACTGTGAAATCGCCGCTGTCGACATTTACTACATACCAATATCCGTTAGATACATGGAGCATAACGATCGCAAAGCAGGCAACGACTCTTAATATGTCGTATTTGACTATTCTATTCATTTTGGTACCCCTGAAAATAATGATCATTTGTATTCATGCATTCAAAATATGCAAAGACAGTATAACATATGGCGGATACAGGTGCAAATAAAAATAAGCCTTTTGAACGATCGAAGCTTATACCTGGAAGATGCAAATAACTTTTATTGTTTGACTGAATGCACAAAGTCTATGGCTATTCAGGTAATTATATGTTATACTTTCTGTGTATGACAGATCGGCGGAAAGCCGGGATGATAGATTGCGGATCGAATTTTATACTTTATATCAGGACGAAGAGTGAGGAAAAGAATATGTATCACTGTCATTTAAAATTTTATTTTGTTGGAAAAGAACCTGAGTTGTCAGCACCGTTGAAGGAGATGTCGCCTCTTGAGGCATTTACACATGAGTTTGGGGAAAGTGAAACACCGGAGAGAGATCTGGCGGCGAAGGCGGATGTGATCTTTGCTGATCTGCGCGGAATGGATGCTTTAGAGACAGTGCGGACTTTGTGTATGTGGAAAAAGGCGGAGGCGGAACTTATTGCTCTGGCGGGAAAAGAGGAGGTGGAAGCCCTGGCGGATATTCTGTCGGAACTCTCAGATATCTGGACAATGCCCATGTGTGAAGCGGAACTGTGCTTCCGTTTTCTGCATTTCCAGCAGGACTGTAAGCTGCGCAGAGATTACTGGCAGGCGGAGCATTATCTGGACGCAGTGATTGACAATTCACCGAATCTCATCTGGTATAAGGATAAAAACGGCATTCATGAAAAAGTAAATGACAGCTTTTGTGCAACGGTAAACAAGACGAAAAATCAGGTGCAGGGGAGAGGCCACGCCTATATCTGGGATGTGGAACAGGATGATCCGGCCTGTATCGAATCAGAACGTATTGTTATGGAGACACGAAAGACCTGTGTTGCCGAGGAAACGATACAGACCGGTGAGGGGCTGCGAACTCTTTCAACCTACAAATCTCCGCTGTATGATGTGGATGGCAGTGTGATGGGGACCGTGGGCATAGGCGTCGATGTGACAAAGGAACGGGCCTATGCAAAGGAACTGTTACGCAAGAACCAGACGTTAGAGACGCTGTTTGCAACGATAGACTGCGGCGTGATGTGCCATACCCTGGACGGCTCTCGCATTATCAGCATCAATCCAGCTGCCCTGGAAATCCTTGGCTATGAATCCGAGGAGGCGCTGATGCAGGACGGTTTTGATCTGACAGCCCCCTCTGTATTTATGAGTGATAAGGAAGGACTGGTACAGAAAATAAAGTCTCTGAAAAATCCGGGAGACAGCGTAAGTACGGAATATTCCGTTCGTCATGCCGATGGAGAGATCCGCCATATTATAGGAAATATCAAGCTGATGGAGGAGAACGGCGAACAGTTCTATCAGCGATATCTTCTGGATTGTACAGTGCAGAAAGTCAAGGAGGAGCGGGAAAGAAAAGAGGCGGAAAAGAGACAGTTAGAATTAATCTATGCGCTGAGCGTGGAATATAATCTGGTGTGCTCTTTTGATCTGAAGACCGGAAAAGGAACGGCTCTCCGGATCGGCGAATGCAAAAGCAATTTACTGGAACCGATCTTTTCCGGGGAACTGGTTCTGGAAGACTGCATTGAAAAATACATAGAGGCAGGCGTATATGAGGAGGACAGGGAACTGTTCAGACAGTCGGCTTCCAGGGAGTGGCTGGAGGAGGCGCTTTCAACTAGGCTGATCTGTTCGGTCAACTACCGCACGACCTGTTGCGGTGAGCTGCGGTATTTCCAGATGAAAGTTGCAAAGGCCGGAGACTGGGAGGAGAACAGAGGGATCGTTCTCGGTTTCCGCAGTGTGGATGAGGAGACAAAAAGCGCCAGAGAAAAGAATGAACTGTTGGAAGATGCTCTTGCTCAGGCAAACCGTGCCAGCAAGGCGAAGAGTACGTTCCTCTCCAATATGTCCCACGATATCCGGACGCCGATGAATGCGATCATCGGATTTACAACGCTCGCCGTTACGCATATTGACAATAAAAATCAAGTGGAGGAATATCTGAAAAAGATTATGACGTCGGGGAATCATCTGCTCAGTCTGATCAATGATATTCTGGATATGAGCCATATTGAGAGCGGCAGGATCCATCTGGAGGAGGAGCCCTGCAGTCTGCCGGATATTCTGCATGAACTCCGAAATATTACGCAGGGAGACGTCCATGCCAAACAGCTTGATCTTTACATGGATGCTGTGGATATCCGTCATGAGGAGATCTGCTGTGACAGACTGCGGCTAAACCAGGTTCTCTTAAATCTGCTGGGCAATGCCATCAAATATACCGGTGCGGGGGGTATGGTCAGCCTGAAAGTTGTGGAGAAAGCCGAGACGCTGGCCGGTTACGCAAACTATGAATTCCATATCAAGGATACTGGTATCGGAATGAGCGAGGAATTCGTGAGCCGTATTTTTGAGCCCTTTGAGAGGGAGCGCAATTCCACGATCAGTGGAATTCAGGGTACTGGGCTGGGCATGGCGATCACGAAGAATATTGTAGATATGATGAACGGTTCCATCATGGTAAAAAGTAAACAGGGAGCAGGCACCGAGTGTGTAGTTTCTCTTTCGCTTCGTTTGAGCGGTGCGGAAAGGATCGCTCAGGATATCCCGGAACTGAGCGGTTTCAGGGCGCTGGTGGTGGATGATGATTTCAATACCTGTGACAGTGTCAGTGCCATGCTGCAGCAGATCGGGATGCGGGCGGAATGGACGCTCTCCGGAAAAGAGGCTGTACTGCGCACCAGACAGGCGGTGATGCGGGAGGATCCTTTCTTTGTCTATGTGATCGATTGGCTGCTGCCGGATATGAACGGTGTGGAAGTTGCCAGAAGGATCAGGCAGGAGACAGGGGAGGATGTGCCGATCATTGTCCTGACTGCCTATGACTGGAGTGATATTGAGGAGGAAGCCAGAGCGGCCGGCGTTACGGCATTCTGCAGCAAGCCGCTGTTTTTCTCAGAACTGAATCGGTGTCTTCATTCTATTGTGAGTACGGATAAAGCGTGTAAAACGGAAACAGAAGAGCAGAAAAAGGTCTACAGCGGGCGTATTCTTCTGGCGGAGGACAATGAGCTGAATCAGGAAATTGCCGTAGTGCTTTTGGAGGAGGCGGGACTCACGGTGGATGTCGCCGGGAACGGACAGGAGGCTGTGGAAATGCTGCAGAAGTCTGAGCCGGGAACCTATCAGGTGATTCTGATGGATATCCAGATGCCGGTCATGAACGGGTATGAGGCCACACGAGAGATCCGTAAGCTGGAAGATAGAGAACTTGCCGCGATTCCTATTCTGGCAATGACTGCCAATGCTTTTGAGGAAGATAAGCAGGAGGCGTTCCACAATGGTATGAACGGACATATCGCGAAACCTATCGATATAGACATCCTGATGGAAACGCTGGAAGGAATACTGGAAAAAGATAAGAGCAATTAAACGATCTCTTTAATTTTTACCGATAATCTGGCGTAATAGAAATCTTTTATCTCTGCCGTTTTGTCAGATAGATAAGCAAACATCAATTCTAACGACCGGGAGCCCTGCCAGTAGGGCTCCTGGCAGATCGTAGCGGTAATAATACCCTTCCGTATCATTTCAACAGTGGAGGGGACTTCGTCGAAAGTAATCACCCGGATGGTTCTGCCTGCGGCAGATTCCTGGATGGCGCGGCAGCCCCCATAGACGCCTGCCGCTGTAAAATAGAAGGCGTTGAGTTCCGGGTGCTCCTGCAACATGTGTAAAACCAGTTCATAGGCTGTGTTGTCATCATCAAAACTTTCCCCCTGGCAGACAACTTTAAAGCGGCCATCAGCCGAGAGCTTATCGACAAAGCCGGATATTCGCTGGGTGTGGCAGAGGATGTTGTTATCTCCGTTTATAATGCCAAGGTTTACAGAACCGGAGGTGACAAGTTTCATCAAGGAACCGGCCGCTTCTCCGGAATTGTAGTAATCGCTGCCCACATAGGCAAGACGGCGTACATTCTCGGCGTCGGAATTGACTGTGATGACAGGAATGCCGCTGCGAATCAGCTTATTTAATTCCGTCCGTATCGAATCGTCGTTGTAGGGCGTGAGGATCAGGCCCTGCACACCCTCTTTCAGACAGGCCAGGATGGCAGATAACTGTGCCTGCGGATGGTAGGCAACCCGCTTGACGGTAATCTCACAGCCGTAGAGCGCAAGTTCCCCGGCTTTGTCAGAGAAGCCCTGCATCACATCGTCAAAAAAAGGGTTTTTCCTGCTGAACAGGATAATACCGATCAGATATTTCTTTTTCTGTGCGGCAAGAGCCATGCCTGCAGGGTTGGGTTTATAGCCGAGCTGTTTGATAATAGCGCGTATTTTTTCTGCGGTTTCTCTGTTGACATCGCCGCGGTTATTGATCACTCTGTCTACGGTGCCCCTTGAGACGCCTGCCAGATCTGCAATTTCTTTGATGGTTGCCATGGGGGATCCTCCTGGTGGTGCTCTTTGCGGTTATAATATCATGTCTTTCAGACACGACACGCTTCGCGATGCACACTGGCTTCGCCCGGCGCTGTTATAATATCTGTCGATATTATAACATGTCCGCAAAGTACTGCGCCATAAAAAATTATTTTTGAAATAATTACTCGATATTGTAAAAGTGTCCAAAAATCCATGTCTGTTTTCATGGAAATTTACTGAAATTAAAATATGCGGTGAAAAAGAATTGCGAAAATGAATCAGATGTTGTACAATATTAGTGTGAACCGTGCACGGGCACGGAAAAGAAAAAAGCAAAAACTGAAAACAGCTGTAGCAAAAAATCATATTTGCAGGAAAAAATGGAGGGTTAAAGGAAGAATGCTGTATGTAGGAATTGATTTGGGGACATCGGCGGTAAAACTGCTGCTGATGGACGGAGAAGGGAAAATACATAAAATTGTTTCAAAAGAATATCCGTTGTATTTTCCTCATCCGGGCTGGTCGGAACAGAAGCCTGAGGACTGGTATGAGCAGACCATGGCAGGCTTAAAGGAACTGTTGTCAGAGTGCGATAAGAGCAAGGTGGCGGGGGTCAGCTTCGGCGGTCAGATGCACGGACTTGTAATACTGGATGCGCAGGACAACGTGATCCGTCCGGCGCTTCTGTGGAACGACGGAAGAACTTATGAGGAGTGCGATTATTTAAATAATGTGATCGGGAAAGACAGGCTGTCCGAATATACAGCGAACATCTCCTTCACAGGATTCACGGCGCCGAAGATCCTGTGGGTAAAAAACAAGGAGCCCGAGAACTTTGCGAAGATCGCGAAGATCATGCTGCCGAAGGATTATCTGGCCTACAAGCTTTCTGGTGTGCACTGCACGGATGTTTCCGACGCTTCCGGCATGCTGTTATTCGATGTAAAGAACCGCTGCTGGTCTAAGGAAATGATGGAGATCTGCAGTGTGCGAGAAGAGCAGCTGGCGAAAATATTCGAGAGCTATGAGGTGGTAGGGACTTTAAAACCGGAGATCGCAAAAGGATTGGGACTGCAGGAGACCGTAAAAGTCATTGCCGGCGCGGGGGACAACGCGGCAGCTGCAGTAGGAACCGGTACGGTGGGCGGTGCAATGTGCAACATTTCTCTGGGTACAAGCGGAACGATCTTTATTTCCTCGAAGGAATTCGGCGTGGACAAATATAATGCGCTGCATGCTTTTGCTCATGCGGATGGGCATTATCATCTGATGGGGTGTATGCTGAGCGCGGCTTCCTGCAATAAATGGTGGATGGAAGATATTTTGAAAACAGAGGATTTCGGCGGCGAGCAGGCACAGATTGAAAAACTCGGTGAGAACCATGTTTACTTCCTGCCCTATCTGATGGGCGAGCGCTCCCCTCATAACAATCCGAACGCCAGAGGAACTTTTATCGGTATGACGATGGACACCACAAGGCAAGATATGACGCAGGCGGTATTGGAGGGTGTGGCTTTTGCTCTCAGAGATTCTTTTGAGGTGGCAAAGTCTCTTGGCATTCATATCGAGCGGACAAAGATCTGCGGCGGCGGTGCAAAGAGTCCGTTATGGAAAAAGATGATCGCGAATATACTGGGTATTAAAGTGGACGTGATCGAGAGCGAGGAGGGACCGGGCTATGGCGGCGGCATTCTGGCGGCAGTGGGCTGCGGCGAGTACGCATCCGTGGAGGAGGCTGCAGCGAAGCTGGTGAAGGTTGTGGATACGGTGGAGCCGGATCCGGAACTGACTGCAAAGTATGAGGCGAGATATCAGCAGTTTAAGGAAATATATCCGGCATGTAAACCGATATACGATATCATTAAGTAAACATATAAAATCAGGAGGAAGAATGATGGAAATCAAAAAAGTAACGGATGCCGCTTTTCGGAAATATGGCAGAACGATCCCGGAGTTTGACTTTTCCGAACTGGTGGAAAAGCTGGCGGAAACGCCTCTCCCAGAGGGAGTGGTCTATGAGCCGTCGGTAGAGCTTCTGGAGGCGCTGCCCGTAAAGGGAAAACTGGAGACGGCATATTATGGGGAACTGCCGATCCAGATCGGCTATTGCAACGGGCATAATCATCTGCTCAACGCGGTGGAATATCACCGCTCTTCCGAGGTAGATATCGCGGCGGACGACCTGATCCTGCTGTTAGGGAGTCAACAAGATATCACAGACGACTACACCTACGATACTTCCAAAATAGAGGCATTCCTGTGCCCGAAGGGAACAGCGGTGGAACTCTACGCGACAACCCTTCACTATGCGCCCTGCAGTGTGGGTGATGCGGGCTTCCGCTGCGGTATTGTACTGCCGAAAGACACAAATCTGCCTCTTGACAGCAGGCACGCGGGTTATGAGGATGCGCTGATCACTGCCAAAAATAAATGGCTGATCGGTCACGCCGAGGGCGGCCTTGACGCAGGCTCACATATCGGCTTAATTGGGGAGAATATTTCAGTGTAGCCGCCATTCATAATAGGGGCGCCGGTAATTGTTTTTTGCAATAAATATATTGTAAATTTAATCTCCCTCCCGGCGTCCGGCTAAAAACAAACATATAAACAATAAGCACAAAATATAAGGAGGAACACTATCATGAACAACATTCCAAAAATCAAACTGGGTATCGTAGCTGTCAGCCGTGACTGCTTCCCTGAGAGCCTTTCCGTAAACAGAAGAAAGGCGCTGGTGGATGCTTACAAAGCAAAATATGACGCAGAAGATATCTATGAATGCCCGATCTGTATCGTGGAGAGCGAGATCCACATGGTACAGGCTCTGGAAGACATCAAAAAAGCAGGCTGTAATGCCCTCTGCGTATACCTTGGCAATTTCGGTCCGGAAATTTCCGAGACACTTCTGGCAAAGCATTTCGATGGCCCGAAGATGTTTATTGCGGCGGCGGAAGAGAGCCAGAACGATCTGATGGGCGGCCGCGGCGACGCTTACTGCGGTATGTTAAACGCGAGCTACAACCTGAAACTGCGTAACGTGGGCGCATACATCCCGGAGTATCCTGTAGGGACGGCAGAGGACTGTGCGGATATGATGAACGAATTCCTGCCCATCGCGAGAGCGTTAGTCGGACTTTCCGATTTAAAGATCATCAGCTTTGGTCCGAGACCGCTCAATTTCCTTGCCTGCAACGCACCGATCAAGCAGCTCTACAATCTGGGCGTTGAGATCGAAGAAAACTCAGAACTGGATCTGTTTGAAGCGTTCAATAAACATGCGAATGATGAAAGGATCCCTGCAAAAGTTGCCGAGATGGCAGAAGAGCTGGGCGCAGGCAACAAGAAACCCGAGGTGCTGGGAAAACTGGCACAGTATGAATTGACGCTGCTCGACTGGGTGGAGGAGCACAAAGGCTACAGAAAGTATGTTGCTATCGCAGGAAAATGCTGGCCTGCATTCCAGACACAGTTTGGTTTCGTTCCCTGCTATGTGAACAGCCGCCTGACCGGTATGGGCATTCCCGTATCCTGCGAGGTAGATATTTACGGATGTCTCTCCGAGTTTATCGGCACCTGTGTCAGCAATGATATCGTGACGCTGCTTGACATCAATAACTCTGTGCCGGCAGATATGTACAAAGAGTCCATCGAGGGCAAATTTGATTATACCCACAAGGATACCTTTATGGGATTCCACTGCGGCAATACCTGCTCAAAGAAACTGTCATCCTGTGAGATGAAGTATCAGATGATCATGGCAAGGAATCTGCCCATTGAAGTGACAAACGGAACATTAGAGGGCGATATCATGCCGGGCGACATCACATTCTACCGTCTCCAGTCTACAGCGGACTGCAAGCTGCGCGCTTATGTGGCGCAGGGCGAGGTGCTTCCGGTGGCAACAAAGTCCTTCGGCGGTATCGGCGTGTTCGCGATCAAAGAGATGGGAAGATTCTACCGTCATGTGCTGATCGAGAAGAATTATCCTCACCACGGTGCCGTTGCATTCGGCCATTACGGAAAAGCTCTGTTTGAGGTATTCAAGTATTTGGGCGTCCCGGTGGAAGATATCAACTACAACCAGCCGAAGAGCCTGCCTTATCCTGCGGAGAATCCGTTCTGCTAAGGATGCAGCAGGATCCGCGGGGATACGGAAGAGGCGCAGAAAAGAGGCATTTTCGGCGGACTGTCCGGGCGCCGCGGACGGCATGAAAAGGAATTCGTAGTAGAGGTATAGTGAACCGCTTCCGCATAAGCGTATGTGGGAGCGGTTTTTTAAAAATATTCAGAAACGGCGACAATGAAAAAAGATCACTTTCAGAATAAAAATATAACCGCAGGCGGAGCCTTTCGCGTGATGCTGACAGGCTTTATTATCATGCTTCTGGCAGCGTTATTCTGCGCAGTTTATTTTTCCTTAAAAATGAAGGAGGTCAGCGAGGCAGACACAGGGACTTATGAGGTTTATGACAGGCATTATGTATTTATCACGGATAACGCAGAGCAGAAATTCTGGAATGAAGTGTATGCGGCGGTGAAAGAGGAGGGAGAAAGATCCAACGCCTATGTGGAGCGCTTGGGGGAAAACCTGAACGTAAATTATCAGACGGAGGATCTGCTGCGGATCGCTATCAATTCTTCCGTGGACGGTATTATTTTCTGCGGCGAGGACAATGAGGAGACGGTGAAGAGAATCAATGAGGCGGTGAGAAAAGACATCATGGTTGTTTCCCTGCGGCAGGATATCGAGAATTCGGACAGGCAGTGCTTTGTGGGCGTCAACAGCTATGATCTGGGGCTGGAATACGGAAAACAGATTCTGGAAATCATGGATTCCGGACAGATGCAGGAGACGGAATTAAGTATTTCAGAGGATGGCACTGTGCTTGAGCAGAGAGAGACCGACAGACAGAGACCGCCAAAGATCTGTATTCTGGAGGATGACAGCATGCCGGATTCCAAACAGAATCTGATCACACTTGCCATTCAAGACAGCTTCTCCGAGGCCAGGCCGGGGGAGGAAAATCTTCCTGATATTGAAATAAAAAGAATCGATTCCTCGGAAGCTTTCAGCGCGGAGGAAGCCATTCGTGATATTTTTATCGACAGCGAAAACCTGCCGGATATCATGGTCTGTCTCAACAGTGTGTATACCGAGTGTACTTATCAGGCTGCAGTGGACTATAACCGGGTGGGAGAGGTGAAAATCCTAGGCTATTATACTACGGACGCCATTTTAGATGCAGTAGAAAAACAGATCATCTATTCTACGATGCAGGTAGATACGCAGGAGATCGGAAGACAGTGTATGAAGGCTCTGACGGAGTATTATGAGAGCGGCTATACCAGCGCCTATATACCGATCAGTACACGGGTGATTGGAAGAGAAGAGGCGAGAGAACTGCTGCAGGAGGCAGAGGTGGAAAATGGTGATGGCTAAATGGAACAACGCCTCGATTCAGATCAAGCTGACGATCTCTTTTATGTTTACGCTGATCATTATACTGGCGATGAACCTGTTTATGTATATGAACATCAATTCCATGATGGCCCGGGTGGACGAGGTCTATGTCAGCAATCTGAATCTGAATGAACTGTCGGAAGCGCTTCAGACGCTGCATGAGTCTGTCAGGGGGTATCTGGATACAAAGGGGTCGGATGCATTAGACACCTATTACCGGGCGGATCAGGAGTACAGAGAACTGTTGGAGAGCCTGAATGAGCAGGTGGAGAACAATCCGGTGAAGATCACGGAAAAAAATATCAAGGCCCAGTCGGAAGCCTATCTGGGAAAAGTATACGAGACGGTGCAGGCGAAGCGGGGCCGGAATGTGGAGAGGTATAAGATCTATTATGATGAGGCTACCGAAATCTACGGAGATATTCAGAACTGTATTTACGCCCTGAACAATGAGCAGTTCAAAAACAACTCCGGCAGTTATATGATACTCCTGTCCTCCCTGCGGTATATGGAGATCGTCAGTACGGTGATTCTGGCGTTCATTGGCCTGATCAATATGATCATGGTATTTATGCTGACAAGAAATATGACATACCCGTTGATCAGGCTTTCCAGGGCGGCCAACGAGGTGGCGGCGGGAAATTTTAATGTGGAGATCCGAAATGTGGAGAGCGAGGACGAGATAGGCATCGTCTCCAAGGCATTCCAGAAGATGGTCACAAGCATTCAGATCTATATTCAGGAAATTAAAAACAGCATGGAACGGGAGAGCCGCATGAAGGAGAAGGAACTGCTGATGGAAAGCAGGATGCGGGAGGCCGAACTTATGACACTGCAGGCGCAGATCAACCCCCATTTTCTGTTTAATACGTTAAATGCGGGAGCTCAGCTTGCGATGATGGAGGGCGCGGACAAGACGACGGAATTTATTGAAAATATGGCGGATTTTTTTCGCTATAATATTAAAAAGATGAATCAGGATACTACTATCGGCGAAGAAGTACGGCTGGTGGATAACTATATTTATATTTTGAATGTGCGGTTTACGGGAGAGATCCATTTTGAGAAGGAAGTGGACAGGCGGGTGCTTGAGGCGAAGGTCCCCAGCATGATCTTACAGCCCATTGTGGAAAATGCGGTGAATTACGGTATTCGGAACATTGACAGGGAGGGAAGGATCAGGCTGAGCGTCTATCAGGAGGGGGATTTTATTTACCTTTCGGTGTGGGATAACGGTATCGGCATGAGTGAAGAAAAGATATCACAGATCCTGAGGGGAGAATTGAAAGAGGTGGATTTAAAATCCAACTCCAATGGTATTGGACTGGGGAATGTGATAGAGCGGTTAAAGCTTTATACCGGCAGAGAAGATGTGATGGAGATAAGAAGCCCGGGGAAGGACCAGGGGACAGAGTTTATCGTGAAGGTTCCGCTCTATACCTGAGAGCGGGTCTTCACAATAAATGCAGTCAGAAAAGAGGATAGTATGTACAGGATTTTACTGGCGGACGATGAGGGGATCGTTTTAAATGCCCTGGAGTTTATCATTCAGAAAAATTTCGGTGGAAAATACGAACTGGAGACGGCGAAAACGGGACTTGGAGCCATCGAGGCAGCGGAACGTTTCCGGCCGGACATCGTGTTTATGGATATTCAGATGCCGGGGATCAATGGAATTGATGCAATGCGGGAAATCCGGAAATTTTCCGCAAATGCTATTTTTGTGGTGCTTACTGCCTACGACAAATTCGACTATGCGAAGGAAGCCATAAGCCTTGGTGTTCTGGACTATCTGAATAAACCGGTGAACCAGAAAGTCGTGGTGGAAGTCATAGAGAGGGCCATGAGGGAGATCGACATCAGGAGAGAGCGGCGCAAAAACGACCTGCAGATCAGGGAACGCATGGAAACGGTTATGCCGATCATCGAAAACGGGTTTATCTACTCCATTCTGCTGCAGGAGAGGTTCGACGAGGATATTGAGAACTATAAGAACCTGCTGGGAATCACGTCACAGTATGGCTATATGCTGGCGGTGGTGTTCGGGGACAGGCAGCAGGGCAACTACATGACAAACGCCGTGGGAACAAGTGTGAAGACGCAGATGGATTACTATCCGAAGGTACGGGAGATTCTAAAAGATGCTTTTCCGGAAGCGGTAGTGGGAAATGTGAGCGCCAACAAAATTCCGGTGTTCATGCCTGCCGGCGAATGGAAGATGAATTATAACAGGCGGATTGAAATGATAGAAAAGTCCAGGATGGCAGTGCGGAGTATGAATAAGGCCACAGGACTGTCTTTCCGAATTGGCATCGGGGGGGTAGGAAAGCTGAAAGATGCGTTACATTCCTATGATGATGCTCTGAAAGCGCTATATTCCACAAAGAGCAGTGTGGCACATGCCGATGATCTGCCCATTGCCGTGGAATATGAGGAGAACTATCCGGTGGAGACGGAGGAGGCGATCTTTGAAAAGCTTCAGGACGGCAAAATGGAAGAATGTCTTGCACAGGCGGATAAATTCTTTGACTGGATGGTAAGCCAGTACGGCGATGATGAGATGAGTATCAAGCTGAAGGTATTGGAATTTGTTTTAAACGGCGAGTCCATCATGTATCACGGCGGCGGCCATCTGTACCGTTTTAACAGCAGAAAGACCTATCTGCAGGAGGTCCATGATATCAGGGGATATGATCTTTTGAAAAAATGGTTTATGGATAAGATGCGGAGAGCTGCATCAATCATGACCAAAGGCAGCAAGGATCATACAAACGATCTGATCAGACAGGCAAAGGAGTATATTGACAGGCATTTTCAGAAGGATATTTCGCTTGACGATATTTCCAGGGAACTGAATATCAGTCCCTATTATTTCAGTAAACTTTTTAAGGAGGAGACGGGGGAAAACTATGTGGAGTATGTGACGGGGCGCCGCATGGACAGGGCAAAACAGCTGTTAAAAAATCCGGATAAGAGTATCAAGGAGGTCTGCGTTGAGGCGGGATATTCCGATCCCAATTATTTCAGCAGGATCTTTAAGAAGTATCAGGGGGTTTCGCCTACGGAGTATAAGGAGAATGTAGGGGGGAATTGATGAGAAGGGAGGGAAGGATGCGGTTGTGAAGAAGATAAGAGATGTTCTAGCGGTGCTGTTGGCGGGGGTTATGACGATTATGTCAGTTTCAGGCTGCGGGCAGGTGATGCCGGAGGGAGATGTGGAGATGGAGAAGAGTGATGCGATCCAGATAGGGTTTTCCATGGATTCGTTTCTGATCGAGAGATGGCAGCGGGACAGAGACCTGTTTGTGTCCAAGGCCCAGGAACTGGGGGCGGAAGTAAATGTGCAGAATGCCAACGGGGAAGTGGATAAGCAGATCTCCCAGATTGAGTATTTTATTGAGAAAGAGATGGATGTTATTGTAATCGTTGCCATCGACGGTAATGTGCTCAGCGAAGTTGTGGAGAAAGCCAAAAAAGCTGGTATTAAAGTGATCGCTTACGACAGACTGATTCTGGATGCGGATGTGGATCTTTACATCAGCTTTGATAACAGAAGAGTGGGAGAGTTGATGGGGGAATATCTCAGGGAGGCTCTGGGGGATGAGGGAACCGTCATCTGTATCAACGGTTCTCCCACAGACAACAATGTGTCATTTGTTTTCAGTGAGTTTAAGAAAGCGCTGCAGGGATCCGGGATCACGATCGACAGGACAGGCTATGCGGATAACTGGTTGGCGGAGATCGGCTTTGACTTTGTCAGTGAGTATCTGGCGGAAGGGAATGTGCCGGACGGTATTATGTGCGGCAACGACGACATTGCGACGCAGGTGGTGAAGGCGCTGTCGGAAAACCGCCTGGCAGGACAGGTTTATGTGACAGGGCAGGATGCGGATTTGGTGGCCTGTCAGAGAATCGTAGAGGGGACGCAGTATATGACCGTTTATAAGCCTATCGAGCTGCTTGCCCAGCGGGCGGCGGAAATGGCGGTGGCAATGGCGAAGGACGAGGTGCCGGAGACGGAGGATACCATTTATGACGGAACCTATGAGGTGCCCTTTGAAAAGCTTGAGCCGGTGGGAGTGACGAAGGAAAATATGGACGAGGTCATTATCGGTAAGTATCACCAGAAAGGTGATGTCTATCTGAATGTGCAGGAGTGAGCATAAGGGGAGGCAGGCGGTTTGGTTGCTGTCATAAGGCAGAGGAGAGTTATGCTGGTGTATCAGAATTTGCGGTTCTGATACACTAGCATTTTTTTGTGATTAGCACAATTTTGACTGCAAAAATATCCAGATTTGTGCATATTGACAAAAAAAGAACACGAAAAAGTGAAGCAAGTGACAAGTTAGTGCTAATAAAGCTGTGTTAGAGTAAAAAGCGTGAAAAGCGTTTTTCAGACAGGAAGGGCTTTTCTCCATGTGAAACAGTTCACATAAATAAAAGAAAGGGAGGATATATCAATGTCCAAAAAGTTACTTAGTGTTTTACTCAGCACAGCAATGGTAGCAGCTTTACTTGTTGGATGCGGGAACTCTGCAGCAGAGACAGAGGCTCCGGCAGCAGAGACAGAGGAAGCAGCTCCCGCAGAAGAGGCTCCTGCAGAAGAGACAGAAGCACCCGCAGAGGAAGCGGAAGCTCCCGCAGCAGCAGGAACAAAGGTAGGCGTTTCCATGCCGACAAAGGATCTGCAGAGATGGAATCAGGACGGCGCAAATATGCAGGCTGAACTGGAAGCAGCAGGCTACGAAGTTGACCTTCAGTATGCCGGCAACGACGAGAGCCAGCAGTTAGCTCAGATCGAGAACATGATCTCCGGCGAGGTAGACGTACTGGTTATCGCAGCGATCGAGGCTTCTTCCTTAGGCGAAGCTCTGGATATGGCAAAAGCAGCTAATATTCCGGTTATCGCTTATGACCGTCTTCTGATGAACTCCGATGCGGTTTCTTACTATGCAACATTTGATAACTACAAAGTAGGCGTGACACAGGGACAGTATATCGTAGATACACTGGATCTGGACAACGCGGAAGGTCCTTTCAACCTTGAGATCACAGCAGGCGATCCGGGTGACAACAATGCTCCTTTCTTCTACAACGGCGCTATGGATACTCTGAAACCTTACATTGAGTCCGGCAAGCTGGTAGTTCAGTCCGGTCAGACTGCTTTTGAAGAAGTTGGTACACCGAAGTGGGCAACAGAGACAGCTCAGTCCAGAGCAGAGAACATCCTGTCTACACATTATGCAAAAGGTTCCGGCAACAATGTTGACGTATGGCTTTGCTCCAACGACTCCACAGCGCTCGGCGTTACAAACGCTCTGGCAGCTAACTATGACGGCGAGTATCCCATCATCACAGGTCAGGACTGCGATATCGCAAATACAAAGAACATGATCGCTGGCAAACAGTCCATGTCCGTATTCAAAGATACACGTACTCTGGCATCTCAGGTTGTTAAGATGGTAGGCCAGATCTTAAACGGCGAAGAAGTAGAAGTAAATGATACAACGACTTACGACAATGGAACAGGCGTGATCCCTTCCTTCCTTTGCGAGCCTGTATTTGCAGATGCAAACAACTACAAAGAGCTGTTAATTGATTCCGGCTATTACACAGAGGATCAGCTGCAGTAAGAAGTTTTATCTGAAACAGTATAAGGAACAACATACAGGCGGGTTTTCATACCCGCCTGAGTTTTCATATGAGAGTAATCTATAGTGATTGGAGGGAGTTATTTTGGCAAAAGTATTGTTGGAAATGAAAAACATTACCAAAACCTTCCCGGGAGTCAAGGCGCTTGACAATGTAAATCTGAAAGTGGAAGAAGGAGAAATCCATTCTCTGGTGGGAGAGAACGGAGCCGGAAAGTCTACGCTGATGAACGTTTTGAGCGGCATTTATCCTTACGGTACTTATGAAGGCGACATCGTCTATAACGGCGAGGTCTGCAAGTTTGGTAAAATCAAGGATTCTGAGCAGAAAGGAATCGTTATTATCCATCAGGAACTGGCGCTTGTACCTTACATGTCCATCGGTGAGAATATGTTTCTCGGCAATGAACAGGGAAAAAAGGGCGCCATCGACTGGGATAAAACATATGCGGAAGCGGATAAGTATCTGAAAATGGTGGGATTATCAGAATCTTCCAAGGTATTGGTAAAGGAGATCGGAACCGGTAAGCAGCAGCTTGTGGAAATCGCAAAGGCCCTCGCCAAAAATGCGAAACTGCTGATACTGGATGAACCGACATCATCCCTGAATGAGACCGATTCCAGAGCGCTTCTCGACCTGATGTTAGAGTTCAAGAAGCAGGGTATGACAATGATCATCATATCTCATAAATTAAATGAGGTAGCGTATGTTTCAGATAAAATTACGGTGATCCGTGACGGTTCCACGATCGAGACCATGGATAAGAAGACCACGGAGTTTTCCGAGGACCGGATCATCAGGGGTATGGTGGGCCGTGAGATCACAGACCGATTCCCGAAGCGTAACAATGTAAAGATCGGCAGTGTGAACATGGAAGTGAAAGACTGGACGGTGTACCATCCGCTTTATCCCGAGAGGAAAGTGGTGGACAACGTTTCCTTCAACGTACATAAAGGAGAAGTGGTCGGGATCTATGGACTGATGGGAGCGGGCCGTACCGAGCTTGCCATGAGTATTTTCGGACAGTCCTACGGCGCCGGCATCACAGGCACTCTGATGCTCGACGGGAAAGAGATCCAGTTAAAGACACCCCAGGAAGCGATCAGAAATAAGTTGGCTTATGTGACGGAAGACAGAAAAGGAAACGGTCTTGTGCTGTCCAATTCCATCAAGATCAATACCTCTCTGGCAAATCTTGACAGTATCAGCAGTCATATGGTGATCGACAAGGATAAAGAGTATCAGGTGGCGGAAGAGTACAGGGACAAACTGAAAACAAAGTGTCCAACTGTAGAGCAGAAAGTGGGCAACCTTTCCGGCGGTAATCAGCAGAAAGTGCTGCTTGCAAAATGGATGTTTGCGGATCCCAACGTGCTGATTCTGGATGAGCCTACAAGGGGTATCGACGTGGGCGCGAAGTATGAGATCTACTGCATTATCAACGATCTTGTGGCGGCGGGAAAATCTGTTGTCATGATCTCTTCGGAACTGCCGGAAGTGCTGGGGATGAGCGACCGTATTTATATTATGAACGCGGCCAAGATCGTCGGGGAACTGAACGCAGAGGAAGCGACACAGGAACTGATCATGAGCAGTATCATTAAATCGGGAGAGGGGGCATAGGAGATGGATAACATAAAAGTGAAAGATATATTTAAAAAGTATACCATGATCATTGCTCTGATTCTGGTGATCCTGTTTTTCCAGATCGGGACAGGAGGAAAGATCCTGTTTGCGCAGAATATCAACAACCTGATTTCTCAGAACGCCTATGTGTTCGTGCTGGCAACGGGTATGCTGTGCTGTATCCTGACCGGGGGTAATATTGATCTTTCCGTGGGTTCCGTAGTCTGCTTCACAGGCGGCATCGGCGCGGCTATGATGGCGGCTGGCAGCAATATGATCGTAGCGGTTGTGGTCATGCTTGTGGTAGGTCTGCTGGTAGGAATGTTCCAGGGCTTCTGGATCGCCTATATCAAAGTACCGCCCTTTATCGCGACACTGGCGGGCATGTATGCTTTCAGGGGTTTATCCAACGTTGTGCTGCAGGGGTTTGCGGTTTCTGTTACCGATACGGCTTTCTTAAATATATTCGGCGGCGGCGCAGACTGTTATGTGCCGGATTTCATCGGCAGCGGAGAGCTGAATGTCACCTGCCTTGTGGTAGGTATCGTGGTGGCGGCAGCCTATATTCTGCTGACTGTGAAAGGCCGGATCTCCAGAAAGGCGAAGGGGTACGAGGTGGCGCCCCTCATCGGAGAAGCGATAAAAACTGTTCTGATCAGTGGGATTGTCATCTGGCTGTTTTATAAACTGGCAAATTATAAGGGCATATCCGCCGCACTGATCTGGATCGCGATCATCCTGACGATCTACTCTTATATCACAAAAAAGACGACGATAGGCCGTTATCTGTATGCAGTGGGCGGCAACGAGAAAGCCACAAGGCTTTCCGGCGTCAATACAAAGCGAGTTTATTTTATTGCCTATGCGAACATGGGGCTTTTAGCAGGTCTGGCAGGTATTCTGACGATTGCGAGAGCGGCTTCGGCACAGCCCACCTACGGGCAGGGCTATGAGATGGACGCCATCGCGGCCTGCTTTATCGGCGGCGCCTCCGCTTACGGCGGCATCGGCTCGATCATGGGCATGGTGGTCGGCGCCACGTTAATGGGTGTGATCAACCAGGGCATGAGTATCATGGGTATCAATGCGAACTATCAGAGTGTGGTAAAGGGCGTCGTGCTTTTGGTTGCTATCATCTTTGATGTCATGTCCAAGAAAGAAAAGAATTAAGGAGGAGGATAAAAAAATGAATAAAGCGATATCTGTACTGCGAAAAAATACCATGATATTTGTCCTGCTTCTGGTGTATCTTTTCTTTACACTGATGACAGAAGGACAGATGTTTACACCGCTTAATTTCAACGCGCTGATCATACAGAACGCCTATGTTTATATTCTGGCGACGGGTATGTTAATGTGTATGCTGACCGGCGGCAACATCGATTTATCCTGTGGCTCCTTTGTCTGCTTTGTGGGCGCCATCGGCGGTATCTGCATGGTGGTGAAGGAGATGAATGTGGGTCTGGCAATCCTGATTATGTTAGCTGTGGGCATCATCTATGGTATCGTTCTGGGTTATCTGATCGCCTACATGAACATTCCGCCCTGGATCGCTACGCTGGCGGGGTATCTGGCGTTCCGTGGCTGGGCGGTAGCTCTTTTGAGTGCGAACAGTTCAACGGGCAGTATTGCGCCGTTCCCGGACAGCTTTTTGAAGATTTTTTCGGGCAAGCTCTTTGAGACAGCAATTAATGTACTGAATATCCCCTGTCTTGTCATTGGCGCAGCGGCAGCAGTCATCGTTGTGGTTTCGATCTTTATGGCGAGAAAGAACAGGGTGAAAAAAGGGTATGAAGTGGACAGTGTGGCGGCGATGATCACAAAGATAGTGATCCTTGTAGCCGTGATCCTGCTGTTTACCTATAAGCTGGCCTTGTCCGGCGGTATTCCTACGGTGTTAGTCTGGGTGGCGGCAGTAGTGTTAATTTATCAGTTTATCACATCCAAGACGACCATTGGCCGGTATTTCTATACCATCGGCGGCAACAGGGAGGCGACGAGACTTTCCGGTATCAATACGAAGAAGATCATGTTTATGGCATATCTGAACATGGCGATCCTGACGGTGATCAGTGCCCTTGCAGTTATTGCGAGAGCCAGAGCAGCGAACTCTACCGTGGGAACAAACTTTGAGATGGACGCGATCTCAGCCTGCGTGGTGGGCGGCGTTTCCGCATACGGCGGATCCGGCAGCGTGTTTGGCATGGTAGTCGGTGCGACGCTGATCGGTGTGATCAACTTAGGTATGAGCCTGATGGGCATCGACGCCAACTGGCAGAAGGTGATCAAGGGTATTGTGCTTCTGGCGGCAGTTGTTTTTGAAATCCTGAACAACAAAGATAAGATGAAGGATTGATTACTCTCATAATAAATCCAAAAACGGGGCGCTTTCACAGAGGATTGTGAGGGCGCTTTGTTTTTGGTCATCAGGATGTTTTTGTTGTATTCCGGTAGTATTTGTTCTATAATGTTGTTAAATAAATTTGCATGTACACATGCTTTCTACAGATTTTGCCGTATCAATGCCATCTGTTGAAATGATTGAGTGTGAAAAAGTAGCCTGTATAAATGTAATGAAAGAGTATCTGCAAAAATTAAAAAATATGGAGCACAGTCAGGCAAAAAAGTTTCATTTGAAAATTTTAACTAAAAACTGCATCCAAAAGAAAAAATAGTGCAACAGGGTCCGGGACAATGGGAACACTTTTCTGATAAGGGAAACAGTGATATTTTGCTGCGGGAGTTAGACTGTGCAGTTATTCAGCATATTCATGAATACAATGCGGAGTTAAACAAAAAAGGATATGACAGTGTCAGAGGTATTTTTATAGAGGGAAAACCGGTATATCTGGAATCCGGGATTATGGAAAAATCGCATGTACAGTTGTGCATCGTCAACCCTAATTGCATTAAAGGGTATTTCAGTCCCTTATTACCGGATAATAAATGGGATGCAGTATAAGTGTGGACAGGCATATCGGAAATTAAATCTGGTATGCCTTATTTTTTACAGGCATTCCGAAATGTTCAACACTATTGAACGATAAGAGCAAAACGGGTGAGTGTCGGTATGAAATTTTTATTGGTTGCGGTTCATGCGAAATATATTCATATGGGGCTTGCGGTGTACAGCCTCAGAAGTTATGCGGGAAAAGAACTGCGGGAACATATCGAGCTGGCGGAATATACGATCAATCAACAGGCGGAGGACATTCTGGCGGATCTGTATCGGAGGAGGCCGGATGCAGTAGGATTTTCCTGCTATATCTGGAATATTTCCATGGTGAAAAGGCTGATCAGAGAGTTTCATAAGCTGCGGCCTGAGGTACCGATCTGGCTGGGCGGACCCGAGGTCTCCTACGAATATCAGGGATTATTTGAGGAGCTTCCGGAAGTGACGGGGATCATGACAGGGGAGGGGGAAGAGACCTTTCGGGAGCTGCTGCAGTGGTATGTGGAACGTGAGAAAGAGCTTAAGGAATTGGGCCGTGAGGAAGGAGTGACAACAGCGAAGGAATTCCGGGAGCCGGATCGAGGGAAAGAGGAAACTGGCGAATGGAATGCAGCCTGGAGAAAAAAATTCGGAGAGACGGAGCCAGCGATTCCCGGGACTGTCACAAGATGCGGATCTTTCGGAATTCGGGCCCCCCTTTTGATGGACGAACTTCCCTTTTACTATGAGGAATTGAATGAGGCGGAGCGGGAGCAGGCGGGGTATAAGATCCTATATTATGAGTCGAGTCGCGGCTGTCCTTTCCGGTGCAGTTACTGCCTGTCTTCCATAGAGAAACAGGTGCGTCTGCGGCGTCTTAAGCTGGTAAAACGGGAACTGCAGTATTTTCTGGACAGAAAAGTCAAGCAGGTGAAATTTATCGACAGGACCTTCAACTGCAACAGAGAGCACGCCCTGCAGATCTGGCGCTTCCTGTTAGAACATGACAACGGTGTCACAAATTTTCATTTTGAGATAGCGGCCGAACTTCTGGGGGAGGAAGAACTGGCCCTTTTCTCCCAGATGAGGACGGGGCTGATCCAGCTGGAGATCGGCGTGCAGACCACTAATCAGGAGACGTTACATGCGATCCACCGCCCGGCAAACCTGGAAAAATTGAAAATGACAGTCATGTCAATTCATAAACTTCACAAGATCCACCAGCATCTTGACCTGATCGCCGGACTGCCTTATGAAAATATGCAGAGTTTCAGAAAGTCCTTCAACGATGTCTATGCCATGCGGCCGGATCAGCTGCAGCTTGGCTTTCTGAAGCTGTTAAAAGGATCTGAAATGTACGACAGAGCGGAGGAATACGGCATTGTCTGTCAGTCCGAACCGCCCTATGAAGTGCTCTACACAAAGTGGCTCAGCTATGAGGATGTACAGGAACTGAAAAAAGTGGAAAAAATGCTGGAGCTGTTTTATAACAGCGGCCAGTTCACCCATACGCTCCCGGCGCTTCAGAAATTATTTGAGGATCCTTATGACATGTTCTTAAGCCTGGCGAATTTCCATGAGGACAAAGGCTTTTTTATAAACAACCCAGCCAGAAGTTACCGCTATGAGGCGATACTGGAATTTGCAGAAAGTATCATACAAAAGCAGTGTGAAAAACAGAAATGGAACGAGGATTTATGCCGGAAAATGGAAACACTGTTCCGGGAACTTCTGACCTTTGATCTTTATCTGCGGGAAAAGGCAAAGAGCAGACCATCTTTTGCGAAGGACATTCGTGCATATTATCAGGAAATTTCGGCCTTTTACCGGAAGGAGAAAGATACCCCCGATCTGCTCTCATCCTATGCGGAGAAAGGCTATGACAGCAAACAGATGATGCGCATGACGCATATGGAGTTGTTTTCTTATCCGGTGTGGGATGAAAAATGGATAGATGAAATACAATTGGAACGGTTACATGCCGAACCAGAGACCTTTGTACTATTCGATTACGAAATGAGAGATCCCCTGAACCACGCTGCACACTACACCACGATTCAACTGCAAAATTAAACGAAATGGCATGGAAGAACCAGCCGGGAGAGATATTTTCATCCCGGCGTCCGCATCCATCTATCTCGCCCTATACTTTTTCCGCCTCCTCAATCATCGCAATAATCCGCCCCTTCGAGAGCGACCTGATTTTTTCCGCCCTCTCCTTCAGATCAGGCAGCTTTTCAGTCTCCCCGCAATCCAGATAGAGCTTCACCAGCTTTTCGTAGGTAGCGGCAATATCGCTTCCCACAGAGACTGCGTAAGCAAGAATAACCTTTGCGGCCTGTTTCCGCTCTTCTTCCGGACAGGTCTGGGCGGCTTCTCCCCAGTTTTGCAGCAAAAAGGAAGCCCATTCCTGCAGCAGAGTGATCAGTTCTTCAAAATTTCCATCATATTCAGAGAGCAGCTGAATATTCGGCGCACCGTAAGTAAGCTTTAGCTCAGTGTTGGAAAAACCTGCAAAATTGACGATCTTTTTTCCGGAAAGTTCCTGCAGCTTTTTATGAAATTCCTGCACTTCCGGCAGATCTGCCATAACATCCATCGGCAGATCATGGAACGGGATGGCGATATAGTCCAGAGCTTCCAGGGACTTTCGCCTGGTAGAGTCTGCGAGACGTTCACGCTCCCAGAAATTCTCCACATATTTCTTTTCGTTTTTCGTTCTCTTTTTCAGAGAAAAGGAAAACAGAAAGCCAAAGACGATAAAACTTGCAAAAAAAGGGTATTTCATATATAATTATCCCAAATATACAGGGGATCCTTTCTGATTATTTCCGCAGGTAACAGGGGCGGATCTAAGTTGCCGGAGAGTAATTCGTTCCCCGGATGGGAGTAAATAACATGTTCAATAAAAATAAAAAATCCGTTCGCATTATTTCGGGTATTATCATTATTTTACTGGTTCTGGCCATGCTGGCATCAGTATTGCTGTATCTTATCTGAGGACTCTGCGGATTTTCCGTTAAGGAAAAGCAGGAAAGCGGGCGCAGAGCGTTGTTTTATTCAGTATAACGGGTAACAGGTGAAAAAATCAATAAGAATTCGGAAAATAACGGAATAACTTTAGGGATATTATCCATTGAATTGTATGGCAGTCTGTGGATATTATAAAGTAAAGCAAATTCAGGAAATGTGGTGGGCAATATGCAAAAATGGTGGAAAACAATTTTTATGGCAGCAATTGTTTCAGTCAGCCTGTTAAACGCTGGATCAGATGTGAAGGCGGCAGGAAAGGACTGTAAAATCGAAGCGGGTGTGACGGTCGGAGACATCGATGTCTCGGGCATGACCATCCCGGAGGCGGAAAGCGCTGTGGCTGCCTATGTGGATTCCCTGCAGAGCGTACCGATCACCCTCAGATTAGAAGGCGGTCAGGATACGGTAGGGACAGCTGGCGAGTTCGGTATTGCATGGGAAAATGACGGGGCGCTGGAAGAGGCGGCGATGCTCGGAAAGCGCGGCAATATTGTGCAACGTTATAAAGCTCTTGCAGATCTGAAAAAAGAAGGGCAAAATTACCCGCTCCATGTTTCTTTTGATGAAAATGTGATAGAGGGCATTCTGCATTCTCTCAGTGAAACTTATAACCAGGAGGCAGTGGAAGCTTCCCTGACAAAGACAGAGAGCGGGTTCCAGATTACGGAAGGACAGACAGGGCATGTGCTGGATGTGGAGAAATCCAAAGAAGCCATTGTAAATTATCTGACCGACAGCTGGGACTATGGCAATGCATCCATCAATCTGGTGGTGACGTTGGATGAGCCTCGTGGAAATGCGGAAACCTTAAGCAAGGTAAAGGATGTGCTGGGGACAGCGACGACGGCCTACAAGTCGTCGGGGCCTTCCCGTGTGACGAATATTAAGACCGGCTGCGGTCATTTGAACGGGATCACGCTGTATCCGGGGGAGCAGTGCTCGGTTCTGGAATGTATCACGCCCTTTTCCACGGCGAACGGGTATGAGCTGGCCGGTTCCTATCTGAACGGACAGGTTGTGGAGAGCCTGGGCGGGGGAATCTGTCAGGTATCGACAACGCTTTACAATGCGATACTGAAAGCGGAACTGCAGGTAGACGAGCGCAGCAACCACTCCATGATCGTGAGCTACGTGGAGCCCTCGGAGGATGCGGCGATCTCCGAATCCGGCGGGAAGGATTTTAAATTTACGAATAATAAGGAATATCCGATCTATATAGAGGGAACCACCTCTTCTGACAAGACGATCACGTTTACGATCTACGGCGTGGAGGACAGACCGGCAAACAGGGAAGTGAGCTATATCAGTGAAGTACTGGAAAAAAATGTGCCGCCCGCAGAAAAGATCATACCCACCGGGGATCCGATAGGTTATGTGAATGTACAGTCCGTGCATATCGGCTATAAGGCGCGTCTGTGGAAAGTGGTGAAGGAGAACGGCGTGGAAGTCAGCAGAGAGCAGGTGAACAGCAGCTCCTATGCGGCGGTTCCGCGTACGGCAACCGTGGGCACAGCGACGGCGGATCCTGTTGCAGCGGCTCAGATCCAGGAGGCCATAGCAACGGGCAGCATCGATCAGGTAAAAGCGGTGGCTGGAGCGATCCTTGCACAGCAGGCAGCGGCAGCAGCAGGGGCGCAGCCGCCGGCAGAAGGGCAGCCGCCTGCGGAGGGACAGCCCCCGACTGGCGTCACGGAAGATCCGGGAACAGGTGCAACGGATGGCTGACGGTTTTTTTGTAAACTTCTGCGGCCTTCAGGAGATGTCCGAAAAGGAAAAGCGGAAGAAGTTTGGCGATATGGATATTGTAATGACCGGTTTTGCGGGACTGTCCGGTTCCGCAATTTTGGTATATGAAAAATATGATCAGTTGCGGAGCAGATATCCGGCTTCCTTTTTGGAGGGGGCAAAAAACCGGAAAAGGTTTTTACGGCAGATACCGGAGGCCGCACCGGCCGGAAAGTCCGACGACTGCAGCGCATACAGCTTTTCGGAAAAGGGAATTACAGGGATGTATCTCCTCTCGGAGGGCGGTGTTTTTGCGGGGCTTTGGAATCTCGCAAAAGCGGCGGGCGTCGGACTGAAAATAGATCTGAAAAGTATCCCGATCAGACAGGAGACCGTGGAGATCTGCAATTTTTTTGATGTGAACCCATACCAGATGCAGTCGGAAGGAAGCTGTCTGCTGCTTGCGGACAATGGCGGCAGGGTAAAGGCCGGTTTGCAGGAAAAAGGGATCTTTTCGGAGATCATAGGAGTGACAACGGAGAATAATGACAGAGTTGTCATAAATGGAGAAGAGAGGCGCTATCTGGAGAAACATTATGAGGATGCGCTTGAGTTGGTAAGCAGAAAGGAACAGTCATGAGAGAGCAATTATTGAAAATTATTGAGAAGAACAGCCGTATTGATTTAAAGGAGCTGGCGGTGATACTGGGTGTGGATGAGGCCACGATTGTTGAGGAACTGCAGAAATGCGAAGCCGAAGGGGTGATCTGCGGCTATCATACGATGATCGACTGGGACAAAGTGGGCGTGGAGAAGGTGTCCGCCCTGATTGAGGTGCGCGTAACACCCCAGCGGGGACAGGGATTTGACAAGATCGCAGAGCGGATCTACAAATATCCGGAAGTGCATGCAGTTTATCTGATCTCCGGCGGATATGATCTGTTGGTATCTCTGGAGGGGAAGACACTGCGGGAAGTGTCTGCGTTTGTTTCCGACAAGCTGTCTACGCTGGAGACCGTGATCAGCACAGCGACACATTTTATCCTGAAAAAGTACAAAGACCATGGAACAATTCTGGAAAAGAAATATGAGGATACGAGAGAGAAGGTGACACCGTGAGAAATCCGTTAGCTGATAGAGTAGTAGATATTCCGTTTTCGGGGATCCGAAAATTTTTTGATATTGTCAGTGAGATGCCGGAGGCCATTTCTCTTGGTGTGGGCGAACCGGATTTTGATACGCCCTGGCATATCAGGGATGAGGGCATTTACTCGCTGGAAAAAGGGCGTACTTTCTATACATCCAATTCGGGATTAAAGGAACTGAGACAGGAGATCGCCAATTACTTAAAGAGACGGCAGAATCTGGAATATGATGCGATGAAAGAGGTGCTGATCACGGTGGGCGGTTCGGAGGCCATCGATATCGGGATGCGCGTGATGTTGAATCCCGGGGAGGAAGTGCTGATCCCTCAGCCCAGCTATGTCTCCTATGAACCCTGTGTGGTACTGGCGGGAGGCGTTCCGGTGATCATCGATCTGAAGGAAGAGAATGACTTCCGGCTGACGGCAAAAGAACTGTCAGATGCGATCACAGAGAAGACGAAGATTCTGGTGCTACCGTTTCCGAATAACCCGACAGGTGCGATCCTGGAGGAGAAGGATCTGCGGGAGATTGCAAAGATCTGTGTGGAAAAAGACATTTTTGTTATGTCTGACGAAATCTATGCGGAGCTGACCTACAAGGAAAAGCATATTTCCATCGCGCAGATGCCCGGCATGCAGGAGAGAACGATCCTGATCAACGGCTTCTCCAAGGCCTATGCGATGACGGGCTGGCGTCTGGGCTATGCCTGTGGACCGGCGGATATTATCGAGCAGATGTTGAAGGTGCATCAGTATGCGATCATGTGCGCGCCCACCACAAGCCAGTATGCGGCGGTGGAGGCGCTGAAAAACGGAGACGAGGATGTACAGGAGATGCGGGAGGCCTATAACCAGCGCCGCCGTTATCTGGTACATGAGTTTCAGGAGATGGGCCTGAAATGTTTTGAACCCTTCGGCGCGTTCTACATATTCCCGTCCATTCAGGAGTTTGGGATGACAAGCGACGAGTTTGCCACAAGGTTTCTGATGGAGGAGAAGGTGGCGGTGGTGCCAGGCACAGCGTTTGGCGCCTGCGGTGAAGGGTTTCTGCGAATATCCTATGCCTATTCGTTAGAAAATCTGAAAGTGGCGATCGGGCGGCTTCGGGATTTTGTGGAGAGACTGCGGAAAGAGAAAGAGGAGCGTAGCATAAAGTAGGTCAATAATAATATATGTGCTGTGTAAAAACGCAGGGAGTCTGTATCGGACTCCCTGCAATTGTTCTTTCATAGGAAATTGCGATAGTGTTAGATCATTCCAGGAGAATGAATGCGTCGCTGTCTGGCACCGCTATTTCTAATTTTATATAGGAAATTGCAAAAGATTTTATATATTTTCCGGGAATTTATATAGGAGTTAATTCTGATAAAAGTGAGGATATAAGAATGCACATCATATTACATCAGCCGGAGATACCGGCAAATACGGGCAATATCGGCAGGACCTGCGTTGCGACTGGGACGGGGCTGCATCTGATTGAGCCTTTGGGATTCAGATTGGACGAAAAATCAATTAAGCGGGCAGGAATGGACTACTGGGAAAATCTTGACGTTACAAGATATATTAACTTTGAAGAGTTTCGTCAGAAACATCCCGGTGCAAAGATCTGGTTTGCCACCACAAAGGCCAAAAAGGTCTATACGGAAGCGGAGTTCGGTATGGGGGATTATTTCATGTTCGGTAAGGAGAGTGCCGGGATTCCCGAGGAGATATTGGTGGAGCATGAAGAAGACTGTATCAGGATCCCGATGCTTGACAGTATCCGGTCGCTAAATCTCTCCAACTCCGTGGCAGTGGTGCTGTACGAGGCGCTCAGGCAGAATGGGTTTCAGGGAATGCAGAGAGAAGGGGAACTGCACAGACTGCAGTGGAAGGATTGCATTTGACAGGAAAACCTGCAAAAATGTTTATAAAAATGTCGGGAAATAAAAAAATTTGAAGTTGACGGATTGCCGGATGCATGATATTATTCGTGTATATTGACATGGCAGGAGTTTTACTATGGGCTGGAAAATGTGTACTATTTTAATTTTTAAAGGAAACATTTGATTCTTTCCGGCTATCTTTATGCCCTTTTCGGGGCGATGATTCCAAAATTTTTGATTTTAAAACTGTGACAATGAAATGCAGTTGTTTCGGTTTGATTTGGATAGGAGAATATTGATTATGAATATAAAAAAGCAGACGGTACTGATGTACCTTTACGAGGCTGCGTTAGCTTTCCGCATGGTGGACGCAGTCTGGGTAATCTTTCTGCTGGAGAGAGGATTTTCTCTGGCGGAGGTGGGAACTGCGGAGGGCGTTTACCATATTACCAGCATGCTCTTTGAGGTCCCCAGCGGCATGGCGGCGGATCTGTTTGGCAGGAAACGTACGCTTATCCTGTCAGGAATCGTGGGTATGTGCTCGGCAGTTTTTATGACGTTGGAAGGTTTTAGGGGATTTGTTTACTGCGGCATGATCTTCTCGGCGCTCAGCCTGAATCTGGCTTCCGGAACGGAAGAGGCGCTGATTTATGACAGCCTGCTGGAGGCGGGCCGCGAGGGCAGCTACAAAAAAGTGTGGTCAAACATCAGCTTAATTGCCAGGACGGCAAACGCTCTTTCCTGTCTGGCCAGCCCCATCGCCACTATGATGGGGTACCGGTATACTTATTATATCAGCGTGTTTCTGTATCTGTGTACCGTGATTTTTGTGCTGCCTGTGCGGGAGCCTGCGGTGACGGAGAGACAGAAGCTGCGGACAGAGAAGGAGACAGGGAAAAGGTATAGAGAGGGACTGCATGAGCTTGGCAGGCGATGGAAACAGCATATTGGCGAAACCGTTACTTTTATCAGGAAAAACCCAAAGACCATGGCAAAACTGTTTGCCGATGCGGCTCTTGGATGTCCCTGCTATCTGATTATGATGTATTTGCAGGAGCATCTTGTAAACTGCGGCTGGCCGAAAAGCTTTATCGGGATACCGTTAGTTGTGATTCCTCTTGCGGGAGCACTTGGCACGAGAATTGCGGCAAAAAACAGAAGCAGGCTGTCAAAAGCGTTGCTGCTTTGCGGGATAATCAGCGGCATCGGAACCTGCCTTGTGGGAAGCAATGTACTTGCTGTTGTTCTGATCGGGGCCTGCATTGTGCGGATGTGCGAGGGATTTTCCGAAATTACGGTGAGCGAGAATGTCAACAGGGAATTTTCCAGCGATTACAGGGCGACATTGGTCAGCGTAGGCAGTATGTGTTATTCGGTGCTGATGGTGGCGGCGAGCCCTGTGACAGGATTTTTGGGGGACCACTATTCTGTAAATGCGGCGTTTTATCTGCTGGGAGGTGGATTGCTTGCGGCGACGGCTGTGATGCACATTGTAACAGGAAGAAAAAGGCATGCTTCAATTGACAATACGCATAAAAGGCAATTCTAATCTTCTTCCTCCGCCACCGGCAGGGAAAAGATGAATTCCGTTCCCACACCCACGGTACTGATCACATTGATGTGCTCTCCGTGGGCCATGATGATCTCCTTTGTGATGGAGAGACCAAGGCCGGTGCCTTTTTTATCCTTGCCGCGGGAGAGATCGGACTTGTAGAAACGGTCCCAGATCAGTTTTAGGTCTTCCTTGGGGATACCGATCCCGCGGTCTTTCACCGATACGAAAACCTTGTTTTTCTTTTCGGTGGTCTCTATTTTAATGATGGAGTCCTGGGGGCTGAATTTGATGGCATTATCTAAAAGGTTGTAAAGGACCTGCTGGATCTTGCCCATATCGGCCTCCACGGGCATGGTATCCCCGGTGAGTACAAGTTCAATGGCGATGGATTTGTTTTTACAGACAACCTCAAAGGTTGCCGCCGTATTTCTGATCGTTGTGTTGAGATCAAAAACCGATTTTTCCAGATAGACGCCCTTGGTATTCAAATTATTCAGGGTGAGCAGGGAATCCGTCAGCTTTTTCAGACGTTCGGTCTCATTTAACACAATGTTCAGATATTTTTTATACAGTTCCGGAGGAACCGTGCCGTCTAACATGGCTTCCAGATAGCCGCGGATAGAGGTGAGCGGGGAGCGGAAGTCATGGGATACGTTGGCAACGAATTTTTTCTGGTTGTCCTCCGCTCGGGCGATCTCATTTGCCATATAATTCAGAGAGGCCGCAAGATAGCCCATTTCATCCGCGCTTTCCACCGAAAATTCATAGTGCATATTGCCGGAAGCATACTGTTCGGTGGCGGAAATGATCTTTTTTAGCGGAACATAGACGATCTCCGTAAAAAAGATCAGAATGATCAGCGACAGAACAAAGAGGATCAGCAGCATAATGTAGGAAATGTTTAAAAAGCTGTTTGCCTCGTCTTCCATAACAGCCATGGACATATGAATGATCACATAGCCCTGCACCCTGTAATTGTAGGTGATCGGCGCAAATACGCTGAGCATATCGTTTTCAAAGTAACCGAAAAATGTTCCTTCCGTATAATAGGAACCGGCGGTCGCCGTGGAATCAAAATTTTCGATCACGGTTTCCTTTTCTAAATCGAGGGGTGCAGAGGAGTCAAGCACCATGCGTCCGGAGGGATTGATGATCCAGATCGTACTGTTCATATAGACAGCCAGGGCATCGATCTGATTTTTTACGGTATCCAGCGAGGTGCGGTTGCTGTAGAGATCGGAGGCGTAAGTGTTGGCGATCTGAATTGCTTCTTTGTAGAGGGATTCCGCATGGTTCTTTTTGATGTGATCCAGTGTCAGACTGGACGCAAAGGTAGCCACCACGACAAAGCCGAAGAAGCCGAAAATAAGGTATGCCAGTATGAATTTCAGGTAGAGAGTTTTTCGCATAATCAGGCCTCCTGCGCAGCGCCTCGGGAACTTCACTGCTTTGGGGTTTGGCTCTGCCAAACTCGCAGTACGGGCAGACTGCCCGTTATTTCACTTCAAACTTATAGCCGATGCCCCAGATCGTGGCAAGCTTCCAGCTCTCGTGATCATTGATCTTTTCCCGCAGACGTTTGATATGTACGTCCACAGTTCTTGTGTCGCCGATATATTCGTAACCCCAGATCTGGTCGAGAAGCTGTTCCCTTGTGAAAACATGATTCGGGGAGGAAGCCAGGAAATATAAAAGTTCCAGCTCCTTGGGCGGCATTTCCACCGGATGTCCTTTGTAGAGGACGGAATAGTTGGTCTGGTTGACGACAAGATCGGGATATTCCACACATTTGATATCCGGATCCGGCGGAAGCTGTACGGCAGGTTTATAGCGGCGCAGTACAGCCTTGACTCTTGCCACCAGTTCCTTGGAGTCAAAGGGCTTTTCCATATAGTCGTCAGCGCCCATCTCCAGCCCCAGGACCTTATCAAAGATCTCTCCCTTTGCGGAGAGCATGATGATAGGCAGAGTAGATCTGGCGCGGATCTCCCGACAGACCTGATAACCGTCGATGCCCGGAAGCATCAGATCTAACAGCATCAGATTCGGGCGGAAACTGTCCACTGCCAGAAGTGCCGATTCCCCGTCGCCCACAATCATGGTCTCGAAGCATTCCTTTGTCAGATAGAGAGAGATCAGCTCCGCAATATTGCTGTCGTCGTCTACAATTAATATTTTTTGTTTTACTGCCATGGCGTCCTCCTGCTGTTTTATTAAAAAGTATATATGGTGTGATTTTTACCTGCATTATCATGTTGTTTATTTTCATCCCGGAGTCCGGTTTTCACAACCCCCTCCCACCTCTATTTCCTGAAGACCGCAATTGTGACACCTGCGTCACCTTCCCCGTGTTCCCCGAGTCGGAAGCTTTCCACATATCTGACGCCTCTCAGATGCCTCTGGACAGCGTTTCGGAGTGCGCCGGTGCCTTTGCCGTGGACGATGCGGACGCTTGGCAGGTGGGCAAGGTAGGCGTCGTCCAGATATTTGTCGAGCTGAGACAGGGCCTCGTCTGTGGTCATGCCAAGGAGATTGATCTCTGTGGAGACGGACAGGGATTTGCTCATCTTCATGCTGCCGGTGCCGGTTTTACTCATTCTTAAATTGGAAGGACCGGTCACATCGTTTTCCTGTATCGGAATGATATCTTTTATATTGGCCTGGGTTCGGATAATACCGCACTGTACAAACAGATTGCCCTTGTGGTCGGGCCGGGAACTGACGGTACCCTTGAGCCCCATGGAAAGGATCTTTACCGCATCTCCCGGTTTGACATCGGAGGCCTTTAAGGGTTTGGCGTTTTCCGGCTTCGGCGTATGTTTTATAGACAGCTTACTGTTTTTTTCATCGATCTGTTTTCTGAGTTTCTGACGGGAAGCCTCCAGATCTTTCATGGAAGCGCCGGGACCGGCCTTCTGGAATGCGCGGATCGTCTCATCGGCTGTATCTTTTGCTTCCTGTAAAATGTCACGGGCCTGGGCATGTGCCTCCTGCAAAATTTTATCTCTGGAAGCATCCAGTTTTTCGCGCTTTGTTTCCAGCTGTTTTTTCAGAGTCTCTATCTCCTGTTTATAAGAACGGATCTCCGCTTCTTCTTTTTCAATAGTGACTTTACTGGTTTCCAGATCGGCGATCAGGTCCTCAAAGCTTTCCTTCTCCTCGCTGATCTGTGAGCGGGCAGCGTCAATAATATGTTCCGGCAGTCCCAGTCTGCGGGAAATGGCAAAGGCGTTGCTTTTGCCGGGAATGCCGATCAACAGCCTGTAAGTGGGCCGCAATGTTTCCACATTAAATTCACAACAGGCGTTTTCCACAAAGTTTGTGGACAATGCATATACTTTCAGCTCGCTGTAGTGGGTTGTGGCCATGGTGCGTATGCCTCTATCATGCAGATAATTTAAGATGGCGATGGCCAGGGCCGCGCCTTCCGTGGGATCCGTGCCTGCCCCCAGTTCGTCAAAAAGGCAGAGGGAGTTTTCCTGTGCATTTTTTAAAATCTGCACAATATTTGTCATATGGGAGGAAAAGGTCGAAAGGCTCTGCTCGATGCTCTGTTCGTCGCCAATGTCCGCATAGACTTCCCGAAAAACGGAAAGCTCCGAGCGGTCGAGGGCGGGGATCTGCAGGCCGGCCTGTCCCATCAGCGTAAAAAGGCCCACGGTCTTTAAAGAGACCGTCTTGCCGCCGGTGTTTGGTCCGGTGATCACAAGCAGGTCAAAATCTTTCCCCAGCTGAATATCGATGGGAACGACGCTCTTTTTGTCAATCAGCGGATGCCGCCCTTTTCGGATATTGATATAATGATCCTCATTAAAGACCGGACGGGAGCCGCTCATGTCAAGAGCCAGGGAGGCCTTGGCAAAAATAAAGTCAAGCAGTGTCATGAGGCGGCAGTTCTCCAGAATTTCAGCGCAGTGTTCAGCAGTCTGTGCGCTGAGGCCTGCGAGAATAACTTCAATTTCATCCTTTTCCGCTGCCTCCAGTTCCTTTAATCTGTTATTTAATGCCACAACCGCCGCCGGTTCGATAAAGTAGGTGGAGCCGGTGGAAGACTGGTCGTGCACCATGCCGGGCACCTGGGCTTTGTACTCGGCCTTTACGGGAATACAGTAGCGGTTGCCCCGCTGGGTGATCACAGCGTCCTGCAGGTAAGTGCGGCAGGAACCGTTTATCATGGACAGAAGCTGGCTGTGGATTTTGTCGCCGGTGGAAGATTTTTCTCTTCGGATCCTCTTTAAATTGCTGCTTGCATCGTCTGCAATCTCCTCCTCGGAAAGGATGCAGCGCCTGATCTCCGAGGAAAGGGCGTGAAAGGGCTCCAGGGCATCGAAATAAGGAGTGAGAGAATCGCCGTCCTGCGCGCCGTCCTCCAAAGATACCGTGCGGGCGTCCTCTTTCCCGTAGTTTTTGACGCGCGCCACATTTTCAAGCAGCATGGCGATCTTTAATAATTCGGATACGGAGAGGGTGCTGCCCACCTCCAGCCCTTTCAGGGAAAATCCCAGATCCTTATTGCTGCCGAAATTTGTGGCGCCTCTGCGCAGAAGTCTCGATGTGGCGTCTTCGGTCTCCTGCTGACAGGATTCGATCGTGGAGCGGACAACGGAAGGACGCAGGCCAAGACACATTTTGCGCCCCGGTTCGGATGTGGCCCTCTCCGCCAACAGTTCTATAATTTTGTGAAATTCCAATACTTTCAGTGCTTTATCGTTCATGGGGTTACCTCGTTACGATATATATCATGTCCGCAGTGCAAGCTCGAAAAACCAAAGGTTTTCCGAGCTCACGGGCGTACGCCCTATGCAAAAAGCCAGATAAAAATCTGCTTATGTGCGAGCACAACGCATCTTTTTATCTGACTTTTTGCGCACTGCTCACTGCCTTCGTGGACATTATACCATATCCAATCAGTTTATGGGAAAAACTTTACAGACTTTTGGGAATCGCGTATACTAACGTAAGAGGCGGGCAATTTTTAGAAACCGGAGAGTAGCTGCCCGGAAGTAAGCAGTGATATAAGTATCAGGCAGGATGGAGTTTATTATGCAGGAAAAAGATCCCAAAATGCAGCAGTCCGATCTGGATTCGGAGATCACTTCGGAAATTACTTTTTTACAGGAGAAAATAAAGGAGAGACCTGTCAACCGGAAGAAGTTAGCGCGCAGAACAGCGATCACAGTGGTGATGGCCATGGTGTTTGGTCTGGTGGCATGCGTTACGTTTTTGCTGCTGGAACCTGTGATCAACAGGATGTTGTATCCTGAGGAAAAGGCGGAGATTGTCAGGTTTCCGGAAGAGGAGGAGGAAGTAAGGCCGGAGGATATGGCGGCGGATGAGGAGGAACTGCAGATCATAAGGGAAGAGGAAGCGGGGAATCAGGAGACTGGCGGGGCAGAACAGGGAAATACAGAGCAGGCGGGAAACGGACCGGACAGGGAAGACAGCGCAGACGGCGAAACAGACCGAGATGATTCCGCAGCATCGGCCGGAGAGTCAGAAAGCAATGAAAATACCGGCCCGGCAGGCGAAACGGACCGCAATGGAACGGCAGGGACAGCAGGGCAGAATACGGGAAATACAACCTATAACGTTACAGATCATGCGGGAGACGGAGCAGTTTCCGAGATGCCTCCGGAGGAGGCGGCCAAAGCCCTTCTGGTGGAAAATTACCAGGAGATGTACGATGTCCTGGGAGAACTGCGCAGGGAAGTGGAGAAGAGCATTGTCTCTGTGACGGCGGTGACTTCTGACGTCAACTGGATCAACGATACGCTGGAGAATAAGGGAGTGGCCTCTGGCCTGATCGTGGCGGAGAACGGAAAGGAGCTGCTGATCCTCGCCGGCTACGAAGGGCTCAAAGACGCGGACAGTATTTCGGTTTCCTTTGAGGGAGAAGAGAAAGAGGCGGAGGTCAAGGGGATAGATCAGACCACAGGACTTGCGGTGCTTGCGGTGCCGCTGACGGCGTTCAGCGCAAAGCAGAAGCAGGAGATAACTTATGCTGTGCTGGGCAGTTCTATCGGACAGACGCTGGTGGGCCAGCCGGTGATGGCGATCGGTTCGCCGGTGGGCGTCGGCGGATCTGTGAGTTATGGTATTGTGACTTCTCAGGGGACGGCACTGGGGCTTTTGGATTCCAACTATAAACTGCTGACAACGGATATTTACGGCAGTCGGAATGCCAGCGGCGTACTTGCCAATATGCGGGGAGAGATCGTAGGGATCCTTTATCATGATACAGGGACTGACGATATGCCAAACAGGCTATGCGGTATCGGTATATCAGAGCTGAAAAAGACTGTGGAGAAGCTTTCCAATGGGGAAGAAATGGTTTATCTGGGGATACACGGTATGGAGATCAATACCGCTGTCTATCAGAAATATCAGCTGCCACGAGGTGCTTTTGTGACAAATATCGATATGGATTCCCCAGCCATGAAAGCGGGACTGCAGAACGGAGATATAATTACGAAGGCGGATGATGCGGATATCTCATCTTATGCAGAACTTGTAAATATACTGATGAGAGCGCAGCCGGAACAGAATTTAAAACTGACCGTGGCAAGGCAGAGTCAGGGAAAGGGAGAATATCAGGAAATGACCGTCATGGTGACATTACAGGAACAGCAGTAAACCGGTAAAAATATAGGAGAACAAAAAGAGTCTGTACATTTGACAGACGGAATATGATGAAGAATAAGACAGGAGGCGTCTATGAAATTTATTAAAGATCTGAAAGAGGGAGATAAAATTTTTGACATTTATCTCTGCAAGCATAAAACATCGGCGGTGACGAAAAACGGTAAGCCCTATGAGACGGTGACGCTGCAGGATAAGACCGGAACCATCGATGCAAAGATATGGGATCCCAACAACGCCGGGATCGGCGACTTTGAGGCCATGGATTATGTGGAGATCTATGGGGATGTGAACAGCTTCCAGGGAGCGCTGCAGATCAATGTAAAGCGGGCCCGGTATGCAAAGCCCGGAGAATATGAACCGAAGAATTATCTGCCGGTGAGCGCTTACAATATTGAAGAGATGTATGGCGAAGTGCTGCGCTACATAGAGGGGATGAGCAATTCCTGGCTGCAGAAGCTCTGCAAAAAGTTTTTTGTGGAGGATAAAGAGTTTATACAGAAATTTAAAAATTCGTCGGCGGCAAAAACGGTTCACCACGGTTTTGTGGGAGGCCTTTTAGAGCATACGCTGAGTGTGGTGAAACTTTGTGATTTTTACTGTACAAGATATCAGAAGCTGAATAAGGATCTGTTAGTCACGGCGGCGCTCTGTCATGATATCGGAAAGGTGAGAGAACTCTCTGCGTTTCCGCTGAACGATTATACGGATGATGGGAATTTCCTGGGACATATTGTTATGGGTACCGAAATGGTTGGAGGGAAGATCCGGGAGATCGAGGGCTTTCCGGTGCGGCTTGCCTCGGAACTGAAACATTGTATTTTGTCCCACCATGGGGAGTTTGAGTTCGGTTCTCCGAAAAAACCTGCTATTATTGAAGCGGTGGCGCTCAATTTTGCGGACAATACGGACGCAAAACTGGAGACTTTTACCGAACTGTTGAACGGCACGTCGGAAAAGGGGTGGCTTGGATTTAACAGGCTGTTAGAGTCCAATGTGACGGCCACGAGGCTGGAGTGACGCTTCGGGCAGGGTGGGCCTTGGGGCAATCTGCCGGACGGGGGCGTTCATATCCTGTTCAGATACACTCTCGTTGGCTCTGTTTTCAATAGCCTGAGAAATAACGCGGCGCAACACTCTGCCTGTGCGGGGCAGAGCAGATTTTGCGGGAAAGGATCTAAGGAGCGGGATGACATTCCAGAAAAATCAGATCTATACGGTGAAGATAGAAGATATCGGAACAGAGGGAGAAGGGATCGGCAAAGTCGATGGCTTTTCCCTTTTTGTGAAAGACGCGCTGCCGGGGGATGTGGCGAGGGTGCGGCTGACAAAAGTAAAAAAGACGTACGCCTATGCCAGGCTGGAAGAGGTGCTGACGCCCTCTCCGGACAGAGTGGATGCGCCCTGTCCTTTTCACAGACAGTGCGGGGGCTGCCAGATCCAGGCGCTTTCCTATGAGAAACAGCTGGCGTTTAAACAGTCCAAAGTGGAAAACAATCTGATACGGATCGGGGGCTTTCCGGCGGAGATGATAAAGGGGATCATGGAGCCTGTCATAGGGATGGAGGAGCCCTGGCATTACCGGAATAAGGCCCAGTATCCCTTCGGATACGGAAAGGACGGGGAGATCGTCACCGGATTTTATGCGGGAAGGACGCATACGATTATCGCCAATACGGACTGTCTGCTGGGGGCGCCGGAGAATCGGGAGATCCTTGAGATTATGTTAGACCATATGAAGCGGTATCAGGTGCCTGCCTACAGAGAGGAGACAGGGGAAGGACTGGTGCGCCATGTGCTGATACGGAAGGGATTTTCCAGCGGGGAGCTGATGGCCTGTATTGTGGTGAATAAGGAGCGGGGATCTGCGGGAAGGAGACTGATCTGTGACGGTCAGAAGCCGGTGCGCGCGGAAAACAGCGGGAAAGCGGTTTGCCGGAACAATAAGGATTCATGGGAAGAGGAAACAGGGGAGGCGCCGGAAGGCAGAACATGGATCCCCGAGCAGAACATACTGGTGGACAGGCTTGCGATGGTGAAGGGGATGACGAGCATCTCCGTGAACTTCAATCATGAGAAAACGAATGTGATCATGGGGGCAGAGACGGAAACGATCTGGGGCAGAGATAAGATTCGGGATACGATGCACCTGTTATATGTAAATGGCGGGGAATTTGTAAGAACTGACAGGGGTGTCACATACGAGATTTCGCCCCGCTCTTTTTACCAGGTGAATTCTAGGCAGGCGGAGAAGCTGTATTCCGTAGCGCTCGCCTATGCGGGGCTGACAGGGAAGGAGACCGTGTGGGATCTGTACTGCGGCATCGGCACGATCTCGCTGTTTCTCGCACAGGCAGCGGGGCGTGTCTATGGCGTGGAAGTAATTCCCGATGCAGTGGCGGATGCCCGTGAAAATGCGAGGAAGAATGGGATCACCAATGCCGTGTTTTTTGTGGGAGAGGCGGAGAAGGTGCTGCCGGAGTTTTATGAGAGAGAGAGGGAAAAGGTTCAGGCAGGCGCAGAGGATATGTGCCACCCGGATGTGATCGTGGTGGATCCCCCCAGAAAAGGCTGCGATGCACGGTGCTTGGAGACGATTTTAAAGATGCGGCCGGAGAGGATCGTCTATGTGAGCTGTGATTCCGCGACGCTGGCAAGAGATCTGAGGGTGCTTTGTGATGGGGGATATGAATTGAAGAAGGGGAGAGTGTGCGACCAGTTCTGTCAGGGGGTGCATACAGAGGCAGTGTGTCTTTTGAGCAGTCGAAAAACTAAGATCAAGTTGTTACAATCCCGCTCTGGAGAATAAAAGAGATTAGAGAAAAGTTGGGGAATCATGAGAAATTATGGCGGAGAAAGAATCCGATGAGGATTACAGTCTGGTGATTGCAGGGGCGGGAGCAGGAAAGACCACCACCGTTGCCGCCAAAGTAAAATATCTAGTGGAAAAGCCGTGCCTACCTTGCCCCATAGCAGATAGCCGATATTCTCCGCTTTCATTTCCTCCCAATGCGCCGCATAGAAGTGCGCCTTATCCATTTGGGGGCATTTGCCGTTGTCATTGTCAAAAGTCCACTGGCGCATGGCGGCATTGGAAAATCCCCGGCGTTTCAAGTCCTCCACGGTGTCACGGTGTTTTCGCTCCTTGTCGGCGGCTTCCTGCTTTTCCCGGTGCTTGCGCTGGCAGTCACATTCTTTGGGGTGGCGGTCACGTCCGAAAAGGTTTTTCCCCTCGGTGAAGTATATGATGCCACGCTGTATTCCGGTAGCTTCCGTACATTTCCCCGATTTCCTGCTGTGTATAATGCCCGAAAAAGTAAAGGTAGATGATTTCCCGCTTTTTCTCCGGCAAAGATAACAGGGTGGCGGCAAGCTCGCCATTGGTGAGTATGATTGTCTGACCGCATATCGTAACGGGGTGTTCTTCGTAGGGTGCTTTGAAATATTCGTCTGATGTGCTTAGGGGGGGGTAGAACTTTTCTTCTGTGAGGTATTCACAAGGATATTTCTCTTTGCCGCTGTCTGCTCCTGTCGCGCCATGCGTTGATAGCGGCATAGCGTATGACAACTTTGCAAAAGGCGTTGAAAGTATACATGATATGTTCCCTGTATGCTTCTGTGCAATCCATAGAAATTTCCCCCTTTTTCCCACATGGGGCGGTGCATGGTTTACGGCTGCATTTATGCTGAAAAGGGGCGATTGTATTTTGAAATACCATTGCCCCTCTAAGCACCATTAAAAATTTATTTCTTTGGTTTTCAATATTCTTAGATTATGGCTCGATGTTTTTATTAAATTGAAAATACGTTACTGCAAAATACAAGACATATATCCCAAGAAAACTAACGAATGAAATACCAAAATATAATATCCATTCTGTGTGGATACCTGTGTATATCACAAATTGCCGTCCTGCATACAATATAAATACCGCACTGATAATAACCGATAAGATAACCGGGCATAAGTAATATATAAACAGTTGTTTTGCCATTACGTTTCTGATTTTTTTCTTTCCCATTCCCAGTTTGCTCAAAATCTGATAACGGAATTTGTATTTATTGGAATCGCTTAACTGCTGGACGGAAAGGACAGTAAACGCTACGCATAAAAATACCAGTCCTATATAAAACAGCGGAAATGACAGGGTACTCATTAAAAACTTTATTTCCAGGACTTCCCGGCTTTTAACCTGTATTGTGGCGGGCATTAAAAAAAGTTCCTCACTTCCGATTTTTATATAATCAGCCAATTCGTCATACCCTCTTATTTTTCCGGCTGATTCATACAGACTTTCTGATAAATTTTCCGGCACATTTCCGCTTGCCATAACTGCCATAAGTGAAAAATATTTTTTCATTCCTGCAAGTTTTTTATCCGGCACAACCAGTAAAAAATCCGTTCCATTATGTCCGTTCTGTGCAAAACCCTCCGTCTTAAATCCCGCAAAATCCAGCCCTATATGTAAACTGTTCTGGGGCTTTTCACTCCTGTCTTTAATTTCTTGATATACACGGTTTGGCATATGGATTAAATATTGGTTATCCTGCAAAGCAACTGGCGTTAGCCCAAGCATTTTCCGTAAACTGTTATAATCAGTGATTCCCATATATACATCATAATCGTAATAAGCGGCGGCTTTTCTTCCCTCTGCCATAGCCGGATCGCTGTCCTTATCGGAAAATAACCTTAAATTCTGATACAGATAATCAACCATTTCACTTGTTCCGTTTTGATAGACACAATATTTCAGTGTCGACCGTGGAACGGTATTTTCATTTATCAGTGTTTCTTCTTTGACAAAATCGTTTTCTGTGTTGTCACTGATTAAAATAATATCAAAGGGATATTCCACATTTAATTGCTTGTTTTGATAATCACTTAGCATAAATGCAAGCGAACTTCCTACTAAAGCAAACATAAATAACAGGCTTAGTGTTCCCAATACAAAACACGTATTCCGCATTTTAGAGGAAAACTGACGCATTAAAAACAAACAGTCTTTTTTATAAATCAAGCTCCCTTTGCTTTTTATATATTTCATCAAAAAAGCCGAAAGCCCTAAATAGAAAAAGTAAAATGTAAAGGCAAGCCCAATCATTTCAAATACTGCCGCCCATTTTGTTATCCTTCCGGTAAAAATGAGAAAATATAAAAACAATACATTTCCCATGGAAAGATAGAATAACCACTTCCATATAGCATTTCTTTTCTCGTTTACTGTTTCATTCTGCCTGTCCATGTTAAGTAGACTTATGATTTCCATATTGGAGAATTTCTTCTTATTCCGAAAAAGGGCAATCATAAAACACGCCCCGTACAGGATAATTGTCAATAAGATGCTTCCTGCTGATATTTCTATATTTACCCTGTGATTTTTCCCGATACTTTTATAAAAAACATAAAATAATATCTGCTGTAACCCGCTCCCCAAAAGGAGTCCCACAAAAAGAGCGGATATTCCAAGATAGAAATTTTCTTTCATGTAAAGGGCTGCAATCTGCTTTTTCTTCATTCCCGATAATAAGTAAATTGCAAATTCCCGGCTTCTTTTTTCTAAAATAAAACGTGTCATATAGTTTATCAGCCATGCAACAATAATAAGGATTGCCACTGTGGAAACTGCCATAAATGTAACTAACATTGTTCCTGCCGTAGAAAGCTCCCCGTTGTTTCCCAAATGAATCATTTCGTAAATATCCTTTGAAAACAGCAAAGAATGAAAGGAAAAAGTGAGGGCTGTTATCATACACAAGGTTAGAAAGTAATTCAGATAATCTTTCCACAGCCTGCGGGCATTTCGTAATGCAAGTTTATTCAGCATAAATATCATCACCCCCGATTTTGGACTGCATATCAAGAATACGGTTTAAATACTCTTTTTTACCCATATTTCCCCGTTCCAGTTCAGAGCATATCTTACCGTCACTTAAAAACAATATTTTTTCACAATAACAGGCTGAAAATACATCATGTGTTACCATTAAAATCGTTGCTCCTAATTCCCTGTTCATAATCTGTAAAGTATGAAGAAGCATAGCAGATGAGTTTGAATCCAGTGCCCCTGTTGGTTCATCAGCAAGAATTAGTTTAGGATTATTGACAAGTGCCCTTGCACAAGCCGCCCGCTGTTTTTGACCGCCAGACACTTCATATGGAAATTTGCTTAAAATGTCGCAGATATGTAAAGTTTCTGATATACTCTTTACTCTGCTTTCAATTTCTTCTTTCAAACGAGCTGTGCTCGTTTTATGCCTGCAAAGAGCCATAGGAAGCATGATATTTTCTTCAATACTCAATGTATCTAACAGGTTATAGTCTTGAAAAACAAATCCAAGGTTTTCCTGCCGGAAATCTGATAATTCCTCCTCTGTCATTTGGGAAATATCAGCCATGTCATAAAGAACCTGCCCACCGGACATTTTGTCTATGGTAGCCAGAATATTTAATATGGTCGTTTTTCCCGAACCGGAAGCACCCATGATTCCAATAAAAGCCCCCTTATCTACATGGAAACTTACATTGTCAACAGCGGTAACTTTTACATTTCCCGTGCCATAATTCTTTACAAGGTTTTTAACCTCAATAAAATGGTTTCTCGCCATAATATCCCACCATTCCTTTCTTCTGCTTAAATATTGGATTCTAATAAATCAGATGTTTTTTTCATTCTGATTTCGGAGCAGTATGGAATAAGACCAGTAAATTCCTATACAGAAAAATGTGATAAAGCTGCCAATACCGCTTAAAATCATGGAGAGAGTAATGCAAAACAGAATATCCATATACTTCATACTCTCAAATACAGGAAGCCCCCAACCACTGCCAACAGCTACAAATATCAAAAGACCAAGCGCAATACCTCCAACCAACATTTTCTTCATTTTAAGAAATTCTTCCTGTATTTCCTTTCGCACTTCCTCCGCAAATACAAGTTCCTTTTTCCGAAGAACCCTATACGGATTTTGTTTCAACGCAATGTAGATCACAACAGCAAGTAAGAGCATAATAGATATGGTTGTAAGTATTGGCGCAACACTGGAAGCAAAAAAGTAATGTTCCGTGGAAGTATAAGATACTGAATTACAGCCTAACGCAATTCCACACGCCGTTGCCAACAGCAAAAATTTTCTTTTGTAATAGAACAGGAAGCCATTTGCTGTTTCTCTGCTTACATAAAATCCTTTCGTTTCTTCCTGTAATTTTTTTTCATTATCTGAACCAATCGCCCTGTCATCAAGCAATAGGTCATCTAATTTTACTTGAAATATTTTGCTGATTAAGATTATCTTTTCTGTTTCGGGATAACCATTGTTATTTTCCCATTTGCTTACTGCCTGTCTGCTTGTGTTTAATTTTTCTGCCAGTGCTTCCTGTGAAAGTCCTTGTGACTTCCGTAGCTTATACAGCTTTTCTCCGAATGTCATATTTTTTCCTCCTTGTTCTCGCCCATAGTAGCATAATGGCTCAAAATGTCTATCATTCAACTCTGACAATTCCGCAACTTTAAGTTGCTATTGGTTATTTTCTCCCATAAGCAGCAACAAAAGTCTGCCTAAAATAATAATTTAGCACTATATCCGACAAATTGAAACAATGCACATACATCAGCATCTGCCCCAAGTCCTGATGAGTCAGCTTGTCAATTTTCAAATCAATCAGCACATAGCAGCGGAACAGACGGTTATAAAAAACAAGGTCCACATAGAAATTTTCTTCCCGGTAAGTGAACCGTTTCTGCCTGGCCTCAAACAGGTATCCTTTTCCAAGCTCCAACAAAAACTTTTGCCCCACTCCAGCAGGCAGCCGAACAGCAGGTCCAGGTCGGTGCGGTCGGGCTTGATGTTGCTCACCAGTTGGTCGAGCATACTCTGGTCGTATTCCCCGGCGGAGTAGTACACATCGGCCATGTTGGTGTCGGCCAGCTTGAAGACGCGGAAGCCGCCGTCAAAGAACTTGCCGGGGTTGTCGGCGGCGATCTTCTTTGCGGCGCGGCGGATGCGCTCCTTGCCGATTTCTGTTAATAGATGTGGACGCTGCAATTCATCGCAAATTGCGATAGCGTTTTTCGTTACTTGAATCGCGCTTCCTACGGCCCGTTTTAGGTTTTCATCAAGATCCTCTTGCCACTGAACAAGGATGTAGTGTGCATTTATGGCTTGCTCCGATGACACTGACATCACTGCTATCAGTAGAATCTGAAAGAATTACCGGGGAACTGCTTCAAAGCGATGCTCATATGATGGCGATTCGATACAATATCTCATAACCTTTCAAGTTTTAGAGTGATGATAAGAAATTGCATGAGAATGGAAGTTTTATGAAAAAAGAGGAGTGATTTACGGTATGCGAAGTAAAGGGTATGAGAGCAAAAAAACGGTATGGCAGGACAGGATAGCACTATTCAGAAAATACATAACCGAAAGAACACTCCTGTGGGGAATCATAATCTGTATGACCATTATCATAGCGGATATTTTTGACGGGTGCTCTTTTATGCTGAGTAATCTTGGAGCGGTGGGATTCGGCTTTGTAGCGTTGCTTTGCTTTTGTGTTGTCATACTTAGCACAAAAGCCTGGGAATGGTTGCGGCCGCCAGTAGTCACAGAGTTTGATAGGGCTTTGATGTCCGGCATGGTTGCAGGGAGTTTACTTCTTGCCTATACATTAGCTCTTTATATAACGGGAGATGCACAATTTAATATTTATAAACCTGTTTTGGCAGCGGGAATGCTGTTGCTGTTGGTGGTAAGCCTGATTTTTCGCAACCATAAATTAACTGGGAATGAAGATGAGAGGATTTATAATACGTACACCCTGAAAGAACTTTATCAGGGAGATATTACCGGTACAGGCGGCATCATTTATTTTGAAAAAGGAAGCAGAGGATTACGACTTGCTTAACCGAAGAGAATTGATTTGAACGATCAGCGATATCATACGCACCTGTGAGCCCCGCAGAAAATATGTTATCAGTCTTTCGGGAGCATGCGGGCAGGGAAAGACAACGATCATCAATAATGTAAAAAAGGAACTGGAACGGAAGGATGATATTGTTATCATCGGCAGCTTTGATCCATGGAATTATGAATCAAAGGAAGCTCTGTTTTCCGCCATGCTGGATACAATTTTCCGGTATGAGGGAATTGATTATAATATAAACAGGATTCGCAGTTTGAAGAGACAGCTGGGGGAGTTGATCTTTGACGGTTTATGTCTCTTTGTCGTCAGTTTGGAACCGGATATGGTTATGCATTGAACGAAAATTATTTTACTATTTTTACAGACAGAGACAGGATAGCCTCTCTTTTAGAGATAAGAATGCACGGTACAGAAAGCGAAGCGTTTGTAAGAAGAATATGGGATTCGTACTTGGGGAAGGAAAAGGATGGCAGTCGGGGAAATTTTGAGGACGAAGTGACAATGGAATATGAAGTCGAGTTGAAATTGTAAATATACGAAGTCATAAAAAAGTAAAAGAATATATTTGAAATATGACAAAATTGATGTATAATATCATTGGAACAGGAAGGGGGGTAATTATGGCGGCTATATACGAGAAATTAAAACTGATGAGAGAACAATCCGGATTGAGACAGGGACAGATTGCGGAATATCTCGGTGTAACCCAGACATTTATCTCTAAAGTAGAAACAGGAGAAAGAAATTTGACTGTTGCGCAGTTGGAAAATCTTGTCAACCTTTATGGCTATAGTCTGGCGGCATTTGCAAATGAAGATGTCGTGGCAAGGCCAATTCAGTTTGCATACAGGGCACAGGAGGTAAGCCAGGCTGATCTTAAAGTAATTGCTGATATCAGTAAAATAGTAATAAACAGTCAATTTATGACAGAAGTATTGGAGGAAACGAATGGATAAACTTGATCTTAATACAAAAGCGCAGGAGTTAAGAGAACGGATGGGTGAAGATGTCAATTCACCTGTAGATATATTTTCGTTAGCGAATCAGATTGATAAGTTGACTATTGTATATTACCCATTAGGGGAAAATATCAGTGGAATGTGCGTTGCAAACGAAAAAGTTAAATTGATTGCTGTGAATTCAACTATGTCATATGGAAGGCAGCGATTTTCTCTCGCTCATGAATTTTATCACTTGTATTTTGATGAGTTATCCGAATTTAATGTGTGCTCGAAGAAACTTGATTCAACAAATGAAGCTGAAAAAAATGCCGATCAATTTGCATCATATTTTCTGGCACCATATAAGTCTTTAAAGGCGTTGATTAAAAAAATATGCGGTAATGAAATTCTCTCATTGCATCATATTATTGCACTGGAACAGTATTTCGGTATGAGCCATCAGGCAATGTTGTGGAGACTGGTTTCAGAAGGCTATTTGACGCGCAGACAATTAGAAGAATTTAGTTTTGGCGTAATGTTAACTGCGAGGGGATTAGGGTATGATGATAAACTGTACAGGCCATCTCCACTTGAATTACAGAAAAGAACTTATGGATATTATTTAAAACAGGTGGAGAATTTACGAAAGAGCGAGCTGGTTTCATATGGAAAAATAGATGAACTGCTTTTAGATGCTTTTCGGGATGATATCGCATTTGGAGATGAGAGCGGGACAGGAGGGGAAATAATTGACTGATAGATATTTTTTTGATACGGATTGTCTGTCAGCTTTTCTTTGGGTACGTGGTGAAAGTATATTATCCCAATTGTTTGCAGGGCATATTGTTTTACCAATGCAGGTGTACGATGAATTGAAATGCTGCCGACGGCAACTTTCTCTGATTATATGAAAAACAAACCATTATTAAACCCAAATCGTTACCTGCAACTGCGAGAATAAGATGAAATTAGAAAATATCAAATGGCATAACAGTAAAAACATAGATCAGATATTAAGATTTATTGCGGAAGGAAAACCGGACTATCCGGTGGTCTGTCCCGACTGCGGCAGCAGGAGCGGGCATGTTTATATAAATCGATATAAAAATACCCACAGAGGCGGGGCCTGGGCATGGTGCAGCGTATGCCGTTCGTTTGGGCACTATAGTTATGCAGTTCCCGTGTGGTGGGGGAATTATGCGTGTGTTGACAGGGAAAAGCTGTGCGCCGCAAACCCCAATGAACTGGTACAATACGAAACTGCGCTGGATGACCATGTAAATTACCAGCTGATGCGCTATTGTATGTCTGACAATGTCTGCCAATATTGTATCCGCAAAGAATATGAGACGCCGAAGACCGGGAAATGTCCGCAATGCGGGCGGGAAACCTGGACGGTGCAGCTGGATGGTGTCTGTATGCTTATTTCCTGCAGCAGTTGTGGGTTTGAAGTGATTGGAGCGAGTTTTTTTCCGCCGTGTATGAATGACGATCTTGACTATACCATTACAGTGAGAGAAGTAACAAAAGAAAAAAAGATCAAACTGGCCAGATTGTTTGGCAGGAATGTAGCAGAGATCATCAAAGCATTCAGAGAAAACGGGCAGGTGCAGAAAACAGAAAAGCTGGAAGATGCTAAAATGACGATACAGAGCCTTATTGAATCAGAGGTTTCATTTGATATTTCACCGGATTTGATGAAAAAATACCCGCATTTAATCGGTTGTCAATATAGAGATTAAAATTCGGAAAGGGAGGAAACCGCATGTTAGACATCCTGATCGTAGAAGACAACGCGGAGATTGCCGCGCTTCTGTGCGACTTTCTGAGAAAGGAAAACTATACCGTCAGCGCCGTAAACACAGGCGAAAAGGCGCTTGATCTGTACGAACGATATGGCGCCAAACTGATCATACTGGATATTATGCTGCCCGGAATGGACGGCTTTGCGGTCTGTTCCAAAATCAGGGAGAGTTCCAACGCGCACATCCTGATCGCCAGCGCGAAGACGGAGAAAAATGACAAGTTAAAGGGCTTAAACATCGGAGCCGATGACTATATTGAAAAACCTTATGACATTGATATTCTTTTGGCCAGGATCAGAGGGATCTTCAAGCGCAAATACGGGCAGGAGGAGATCGTGGCGGGAGAACTCCGGCTGAACACCGTAAAGCAGACATTATCTGTGAGGGATCGGGAGATCGAACTTGCGGAGAAGGAATTTGAACTGCTGAAACTTTTAATGGAGAATCGGCATGTCACGTTGAAAAAGGAGTATCTTTTCAACACTGTCTGGGGCAGTGACAGCGACTCGGAGATACAGACGCTGACGGTGCATATCAGGCGGCTGCGGGAAAAGCTGGAGGCGGATCCGAAAAATCCGGCGCATATTATAACAGAGTGGGGAGCGGGATACAGATTTGAGTAAATTTAAGGGATTTTTTTGTCTGATCATGGCGGCAGAGATCGCGCTGCTTTTGCTTTGCAACGGCCTGTATCTTTATGAAAAGGACAGCGACAGAGGAAGGCTTTACCGTGTGGAGGCAAACCGCATTGTCCGGGAGATGCGGGATCGGAAGCTGACGGAGGAGGAGATCATCTCTTATGACCTGTCTGCGTATCAAACCATCGTCGGCATCCGGGCATTTTCGATGGCGGAAGTCTGCAATCATGATTATGTGGTGGAGGACATAGACGGTAAATTATATCGAATAGAATACCGGGCGGATCAAAACTACAGACCATTATTTTACATGAACGGTGCGCTGCTTTTCATGATGTTTCTCACAGGCGCCGTACTTTTTTATGTCTACAGGAAAGTTTTAAAGCCCTTCCACGCCATGAGCGGCCTTTCTTATGAACTGGCAAAAGGCAATCTGTCCGCGCCGATTAAGGAGGAGAGAAGCAAACTGTTTGGGCGTTTCCTCTGGGGGATGGATATGCTTCGTGAGAAGTTGGAAGATAACAGGGAGAGGGAACTGGAATTCCAGAGGGAGAGAAAAACGCTGATTCTATCTTTGTCTCACGATATCAGAACGCCCCTGTCTTCCATTGAACTGTATTCCAGAGCGTTGGCTGAGAATCTGTATGAGACGCCTGAGAAAAAAGAGGAAGCCCTGCAGGGCATCCGGAGAAACGCGGGAGAAATAAAAAAATATGTGGAGGAGATCGTCGCCGCTTCCAGAGAGGATTTTCTGAACCTGGAAGTGGAAAACGGTGAGGTTTATCTGTCGGAGATTCTGCGGGAGACAGAGCGGTATTACAGGGACAGGCTGGCTGTGATCCATACGGAATTTAAGGTGGAGGACTGCGGAGAGTGCCTGTTAAAGGGCGATAAGAACAGGCTGATCGAGGTGCTGCAGAATCTGATGGAAAATGCCATCAAGTACGGCGATGGCAAAAGGATTTGCCTTTCCTGTGAAGAGGAGGAGGATTGTAAGCTGCTTCATGTTGAGAATTCCGGCAACAGCTTGAAGGAGGAAGAACTGCCGAACCTGTTTGACTCTTTTTATCGGGGCGGCAACAGCCAGGGGGTGAAGGGAAACGGGCTGGGGCTGTATATCTGTAAAACGCTGATGCGCAAGATGGACGGCGAGGTTTTTGCACAGGTTTCGGATGGAAAGTTCCAGGTTACGGTCGTGATACGGAAGGCGTGAGGGAGGAATCGCAGGCGGCGTCAGGGAATGGCTGGCGCCGGTGGCGGTGCGCAAGGCGTGAGCGGGAAATGGCAGATGACAGTTAAGGATTTGTTCACAATTTCTCCTGTATGATGGTCTCATAACAGGAGAAAGGAGCACAGGAATGTTATTCCATATTTTAAGAAACGATCTGAAGAGAAAAAAGACGATGAACGCCATACTGTTTCTGTTCATTGTTCTGGCGGCCATGTTTGTGGCCAGTGGTGTTAATAATGTGATAACCGTTGCAAACGGCACCGACTATTATCTGGATAAGGCGGGAGTGGGGGATTTTGTCACGATCACCATGGGGGATAATGCGGTGGGCGCGTTGGATGAAGTGCTGGAGGAGGAAAGCGCGATACAGAGTTATCGCAGGGAGTGCGTTGTGTTCGGCGCCCAGGACAATATTACGGCGCAGGACGGCTCCGCCGTGGAGAGCCAGAATGCCACGATTTTTCAGGACATAGAGACGTCGGCCATCACGTTTTTTGATGCAGACAATGAACCGATCACGGAAGTGGCGCCGGGGCATGTCTACGTCTCGGGCAGTTTTATGAAAGATAACGGGTTTTCAGAGGGGGATGTGATCTGCATAGACCATAACGACACAAAACTGTCTCTTACTTTAAGCGGTACAGCCAAGGATGCGCTGCTTGGTTCCGACCTGATGGGAAATACACGGTTTGTATTAAATGACAGGGATATGAAGGCGCTTCTTGACAATGAGGTGATCTACGACCACTACCGCGGCGAGATCTGTTATGTGGATACGGATGATGTGCAGGCGGTGAAAGCGGCCATGTCGGATGCCTCAAACGTGGCTTTTGACGGTTCCCGCGCTACGATCAAAATGTGCTATGTGATGGATATGGTGGTGGCGTTTGTCATGCTGATTTTGAGCATTTGTCTGATTATCGTATCTTTTGTGGTGCTGAAATTTTCCATCAGTTTTACGATCTCGGAAGAATACCGGGAGATCGGCGTCATGAAGGCCATCGGTCTGACAAACGGCCGGATCAGAAGCCTGTATATTGTAAAATATCTGATGATGGCCGTCGCCGGCGCCGTGATCGGTTTTCTTATGAGTATTCCCTTCGGCAGGCTGTTGCTTAATTCTGTCAGTGAAAAGATGGTGCTCGGTAACGAGGGCGGCGCTCTGATCAATCTGGCGGGTGCGGTGCTGGTGGTGGCAGTCATAGTTCTGTTTTCCTTTTTCTGTACGGGGAAAGTGAAAAAACTGACGCCGGTGGATGCGATCCGAAACGGCCAGACCGGAGAACGGTATCAAAATAAAAGCGTGCTGCGGATCCATACATGTCCCGCGGGCAGCGCATTTTTTCTGGCGGCAAACGATATTCTGAGCGGCCCCGGACGTTTTCTCACGATCATGATCTCGTTCGGACTCTGCACGCTGTTTGTGCTGATGCTGGTAAATACCTGTGCGACGATAAAAAGTCCGAATCTGATCTACTCCTTCGGGACAAAAAGCGATCTCTATATGACAGATGTGTCAAAAACCATGAAAATTATGAACGGCGGCTCCAGAGAGGGTATGAAGGAGCAGCTGAAGGACATGGGGGAAGAGCTGGAAGAAGAGGGAATGCCGGCAGAGCTGTGTATTGAACTGCAGTATAAATATCCGATTACATTTGACGGGAACCGTTACGTTTTCTCCTGTCAGCAGGGTGTGAACACGGAGATAACGGAGTATGCTTATACCGAGGGAAGCATACCGGAAAATGCGCAGGAGATCGCCATTACACCGCAGATATCCGAGATGACAGGCGCAAAGATCGGCGACACGCTGACGATCCACTACGGCGGGGAAGATCAGACTTGCATGGTGACGGCATATTTCCAGACCATGAACCAGCTCGGAGAAGTGATCAGGCTTCACGAGGATGCACCCACGGATTTCGGATTTGTTGCCAGCGCCCTCTCCTACCAGATCGATTTTACGGATGATCCCACGGAGGAGGAGATCGAACGCCGGAAGGAGAGGATCAAAGAGCTGTACGATAACGACAAGGTGATGAATGCCACGGAATACTGTATAGACTGTACGAAGGTGGTGGATACGCTGGAGAATGTGCAGTTCCTGCTTCTGGGGATCACGCTGGTGGTCGTCCTGCTGGTGACGATTCTGATGGAGAGAAGCTTTATTGCGGATGAGAAGAGTCAGATCGCCATTCTGAAGGCGGTGGGTTTCCGGGACGGTGTGGTGATCCGGTGGCATGTGTACCGCCTCGGGCTGGTGGCGCTTACAGCAGTGATCCTGGCAGCGGTGTTGTCTGATCCGATGACGAAACTGTGTATCACGCCGATCTTCGGTATGATGGGGGCAACGGATGTAGATTACAGGATTGATCCGCTGCAGATCTTCTTCCTGTATCCGGGGATCGTGCTGGCGATGACGGCTGTGGTGACCTGGATCACGGCATTGTATACAAAGACGATAAAGAGCAGTGATACGGCAAATATTGAGTAAAAATATATAGTATAGAATATATAGAAAATAAGATATGGTAAGTTATGACGAGAGGGAAATTTGACGGGCATTCCGAACAGTGCCAGGAAATGGCCGGATCGGGCAGCATATAAAGTATAAAATATATAGTGATGATGCCGGCGGGGAAAACGCGCGGCAGTTCAGGAGGAATAGAAGATGGCAACAGTACTGGAAGTAAAAGATCTGTGCAAAACATATGTGATCAATAAGAGGCAGAATAATGTGTTAAAAAACGTGAATTTTTCGGTGGAGGAAGGGGAGATGTTGGCAGTCATGGGCCCCTCCGGCTCCGGTAAATCTACGCTTCTGTATGCGGTATCGGGTATGGATGCGGCCACCGGCGGAACAGTCCTGTTTGACGGGAGGGATATCACAAAATTAAAGAGTAAAGAACTGGCAGCGCTGCGTCTGGATGAGATGGGATTTATTTTCCAGCAGATGTACATGATGAAAAACCTGACGATTCTGGACAATATCGTGCTGCCTGCAATGGAGAGCAAAAAGACTTCCGAAACCAAAAAGGAAAAGATAAAGCGGGGCGAGGAGCTGATGCGTAAGCTGGATATTATTGAAGTGGCGGATAATGACATCAATGAAGTATCCGGCGGGCAGCTGCAGAGGGCCTGCATCTGCAGGAGCATGATCAATAGGCCGAAGGTTCTGTTCGCGGATGAGCCCACCGGGGCACTGAACAGAAACGCTTCCAATGAGGTGATGGAAGAACTGGTGAAGCTGAATGAGGAGGGCACGACAGTCATGATGGTCACCCACGATGCGAAAGTGGCGGCAAGATGTTCCAGAGTGCTGTACATTGTGGACGGTAATATCAGGGGGGAGTACAGGTCGCCTGCGGGCGCGGAGATGCCGGAGAAGGATAGAGAGCGGCGGTTAAATAACTGGCTTTTGGAGCTGGGGTGGTAGGAATACCTGGAGGAAAAGTAGAGATAAGCACAGTTGACTTGATGAACGGAATAAAACCGTCACTTCGTAAGGGGTGGCGGTTTTTTTCAGTGATTTTTTATGAAAATATGTTATAATCTTTTGGATGGGTAGCAGATTACAGATATTTTTGCCGAGTGCAGTATTGACACAGAAAGTGGAGGGAGGGTTTTATGGAATATCTGAAACAGTTTACGATCATATTGGCGGTGACCTGCGTGGGGGAGATCATGAAGATGGTGATTCCGCTGCCGATACCGGGCAGTATCTACGGGCTGGTGTTGATGCTCGGATTGCTGATATCCGGAAAGCTGCGCATTGAGAGAGTGGAAAAAGCCGCAAAATTTCTGGTGGAGATTATGCCTGTGATGTTTATTCCGGCGGCGGTGGGACTGATGTCGTCATGGGACCGCCTGCAGCCGATCCTGCTTCCGGTTTCCGTGATCACTGTGGTATCTACGGTGCTTGTCATGGCGGTAACCGGAAGGGTTACAGACTTTATGATAGTCCGGAAAAAGAGAGGTGACAAAAAATGAGGCAGATAATTGCCGGTTCGGCGACGGCGGGCGTTGTGATCAGTTTGTGTGCGTACTATGCGGGGATGATCCTGAAAAAGAAAACAGGCCTGGCGCTATTCAATCCGCTGCTTTTGTCAGTTGTTTTTGTGATCGCCTTTTTGTCGCTATTTCAAATAGACTATGACAGTTACCTAAACAGCGCAGAGTATCTGAGTTACCTGTTGACGCCTGCGACAGTAAGCCTTGCGATTCCCCTGTATAAACAGCTTGAAACGTTAAAAAAGAACGTGGCAGCGATTGCGGCGGGCATTGGCGCGGGGGTATTGACGAGCCTTTCTTCCGTACTGCTCATGTCCCGGGCCTTTCGTCTGTCCCATGAGGAGTATGTCACACTGCTGCCGAAATCTATCACAACAGCCATCGGTATGGGAGTATCGGAAGAACTGGGGGGATGTGTGACGATTACAGTCGCGGTGATCATTGTCACGGGAATACTCGGAAATATGACGGCGGAATTTCTATGCAGAATATGCCGTCTTCGAAGCGCAGTTTCCAGAGGACTTGCCATCGGAGCGGCCAGTCATGCCATTGGAACCGCAAAAGCCATGGAGATGGGGGAAGAGGAGGGCGCAATGAGCAGCCTTGCGATCGTTATGTCGGGATTGTGTACCGTGATAGGAGCCACGGTGTTTGCCGGCTTTTATTAGAAAGGGATAGAGATTATGGAACATTCCAGTCGATTTTTTGAAAACAGAGCATGTCAGTATTTCCACTGTCACCAGGACCTGGAGGAATGCAACTGTCTGTTCTGCTACTGTCCGCTGTATGTCAGGACAGACTGTCCGGGTAATCCGTCGTATCTGGAAGCGGGCGGAAAGCGGATTAAGGTGTGCAGTAACTGTACGTTTCCCCATCGGCCGGAAAATTATGATGCGGTGATTGAGATGCTGAAAAAATGAGGCGCTGCGGATTTTAGTCAATTATAATTTACTATTTTATGATTGACTTTAGGGGGAGGTACTTTTGAAAAATGCCGATGTGGAAAAGAATTTATCTGTTGTATGAATAAAGAGGATAGTGTGACCATGGGATGCATATGATGATAATGACAGGGCAACTATAAAAATTTGCATTCAAGCTACAAATATTACTTGCAAAAAAGTATAAATAACTATAAAATAATATCAAAAGTATAAAAAGATATAAAAAGGTATAAAGAGAAAAAAGTATAAAAAGGGAAAACAGCATGCAGAATCCTTTCACAACGACATTCAGCAAAACACCGGAGTATACCTATATAGCAATAGATAAGACAAAGGAAATCCTGGAAAATTTCAGTTACGAGATGCCATCTGAGTCTGTATATAAAATTACCGGCGTCAGGGGTTCCGGAAAAACTGTAATACTTGCAAAGATCGAGGAGGAATTGAGAAATGAAAAAAATAAAGAAAAGGGCTGGCTTGTCTTTGATTTAAATCCCACGAGAGATATGCTGGGACAGATTGCCGCAATGCTTCATAAAGAGGGATTTGGCGGGAGCGATACAAAAGGCAGGAGCATCAATATTTCTGCAACGTTCTTCGGAGCCGGCGGAGAGATCGGATATGGAGCTGAAAAAGCGAACGATTTTTTTGACATAGGCGTAGAAGTGGAGACTATGATTCAGCAGGCGAAGGAAAAGGGAAAGCGGATTCTTGTCGGAATCGATGAGGTGTCAAAGACAACGGAAATGATCAGGTTTGCTTCCGAATATGGAAGATGGTTCAGAGCAAATTATCCGGTGTATCTTGTGTGTACGGGGCTTTATGAAAATATACAGGAAGTCAGCAATGTGAAAAACCTTACGTTTTTCAGAAGGGCTACAACGCTAAAGACAGAACCGTTAAATATGATAAGAATGTCTGCCATGTATAAAAAACAGCTTCCGGTGGAAGGCGATGAAGCGCGGAAAATGGCGGAATGCACAAAAGGATATGCCTATGCATTTCAGGAGCTTGGCGTACTGTATTTTAAAAAGAGAGATACGGAGACTTTAGAGGATATCATACCGGATCTAAAAGCGGAGTTATTTGCTTATTCCTACGAAAAGATCTGGGAGGAAATGACGGACGGGGACAGATTTTTAGCAGCGCTTCTCACGGAGAAAAAAGAGTATAAGAGGGAAGAAGTGCTTGAACTGATGGGAGAAAAAGCCGGCAACTACTCGATGTACAGGGACAGATTACTTAAGCGGGGGATCTTAGAAGGGAGGCAGGCCTATATCTCACTGGCGCTGCCGTATTTTGCAGATTATATAAAAGAATATTGTTAGATAAATATAGGGAGGGGCATTACTGTCCCTCCGCTTTCATTCCCGTATACAACTGATAATACTTCCCTTTCTCCGCGATCAGTTCATCGTGGCTGCCGCGCTCGATGATCCGCCCCTGCTCTAGAACCATGATACAGTCGCTGTTGCGGACGGTGCTGAGCCTGTGGGCGATGACGAAGGTGGTGCGGCCGTTCATCAAGGAATCCATGCCCCGCTGCACAAGCATTTCCGTCCGGGTGTCGATGCTGGAAGTAGCTTCGTCCAGAATCAGTACCGGCGGATCCGCCACGGCAGCCCTGGCGATAGCGAGGAGCTGACGCTGGCCCTGGGAGAGATTTGCGCCGTCCCCAGTTAGAAGCGTTTGGTAGCCGCTTGGCAGCCTCTTGATAAAGCCGTGGGCGTTGGCCAGTTTTGCAGCCGCGATACATTCCTCATCGGTGGCGTCCAGTTTTCCGTAGCGGATGTTCTCCATAACCGTGCCGGTGAACAGATGGGTGTCCTGCAGCACGATACCCAGGGAGCGCCGTAAATCGTCTTTTTTGATTTTGTTGATATTGATGCCGTCATAGCGGATCTTGCCGTCCTGAATATCGTAGAATCGGTTGATCAGGTTGGTGATCGTCGTTTTGCCTGCGCCAGTGCTGCCCACGAAAGCGATCTTCTGGCCGGGGGTGGCAAACATTTTGATATTGTGCAGCACGATCTTATCGTCGTTATAGCCGAAATCCACGTCGTCGAACACCACGTCGCCGGTCAGTTCCGTGTAGGTGACGGTGCCGTCCGCCTGATGGGGGTGCTTCCAGGCCCACATGCCGGTGCGCTCCCTGCACTCTACGATATTACCATCGGAATCTTTCTTCGCGCGGACAAGCGTTACATACCCTTCGTCCACTTCCGGCGTTTCATCCATCAGCTTAAAAATACGGTCGGCGCCGGCAAGGGCCATGACAACCGAGTTGAGCTGCTGGCTGACCTGGGTGATGGGCTGGTTGAAGTTTCTGTTGAGCGTCAGGAAGGAAACCAGTGTACCGATGGTCAGGCCAAGCTGCCCGTTTGCAGCAAAGAGTGCGCCGGCGATGGCGCAGACCACATAGCTGACATGACCGAGCTGGGCGTTCAGCGGCATCAAAATATTAGCGAACTTGTTGGCATTGTTGGCGCTCTCACGAAGATTTTCGTTGAGCTGTCTGAAACCTGCAAGGCTTTCTTCCTCATGGCAGAATACCTTGACCACTTTCTGGCCTTCCATCATCTCCTCGATATAACCGTTGACTTTCCCGATATCCTGCTGCTGCGCCATGAAGTATCTTCCGGAAAGGGAGGCTACGTTGCGGGTGACAAGCATCATCACGCCTACCATGAAAAGCGTGATAATGGTCAGAGGAACGCTCAGATAGAGCATGCTGACAAACACGCTGACAATGGTGATCACGCTGGACGCAAGCTGCGGGAGGCTGACACCGATCAGCTGTCTGAGAGTATCCACGTCGTTGGTGTAGACCGACATGATATCACCGTGGGGGTGTGTGTCAAAATATTTGATGGGCAGCGACTCCATTTTTGTGAATAATGTGACACGGATGTCATGCAAAGCGCCCTGGCTGACTCTCACCATGATCTGATTGTAGGCCCAGGAACACAAAATACCAATAATGTAGATACATGCCATTTTCAACAGCGCACTTTTTAACGGACCGAAATCCGGCGAAGAGGCGCCGATCATCGGTGTGATATAATCATCGATCAAAGACTGAATAAACAATGTGCCCTGCACGGTGGCCAGGGAGGAGCCTAGGATACACAGAAGCACGATAATGACTGGAAACGCATATTTTCCCATCAGAAATTTTGTGAGGCGCTTTAATAAAAGTCCTGCATTATCCAGTTTGGGTTTCGGTCCGTGTCCGCCCTGCCTTCCGGGGCCGTGAACTACTTTCGGCTGTGCCATTACAGAGTCCCTCCTTTCTGGTCAAAGTCGCCGCCGCCCTTTGTCTGGCTCTCGTAGACTTCGCGGTAGATGGCGTTGTTTTTAAGCAGATTTTCGTGGGTGTCGAAGCCGTCTATCCCGCCGTCCTCCAGAACGATGATGCGGTCGGCATCCTGGATGCTGGAAATTCTCTGAGCAATAATGAATTTGGTTGTGTTCGGTATTTCCTCCCGGAAGGCCTGACGGATACGTGCATCCGTGGCGGTATCAACCGCGGAAGTAGAATCGTCCAGAACAAGTATTTTCGGTTTCTTTAACAGAGCGCGGGCGATGCAGAGACGCTGCTTCTGTCCGCCGGACACGTTGGTGCCGCCCTGCTCGATGTAAGTCTCGTATTTGTCGGGGAATTGCTCGATAAATTCATCGGCGCAGGCCAGTTTGCAGACGCGCACGCAGTCCTCAAGGGTAGCATCCTTATCGCCCCAGCGCAGGTTCTCCAAAATCGTGCCGGAGAACAGGACGTTCTTTTGCAGCACCACTGCTACTTCATTCCGAAGGGTGTCCAGATCATATTCTCTGACGTCCCGGCCCCCTACTCTGACGCATCCTTTCGACACATCGTAGAGTCTGCTGATCAGGTTTACGAGGCTGGATTTGGCGGAGCCGGTGCCGCCGATGATGCCGATGGTTTCCCCGGGATGGATATGGAGATCAATGTCGTTTAATACAAATTCTGCGGAAGAACGTTCCTGCTCTGCGCCGGAAGCCTCGGGCGTATCCGACTTATTCTTCCGGGGCTTCTTCCCGGTGTGTTTTATCGTTGCGGGATAGGAAAAAAATACATGTTCAAAATCCACACCGCCGTTCGCAACGTTCATCAGAGCGTTTTCGGGACTCACAAGATCCGGCTGTTCGTTTAACACTTCCACCACACGTCTGGCGCTGGCCGCCGCAAGCGTCAGCATCACAAAGATCATGGAGAGCATCATCAGGCTCATCAGAATGGACATCACATAGGAGAACAGGGTGGTCAGTTCTCCGGTGGTCAGCGTTCCAGCAGTAATCATCTGAGCGGCCAGCCAGGAAAGGGAAAGCATGCAGGAGTAGACGGCAAGCATCATCACAGGGCCGTTGTTTGCCACAACGGACTCCGCTTTTACAAACATCTTATAGATGCCCCCCGCGGCGTTCTTAAACTTTTCATTTTCATAGTCTTCCCGCACAAAGGCTTTGACAACGCGGATCGCCGAGACGTTTTCCTGAATGCTGGCGTTTAAATCGTCGTATTTTTCAAAGACTTCGTTGAAGTATTTCATGGCCCTGGAGATGATAAGCCCAAGGAAGATCACCAGGATCGCCAGGGCGACGACAAAGACCATGCTCAGCCTTGTGCTGATGGAAAAAGCCATCACAAGAGAAAAGATCAGTGTGAGCGGCGCCCGGAAGCACATGCGGATGATCATCTGGAAGGCGTTCTGTAAGTTGGTCACATCCGTGGTCAGACGGGTGATAAGCCCGGCCGTGCTGAATTTGTCAATATTGGAAAAAGAAAATTTCTGGATATTTGTGTACATGGCGTCGCGGACATTGCAGGCAAAGCCGGAAGAAGCTCTGGCCGCATATTTTCCGGCCAGTACCCCAAATACCAGACCGAAGAAGGCAAGTAAGAGCATATATCCGCCATAGAGAAAAATGTCCGCCATACTTCCGGTCTGGATGCCCTTGTCAATCAACAGTCCCATTGTCCTGGGAAGCAGAATATCCACAACGACTTCCAAGGCCATGAAAAAGGGCGTTAAAAGAGAAGGGAGTTTATACTGCTTCACCTGTGCAGCTAATGTTTTGATCATAAAGTCGCCTCGTTTCTAAATCAATAAAATTGTGAGATCTGCTCACATTGCGGGATTTGTTTCTTAAAACTAAAATAAAGTGTGAAATACCGGATGATTGGTAATAGTTGCCATTGTAACACGATTTTGTGATAAATCAATGAAAAAAAGATAAGATAATTATAAATTTTTATTTTCACTGAACTGGAGCGGAGATATTATGCATTTCCCCGCTCAGATAACTGCCTTTGCAGCGTCTCCAGATCTTCTCCGCTCAGATTGTCAAGAATAGCCTGCTGAATGCGGTCTCTGACTGTGGCGGCGATCTCGTTCGTATTCATCTCCCTGTATTCTTCATAATATAAGGGAGGGAGAAAATGTACTTCCGTTTCCACGGCACCGAGTCCTCCCGCACCGAAGACCTTCCAGGAATTGATGATGGCGACGGGAACAATGGGCGCTTCCGCCTTCTGGGCGCATCGGAAGGATCCGCCCTTAAACTCGCAGACCATATTGTGGTTATCCGTATAGCCGCCCTCCGGGAAGATCAGGAAATTTTTGTGATCCTCTCTGATTTCACGGGTGATCTCCTTCATAATTTTAAGGCCCTGTCTCATATCGTCGAGAACAAGGCGTTTGCTCTCTAAAAGATCAAGAAACTGTGCGGTCAGCATCACATGGGAGCGGGCTTCGTCCATCACAATGCTGCAGGGCCGCTCATGCATATCCACGATACCCAGGGCATCATATTTTCCCTGGTGGTTGGAGTACATGACATAACCGTTTTTCCTCGGCAGACGTTCCAGACCGTAGGCCTTTGTGGTGATCCGGCCGGTGTGCTGCATCTGGTGAACCACCCATTTGGCATAGTCGTACCGCTCCTGAAGGGTATATTTGGCGGGACGATTCGCTTTGTAACGCATAGTAGGTATAATATAAAAACCGCGCCAGCAGTTTAAAAGGATAACATAGAAAAATCGAAGCATAGTTTGAATTTCCCCCTAAAAGAATAGTATAATGAAAAAATTTTGATTTGTCAAAACTTTATGCAGGGTGTTTAGATGCGGGCTGTGTATCGATATGCCGGCAGGAATTTTGAATTTGCATGGCGGAACGGAAAAAAGTATGGTAAGATAAAGTGTATGTAAAAAATTGGCAGTGGATGGTTTAATAGACGGGGGTTACAGATGAAAAAACGGGGAAAATATATTCTTGCTTTAGATCAGGGGACGACAAGCTCCCGCTGCATTTTATTTGACAGAAGCGGTAATATCTGCAGTATGGCCCAGAGGGAGTTTATACAGTATTACCCGAAACCGGGATGGGTGGAGCATGATCCGATGGAGATCTGGTCTTCCCAGCTGGCGGTAGCGACGGAGGCCATGGCGAGACTGGGAGCAAAGGCTGCGGATATTGAGGCTATCGGAATCACGAACCAGCGTGAGACGACGATCGTCTGGGATAAGGAGACGGGGCAGCCTGTCTATCCCGCCATTGTCTGGCAGTGCCGCCGGACGGCAGATCGGATCAGTGAACTGGTAAAGGAAGGGTGCAATGGGGCTGTGCGGGAAAAGACGGGGCTCATACCGGATGCCTATTTTTCTGCCAGCAAAATAGAGTGGATTCTGAATCATGTGGAAGGAGCCAGGGAAAGGGCGGAGGCGGGGAAACTGTTATTTGGAACCGTGGATACCTGGCTGATCTGGAATCTGACAAAGGGAAGTGTTCATGTGACAGACTATACCAATGCTTCCCGCACAATGTTACTGAATATCCATACGCTTACCTGGGATGAAGAACTGCTTATGCTGTTCCATATTCCGAAAAGCATGCTGCCGGAAGTGAAGCCTTCCAGCTGTGTTTACGGCTGTACGGACGAGCATCTGATGGGAGAGAAGATCCCCATCACAGGAGCGGCAGGGGATCAGCAGGCGGCTTTATTCGGACAGTGCTGTTTTGAGGAAGGGGATGTGAAAAATACCTACGGTACAGGCAGCTTTATCCTGATGAATACCGGGAAAAAGCCGATCCTTTCGAAAAACGGGTTGCTTACAACGATTGCGGCCGGCACCGGGAAGGACGTGGAATATGCGCTGGAGGGCAGCGTTTTTGTGGCGGGGGCCCTGATTCAGTGGCTGCGGGATGAACTGCGCCTGTTCAGGACCGCGGCGGACTCGGAAAGTTATGCAAAGAAAGTGGAGGATACGGCGGGAATGTATATTGTGCCCGCTTTCACAGGGCTGGGCGCGCCCTACTGGAACGCCTATGCAAGAGGTACGGTGGTGGGACTCACCAGGGGCTGTGGGAAAGAGCATTTTATCCGGGCCGCCCTTGAGGCTATCGCTTATCAGTCGACGGATGTGATGCATGCCATGGAGGAGGACGCAGGCGTGAAATTAAAGAGCCTGAAGGTGGACGGCGGCGCCAGCGCCAACGATTTTCTGATGGGATTCCAGGCGGATATTTTAGATACGGAAGTGGTGCGGCCGAAATGCATCGAGACCACGGCGCTGGGAGCGGCCTATCTGGCGGGACTTGCTACGGGCTATTGGAAAGATAAGGCGGAGATCAGAGAGAACTGGCAGCAGGGGATGTGTTTTGCGCCGTCCATGGATGAAGAAAAGAGGAGAAGCCTGCTGAAAGGATGGAAGAAGGCGGTGGCGTGCGCCTTGTTTCAGGCGGAAGAAGAGTAGAGGGGTTGTATTGTATTATGGGTATCTACCGGACGCCGGGATGAAACATAAAAAGAGAAAGAAAGGAATATAATAAAATGCTGGTACAGAAATATAAGGATATGCTGGGAAATAAATCGGTGATCAGGACGCTCTCGGAGTTTGCGACGGCAAGGGGGAAGGAGATCGGTTATGAGAATGTGTTTGACTATAGTCTGGGGAACCCTTCTGTTCCCGTTCCGCAGGAATTTACGGATACGATGATCCGGCTGCTGCAGGAAAAGGATTCTGTGGAGCTGCATGGCTACAGCCCCAGTCTCGGAATATATTCTGTGAGAGAAAAAATTGCGGCGTCTCTTCAGAGACGGTTTGGAGTGCCCTATAAGGCGGAGCACATTTTTCCCACTTCCGGCGCAGCAGGAGCCATCGCCCACGCGGTGCGGTGCGTATCGGAACCGGGGGATGAAATACTGACATTTGCCCCGTATTTTCCGGAATATGGCCCTTACATCAATCTGACCGGTGCGAAGCTAAAGGTGGTCCCTGCGGACACGGAGAACTTTCAGATCAATTTTGAGGCCTTTGAAAAGATGCTGTCAGAGAAGGTGGCGGCAGTGCTCATCAATACGCCGAACAATCCTTCCGGTGCAGTGTATTCCACGGAAACCGTCAGAAAGCTTTCTGAAATTTTGGAGGTAAAATCGAAACAGTATGACCATAAGATCTATCTGATCTCAGATGAGCCCTACCGTGAGATCCTTTTTGAAGGAGCGGACGCTCCTTATGTGGCAAAGTATTATGCGGATACTTTAACCTGTTATTCGTTCTCAAAATCCCTGTCCCTGCCCGGGGAACGTATCGGCTATGTGGCGGTAAACCCGGCCTGTGAGGACGCAGAGACGCTGATACAGATGTGCGGCCAGATCTCCAGGGGCATCGGCCATAACTGTCCCTCTTCGATCATGCAGCTCGCGGCGGCGGAGACCATCGATCTGACCTCGGATCTCTCCGTCTATGAGACAAACATGAATATCCTGTACAGGGAGCTGAAAGCCCTGGGCTTCACCTGCACAAAACCCGGCGGAACATTCTACATCTTCCCGAAAGCCCTGGAAGACGACGCGGTGGCCTTTTGCAACAAAGCATTAAAATATGACCTGATCCTGGTTCCCAGCGACAGTTTCGGCTGTCCCGGTTTCTTCCGCATGGCCTATTGTATCGACACGGAGAAAGTAGAACGATCCCTGCCGGCACTGCGAAGATTCGTGGAACAGGAATATAAATAATCATCCGGATGTGAAAGGAGCAACAAATATGTCAGATATTTTAAAAGCCATTCTCTTCGGCATCGTAGAAGGCATCACCGAGTGGCTTCCCATCAGCAGCACCGGTCATATGATTCTGGTGGAAGAGTTTGTGAAAATGCACGTATCCGAAGAATTCTGGAGCCTGTTTTTAGTGGTGATTCAGCTGGGCGCCATTATGGCGGTGGTGATTCTTTTCTGGAATAAAATCTGGCCTTTTGGCAGAAAGAAAAAGAACTGCAGATTTTATGTGAAAACGGATATCATCATGCTGTGGCTTAAGATACTAGCAGCCTGCATTCCGGCGGCTATTGTGGGCGTGCTGTTCGATGATAAGCTGGACGAACTTTTTTACCATCCTTGGTGTGTGGCTATCGCGCTGATCGTGTTCGGCATCGCTTTTATTATCATAGAAAACAGAAATAAGAATATAGCGCCAAAGATCACTGCCTTAAAGGAGATCACGTTTCAGACGGCGGCGCTGATCGGTATATTTCAGCTGATCGCGGCGGTTTTTCCGGGGACTTCCCGCTCGGGGGCGACGATCGTGGGAGCCCTTTTGATCGGCGTTTCGAGAACTGTGGCGGCGGAATTTACATTTTTCCTTGCGATTCCCGTGATGTTTGGGGCGAGCCTTTTAAAGGTTCTGAAGTTCGGGCTTGCGTTTACGGGAACAGAGCTGGTTTTGCTGGCTGTGGGAATGGTTGTGGCATTTCTGGTTTCGATGCTGGTGATCCGTTTTCTGATGGGTTATATCAGAAAACATGACTTTAAGGCCTTCGGATATTACAGAATTGCCCTCGGAGCCGTAGTTTTACTGTACTTTGCGTTAAAATAAAGTTGACAAATAGTAATTGCGGGTATAGAATCGGGATGGTGTAAAAATTTTGAAGGCGGATTGTGGCTGTGCGCTGCTTGCACAGACCGCTATGATATAAAAGGAAGCGGCGCAGGAATGAGGTAAATTATGGAAGGGACCAAGAAGACGACAGCGGCGAAGAAGACAGCATTGAAAGAGACAGCAAAAGATACGGTAAAGAAAGTGGAGAAGGCGGCAGAGCCTGTTGCAAAGAAGGTGGAAAAGGCAGTTGAACCTGTTGCGAAAAAGGTGGAAGAGGCAGCGGTGCCTGCGGCAAAGGCAGTAAAGAAAGAGACTGCAAAGGCAGCGGCTAAAGCGAAAACGGTTGTGAAAAAGACTGCAGCCAAGGCGGCGACTTCAGCCAGGGCGGCAAAGAAAGAGGTTGAGGCAACTGTCAGCGTACAGTTCTCCGGCAAATCCTATACAACACAGGAACTGGTTGCGATCGCGAAAGATGTATGGAAATACGATCTGAAGCAGAAAGTTTCTGATCTCAAGAGCGTGGAACTTTATGTGAAGCCCGAGGAGAACCAGGCTTACTATGTAATCAACGGCGAACATACAGGAAGCTTCTTTATCTAGAAAGCAAAAGGCAATATATTTTTGCGGCAGAACAGAATAAGATACGAGATAAAACCGGAGAGGACAAAAGACAGTTCTTTCCGGTTTTTCATTGCGCAGGCAGTACGGTGAGCAGTGGGGAAAACCGTTCCCTGCCTGAATTTAAGAGATTTTCGGGTAATTCCTGGTTCGGGCAATCAGGGGAGAGAAATAATTGCCCGAAAAATGAAAGCATGCTACAATGGAACATAAGCAGCTTTTGAGAGAATTTGCAGGCGCAGAAAGCGGTCGGAAAAAGAAAACGCAGGGCGCTCTTAGCGGATGATCTGAAGACAGGAAGTACGAGGCAACGCTTGCAGGAAGAGGAATTCCCACGGAACGGATCAGAAAGTACGGGTTTGCTTTCTGAGGGAAGAAGGCACTGATCAGACGGGGATGACAGGTTTTCCGGTGGACAAAATACCAAAAATCAGGAAAGGAGTTAAAAGTGAGCTTATATCGCATTATGCTGGTGGACGATGAGGAGGAAGTGCGTGGGGCCATGATCCGCCAGATGGATTGGGAAAAACTGGGATTTACTGTGGTGGGAGATGCCGAAAACGGTCAGGATGCGCTGGAAAAGTTAGAGCAGCTTGAGCCGGACGTCATTATGACGGATATCCGCATGCCCTATATGGACGGGCTTTCGTTAGTGGCAAGAATCCGGGAAAAGTATCCTTTTATGAAGATTCTCATATTTTCCGGCTATGATGATTTTGAATATGCAAAGCAGGCGATCAAGTTTCGGGTGACGGAGTATATTCTGAAACCGGTCAACGGAGAGGAGCTGGCGGAGATCTTAAAAAGGGTGAAGGACTCTCTGGATGAGGAAATTGAACAGCGGCGCAATATCCATATCCTGCAGGAGCGCTATGAGAACAGTCTGCCGGTGCTGCGGGAGCTGTTTTTGAATGACCTGGTGAGTCAGACTGCGGAGGTGACGGATGCCGAGTTCAGGCTCAGAGAGTATGGTATTGATATTCTGGACGCCCGGAAATGGCTGGCGGCTGTCATTCATGTGGAACGTCTGGAACAGACCGGAGAACAGGAGTTCTCCGGTCATCAGGAGCTGATCCCGATCTCTGTGCGGGCTCTGGTGGAAGATCATCTGAAGCCTTACTGCCGGTTTGCCGCCTTTAATTCTGCGGAAGGGATCACTGTGATCGCGGCGCTTGACGGATACAATTCGGAGACCGGGCTGATCGATCAGCTGCATGATATCTGCAAGGAGAGCAGACGTATCCTCGGAATCGCCATTACGATCGGCGTGGGGTACAGCTGCGACAGGTTTCAGGAGATCGGGCATTCCTGTCAGACAGCGGTGGATGCGTTGGGATACCGGGCTATTGTGGGGAGCGGCAGAACCATTTATATCAATGACGTGGAGCCTGTAAACCGCGGGAAACTGCAGTTTGAGGCGAAGGAAGAGACGGAGTTGACGACAGCCATCAAATTCGGAAGCAGGGAGCAGATTGGCAGTATGTTTGAGGAACTGGCCGCCCGCATGGATGACGTCAAAGTCCACGCCAACCAGTACCAGGTCTATATGCTGACGATCGTGAACTGCCTGATCAGACTGATGCAGCAGTATGATCTGGAGATGGCGGAGATGTTTGAGTCGGAGGAGCACTATGCGGATATCATGAAGCGGGTCTGTCGCAGGGAGAGCTTTGCGGAGGAGATGATCCCGGTGGCCTGCCGCATGAACGAGGCGTTAAATCAGGCGAGAGACAATACCACAAGAAAGGCGATCGTGGAGGCGAAATCCTATATTCAGGAAAATTATGCGGATCCGGAGCTTTCCGTGGACATGCTCAGCAGACATCTGCATATGAGCCCGGCCTATTTTTCCACAGTATTTAAAAAAGAGACGGGACAGACCTATGTGAATTATCTGACGGAGGTGCGGCTTCAGAAAGCGGAGGAACTTCTGAAGGAGACCGATGATAAGACTTACGAGATCGCGCAGAAAATAGGTTATCAGGAACAGAACTATTTCAGTTATGTTTTTAAGAAGCGCTACGGTATGTCGCCTACAAAATACAGGGGAATCAGAGGGAATGGGTAAACGGACATGGGCCGAAGCCTTAAAAAAAGTAAGTATCCGGTACACGATATTTCTTTATTTTACAGTCAGTGCGCTGGTGGCTATGCTGCTCGGCGGCGTGGCGCTCTATGTGCAGATGTCCCGCCAGGTGTCGACTGTGGTGCAGGAAGAAAATGAGGCGGTTTTGAGCCAGGTGAACCGTTCGGTGGATTCCTACCTCAGAACGATCATGAAGCTGTCCGACAGTCTGTATTACGGCGTGATCAAAAATGCGGATATGCGGGAGGAGTCGCTGAATGACCAGATCACGCTGCTGTATGACAATAATAAAGACAGTATCGCCAACATCGCACTGTTGTCAAAGGACGGGGAGTTGCTTGAGGCGGTGCCGGCGGCGCGCTTAAAGACAGACTTGGATGTGACAAAGGAGGAATGGTTCGGCAATACATTGGAGCGGACGGATAACCTGCATTTCACGACGCCCCATGTGCAGTATATTTTTGACGGCAGTGAACAGCAGTACAGGTGGGTGATCACGCTGACCAGAGCGGTGGAAATTACCCACGGCACTTCCACGGAACAGGGGATCCTGCTGATCGATATCCGATATAACAGCTTACAGCAGATCTTAGAGGATATTTCTCTGGGCAATCAGGGATATCTCTATATGATAAGCAGTGACGGAGAACTGATCTACCATCCGAAGATGCAGCTGATCGAGACCGGACAGATGCAGGAAAATATTACCGCCGCCGCAGAATACAGGGACGGCAGCTATAAAGAGGAATACCGTGGAGAAAACCGGAATGTCAGCGTGAAATCGGTGGGCTATACGGGCTGGAAGCTTTTGAGTGTGACGCCGGAGAAGGGGCTTTCCTTAAGCAATCTCAAAATGCGCCTTTTTGTGGTTTTTGTGGCGGCAGCCTTTCTGTTTGTGCTGGGGCTGATCAATGCCCTGATTTCTTCCCGTATCACCAATCCGATCAAGGAACTGGAAAAATCGGTGAATGCCATAGAGGCCGGAGAGCTGGATACGGAGGTGTATACCGGCGGTTCTTACGAGCTGCAGCATCTGGGGCGTTCCATCGGAGATATGGCGAAACGGATCAAAAAGCTGATGCAGGATATTGTGGCGGAACATGAGTCCAAGAGAAAAAGTGAGTTTGATACACTGCAGTCCCAGATCAATCCGCATTTCCTCTACAATACGTTGGATATCATTGTGTGGATGATCGAGAATGAACAGAAGCAGGAGGCGGTCAAGGTGGTGACGGCCCTGGCCAGATTTTTCAGGATCAGTCTGAGCAAAGGCAAAAGCATTATTACTGTGCATGACGAACTGGAACATGTGCGCAACTATCTGACGATCCAGCAGATGCGTTTCAAGAATAAGTTTGTCTATGAGATCCGTGCGGAGGAGGACACGATGGGACTTGCCTGTCTGAAACTGATGCTGCAGCCCCTTGTGGAAAACGCTATCTATCACGGCATGGAATTTATGGACGGGGATGGTCTGATCGAAATACAGGTAAAAAAAGAAGGAAAAGATCTTTGGATCGAAGTACGGGACAACGGGTTTGGGATGACGAAGGAACAGGTGGAGAATCTCCTCAGCGAAAAGCCTCATGTGTCTTCCAGGCGTGGTTCCGGTATCGGCGTCAAAAATGTGAATGAGCGGATCAGATTGTATTTTGGCGAAGACTACGGCCTTATCATCGAATCCGAGCCGGACGAAGGGTGCCTGATCCGCTGCCATTTGCCGGTAAAAGAATATGTGGAACCCATGGAGAGCACACAGACATGATAGGGAAAAAAAGTAAAGTACTGATATTCTTATATTTGATATTCCTGGTGGTGCTGTTTTTGATGTGCTCTACGGATCTGATCATCAGAGAGCCGGAGAAAGAGGTTTACAGGGTGGCGGTGATCATCGAGGATGTGCGGGATGACAACTACGGCAATTTCCGAAAGGGGATGGATCAGGCAGCCATAGAATTTAATGCGGATGTCCAGTTTATTACGCTGTACGAAAGGCTGAATGCGAAGGGCCAGATGGAGCTGATGGAGCGGGAACAGCAGGACGGCGTCGACGCGCTGATCGTGGTTCCCGTGGAAGAACAGAGGGTAACGGATGCGCTGCGGGAAAATCAGGTAACGGTTCCTGCAGTGATTCTCGGAACAGGATCAGCGAAAGAGGAGACGACCGGGATGATCACCATCGATTATCGGGCGATGGGTGCGAATCTGGCGGAGAAAATAAAAAGAAATACAGCAAAGGACTGTCCGGTAGTGCTTTTGGAGGATACCGGCGGAAAAAGCGAAGCGGGCGGCAGTTTTCTGGCGGGAGCGGCAGAGGTGTTTGAACAGAGCGGGTACAGCTGTAAGCTTGAGGAACCGAAGGGAGAGGAAGCGTACCGGGAGATGCTTAAGGGGCTGCCCGAACAGGGAACCGTAATTGTTGCGGGAAGCCCGGAAGCGCTGGCGGAGACTGCCGCGGCACTGGAGGAGGACAGTTCGCTTTCAGACAGGATTTCCGGGTTATACGGCAGAGGGAATACGCTGGCCATATTGGATGATCTGGACAGCGGGCTGATCACAGGGCTGTGTGTGACGGATGAATTCAGCAGAGGATATTTCAGTGTGTGCATGGCAGTCGGAGAGCTGGAAAAGGCGGGTACCGGAAAAACGATGACGATGGATTCTTACTATATAGAGAAGAAAGATCTGAGGGAGCCAAAATATGAAAAAATGTTGTTTCCTGTGGAATAGAGTGCGTTATGCGCAGAGAAAGTGCGCAAAAAAGAGGGGCAGGAGAGGAAAAAAGGACGAAAAACAGGTGGCGGGGCTGCTTTGTCTGATAGCGGTGTGCCTGACTCTGACGGCCTGCAGCGGTCCTCGGGAGGAGGAGGAGAAGACGTCCATCCGCATCGGCGTCAGCCTGTACCGCGGGGATGATACGTTTATCAACAATATCCGCAATGAACTGGAGGCGAAGGCGAAAGAATATGAACAGGAAAAAGGCATTAAGGTGACGTTGGACATCCAGGATGCCAGGGGCAGTCAGAGTACGCAGAATAATCAGGTGGAGCGCTTTATCTCTCTGGGGTGCGATGTGTTGTGTATCAATCCTGTGGACCGCATGGATGCGTCGGTGATCATCGATAAAGCCATGACCGCGGAAGTGCCTGTCGTATTTTTTAACAGGCAGCCGGTGGAGGAGGATATGAACCGCTGGGATAAGCTATATTATATCGGTGTAGATGCGAAGGAGACGGCGATGCTGCAGGGACAGATGGTGGTGGATCTCTACAGGGAACAACCGTCGGTCATCGATTTAAACGGCGACGGCGTGGTCAGCTACGTGCTGCTGGAGGGGGAGAGCAGCCATCAGGATTCCCTGATCCGCACGGAATGGTCGATTCAGACTTTGAAGGACGGCGGCGTCCCGATTGAAAAGATCACGGGCGGTATCGCAAACTGGGAGCGCAGTCAGGCTTCCGCTCTGATGGAACAGTGGCTGAACGAATATCCGGATACGATCGAACTGGTGGTCAGCAATAACGACGATATGGCGTTGGGGGCTATTGATGCGTTGGACAGAGCGGGTACAGGCGGTGTGAATGTGGTGGGAACCGACGGTACGGTTCCCGGGCTTGAGGCGTTGGAGAGTGGAAAACTGCTGGGCACAGTCTCCGCCAATAAGGAGATCTACGGCAGCGCCATAATAGAGATTGCCGCCAGCTGCGCTCTGGGGGAGAGACTGCCGGAAGAATATCCTCTGACGGACGGAACCTATTACTGGCCGCCTCAGGAGATACTGATGCGGGGAGAAAATGACTGATTATTGAAAAAATCGAAAAAAATTATAGACTATCGAAGAAAATCTTATTGAAAATTATTAGAAATTCCACTATAATGGGCTCATGAGTGGTCATAATATACAAAAAGAAGTATCGGCTTTTGTATTATTATACAGCTCAAATAAAAAAATGCTCAAAAAAGAGCAAAGAAATGGGAGGAATTAACATGAAGAAAAAAATTGCGTTATTATTAGTTGCCGCAATGACAGTTGCCAGCTTGGTAGCATGCGGTAACAGCGCAGAGGATGCTCCGGCGGCAGCTCCTGCAGAGGAAGCTACAGAAGCTCCTGCAGAAGAGACAGAGGCTCCGGCGGAAGAAACGACAGAAGCAGAGGCTCCTGCAGAAGCTGGATCCGTAGCAGTATTCTACTATACATACGGTGATACCTATATCTCCAGCGTTCGTTCCGCACTTGACGCAGCACTCGATGCAGCAGGCGTTGCTTATCAGGACTACGACAGCAACAACAGCCAGACAACTCAGACAGAGCAGATCGACACAGCGATTACTCAGGGTGCGAAGGTTCTGGTGGTAAACCAGGTAGATACAGGTTCTGACGACACAACAAAGAACATTATCGAAAAAGCGCAGGCGAAAGATATCCCGGTTATCTTCTTTAACCGTTCCGTAAGCGAAGAAGTAGTTACCGCATATGACAAAGCTGTATTCGTAGGTACAGATTATGAAATGGCCGGCCACATGCAGGGTGAGATGATCGGTAATTATCTGGTTGAAAATTATGATACAGTTGACTTGAACGGCGACGGCGTGATCTCTTATGTTATGTTCAAAGGTCAGGAAGGCAACGCGGAAGCTGACGCTCGTACACAGTACGGCGTGGAAGATGCAAATGCGGTTCTGACAGCAGCAGGCAAGGAAGAGCTTTCCTTCTATGACAGCAGCAACAGCAACAAGTACCTTGTAGACCAGGCAGGCGCATGGAGCGCAGCGGCAGCGACAGAGTATATGCAGACAGCTATGTCTCAGTACAGTGAAGCAAACAACAATATGATCGAGCTGGTTATCGCAAACAACGATGAGATGGCAATCGGTTCTGTTACAGCTCTGCAGAATGCAGGCTACAACAAAGAAGGCGCTACAGTGATTCCGGTATTCGGCGTAGATGCTACAGACGCTGCAAAAGATGCAATCGCTGCGGGCAGCATGATCGGTACGATCAAGCAGGATGCGGAAGGTATGGCTAATACCATCGCTCAGATCGCTCAGAACTTCCAGGGCGGCGCAGACAAATTTGCAGATGTTGACGCTGCAAACGTTGTGGGAACATGGCGTGTAAATATTCCTTATGCTACATACACGGGTGAATAAGGAACAGAATCTTCCGACCAAAAGTCAGAAATTTTGTGGCCGTACATTGTGTGTGCGGCCATAGAAAGAGAGTCCGGCTTGCCCGGACTCTTTTACAAATGAACAGGGAAAGTGCCTCTGTTCATAAATAAACAGCTTTTAAAACGGAGGTGAGATGATTTGGAAAAACAGACAGCATCGTCTGACAACAAAAATGTACTCCTGAAAATGGAGGGCATCTGCAAGGAGTTTCCCGGTGTAAAGGCGCTCGATAATGTAAATCTTACCGTAAAAGCCGGTACGGTGCATGCGTTGATGGGAGAGAACGGAGCCGGAAAATCCACGCTGATGAAGTGCCTGTTTGGCGTCTACAACAAGGACAGCGGCCATATTTATCTGGAGGGGAACGAAATCAATTTTAAAACGTCCAAGGAGGCTCTGGAAAACGGTGTTGCCATGGTGCATCAGGAGCTGAATCAGGCGTTAAAGCGCAACGTGATGGACAATATGTGGCTGGGGAGGTTCCCGAAGATCTCAAAGTGGTGTCCTCTGACCAGTGAGAAGAAAATGTATGACGCCACAGCGAAAGTTTTTGAGGAACTGGATGTTCAAGTAGATCCCAGGACGATCATGAGCCGGATGCCTGTATCACAGCGCCAGATGGTAGAGATCGCAAAGGCGGTGTCTTTCAATTCCAAGGTGATTGTTTTTGATGAACCCACATCCTCCCTGACCGAGGAAGAGGTAGAGCATCTGTTCCGGATCATCAATATGCTCAGAGACCGTGGGTGCGGCATTATCTATATCTCCCATAAGATGGAGGAAATTTTGCGGATATCCGATGAAGTAACGATCATGCGTGACGGACAGTGGGTGGCTACCCGTCCCGCAAAAGAACTGACGATGAATGAGATTATTCGTCTGATGGTGGGACGTGAACTGACAAATCGGTATCCGCAAAAGGATAATAAGATAGGTGAATCGATCTTGCAGGTGAAGAATCTGACGGCGCAGTATTCGCTGTTAAAAGATGTCTCTTTTGAGGCAAAAGCGGGCGAGGTACTGGGGGTGGCAGGCCTTGATGGTTCCGGGCGTACGGAACTTCTGGAAAATATTTTTGGTATTGCCACAAGGAAAGAAGGCGAGATCTATCTGCATGGCAAACGGGTTATGAACCGGAATGCCAGAGAGTCTCTGGCAAATAAATTTGCCATGCTGACCGAGGAGCGGCGTGCTACAGGTATTTTCGGAATTCGGGATATTCAGGCGAACACGACGATATCCAGTCTGCGTAAGTATAAAAAGGGACCGTTCCTCAGCGATAAACTGATGAGTGAGTCCACGGAGTGGGGAATCAATGCCATGAGGACGAAGACCCCCAGCCAGAAGACGCAAATCAGATCTTTGTCAGGCGGTAACCAGCAGAAAGTTATTTTGGCAAGGTGGCTGCTGACGGATCCGGAGGTACTTCTTTTAGACGAGCCTACAAGGGGTATCGATGTAGGCGCTAAATACGAAATCTATCAGCTGATTCTGGATCTGGCAAAACAGGGGAAGACGATCATCATGGTTTCTTCGGAGATGCCGGAATTGTTAGGGGTATGCGACAGAATTCTGGTAATGTCCGGCGGAAGGCTCTCAGGAGAAGTGGGGGCAAATGAAACAACGCAGGAAGAAATCATGACATTGGCCGCAAAATACGCGTAAGGAGGGAGAGAAAGTGGCTGAAAACAAATTAAAAGCAAAAGAACAGGCTTTCAAGGAACTTTCCTCGAAAGATAAAACAAAAAAGATAACGGATCTGCTGTTAAACAATGCAATGTATATCATCATTGTACTGGCCGTTATCTACATATCGATTAAGGTGCCCGCATTTTTAAAGCTTCCTTCTATCGTGAATGTTATTTCACTGACAGCGGCGAAATTACCGATAGCCCTTGGCATAGGCGGCTGTATCGTATTGACAGGTACGGATATTTCCGCCGGTCGTGTGGTTGGTCTGACGGCATGTATTTCGGCATCCCTGCTGACGACGACCTTTAAAGTATTTCCCGATATGACGAGTGCTCCGCCGATCATCGTGGTGCTTCTTTTAATCATTGTGGCGGGCGGTCTCGTAGGACTGGTAAACGGTTTCAGCGTGGCAAAATTTAAACTGCACCCGTTTATTGTAACATTGTCCACACAGCTTATCGTGTATGGTATTATTCTGATGTACTTAATGAGAGGTACAAATAATGGCCAGACGCTGAGCGGCCTGACAGACGGTTACCGTAATCTGGTTACCGGTACGCTGTTCAGCATTCCTACGGCAACAGGCAGCGTGGCAGTGCCGAGATATGTGCTTTACAGCATTATTCTGGTAGTGCTGATGTGGGTGATCTGGAACAAGACGACGTTCGGTAAAAACATGTTCGCGGTAGGTTCCAACGAGGAAGCGGCAAACGTATCCGGCGTTAACGTATCAAAGACGATTATCATGGTATTTGTTCTGGCGGGCATGATGTATGCGATTACCGGTTTTCTGGACGGCGCGCGTATCGCTTCGGCAAATGCGAATACCGGTCTGAATTACGAGTGTGATGCGATCGCAGCCTGCGTTATCGGCGGCGTATCTTTTGTAGGCGGTATCGGACGTATCAGCGGAATTGTGGTAGGCGTATTGCTTCTGCAGATCATCTTCACGGGGCTGAACTTCCTGGCAGTCGACGCCAACATGCTTTATATTATCAAAGGTCTGATCATCCTGATTGCCTGCGCGATCGATATGCGGAAATATCTTGTGAAGAAATAATAAACCTTTAATTTAAGTGCTTTACTACTTTGAAAGTGAACCTTTAATTTTTAAGTACTTCGCAGCTTTGAAAGCGAAATTTATTTTTCGGGGAGATAAGTGTTTTATCTCCCTGTTTTGTTCATTCTTCGATTTTGATGTATTGGAGGATGGATATAAAAAATACATAGAACAAAGTCAGGCAGATAAAAGGAGTTAGAAATGCAAGAATCAAAACAGCAGCCGGAACAGAGGGAGACGCCTCAGCTGCGCGGCCTTTACAGCAAGGTGAAGATTTCCGTCAGGACGTTAAATATCATCATTGTGGTGCTTGTTGTTCTGCTGATCGCCTGCATGGCTTACGGCATATCGAAAGGTGGTTTTCGAGTTTCCTTTGACACGCAGGGAGGGACGCCTGTGGAGATGCAGAGCGGGATCATGTACGGGGAGAAGATAGAGCCGCCGGAAGAGCCAACAAGAGAAGGGTTTGCGTTTGACGGCTGGTATCTGGATCCGGACGGCACAGTGGCCTTTGATGCTGCGTCTGATCCAGTGACGGAGTCCATGACGTTGTACGCAGGGTGGAGAGAAAATGTGATCTCTCAGAATATTTGACAAAAAGGTGATATTAAACGGGATCATCAAAGATGATGCGGGATATGGCGGGAAGCCCCGAAATATCGAGGGATTCGGCGGTTTTAATAGAGAAAAAAGTGGAAAGTTGTGACAGCGATTTTGAGAATAGGGCGTTCACAACTTTTTTATGTGGTTTTATTAAAGGAAAGGGGGATGATCGTCTGGAAGCGTTGATTTTACGCAGTTTGTTTAAACGATCACCCCTCTTTAAACGGTATGTGCAAATTATAGCAGAGCAATATCTAATTGTAAATAGGCATGGCCGTTATAACGCCGCGTTACAGCGTCACTTTTTTATAATAAATATAGATAGAAAATTGATATAATTGCCGTAAAATGGGCATTTTCGAAAAGTGACGCTGTAAAATGTAAGCGTCATTTTTTAGATTGAGATGTACCATAAATACTAAAAAAGCAAACGGACAAAATTGAACTTTCAAAAAGAAATGTCCGTTTGTTGAATTTTAGGGGTTTTTAATCATTTTCCGGTAAATATTTCCCTAAAAGCAAACGGACAAAAAATGGTTTAAAAATAACCCAAAAGGGACAAAAAATTAAGCTGTTTCATTTCTTTTTTCGGAAGGGGACAATTTGATGGCTTTTTCCCTTGCCTTCTGAGTTCGATTGTATTTTAATTGTGCCATCACTAGAATTTCTTCCTGATCATTTTCAGAAACACCTCTGAAATATCTGATTAAATCTTCTTCCATATAGTTTTGGGTTTCAGATGTTTTTCTATTATCTAAAATACGAGATTCCCCAAAAAGTATATAATCTACTGAGCACTGTAATATTTGTGATAAATTTATAAGGGCAGATGATGAAGGAAGAATATGTCCATTCTCCAATTCACTCAAATTCCCAGTAGAAATGCCTGTCGCGTCTCTTATTTGCGCCTGCGTTATATGTAATTCTTTTCTACGCGATTTAATTCGTTGACCAATCATATTATCCATAGAACCCCCGATCTCTATAATAGAATAATAATATTCGATAAAAGAAAAAATTAGTTGACAATCTCGTATATCGAATATATTATTGTTATAGGGTTAAAAATAATCCACTTCAAAAATAACATATCCTGAAGGTTTCCACAATCCACAATCAGGAAACCAGAGCCGGAGCTCTCCGGAACAAAGACAGTCGCCCGGATCAGGGCACAGATAGTTGAAAATGCAGTCAGGGATGAATCAATAAGGTAGCATTATTTTTAGCGGGAACTAAAAATAAATGTGTCAATGGAAGGTGAGATGCTGCTTTTCCTCCATTGAATTGACAGTTGCGGACAGATGGTACTTTCGATCTTCATATTGTGATGGTGCACAATACTCGTATTTATGAGTATCATCTTGTTCAGTGTGGGACTTCAGTTCCCAGCTAATGGGTTCTGAGTTTATCCCTTTCTTAATAAATGGAATCATGGTGATCACCTCCTTCCAGAGGAAATCTCCTGACTGCTTTTCATATTTTTTAAACTACAAATCTATAAATCTTTATCCCGGAGATCTCCGGAACAAAGAACGTCGCCCGAATCAGGGCAGTAGTAATGGGAAACAGCTTGGATCAAGGCATCTCACCTTTGCGGGAAAGATGTCCAATAACGCCACAGATGATGCTGTAACATCACCTGTGGCGGTGTCGCAGTAAACCGGACACTGTAGATAATGGATACCTCTACAGTGTCCATTCTACCACAGGATGGAGGGATGATAAAGAACAATTCAAAATTAGGATCGGAGACATTATGAGAGAAAAATATATGACAGAAGAACTTTGTTTCCTGGAAGAAATGATGCTTGGATATGAAGACCGGATGACGGCAGAGTATAAGAAGCAGGAAACAGGAAACAGCAGAAGGTTTGCAGAGGCAAAGAAAAAGAGGGATATGATCGTAAAGATCATACGGCTGGTACGGGCGGAAGTATTAAATATGGAACTGCGCGAAGAAGCAGGGCATTATGACATTGCCACAATAGCGCAGATGCTCATGAATGAATCGGCAACTGTCCGCATTGACAGAAAGGAGGATGCAGCAAAGGTCAGGATATATGACGAGGTACACGGAAAGTATATTGCCAGGTTTGATGTAGAGCTGTTTCAGAATTGGCTCGTATTTACCGGGCATCAGTTTTTCTAAGATCTTTGCAGAAGGAGGCAGTACAGTGAAAGAAGAAAAGAAGTTTTGGGAAAAGCCAGTTATCGAATATCTAATACCACTGAATAAATGGGAAAATATTGATGTCATAGACGAAAGCATATATTTTAACGGCCATGTGTATCAGGATAAAATCCTAAGGGCACATAACCGGGTAGTGGTTTTAGAATATGAAGATACATTCATTGTATTAGACAATGGTGGCAGATTCATAGCTGAACTAAATAAGAATATTAGGGAAGGTTAGTATTTCTGCAAAAAAAGGCTTGATGTAGTTTTTGGGATCTTCAGGAACATAAACCATAGCGTCCATAGGATAAGCATCCGCTTCTGTAGTAAAGAGAAGCAATGACCACACGATGTTAGCTTTTTCAGTTTCTTTAAGATTCATAAAAACATCATGCATTTCCTCTATCGTATAACAGCTTAGAAATCTTTCTGTGAAATAAGAAAGCGGGAGAGATACTCCGGGATGCTTATGAATGTATTTTTTGACGATATGGGGAGGAACAATCAAATTTATCTGATAACAAAATTGTATCATGAAAGTTTTAAGCGATATTTTTTCACAAGGGACATCAAATATGCTGGGATTGTTCATAAGTATGCTTTCCTTTCGCGATTTAAAAAAAGTATATCACAAGATGAAAAAATAATAAAGAGAGGACGGAAATGATTATATTTGTCAGGGATAACAGGGCGGTGCGCCCGTCCTGCAGCGGACTGATGACTGGCCGGCAGAACTTTTATACCTGTATAGACTGCCGACAGGGATATATCGGCATAGCAGAAGGCCGGATGGAGGGTGAAGTAATCGTTGTGGATCCGGAAGCGATGGGAAAGGGTAAAATGGCTGCGGGAAATAAACTGGGAAGGAAGGTGATGGATACGGGGTGGAAAGATCGGGATATACCAGTTACGGAAAAGAAATAAAGAAGAAACTGATCGACAGGGACATGACGGCAAGACAGCTCGCGGATCTGCTGGGGACAACGCCACAGTACCTGAACAGGATATTCCACGGCGAGCGGAGCGGGGAAAAGTACCGGGAAGCGATCAGAAAGATATTGGACATGCCGGCATGAAGGAGGTGATCGGATGGCGGAAGGGTATGTGACACTGGATGAAGCCGCCGAATTGGAAGGTATCGGTTATGATACTATGCAAAAAAGAGTTAAACGAGCGCCCCAAAATTTTCTTATAACAAAAGAGCAGCGTGAAAAGGGCGGAAGGGAGCTGACAATGGTGGCGGTATCTTCCCTTACGAAAAAGGCGCGGAACGCATGGCGTGAGAGGGAGAAGCTGAAAGAACTGGCGGGCGCGCCGGATCCGCAGGAGGAGAAAACGGAAAAACCATGGTACGTGGACATGGATATTGACTGGTTCATGGAGAAGCACCGGGACAAATGGTACAGGGCGATGGAGCTCGGAAATGTTGTCCGGGAGTTCATGGGGTACGATAAAAAGCGAAAGACCGAGTATGCGGAAGATTTTGCGAAGGAGCGGATCGGGAAAGATGCAAGGACGCTGTACCGGTATACGAAATCCTATCTGGAAGCGTCAGCCTGGGCGAACAGGCTCCACAAAGAGGATGGCGGCAACTATGAATTTTTCAAGGTGCTGTGCCTGTGCCGGAAGCCGAAGGACGCCGGGACATTCCCCAGCTTCAAGCCGGAAGTGCGGCAGGCGATCAAGAACATCTGGTTCAATGCGGATTTTGCAAGGAATCAGGGGACGAAAGAAATGCTGTATGAAAAACTGACGGCGATAGCGGGGATCAACCGCTGGAAGAAAATCCCGTCGTACCAGTCGGTGGTGCGGTACATCAATTACCTGATGGAGGATGAAAACATGTATAACGCATGGTATCTTGCGGCCAATGGGGAGACCGGCTACCGGAATAAAGTGATGGTTAAAGCGGAACGGAATACAAAAGACCTGAAGGTGATGGAAGTTGTCATGGGTGATGAGCACACTTTTGACTGCTGGGTAAGCTACAAGCTGCCGAACGGGAAGATAACAGCCATCAAGCCGCGCCTGGTTGCCTGGGTGGACATTAAGAGCCGGATGATTCTCGGGGATGTGATGTGCCGGGATGCAAACAGCGAGATCCTCAAAGAATCCCTCCTGAAAGTCCTGTACCATGATGCGGGAAGCGTGCCGCAGTATATTTACATAGATAACGGCAAGGATTACACTTCCAAAGGCATGACCGGATACGCAAGGGATGACCGCCAGAGGCTTAACTTTGATGATGCTGCCAAAGGCTTTTATCAATCGATCGGCATCCAGGACTACCACAGGGCACTCCCTTACTATGCATGGACAAAAGGACAGATCGAGCGGTTTTTTGGTACGGTGTGTAATCAGTTCACCCGCTGGATGAAGTCCTATACAGGGACGCTGACCGGATCGCGGACGGATGCAAAGATTGAAAAGGACATACAGGGGATGTTAGAACGCGGTGAGCTCCTGACGATGGATGAGTTTTATGAGAAATGGACGCAGTGGCTGCATGCGGTGTACATGGTAAAGCCAAATAGCGGGCTGAAAAAGCAGGGGGAAGAGTTTACAACACCGAAAGACTGTTTCGAGAATGCCGAGCGGTATGAAAAAGCGGTGCCGCCGAAGAGTTACGCTACGATCCTGATGATGAGATCGGAAAACAGGCTTGTCCGGAATACCGGCATCCAGTTAGGCGGGCTTTCCTACAGATCGGATGAACTGTGTGCGCTGATCGGGCAGCATGTGGATATCAAATATGATCCGCATGATATGAAAACCATTTATGTCTTCCAGGGTGAGAAGCGGATATGTGAGGCATACGCGCAGGAGCTCCTGACCTTTGCATCGGAGAATGGTGTGGAGCAGAAAGCGCTGAAAGAGCATCTGGCCAGACAGAAAAGGCAGCTTAAAAATGACAGGCGGATACTGGAAGAAGCAAATGTGCCGTTTACAGAGATCAACGACCAGTTTGTCGGTTTCGATGAAACAGTTGGCGGTATAGACCTTATGGTCGGGAAAAAACGGAAACCGGCGAAGATCATCGCCATGCCGGAAGATGGTACCTACCGGAACGGCTTCCGGGGGAAAAAGAAGGAAGAGCCTGTGGAGAGTGCCTATATCAATGAAAAAGCGGAAGAGGCGCTGCGCGCTCTCCGGGCGTTATAGAACCATTTAATTTGTCACAAATAATGAGAAAAAGGAAAGGACGGTTAGAGATGGAAGCGTTAAAGACTTATACAAAGGAAATGACACTCAGGGAAAGGGTGCTGGAGATCCTCGGGGAGATGAAGCTGACAAAAGCCGAGCTTGCGTTAAAACTCCAGTACTCCAGAAGCGCGGTGAGCCAGTACCTCAACGGGAAGTACAGCTCGGATCCGGCAGAGATCGAAACAAGGCTGAAAGAGTTTGTGCGTGACTATGAAGAACGGACCGGACAGGCGGAAGCTCCTGCAGGAGCGGGCAGCATAACGGTATCTACACTGAGACCAAAAATTAAATATTTTGAAAGCCGGGATTTTGTGCAGACGATAGGTGTGTGCAGGTCCTGCCAGGAGGATATGGCGCTGGGGCTTGTGGTGGCAGATCCGGGTTACGGAAAGACGCATGCCCTGAGAAAGTACGCAAAGATGCCCCGGGTGGCTTATATCGAGTGTGATGACACCATGGCCAGCAGGGATCTGGTAGAGGCTATTGAAAATAAGATCGGCATGCCGAGAGGGGCAGGCGGCACCATATGGAGCAGGGTGAACCGGATCCGGGATTTTTTCAATGCCAATGAAGGATATCTGCTGATCATTGATGAAGCGGACAAGCTTATGAATAAATATACCCAGAAAAAGATGGAGATCATCCGGGGCATATATGACCAGTCGGATGTGGGTATCGTTATAGCAGGCGAGCTGCGCCTGGAAACAGATATCAGGGCAAACCTGAAGCGTCTGGGAAACCGGATGGAGTTTTATTATAAGCTGAAAGGGCTGTCAGACCAGGAAGTCAGGGACTATCTGGAAGGATATGACATTGATGATGCAGCCATGGCGGAGATGATCAGCAGGGCAAATAATACGCAGAGCGGATGCTTTCGGCTGTTGGACCGGACACTCAGCAACGTACTCCGGATCCTGAAACAGAAAGGCGGCACGCGGATCACGATGAAGATAGTCAGCGAAGCATCCGGTATGATGATGTTGTAGAAAGGGGGACAGTCATGAAGAAAATTGAGATCATTGTAAACAGCAAATTGGAGGAGGAGATCAGCCGGGAGATCATGCAGGGCGTTTACGGGGTGCTCTCAGACCGTGAGTATGAAGGGATATCCATCCATGCGGAAACGGTACAGGATAACGTAAGGGACGGACAGGAGATGGCTAAAAAGTTCTGTATACCGGAATTCCAGGTCCCGGAATTTATGAGACACAGGAATTGTCTGGCTGCAGTGATGGGAGGACGGTGAAGGAAATGGCGGCAAAACAGGAGATCAGGATGCTGTGGGGAATAGCAAAGAGCCCGGAACTTCGGCTGACAGATGAAGAACTGCACCTTATCGTGGAACGCCATACAGGGAAAGAGAGCATAAAGCTACTGAATAAAAGGGAGCTGCGGGGTGTTATCGGAGAACTTTTAAATATGAAGGATTCTGCACGGAAATCGGAGCGGAGCCGAAAATTCGACAGGGGAAACCCTGCGACGGAGAACCAGCGGAAAAAGATCTACAGGCTGACGCAGGATCTTGGATGGGACAAACCGGCGAGGCTCTCCGGGCTATGCCGGAAGATGTTCGGTACCACAGCTGTGGAATGGCTGGATTATCAGCAGTGTTCCAAACTTATTGAGGCGCTGAAGGCGATACTGTCACGGCAGGAAGGAGGAGAGGATGGACGACTGCAGTCTGCTGATTACGGTCAGAGATGATCAGCTGAATTTTGAAGCACAGAATGTCACTTTGGAGGGATTGGCAAACATGGCGGGATTTCTTCAGGTATTTGCAGGGCGTGAAAGCCTGCAGCGGGGACTGAGTATGGATGATATTAAAGACCATATGCTGGATATCCATCTTGCGGCGATGGAAGCGGTAGAAGCACAGATGGAAAAATGGATCCAGGAAGGAAAAAAGGAGGAGGACTGATTGGCAAAGAAAAAACTTACCCAGCGTGAGAAAACAGCTCGGGCTGCGTTTAAAAAGCAGATGCAGGAGAAAGGGGTGCTGCCGCCGGACAAGCCGAAGCTGAACCGGGAAAAATTTATAAAGGAGACAGTCCGGGAATGGAATGAGCGGTCCGGGGACTGTATGATCTGGGATATATGTCTGACACAGGCAGCGAGCTGGATGATGGGACACAGGGAGCGGAACAGGCTGGGACTGTCCCTGGAGGCAGTAGGGGCAGCAAAAGTTCTGAAAACTGCTATCCGGATTGAAAAATTTAACCGTGAACTCAGGGAGAAAGGTCAGAAAGAGTATAAACTTGATGACCAGTACGATTACATCAAAGATATTCTGGAGGCGTAGAAAGGAGGAACAGATGCGGACAGCGTATAAAAAAGTATCAAGCCACGGATCTATCAACATCCCGGCAGCGATGCGCAGGGAGCTTGCGATCGAGGCAAAGGATCCGATGGTGGTGGAAGAACATGCCGGGGCGGTAATGATCAGGCCGTACACACCCCGCTGCAGTTTCTGCAGGACGATGGAGAACGTGCAGGAGTTTATGGGGCGGGGCGTATGCAGCGCCTGCGCCGGGAAAATAGCAGAAATGATGGGAGGACACTGATGGGAGACTTAAAAAAGATGACAAACGGGGAACTGATCAGCGCCTGCATACAGCTGGACAGGGACCAGAAGGAAAGCCGGGCGGCATTAAACCGCTATAAGGCGGAACTGCAGGCAAGAGGGATTGCCCTGATGGAAGACTATAACGTGAAATATATCAAATTCTACGGTGCGGATGGCAGCGCCACCATCATGGACAGCATGAGCCTTGGCATCCTGAATCCGGACAGGCTGAAGGAGCTGGTAGGCAGCGGTGTGTATGAGATGAAGGTAAAAGCGGAAACCAAAACGGCCTATAAATGCGACAGCAGATTCGAGAGGGCTTTAAAAGCCATTTTCACAGGAGATTACAGTTTTGAAAGTCTGGAAGACTTTCTCGGTGAGATGAGCATCAAACCGGATGATAAACAGAAAAAGCTCCTGCTGAAAAAATTAAAGGGAGAGTTTGAGAAGGACAAGGAGACGCTGCTTTCCGTCCTTGCCCCGGAAGGGGAGGAACCGGATCTGGATATAGAACTGTGGTATATCTACCGGATCAAAAACGGGGAACTCATCAGGTCATTCCTGCCGGAAGAGATGCTGGAGAAAACGATAGCGGAGATCCGCAGATGCATACTGGTGGAGACAAAGACATCCATTACTTTAGATTATGAGGAGGCGTAAAGATGGCAAAAAAAGAATTATGGGATGAAATCACAGAAAAACAGGAGATCAACGAAGTGGACGGTGAACTCATCTACCATGCAAATGAAGGCGGGGACGAAGGAGAAGAGGAAGATGAAAAGGAAAAGGAGGCACAGTCATGACGAAAAAGAAAATCTGTATTGATGCAGGGCACTATGGCAAATATAACAGGTCTACAGTGGTTCCGGAATATTATGAATCGGATATGGTGTGGAAACTGCACCTGCTGCAGAAAGAGATACTGGAGGGGTATGGTTTTGAAGTGATCCTGACGAGGAGCAGGAAGAACACAGACCGCCCGCTGTATGACCGCGGGTATGCCGCAGAAGGATGTGTGCTGTTTATCAGCGACCATTCCAACGCCTGCAGCACAGAGAGTGTGGACTATCCTGTAGTGTACCGCGGATATGATAACATCGGAAACTGCGATGAACTTGCCGGAAAGCTTGCGGCGGTGATCGCGGATACGATGGGAACGGCACAGGCAGGGAGGACGGCTACACGGCGCGGCTCATCCGGTAAGGAATATTATGCCGTACTCAGGGGAGCCAGGGCTGCCGGTCTGTCAGATTATTACATCCTTGAACATTCTTTCCACACAAATAAAAAGATGACCGAATGGCTGCTCGATGATTCCAACCTCAGGAAACTCGCAGAGGCGGAGTGCAGAGTTATAGCAGAGCATTATGGGATGGCCGGTGAAAAGAAGGATCAAACCAGTCAGACTGTGGACAGCGGACAGGAGACAGGTGGAAAACAGGATGGTGAAGGAAAACAGCAGGCAGGAACTTTGCAGTACCTTGTCACAACGACCTGTGATGTACTGAGGATCCGCTCCGGCCCGGGGACAAATTATCCGATTGTGGGATATATCAGGGAAACGGAAGGAAAGAAAAACACCTATACCATCGCAGAGGAGAGAAACGGCTGGGGGCGGCTGAAATCAGGGGCAGGCTGGATCAGTCTTTCCCATGTGGAAAGAAAAGGGACGTCTGCAGCGCCGCAGGTATTTACACCGTATCTGATCGAAACGACCTGTGATGTGCTGAACATCCGCAGCGGTGCCGGGATGGATTATTCTGCAACGGGAAGCATCAGCGAAAAGAGCGGGAGAAAGAACCGCTATACAATCATAGAAGAAAGAAACGGCTGGGGACGGCTGAAATCAGGGGCAGGCTGGATAAGCCTTTCCAAAACCAGGAGGATATCCTGACAGGAGGAAAGCAGGATGATAGATACACTGATGCAGGAACTTATGGGAGATATCACGATGGAAGATATTGGGGAAAAATACCGTCCGGTGGTAGAGATTATCGGAATAGAGAAGTTCATAGAGCTCAGTGATTATGCAAAGGGAGATGAACTGTACTTTCCAAAAGTGGAGAATGTTATCGCCCCGGCGAGAAACCGCCGGATCAAAGCTGAATGGAATGGCTGTAATTCCAAAGAGCTGGCAGACAAATATAATCTGACCATTAAGCAGATCGGAAATATCCTGAAGGATGTGCCGTTAATGGGACAGCAGAATATATTTGACTGGATAGCTGCTAAAGAGGCTTAGCTTCCCGAAAATATTTTCCGGAAATGCTTCCCCTAACTATTTACATAAGGAAGTTTTAAGATAGAGCATGTACTTAGTACATGCTCTTATTGTGTTACCGTCATTCTCAAAATAACAAACAGGAAAGGAGTGGTCTTATGAAAAATATTACACTGGATGTATCACAGATCATCACCTTTGTGGGTGTCATGGCATTTCTTGTGTCCTGCATCACAGAGACGATGAAGAAATGGACGTGGTTTGACGAAAAGGTGCCTACAGCGCTGACCGTCATTGTACTGTCCCTGATCCTCTGCCCGATCAGCATGCTGGGGATGGCAGCATATTATGGGGTGCCGATAGATCATTTTATGGTATTTACATCCTTTATTGCGGCTTTTATTGTTGCGCTCGTCTCCATGGACGGGTGGGAGCGTGTCACGGAACTGGCAGAGCGGTTTATCAGGAAGAGATAGCTTATGGATGGGGGCTATATTATTACATTCTCAGACGTGATGGCGGGAGTGATCACCGTCGGGCTTGGCGTGATCACATTTTTCATCAAAGGATGGATTAACAGTATCAAGAGCAGCACGGAAGAGATTAAAAAACAGATCAAAGAGAATGACGAGAAGGTAAACGGCAGGATCGACAGGCTGAAAGACAAAACTGAAGGGGAGATCTCGGACATTAAACAAGAGATCAGTGACATCAAGGGTGATTTTGCCACCACATTTGTACTCCGTGAGGACTTTTTCCGGTCTATGAACGGCGTGGAGGACAAGATGCGGAGCATTGACAACAAGATCGACAAGCTCCTGCTGCAGAGCAGTGGGAAGGACCGGGGAGGGGAGACATGAACGATTTGGAAAGAGCAGAAGTAATGCAGAATAAAGCTGTCCGGGGCTATATTATCCGGTGTCTCGTAAAAGGCTACAATAATACAGCGCTTACAAGACAGCTCTCCAATGCAATGATAGCAGCAGGATTGGTGATCTCCCCGGATATCAGCAAATATCTCGATTATCTTGAGGACGCCGGGTATATCGAATTTACGGAAGACAAAGTGACAGCCTATAATGCCTATGCCCATGACGCCGTTATTAAGCTGACGAAGGAGGGCGTGGACCTTGCGGAGGGAACCATAGAGGACAACGGGGTTGATATCTGATGGGGGAAAAGAGGACAAAGCAGAGGATCTCCTGCAAGATCGATGAGCTTCCTGAGGAGCTACGGGTAAAGGTGGATGTGATGTTGGCGGATACGTCCAACAGCTACGAGTATATCAGCAGCTTTCTGAAGGAGGAAGGTTACAGCATCTCGAAATCCAGCGTGGGCCGGTATGCCACCCGGACAAATAAGGCGATGCAGCGCCTGTTAGAGGCACAGGCACAGACGGACAGACTGATACAGGTGGTGAAAGAGAATCCGGAAGCGGATTATACGGAGGCGGCGATCCTGCTCACCATGAACGGACTGTTAAATAAGGTGGCGACGGCGGAGGAAGAGTTTAACGAGATGCCCCTGGATAAGGCCGGGCGTCTTATTGCTTCCCTGTCCCGGACGAAGGTGTATAAAGACCGGGTAAAGCAGGAAATGAAAAAGAAGGCGGATGTCGCATTTAAAGAGATGGAAGCGGAGATGCTGAAAGTCATTAAACAGGATGACAAATCTGCGGCGATGTTAAAAGAGATACTGGCACGGGCGAAGGAGCGGATGATGCAGGATGATTGATATTGATGAATGGCTGCGGGAACTGGATGAAGAAGATGATACAGAGTACAGGGATAATGAGGCCTACCAGAAAAAGCTTTTTGAGGAATATGTACTCCGGGGCACAGACCATGCAGCCAGGCGGGAGGATCTGAAGGAGCGGTATGAACAGGGTTCGAACCTGATGGGAGAAAGGGGCCTCAGGAAAGAACTGGCTGCTTTTGACCTTTCCTATTTCGGGAGGGCCTACCTTCCGCACTATTTTGTCCGGAAGTCTCCGCAGTTCCATGAAGAACTGGATGGGATATGGAGACAGGGCGTGATGAAAGGGAGAGATCCCCTGCAGGAGGCAAAGGCCATATCGCGAATGAAGGGATCCAGACGGGTGGTTGCGGCACCCAGAGGACATGCGAAATCCACAAACTTCACATTCAAGGATAACCTGCATGCCATTCTGTACATGTATAAACATTATATCCTGATCCTGTCAGATTCCTCTGAGCAGGCGGAAGGGTTTTTAGATGATATCAAGACGGAGCTGGAAGACAACGGAAATATTGTCATGGATTTTGGATCCCTGAAAGGAGATAAGGCCTGGAGAAGCGGTGTGATCCTGACAAAGACGGATATCAAGGTGCAGGCTATCGGTTCCGGAAAGAAAGTCAGGGGACGCCGGCACAGGAACTGGCGTCCGGATCTGATCGTACTGGATGACATCGAGAATGATGAAAATGTCAATACGCCGGATCAGCGGAAAAAGCTGAAAAGCTGGTTTGACAAGGCAGTATCCAAAGCCGGGGACACTTATACGGATATTATGTATATCGGTACGATCCTGCATTATGACAGCCTGCTCAGCAACGTGCTGCAGAACCCGAGATATAAGGCTAAGAAGTACAGGGCGGTCATCTCGGAGGCGGTAAATACGAAACTGTGGGATGAATGGGAGAGTATTTACACGAATCTTTTCAACGAAAAGCATGAGGAGGATGCAAAAGCTTTCTTTGAAGCCCGCAGGGAGGAAATGCTGCTGGGGACGGAAGTCCTCTGGGAAGAAAAGCTTTCCTATTATGATCTGATGGAAATCAGGGTGTCAGAGGGAGAGGCATCATTTAATTCAGAGCTGCAGAATGATCCTGTTGATCCTGAAAATGCCACCTTTAATCCGGAGTGGTTTGACTATTATGAACCGGAGCTTGTGGATTTTTCAAAACCGGAGTTTGTTTTTGTGGCAGCAAATGATCCGTCCCTTGGAAAAAATAAAAGGTCAGATACGAGCTCCATTATCAATCTCGCATTATCCACAAAAACCGGATACATGTATGTGGCGGATGCTTCCGTGGAGAAACGGAAGGCGGATGTCATTATCAGCGATGTATTTGAGATGAACCGGCGGCTCAAGAGGGATTACGGGAAGGGATTTTATAAGTTCGGGGTAGAGACGGTGCAGTTCCAGTACTTTTTCAAAGAAGTCATGGCGGCCAGATCAGTGGAGGAAGGGGAGTATATCCCAATAGAAGAAATTCAGTCAATTATCAACAAAACACTCCGGATCGAATCCCTGCAGCCGGTTATCAAAAATAAGTATCTAAAATTTAACAGAGAACACAAGACGCTTTTAAAGCAGCTTCAGGAATTCCCCATGGGAAGAAATGATGATGCGCCGGACGGCCTGCAGATGGCAGTGCAGCTTGCACAGACAATAAAAGCGTCAGCCGGAAAAACAGATTATAAAACGATTCTCCGGAGAAAATTCCGGATGGGAAGAGGCGCTTACTGATGGCAAAGAAGAAAAAGAAAAACAGGGTGGAGACATCCTTTCATCCGGAAAAGGATACCGGGGTATATCAGCCGGTCCGGGCCCGGATCGCAGCGGGCGATGCGAATGACAAATATTCTGATTATCCGTCCAATGGTCTGACACCAAAACGGCTTGCCCGGATCTTCCGGGAAGCGGATGAGGGGAATGTCCTGATGCAGATGGAACTTTTTGAGGAAATGGAGGAAAAGGATACCCATCTGTTTTCACAGCTGCAGACGAGGAAACTGGCCGTGGCCGGTCTTGACTGGGAGGTGCAGCCATTTTCGGATGATGATGCAGACAAGGAGATCGCTGATTTTGTAAAAGCGCAATTGGAGGGTATAACCAGTTTTGATGAAGTCCTGATTGATATGCTGGATGCCGTCGGCAAAGGCATCAGCATCATGGAATTGGTCTGGGCAGTGGAGGACGGCAGAAATGTGATAGAGGATATTGAGTATGTCCATCCCAAAAAGCTGATATGGGACGGCAGCACAGACGAAATGAAGATCTGCACGAAAGAATACCCATCTGGCATCAGCCTTCCGGAGAATAAATTTGCCATACATAAGTATAAGGCCAGGTCCGGCCATGCGAGCAGGGCAGGGATCCTGCGCGTTGTGGCGTGGATGTATCTTTTTAAAAATTATGACATTAAGGACTGGGTGAGTTTTTGCGAAGTCTACGGCATGCCGCTGCGCCTCGGTAAATATGATGTTTCTGCATCACAGGAGGATAAAAAGCAGCTTATGGATGCGGTCATCCAGCTCGGGACAGATGCCGCGGGGATCGTACCGAGCAGCACCATGATCGAATTCATCGAAGCGAATAAAACGACCAGCGTGGATCTGTATGAGAATTTTGCCCGGTTTGCAGATGAACAGATGAGCAAAGCGATACTGGGGCAGACACTGACATCTGACAGCGGCGGCGGATCTTATGCGCAGTCCAAAACACACAATGAAGTCCGGCACGACCTGACAGAGGCGGACGCCAAAGCCCTGGCGGTGACGATCCGGCGGGACATTATCAGGCCGCTTGTGGAATTTAACTTTGGCTTGGATGCAGAGATCCCATTCTTTGAATTTGACTGCCGGGAAGTGGAAGACCAGAAGGAAGCGGTGGAAGTCCTGAAAACCCTTGCCTGCGACATGGGACTGCAGATACCGACAGGCTATATATACAGGAAATTCAATATTCCGAAACCGGAAGAAGATGAGGAAGTGCTGCATCCGCAGCTCTATTCCAGAGCAGGGCTCATGCAGCCGGATCCGGCGGAGGGTGAAGAACTGAAACTGGCACAGGATGCCGGTTTTAAGGAACAAAGACAGATAGACACCATTGTGGAGATATCTAATAAACAGGCGGAAGATATTTTCCGGGAGATGATAAAACCCATTTTCCGGCTGATCGACAGATCAGAGAGTATGGAAGAACTGCAGGAAGTCCTGAAAGATGGTGACAGGCTTCGCAGTCTTTACAGGGAAATGGAAAGTCCTGATCTGGAAGATCTTCTGCAGCAGGGGATTTACCTGTCGAGCCTGATCGGGAGGACGATGGACTGATGAAAGTGAAATATGGGCTTTCAAAAGATTTTATATTTACGGAGGCAGTGGCTTTTTTAAGCGGAAAGGCCCCGCTTCCGGATGAAATATATGCACAGCTGGACGGTGAAAGCAAGGCAAAAGCATTTACAGTGTCAGGATACACGGAGATCGAAGTACTGCAGGAATTTCTTGACTGCCTGATCAAAGCAGCGGAAGAAGGAAAAACGAAAGAACAGTTCCGGGAAGAAATGAGCCACTTTCTTGAAGATCACGGTTATGAGGCGGTGAATCCCTGGCATAGTGACACTATTTTCCGGACGAACATGCAGACTGCTTTCAATGCCGGACACTATCAGAGTATGGCACAGTCTGCAAAAATGCGGCCGTACTGGAGATACCGGACTGCAGGGGACGGTCATGTAAGGGAATCCCATGCGGTGATGGAAGGCCGGGTATACAGGGCTGATGATCCAATATGGGATATCTGGTATCCGCCGAACGGATTCCGGTGCAGATGCATGGTGGTGAGTTTATCGAAAAAGCAGGTGGAACGGATGGGGCTGCAGGTGGAAAAGGATCCGCCAATAGAGATTGACCAGGCGGCCGGAGAGATTCGCCCGAGATTCCCGGATAAAGGTTTCTCCAACAATCCAGCCAAAAGTGTGTGGAAACCGGATATGACAGGTATTTCCCCGGAACTGAAAAAGATCTACCGGGAGCGGAAACAGCAGAAGGCGGATTAAAGGTGTTTGAATTGCTTTGTGGGGGGGAATTTACACCCCATAGCGCGGAGACGCGTTATAACGCGTTATAACGCCGTTAGAGAAGAAGAAAGAGAGGTGGAGGATATGGCGGAGATGATGGCATGTGCCGGGCAGGGGATCGACGTATCAGGCGTCCCGGCAGAGATCAAATTGCTTCCCCTTGGCAGGGTGCACAGCCAGAAAGGGGACTTCGATGTAGATAAAGAGAGCTTCGAGCTGATTAAAAAGCAGTTCAAAGGCCGGAAAGTTGATATCGTGATCGATTATGAGCACCAGACGCTGGCGGATGTGCAGGCGCCTGCAGGAGGATGGATCAAAGACCTGTATCTGGGCGTGGATGCAGTCATGGCGAAGGTGGAATGGACAAAGAAAGCAGCGGAATACCTAAAAAATAAGGAGTACAGATACCTGTCGCCGGTGGTGCTTGTCCGGAAGAGAGACAGGAAAGCAGTGGCGATACATTCCGCAGCACTCACTAACACCCCTGCTATAGACGGGATGTTCGCACTGGTGAACTCCCTTAATATAGAAGACATTCCAGAAGGAGGAAACAGCATGGATTTAAAAGAACTTGCAAAAGCATTAGGTCTTCCAGAAACCGCAACGGAGGAGGAAGTAAGGAAAGCAGTGGAGGCCGCAGAAAAAGCAGCGGAGAAACTGAAGGAGATGGAGGGAAATACTTCCGGGGAGGGTGAAAAGACACCGGAAACGGCTGAGGCAGTGGCAAACAGTACCATCCTCTCCATGCTTGGACTGAAGGAGGACGCCAAAACAGAAGACGTGGCAGCGTCCATTATGGCGTTACGGGCAGGAGCGCCGGATCTGCAGGCAGAACTTCTGGCGCTGAAACAGCAGATGCAGAAGAGAGAAGCGGATGAGGCAGTCAGTATGGCCCTGAAATCTGGGAAGATTACGGCGGCGCAGTCTGAATGGGCGCAGTCTTATGCCATGAAAGACCTGGAAGGTTTTAAAAGCTTTGTAGAAAAAGCGCCGGTAGTGGTACCGCAAGGAAAGATGGACCTGAAGGATGCGCCGACAGCTGCCGCAGCGGAAAAGGTGGATGTGGCAATTTTGAAAAACTGCGGGCTTACCGAGGAAGATGTGGAAAAATACAGCAGAAGGGAGGACTAAGATGATCAGGACTGGAAATGAGAGGGCTGGAAACCGGATAATATTGATTCCGGTAAAAGGCGGGACTGAGCTGGTGGAGGCAACCATGGCAGCTGTCAATGCGGACGGGTATGCAGTGCCGGCATCGGCTGACGCCGGGCTTCGGGCTGCAGGATGCATCCAGCGGTACTGCGATAACCGAAATGGTGCTGACGGCGCACAGATGGCGAGCGTCAAGCGCGGTACATTCGTCTGGGACAATGACGGGACGATTAAAGAAACAGACATCCTGAAAATATGCTATGTCAGGGATGAGAAGACTGTTACCATCACAGCTGACGGTTCATGTGCAGCGGGCATCATTCTGGAGGTGGCAGAGGATGGGGTAACTGTGGATATGATGCAGGCGCTGCCTGCAGCAGAAGTAACGGAAGAAACAAAGCAGGAAGGAGAAAAGGAGACATGATTGTAAATCAGGCAAATTTGCATGGACTGACAGTGAGTTATTCCGCAGCATTCAACAAAAGTTTTGAGACGATGCAGCCTAACTACCAGAAAGTAGCGACGGTGGTGCCCAGCGCGACGGGAGAGCAGGACTATAAATGGCTCGGGCAGATCCCCAGTATGAAGGAATGGATCGGGGAGAGGGAGATCCAGTCGCTGGCTGCTTATGACTATACGATCAAAAACAATAAATATGAGCTGACGCTCGGTGTCCCGCGGGAAGATATTGAGGATGATAAATATGGCGTATATTCTGTATTCTTCTCACAGATGGGTGAAGCAGCGGCGCTGCATCCGGATGAACTTGTCTTTGGTTCCATGATGAATGGATTTGAGAAAGCGTGTTATGACGGGAAGCCGTTTTTTGCAGCAGATCATAAGTCCGGAGATGAGACATACAGCAACAAAGGGAATGAAAGGCTTTCGAGAGATTCCTATAAAAAGGCCCGGAGCTCCATTATGAGCATAAAAGGTGACAAGGGGAAGAGCCTGAAACTGGTGCCGGATCTGTTGGTGGTATCGCCGGCACTGGAGGAAGAGGCAAGGCTCATTCTGGAGGCGGATCAGATAAGCGGGACCACCAACGTGCTGAAGGGAACAGCGAAGCTCCATGTGGAGCCGATGCTTGCAGCAAATGAAAATTACTGGTTCTTATTGTGTACAAACCGCTTTTTGAAACCCTTTATCTATCAGATCCGAAAGAAGCCGAAGTTTGTCTCACTCATAAAAGAAACGGATGAGAATGTATTCATGCTGGATGAGTTCCTGTATGGTGTTGACGGCAGAAGCAATGCCGGTTACGGCTTCTGGCAGATGGCCTATGGATCTACCGGGGAAGTGAAGGCGGAAGGCTGAGAAACAGGAGGATATCAATGTACTGTACTGTGGAGGAAGTGCTGGGAATGATCAAGGATGACATGAAGAATGTCATCATCGGAGATGAATATATCGAAGATGAGCAGGAAAAGGCGGTAAAGATGGAGAGCCTCTGTAAGGATGCCATTGCTGACGCCTGTGCAGAGATCGACGGGTATCTTGCGAAGCGGTACAGGGTTCCGTTTAGCCGGACACCGGAGGCTGTCAATAAATTTGCAAAGGATATAGCGGTTTACAACCTGGCCTCCAGAACCGGAATCGATGAGGGAGAGCGGGAAAAGACTTTCTTAAACCGTTATAATGCAGCAATTAAATTTCTGCTGGAAGTTGCAAAAGGGACGATCAGCGTGGGGGCTGAAGAAGATAATACGGAAAATGGCGGCGCGGCCAACGGATTCCGGATGCAGTCCTCAGGCAGGGTATTTTCTCGGAACAGCATGAAGGGATGGTGATCAGATGTCATCCATCAGAGCGGAATTATCAGGGGAGGCCGATGCGCTGCTTAAAGAGCTTGGCAGGCTTGAAAAGCTGGAGATCCGCGGGGCGCTGGATTCCATAGCGGAGGGGCTACGGACTTCTACGGTGGAGCGATTTACAGAAGAAGAATCCCCGGAAGGAAAACCATGGAAGCCCTCGATCCGGGCAGGTGCAGAGAAAGGCGGGAAAACCCTCACACAAACAGGAACACTCAAAGCGAGCATCAGAAAAAGAGTATCAGGAAACGGACTTGCAGTCGGGACTAATGACATCAGGGCGGCAACGCATCAGTTTGGTGATATCCGGACGATCCGGGCACGGAACGGAAAATATCTGTCATTCAAAGTCGGCGGGCAGTGGCGCAGGGCGGCTTCCGTCAGAATTACTGTTCCGGCGAGACCGTTCCTCGGCATCAGTGAAACAGATGAACAGGAGATCCGGGAAACACTGGAGGAGATTCTGGAGAGAGAATAAGTTATGGTGGCAGAAACAGAGTACCTTATAAAAGTATTGAAAGAATCCGGGATTAAAAGCCATGTATATACTTCCTTGAAAAGATTGAAAAATGGGAATGAACTCCATTTGGGGGCTGTCCTGAGAAACAGCGAGGCATTTGAGCGCTCGGGCTCAAAAAAAACATACATGGACCAGGAGGGACGGCGGAAGCGCAGGGCTAAGCTGTGGGACAGAAAGACATCGTTCACGGTGGTAATAGCAGACGGAAGTGATGATAAGGTGGAGGAAATCCTGGAGGAGTTCCTTCGGCGGATAAAGAAAGGACTGGAAGTCGACGGAAACTGGGCAGATATCGAAATAGGTGATGTAGACTGGGTGGAAGAGGAAGACAGCATCCTGAAGGCAAAAGTAGCGGCACAGTTCGAGGTCACCTTCCGGGGTGGCATCTATGAGGACAGAGACATCAAGCCGATGGAGATCGGAGTGATCGGATAAGGAGGAGATCATGGCAGATAAAAAGACTGCTGCATGCTTCAAAAACATTGAGGCGCTGAAAAAAGAACAGAACATATCAGAGGCCGTGTTTGAAGGCGTAAAGGCAGCAAATAAATGGAAAGCGGGACGCCAGGTAGAAGAACCCGTATTTAAGAAGGCAGTTGAAACATTTCTGCGCGGCAGGATCGACGGGACCAGGGCAGATAAGGAGGCAAAAGGGTAATGTACGGGGATGTAAATGTAACAGTAGAAGACGGCAGCCTTGGCAGAAGTACGGGCACAGGAGTGGGTATACATTTCAAGATCGGTGTGTCAAACGCAACATCTGCAGCACCGGTTCTTGTCACGGGCAGCATGAATGCAAAAAAGATAAAGGAAAAGCTGGGGGAGACACCCCTTGCAGACGCCTGTATCGATGCGGTGGAGTGGGGAGCTTCCACGATCTATAACATTCCCGTCAAAGCGGGAACGGCAGGGGAAGTGGGTGCGATTGAAGAGACTAAAACCGGAAACGGCATCTTTGCAGTGCAGGGAACGCCGAATAATGCCTATGACATCATTGTAGAAGTAACGGCCAGTGGGAAATGCAACGAGGGAAGCTTTCATTATTCCATAGACGGCGGAAACACATTTACGGAAGAAGAGACGATCCCCATGAATGGGGAGGCGGCGCTGTCCATGACGGGGATCACTGCCAGGTTCACAGATGCGGAAAGCGAGGACAGTTTTCATGAGGGTGACAGGTTCTGTTTCTCCACAACACCGCCCGCTATGAGTAACCAGAGCGTGATCAGTGCAGTGGAGAGCCTGGCGGGGAGCAGCACCGCTTTTGAGTTTGTACATATCGTCGGCGCATCATCAAAGGCACTGTGGGCAGCACTTGCCACGCTGGCGGAGGATTTTCTAAAAAAGTATAGGAGGCCGCTGTTCTTTGTATGTGAAGCACGGGCAAAGGGGGAAGAGGAAAGCCTCGATGAGTATGTAAATGCGATGCTGGAGGAGCGAAAAGCAGTCAACAGCATGTACATCCAGGTAGTCTGCAGCAATTCCCACTATATGCGTCTGGACGGCAGGGTGCAGGATATCAATAATGCAGGGATCATCACCGGGCTGTATGCACAGGCAAAGGAATCGCAGAGCATTGGGGAGGTGAAGAGCTTTCCGATCTCAGAGGCGAAGATGCTAAAACTTTTGCCGGAAGGGATAGGGGACTATATCGAAATACTGGACAAAGCGCAGTATCTTACCATCCGGCAGTATGCGGGGAAAGAAGATTATTATGTCACATCGGCGAACATGATGTCTCCGGCAGCAAGCGACTATGCGTATGCGGAAGATGTACGGGTATCCAACAGGCTCGTAAAGGCGGTCAGGATGGCAGCGTTGAATGAACTGCAGGCAGAGATCGATCCGAACGAGATCGAGACAAGCTTAAAGGGGATACAGGAGCTGCTCAACATCCCCCTGGAGGATGCTGTCAGGGATAGGATCATCAGCAGCGGCAGGGTGGAGATCGACGCGGAAAACTTAAACATTCTTGTGGATGAGAGCATTAATGTCCGGATCACGTATGTACCGATGGGGCATGTGCGGAATATGAACCTCGCCTTTGCAGTGGAAAATCCCTATAAAAGAGCGTAAAGGAGGAGACAGGAATGGCGATGAAACAGTTGATCAACGGAAAAGCATATGACTGGTCCAGCGTGACGATCAGCGCATCCGGCATGGAGAACATAGAACCTACAGAGATATCCTATGATGACGAGCAGGAGAGCGAGCCTATTTATGGAAGAGGCGGAAAGATCAGGGGGTATGGGACGGGAAACCAGAAAAATTCCGTCAAACTGTCCATGCTTCGGGAAGATTTTAATGAGATGTGCAGGGTGATCAAGTCCAAAGGGTATAAAAATTTTTATAAATATGTTATCCCGAAGATCGTGGTGAACTATGCGGATGAAGGTGCTTCGACATGCACGGATACTCTGACAAATATCCTTCTGTCGAAGCGGAGCTTTAAAGCTGCGCAGGGAGATAAGTCGATGAAAGTGGATCTTGACGGCATGGCGATGGGCGGCATCAGGATCAATGATCTGGATGCCTGATGATCAAAATAAATGACAAAAATGGAGGAAGCGATATGGATTTTAGGGAAGAAAGAGAGAAAAAACTTCTGTCTGCGGCGAAGGAAGCGGAAGAGCTGAAAAGGGAGGAAGAAAACAAAGCGGATGTCCTGAAGGAAAAATATAAAGAAGAGGGAGGGAAAGTGTATGAGGTCACCACAACGGTACAGGTAGATGATGACACAGAAGAAGAGTTTTCCTTTCTGTTCAGAAAACCGAAACCGGCGTCCTATGACCGGTATGTGAAGACGATCTCCAACTCTGTGACAAAGGCATCCAGAAGTTTCGTCTTTGATAACATAGTTGACGAGCAGAAAGAAAGCCTGAAAAAGACAGTAGAGGAGTACCCGGCCATCACGATCAGCCTGGCTGACAAGCTGCTGCGCATGCTGGGGCTTGCGGATACCACATCGGTAAAAAAGCTGTAGAAGATGCCAAAGAACTGTTCCGGGGCAATTTTATCGCTTATGGGGAGATGCTGATGCGCATTTATCTTCCGGGGGAAATGCTTCCGGAAAGTTTTGAGGATCTGACGTTTGAGGATTTTTTTGATTTGTATGGGCGGGCAGACTGCGCCAGGGAAATGAGGATAGAAGATATTGAAGCAGGTGTGGCAAAAGGGATCGCGGATAATTTTGGTGATGAATAATGGGAATGGAATCGGTTTATAAACTGTCCGTGCTGTTAAATCTGGTAGACAACCTGTCAGGCCCCATGGGCAAGACAAAAAATGATGTTGTAAGCTATACGGAAAAGTTAAATTCCGCATTTGGGACAATGCAGAAAGCAGGGGCTGCCATGGGTGGGATCGGGGCCGGGATCGTCGGCCTTGCCCTGTCCACGGTGACAGCCACATTTGATACCCAGAATGCACTGGGAGAACTGTCATCGCTGGGAGTAAAGGATCTGAAGGCGGTGGAGGATGCGGCAAAGGGATTCTCTGATACCTGGGCTGGTACAAGCAAATCGGATTTTATCGCGGCTGCATATGACATCAAATCAGGCATTGCATCCCTGACGGATGAGGGTGTGGCACAGTTTACGAAACTGGCAGCGACAACAGGAAAAGCGACAAAATCAACGACAGAGGAGATGGGATCTCTGTTTGCGACAGGATACGGCATATATAAGGGATTTTATGACGATATGTCGGACCTGGAATTTGGCGAGATGTTCTCTGCCGGGATAGCGACTGCAGTGAAAAACTATAAAACTTCCGGGTCCGGAATGGCCAGCGCCATATCGGCGCTTGGAGCCACTGCAACAAACGCAAATGTCTCGCTGGAAGAACAGCTTGCCATCATGGGACAGCTCCAGACCACAATGTCCGGATCGGAAGCTGCTACAAAGTATAAATCTTTCCTGAATCAGGCATCCAGCGCAGGGGAAAAACTGGGGCTGACGTTCCTTGACAGCAATAATAAACTTTTATCTATGCCGGATATCCTGACGGAATTAAAAAGTAAATATGGCGATACCATAGATGCTGTGGAAAAAAGGGAGCTAAAAGAAGCGTTCGGGACGGATGAAGCGGTGGCTCTCATTGACTTGTTATACAACAACGTGGAAACCCTGGAGGGCGGCATACAGGATCTGCAGAAGAGCATGAAGGGCGGCATTGCCGTGACGGAAGAAATGGCGCAGGCTATCAACAGCACACCGGAACAGAAATTCCAGGTGCTGAAACAGCAGATACACAATAATGTAGAAGAGCTTGGCAGCGGCCTTCTCCCGGCAGTCAACAAGACACTGGATAAAGTGAGCGGGCTGATCAGCAAGGGATCCGAATGGATAGGCAATAATCAGGAGACAGTGCAGAGCATTATGGACATAGCACTGAAACTGGGGGTATTTCTGATCATCGCAGGCGGTGTGATCGGAGTACTTGGGACAGTCGGCAAGACATTTCTCGCAGTGAAGAACGTGATAGGATTTGTGAGAATAGCTGTAATGGGGCTTAACTCAGCATTTTTAGCGTCCCCTGTGGGATGGGTAGTCTTAGGGATTTTGGCATTGGTGGCTGCCTTTGCAGTCCTATGGAATAAATCGGAAGCTTTCCGGAACTTCTGGAAAGGACTTTTTGAGCAAGTGCGGGCGGCTGTCATGCAGGCATGGGAATCGGCAAAGCCGGCACTGCAGAATCTGGGGCAGAAACTGATGGGATTATGGCAGGCGGCACAGCCGATCATCCGGATCCTTGAACAGATCGGGGCGGTTGTACTGGCAGTGCTGGGGGCATCGTTTGCAGGGATCCTGCGGGGTGCTGCGGCTGCACTCACGCCTCTGATCAATGCCCTTTCGAGCCTGGTTTCATTTGTCACAAACGTGGCCAATATGATAACGGCTCTGTTCCGGGGGGATATCCCGGGGGCGCTCGAATTTGCCAGTGCAGCAGTAGAGGACCTGAAGAACTTTTTCCTGAATGGGCTTGATGTTATCCTTTCTTTTGCAGAAGGATTTGCAGACGGATTTTTAGATGCAGTAGGAAGCGCCCTGTCGGCAGTGGGGATAGATGTGGACATGACAGCGATGAAAGAGACCGTAAAAAACCGGCTGCAGGAGATCAGAGGATTTTTCAGCAGTATCTTAGGGGCAGCATCAGATACAGTAAAAGAGAAGCTTAATAACATGAAATCAGCATATGAGGAGCATGGCGGCGGGATCCGCGGCATAACAGCGGCGGCCATGGAAGGCGTGAAAGGATATTTTACAGCAGGGCTTTCATTTGTCGATAACCTGACCGGGGGGAAACTCTCCAGCGTGAAGGAGAAAATGACAGGCAGACTGCAGGAGGCCGGAAATGCTGTGAAATCCGGAATTGAAAGGATAAAAAATTTTTTTGATATTACGTTCCCGGTTCCGAAGATCAAGATGCCGCATATCAGCGCATCCGGATCTTTCAGCCTGAAGCCGTTGTCTGTGCCGAAATTCAGTATCAAATGGAACAAAGAGGGAGGAATCCTGAACAGGGCGACTATTTTTGGAGCGGCGGGAAATAATCTCCTGGGCGGCGGGGAAGCCGGAGCGGAAGCAGTCCTTCCGTTAGCGGAACTGTGGAAGCAGATGAAGGAGATTGTCGGCAGCATAGTAGCAGGTGAAAATGAAAGGAATGGGGCGGATGCACAGAAAATGGGCACCAATATTACGAGCGCTCTGACACAGAAAGCAGTTTCTGTCCGGAAAGAGAAGGAGAAAGAAACCTCTTCTGTGAATACCATGACAAGTGAAAAATGGGGAAGGGAAGGCGGCATCACGATCCATCAGATCACTTTTACAGTAGATATCAACAAGATCAAGGATCTGCCGCTGCTGTATAAACTGATCGATGAGATGAAAGACGCTCAAAACCGCTCTGATCCGGCACCATCCGAGGCGTAAATGGGGGATATCAATGCTGTATATACAGGATAAAGTGGCAAAACTTGGCGGGGTGATTCTCGGTGGGCAGGTGAGCAGCGTGGAGGTGCAGGAGGCAGCAACGATCCATACGGCGCAGGACGACAAAGGAAAGGTAAAGAAAACCCAGCCTGTCGGATATGATAATGTAAAGGTGATGATCGATATTATTCTGGAGGATGGACCTGAGGGATCCACTCTTGATCAGCTGATCAATATGCAGCGGCTTTTCAAGGCGGAAGGGCAGGAGCAGGCAATACTGTTTCCTATCGTAAATGAAGACTGTGCAGCCCGCGGCATTACAGAAGTGTATTTTAAGAGTTTCTCTTCCAAAAAAATCATATCAGAGAGCAAGCGGATTGCATCCCTGGAGCTGTGGGCTCCTAAAATAGCCGGGATTACAGTCATAAAAAAAACGGATGATACGGCAAAAGAAACTGTGACAGCTGTTAAGAATAAGAGCAAAAAATCAAAAGCAAAAAGCCCGGCAAAAGATACACGCAGCACTGCAGATGGGAAAAAATCTGCAAGAAGGATAGTCAGAAAAGGGATCCAGGAATGGTAGTTTTATGGAGGCAGAAGAGTGAAAGTGAAAAAACTCGTATCCCCGGAGTTCAGGGTAAGGATTGGAAGCTATGAACTTACAAAAGGAATAGAGGTAGAATGCTTTTCGAGTAAGGAATCCCATATGGACTGGTGCCGGGTGGAACTGTCTTCGGAATTGCAGGGAAAGATACGGTTTGCGGACATGGATGAGGCGTGTGTGGAGCTTGGGTATGACGGCGACTATGACAGGCTGATAGAGGGATATGTCAGGTGCAGCCGGGAAGATTACTGGAAAGAGATTATCATTAAAGATGACCTGATGAAACTGGAACGGACAAAGATCAAGGCAACCTTTCTTGACTGCGAACCGCAGGATATCGTCCGGTATGTTCTGACATGTGCAGGAATCGGGGATTATGTGCTTTCGGATGAGCATTATGGAAAAAGGACACGACTGGCCATTGATAAAAGGAACGGGCTGCAGACGCTGGCGGAAATAAACAGCGCATGGGGTATCAGTAACCCGTATTATTTTCAGAACAGAGTATTTTATTGGGGAGCCGGGACAGAGCAGCAGGAAATGTATGTGCTGGAGGAGGATGAGACCATCCTGTCCCTCAATAAATATGGCAGCCTGTGGGAGGCTGAGACGATAGCAGTGCCCTGGATCCACCACAGCCAGCAGGTGGAAGTACGGCACAGCAAGTACAGCGGAGTGGCAGAGGTGGAGAGGACCATAGTCAGAAGTGACGATACCGGGGCAGTACATATGTATATCTATTTCGGAGGTGGCAGAGATGTCTGATATGATGAAACAGTTTGTGGCGCAGGAATTGGAGCAGCAGATCAAAGAAAACTATCCTCATCTGCAGTATCCGCCGTTTATGTATGCGGAAGCGGTGCAGGTACAGGGAGAATTGACAAAAGAAGTTACGCTCAAAATACTTGACAAAAACAGACAGCCTGACAGCCGTTTTCCGGAAGTGCCGAAAGTAAAAACAGATATCTATATCCAAAAAGGCGATGTGGTGGTTATAGCCCTGCTGTATGGGGAACTGGATCCGTTTATTCTGAGGAGGTGTACCTGATGCAGGCCGTTGGTGAACATGATACAGATATCATGATGGGAGAAAATGGGCAGCCTGTATCAGACAGGAAAGGGGACGCTGATATAGTATCAGATGACAGCTGCTGGCTGCAGGATCTGAAAAATGAAGCGCTGACGGAAGAAGGGGAGCTCTTCTACGAAGATGAGGAGGGGAGGGACAGTTATGGATGGGGGCTGCTTGACTTTTTCCAGGCGGAAATGGATGAGTTTACTATTCTGGAAATAGAACAGAGGATCCGCTCTAAAATGACCAAAAGGAAATATATCGATGCCGCCAGTATCAAAATGGAGGTGGATTTTGACGGACATCTGTATCATGTCAGGATATCGTTCCGAAGGAATGACAGCAGCCGGGAATATAACATGGATATCCGGAGCGACGGCGTGGAGGTGGTGGTAGAGTGATAGACGAAATCATAATGAAAAATATTATCCCGATCCCGGATGAAGAGGAGGAGATGGAGGAGCTGCAGAGAGAACTGGAGACGGAGGGGTTTCCAATTACGAACTTCAAAAAAGGCGGCGTTTTTTACCATATCTGCAGAATGTTTGTGAAGATATGCATTGAACTGAAAGAGCTTGCCCGGACTATACTGAACAGCTGCTTTATCAGGCATGCAGAAGGAGACTGGCTGAAAATCAAAGCGGCGGATTTTTCTAAATATCAGAAGGAGGCACAGACAACAAAAGGCTATATCATCATTCATAGGGATGACTGTACAAACGCTCTGCTGGTCACAAAAGGGCATTGCTTTAAGACGGCACCGGATACTGCCGGGAATGAACTGAAATTTTATTGTTGTGAGAATACGGTAATAGCGGCAGGGGAAGAGACAGGAAAAGTAATTGTTACAGCGGAGAAAGCGGGAACTTATTATAATCTGAAGCCAGGCACGATCACCATATCCATGATACATCTTGAAGGTGTAGATTCTGTAGTAAATGAAGAAGGATGGATAATCAGGGAAGGAGCTGAGGAGGAGGATCTGGAATCTCTGCGGGACAGGTGTATGGGAAGCTGGTCTGAACTTGCTACAAGGACGATAGAAGAAAAACTTCGGAATGTGGCAAAAAGTGTACCAGGTGTTCTGGGCGTCAGGATCGATGCCCAGCATCCGAGGGGACAGGGGACGGTGGATGTGATCGTCACCGGGACTGCAGGAGATGCATCCCCGGAGCTGATCAGGAAAGTCAGTGAGGCTGTTGAGCCGCTGAAAGGGAATTATGAAGATTATCTTGTAAAGTCCAGCACTACAGTCAGACAGGATTTTGAACTGGTTATATACCTTGCAGAGGATATATCTACGGCCGGAGTGGCAGAAAAGGCAGAAGAGCTCATTGATGATCTGATGGGGCTGACGCGGGAAGAGCTGCATGTTTTATATCGTGACAGCATTATCAGAAAACTCAGCACGAATATCGATAACTACAAAAAGACGGATATCATACAGCCTGCTGAAGATGTTGTTCTGGATGAGAATGAAGTTATTCTGGCCGGGGATGTGAAGATAACAGTCAAAAATGTAGGAAATGCAGCAAAGAGCGGGAAGTAACCATGATAGATAATTTCGTTGAATATATGTGGTATCTTTTTACTTCACCATACAAGAAAGTTAAAAAGGCTCTGAACAGCTGGTATATTCTGTGCAGGGTATTTGGGAGACGGTTTGATGAAATAAAAGAAAGCATCTTCCGGGCAAGGGATGAAGGAATGGTAGCTACATGCTCCCATGAAATGCTTCCTGTGCATGGTGCAGACAGGAAGCTGTCCAGATATGAAGGAGAAGAAGCTGAGAATTTCCGATCCAGGATAGCAATGCATGAGGAAGTATGCAGGCTTGGCGGGACGGATGAAGGAATGATCCTTGCCATCAGGGCGCTTGGGTTTCTGGAAGTGGAGAAGAAAACGATAAAAGAAATGTATGGTGATCAGGAACGATGGGCGGAGTTTTGCATCATTCTTTTGGTGGATCTGAATCGTGAGTATCCGATCGGGCTGAAAATTCTGAAGAAGGAGGTCCGGAAAATCAAGGAAGTCGGGGCGAAAGACAATTATCTGATCAGGATGCAGGGAGAGACATATTTACAGAATACGCCACAGCTCGTTCGGTGTATCATCATCATGAAGATCCGCTGGTATCATAATGTATTATGGGATGGAACAATCAAATGGAATGGGCAGGAGCAGTGGAGTAGCAGCAAAACGAATCATCCACTGCGGGTTATAACCAGGATGCAGCAGATCACACAATCATCCCCGGCAGCGGGATTGACGCAGAAATACCATTATTGGACGTGGAACGGAGAATATCGGTGGAATGGGGAAAGAAACTGGGATGCGGAAATTAAAAAGGAGGTACTCTGATGGCATCTACAATAACAATTGTGACAACAAAAGCAAAAAATAAAATACTGGAGGCACGGGCAGGCAATGCGCCGATCGCGCCTGTTAAATATATGGCTTTTGGTGATGGAGGGAATGGGTGGATCCCGACAGGGGCAGACAACGACCTACAGCATGAACTTCTGAGGAAAGAGATTACCGGGAAAGAAGTTATTACAGAAACAAAGTACCGCTATAAGTGTCTCATTGGGACGGAGGAACTCCAGAATACCGTGATCAATGAGATGGGGCTTGTAGATGAGGCAGGGGACTTTGTATGTATCATCGCCTGTGCTGATAAGGCGAAAGATGATGATATTGAGATGGAATTCTATATTGATGACATAATGAACTGATAAGGAGGATATCATGGCTGAGAATGAAAGTAATAATCTGCAGGTCGCAGAAGAACCGGAATTTACAAAAGAGATTCCCGGCATAGATCCGGAGGATCCGGTACATTTTGCACAGATGAATGGAATTTTGGAAAAACTGCTGGGGAATGATGTGTTTTTGGATAAGCTGGCAAATAAGATGATCGAGAAGAATCT
>Ga0137297_10033_pt1 | contig 119093 bp, 100 predicted proteins | sample RamsorincwithD2O_FD_97191 | JGI IMG/M metagenome (GOLD analysis project Ga0137297, IMG submission 97191) | Mouse cecal microbial communities from Vienna, Austria - Mucin amended with D2O | ecosystem: Host-associated > Mammals > Digestive system > Large intestine > Cecum | place: Austria: Vienna...
CTGCACGTTCCTCCCCCTTCTTCATCTGCAGAGAAAGGGAATTTACCTCTGTAATACTCTCATCTATCTGTGCAATCAGCACATACTGTTTACTCTCGCCCGCACCTATCTCATCCTGCGCAAATGAAAAATCATTGAGGAGCAATGTCACAAGAGCCATACCGTTTATTCCCTGATCTCCTTTGACAGAAAACTTCATGTCCTTAGAAAGAACATCTGCCACAGCCGGTGCATCAGATATATTTGTCACTTTCAGATTAATAATTAACAGATTTTTCCCAGAAGTCGCATCAAAGGTCGGTTCCCATTCATCTCCTTCTTCAGCCGCATAACTTTTTTTGATTTCGTATCCGTCATAGCTCACCTGAAATTCCGGTAATCCAATAAAAGAGGCTATACTATCCACTGTCAGGGCATTCGACGAAGCGCCACCGCTTCCGCCGGATGACTGCTCCGCTTCTTCCCGCTCTTCCTCTTCTTCCAGAGCTTTCTTTTCTTTCAGTTTCTCCACCTTCTCCGAAAGTTCCGTCAGACGCGCAGTTTCCTCCTCCGTATCCATCAATCTCGAATTATTATCCTTGCTGTTCTCCAATACCACATCTGCCGCATAGGTTGCGATCAGAGAAGCTTCCTCTTCCGTCAGTTCCGGAATCATATTACCGCAGCCTGTAAGCAGACAGCATACCATGCCAAGTGTAAAAATCTTTTTTATATTGCCTGTTCCTATAACTTTTTCAGTATTTTTCAATTTCATAACCATTTCCTGCCTTTTACATCACTATATATGATTATACCTCTTTTTCCGGATTTTGGCTACTGTCTTTTGCTTTTTCCAGCTCTATCCAAAATTCCACTCCATTATCATAATTGATTACTCCATACTGCTGATGGAATGAATCCATGATCGCCTTCACGATGGAAAGCCCGATACCGCTTCCGCCGTACTCCCTGGTTCTCGCCTTGTCGACCTTATAAAACTTCTCCCACAAATGCGGCAGACTTTCCTCCGGAATCGACTCACCTGTATTAAAAACAGACAGGCGTACCGTCTCCTCCTGCTGCTTCGTTTTCACTTCGATGATCCTGTCCCCGTCCAGATGGTTCAAAGCATTCGTAAAACAGTTCATGAATACTTCCTCCACCTTAAATTCGTCCGCCCAGACATACACTCTTTCCTCTGTATTGAGGCGTACCGTCGCACAGTTTTGTCTGATCAGTATATCGGCAGACTGCAGATAATTCTTTAACAGCATTACCAGATCAAATCGCTCCATCGTCACTGCATCCGTACCGCTTTCCAGATGATTCAATGTCAGCAGTTTTTTTACCATGCTGTTCATTTTGCCCGCTTCATCCATTATGACATCACAGTAAAACTCTCTGCTCTCCACATCATCGTTCACACCTTCCCGCAACCCTTCCGCATATCCCTGGATCAGCGCGATCGGCGTTTTCAGTTCATGAGACACATTGGAGAGAAACTCCCGCCGCATTTCATCGATCTTTTCTTTCTTCTCAATGTCTTCCTGCAGTTTATTATTCGCCGTCTTCAGCTCTGAAATCGTTTTTTCCAGCGTTTCCGACAGCTCATTGATATTTCTCCCGAGAACTTCTATCTCCGCCGCGCCGCTCCCGTCATATTTCGCGTCAAAATCCAAATGTGCCATTCTCTCAGAAATATTGGCTAACCGCAAAATCGGTCTTGATATTCTCCTTGCCAGAACGCCGAGAATCAATGCTCCCAAAATAATCACCAAAATGCCAGGATACACTAAAAAACGATGGGATATTCTCACGCTTTCCCGAATACTTTCTATAGGGCTTCGTATCAAAAACAGATTGCCATTATCCAATACCCCCCACATTTCCACGTAATCCGTTCCCATGCGGGGATCCTGTACGATATGCATCGTATAATTATTTTTTTCATCTATGATCCTCGGATTCTGGTATTTCTCAATGCTCTCCGTGTTAAAAAAACAGTCTCTGAGCTGCTTCATCAGAAATTCCGCATCATTACCGGAACATTTTATGGTTCTGGAATCTGCGTCCAAAATAATCACGCTGATATTGTATTTACTGCAGATCTTCTGCCAGGTGATATCAAACTCATCTGTATTTAACACGCCTTTATCTGCTGCATCATTGAACTGCAGATAGGCATTAAAAATAGCGTTTTCCTTATTCCATAGATAATAGCGCCCAAGATATACCGTATCCGCCAGCCAATACAGAAACAGTACAAATATCATTGTCATAAGAAAAATAAAAGTAAACTGACTTCGTATCGTAAATTTTTTGTGTCTCATAAATCCGCCTTATCACCTTATTCTGTTACTTCCAGTATCATATCAAACCACATCAGGTTTCGCAAGTCGGTCCGCCTGTATAAAGAAAATATGGAAAATACAAACAATCTTCCTGTACAACGGAAAACAGCCGCTTATAAGCGGCTGTCTTTCGAAAAAGGGTTCACTAAATTTATTTACACAGTTTTTTGAACTCGTCAGCTACGAACTGTACCTTTGTACCAATGATTACCTGTACGGAATTCTTACCGGGCCTTACAACCCCTGCAACACCCGCGGATTTGATCTTCTTCTCATCCACTGCCGTATAATCCTTGATCTCAAGACGAAGTCTTGTAATACAGTTGTCGATAGATGCTACGTTAGCTTTACCACCTATGCCTTCGAGAATAATGGAAGCAACCTGCGTATAGTCATTGTTTGCAAGCACTGCGCTCTTCTCTGCTTCATCATCATCATCTTCACGTCCGGGTGTCTTCAGATCCCATTTTGTGATTGCAAAACGGAATACTACATAGAATACGATAAATGCTGCAATACCCAGAGGGATGATCAGCCATGTCTTAGCAGCAGCCGGCAGAGATGCGGAGAACAGAAGGTCTGTTGCACCGGCGGAAAAACTGAAGCCTGCACGGAAGCCAAGCATTACGGTGATCGTTGTGAAAATACCGTATAATAAAGCATATACCAGATACAGAACCGGAGCAAGGAACATGAAACCAAATTCGAAAGGCTCTGTTACGCCGCAGACAAATGCACAGACAGCCGCGGATGCAACCAGACCGATCGCAACTTTTCTCTTGTTTTCCTTTGCCGTCTGAATCATCGCGAGCGCTGCGCCCGGAATACCGAACATCATACAGGGGAAGAAACCTGACATGTACATACCCAGTGACCAGGTTACGTCTGCTGATGTCTCACCTGCCCAGAAGTGGGACAGATCGCCAAGACCGATGGTATCAAACCAGAACACGTTGTTCAGAGCGTGATGTAAACCGGTCGGAATCAACAGACGGTTTAAGAATGCATAAATACCTGCGCCGACAGGGCCAAGACCTACAATACCTTTGCCGATAGCAATCAGTGCACCGAAAATAAGAGGCCATACGAACAGTAATACCGCAGATACTACGATAGATACCACACCGGCTACGATTGCAACGCAGCGTTTGCCGGAGAAGAATGACAACCAATCCGGAAGCTTTGTGCCTTTAAATTTGTTGTAGCACATAGAACCGATCACACCCGCCAGAATACCGATAAACGGATTGGCAATCTTATCAAATGCAATCACAGAATTCTGATTTTCAGCTACAGAAGGCATAATTGTAGTAACAAAACCTGTATTTAACAGAGTTGTCATCATCAGCCAGGATGCCAGTGCAGCAAGACCAGCTGTTCCGTCATTGTCATCCGCCATACCTACGCCTACACCAACAACAAACAGTATAGCCATATTGTCAATAAGTGCCCCCCCGGCCTTTACGAGGAACAGGCCAAGCAGATTTGCAAAACCTGTAATTTCACCACCCTGCATCGTTGCAGGACAGAGAAGATAGCCGATACCCATCAAAATACCACAGATAGGTAAGCACGCTACGGGAAGCATCAAGGCTTTCCCTAACTTTTGAAGAAATTTCATCTCTTTCCCTCCTTGTTTTAAAACCCTTTTTTATATTTTAAGGCAGTCTCTCCCCCGCCCCAAAACCTGTTTTATTTCAGTGAAATCTTTAATACGTCATCCCCCACAGACACGTCCTTCCCTGCCAGAGATTCCACCGCTTTAAACTCTTCCGTATTACATACAATCACCGGAATAATGGTATCCAACCCCTCTCCCTTTATCAGATCAAGATCTGCCGTGATCACAAGATCACCCTTATCTACCTTATCACCGGCTTTTACATGAGCTGTAAACCCTTTTCCTTTCAAACTTACCGTTTCAAGTCCTATATGAACAAGCAGTTCCACTCCTTCTCTGGTCGTCATGGAAAACGCATGGAGCGTATCAAACACCATGGCGATCTCTCCCGCTGCCGGTGCACAGATTTTTCCATCCTCAGGTATAATCGCCACACCCTTTCCAAGAATCTCCTCCGCAAACGTAGGATCATTTACCTGCGAAACAGGTACTGCCTTTCCCTTTGCCGGAGAACCAACTAAAGCCTCTTTATTTTTCCCCTTCAAAAAATCAAACATCTCTCTCCTCCATAAATTCATTTTTTATTATTTTCCCCTGAAACAACCAGATTCTTACAGCCCTGTTCCTGCAAAAATCTGATGTTACACCCCCTGAAAAGAATAATGTTTTTATACAAACTGCACGTTTAATTGTTCTTATTCTAACATTTTATTCTCACTTTCGTCAATATATACTTCTATTCTTTTCCTGTTTTGGTAAAAATATCCAATTTTCATTGTGCACTATTCTATATGGCATAAAAAAGTCACATTATGTACTTTTCCACAATGTGACCTGCATATAAATACATACTCATTACCGCTTTTTGCTTTGCCTGTATCATCGTCTGAAAACCATCAGCTATTTTCCAGCTTATATCCCAGCCCCCATATCGTTTTTATCATTTCCCCTTTATCGCCCAGCTTGCTTCGCAATTTTTTTACATGTGTATCGATCGTTCTTGCATCCCCAAAATAATCATAATTCCAGACACTGTTTAAAATTTTTTCTCTGGACAGTGCAATTCCCTGATTTTCCATAAAATACACGAGCAACTCAAACTCCTTAAAACTCAGATCCACTTCTTTTCCGTCTATTGTGACAATATGGGCAGATTTATCCACCTCAATTCCGCCTGCTGAAAGCCTTGTTTCCGCAGAAAACTGTGCCGCTCTCCGCAAAATGGCCTCCACCCTCGCCACAAGTATCTTCGGGCTGAATGGTTTGGATATATATTCATCTACCCCCAACTCAAACCCCAGCAGTTCATCCCGCTCGTCGCTCTTTGCTGTCAACATGATAATAGGGACTTTTGACACTCCGCGGATCTCCCGACAGACCTGCCACCCATCCATCTTTGGCATCATAACATCCAGAATTACAAGATCGATATCATTTTGGGCAAAAAAGACATCTAATGCCTCTTCTCCGTTTTCCGCCTCCAATACCTGGTATTCACTCTTTACAAGAAAATCTTTTACCAGTTTCCGCATGCGGCTCTCATCATCTACTATCAGAATCTTACATTTTTCCGTCATACTGTTTTACTCGATCCCCAGCTCCTTCTCCCTCTCTCTTACGGCCTGTTCCCGCTCCGTAAGTTCCTGTTCCCAGGCTGCATATTTATTCACAATAGAATTCTTATAATTTAAAATATTAGGATTATTTCCGGTCATCGCCACATAAAACATACCACCCACCAGCAATGCCAGAACAATATTCACTATAACCGAAATCCCAAATCTGCTGATTCCCTTTTCAGGCTTCTCATCCTCTTTTTCCTCTATTGGCTCAAAGCCACTGCGCATTTTATTGCGCGTTACGTCATAATAAACCGGAATCGGTTCGATCTCGAATTCCTCAACGCCCGCCTCAATCAGCATCCCACGAAGTTCATTCACAAAGGCGAGTCCAACCGGTGTCTGAAATGTTCTGTCCGCCAATGCCTTTCGGTATAACTGCAGAACCATCTCCGCACTCTGGTATTGCAGATGGCGTTCCAGATATTTGGCCTTTTTCAGCTCTTCCCTGGCCGCCGCTGCATCTTCCGCAGAAAGAAACAAAAATCCATCTACTATATATTCTCTTTTTACCTCTGTCTCCTGCGTTATCTCTGCCATCCGTATACCCTACAACACTCTCTGAAATTCTTTTATGTTTTTTTCAATATCGCCCTCAAAAACAGCAGAACCTGCTACCAGCACATTAGCGCCTGCCCTCAGAGCCCTCTCTGCATTAGACGCTTTAATGCCGCCATCCACCTCTATATCCGTATTAAGCCCTTTTTCCGTTATCTGCTTTCTGAGGGTCTTTATTTTTTCATACATGGCCGGAATAAACGACTGTCCGCCAAACCCCGGGTTCACCGTCATAAGCAGCACCATATCCACATCTTCCAATACATAGTCAAGCACCGATAATGGCGTAGCCGGATTTAATGCCACACCGCATTTTACCCCAAGCTGTCTGATCTGCCCGATCGTTCTGTGAAGATGAAGACATGCTTCCGCATGAACCGTAATCATATCAGCGCCGCTCTCCGCGAACCTCTCCACATACCGTTCCGGTTCCTTTATCATCAGATGTACGTCAAATACCATATTTATTTTTTTTCGGATTGATTCTATTACCGGAAATCCAAGAGATATACTCGGCACAAACATACCGTCCATCACATCAATATGCAGCATGGTAATGCCATTTCTCTCTGCCAGTGACAGATCTTCACCCAATCTGGAAAAATCTGCAGATAATATAGAAGGCGCCAAACAGTTCATAGAAATCTCCTGACAAACAATTTTACATGATACTCTGCTGTTAAAACAGGGTTTTATCGATTCGCTTCATAATATATTTTATTTTACTTTCTATTTCGTCGCCAAGATCGGAAATTGCCTTTTCCGCCGCCTCCACCTGCCATTCATTCACGCAGAAAATGCAGCTGTCCTTTTTCTCTCCGGAAAAAAAGCCCGGCTTTTCCCATTTGATAAAATAGGATATCCGCTCTCCGAGGAGCGCTCTTTCCACCGCTGTCTTGACATTCTTGTCATTTACCTTGCAGAACTCGATCTCATTGTTGACTTTCCCTTTGGAAAATTTAGATTCTACTACTGTCTTAGCCATGATGCAGCACCCCTTTGTTTTTCTGTCAAAAAAGTACCTTCTCCCCAGTACTGTCGCTGCCGCCTCCTGCAAGGCGGACAGCATCCGATGGACCAGGCGGGAGTCGAACCCGCGTCCAAAAGCCTATTCCCTGTCCTTCTACTATCATAGTCAGTTCTTTTTCATTCCCTCCGCCATACGGGAACCGACACCCTTATGGCTTCAGTAGCTTCATGATACGCCCATATACGCAAAGCTTGGTATATGTCGTTTCCTGCTAAGTCGATGCCTGGATCCTGACGTGCAGGTACATCAGGTCAGACAAGCTGCATTTAGGCAGCTACTGCTAATTTATTATCAGCGTTTATATTTAGGTTTGCGATTTGACGCATCGCCTGCGGATAGCTTCTCCAGCTGCAAGACCCCTGTCGAAACCTTGACTAGCCCGGATCAATGTCATGTCTTCCGACATGATACGCTTCGCGATGCACACTCGCTTCGCTCGGCGCTGATATAATATCTGACGATATTATATCATGTCTTTCTGAAAAGGTCTATAGATTTTTAATTTTGAATTCCCTCTCATACTCCCTTCTCTGATCCTTTCTTGCAATCGCCTCCCGTTTATCGTAATTCTTTTTCCCCCTTGCAAGCCCCAGTTCCAGCTTCGCTCTGCCGTCCTTAAAATACACCTGCAGCGGTATCAGGGCATATCCCTTCTCGGCAAGCTGCCCTGTCAGTTTTCTGATCTCCTGTTTGTGCAAAAGCAGCTTTTTTGGGCGCAGCGGATCTCTGTTAAAAATATTGCCCTTCTCATAAGGGCTGATATTCATACCGTACACATAGGCCTCCCCCTTTTCAATTCCGGCATAACCTTCCTTGATACTGCATTTTCCAAGCCGCAGGGATTTCACTTCAGTACCGTGCAACACCAGCCCCGCTTCATATTTTTCTTCTATAAAGTAATCGTGGTAAGCTTTTTTATTGTTTGCCACCAGTTTCATGCCTTCCTTAGCCATTTCTTCTCTCCCTCCTCCATGCGCTCCAGTCCTGCACCGGCCACAGATATTTTCCAACCTGTTCCCGTTCACAGTCAGTTACTCACACCATCCACACATCTGTCGTCTCACTCCGCCGGCAAAAAGTCCACATATTTCAATTGCTTATTTGCCCGCTTAACGACCACACACAGTCTTTGTCCCAGCGAAAAGCACCGTCCGGTATGTTCCCCCACCAGCTGATACCCCCGCTCTTCGTATCTGTAATAATCCCCCGGCAGATCGCCCACTGATATAAGCCCTTCCACCGTATTTTCCAGTTCCACATAGATCCCGAAGGAATTGACGCCGGATACCACGCCCGAAAAGCTCTCTCCGATATGCCCTTCCATATACTGCGCTTTCTTGATCTTTTCACATTCCCGTTCCGCTTCGTTCGCCCGTCTTTCCGTCATGGAACACTGCGCTGCAACCGCATCCAGAATCTCCCGATAGTGTTCCTGTCGGTCCTCGTCCAGTTTCTCCCGCAGATGCTGTTTGATAATCCGATGAATCTGCAGGTCTGGATATCTGCGGATCGGAGAAGTGAAATGACAGTAATATCTGCTTGCCAGACCGAAATGGCCCACGCAGGAAGACGTATATCTGGCCTGCCGCATGCTGCGCAGTGCCAGCCTGCTGACAAGGGCTTCGGATTCGCTCCCCTCCGCCTGCCATAAAAGCTTCTGGATCTCCTTCGGATGAATTTCCTCTCTCCCTGTTTTTATGCAAAATCCCATATTCCGCATCAGAAACGAAAGCTTTTTGATTTTCTCCTGCTCTGGGCTTTCATGGCTTCTGTACAAAAAGGGAATATCCAGCCAGTAGAAATGCTCCGCCACCGTCTCGTTTGCCAACAGCATAAATTCTTCGATCAGTTTTGTCGCCGCATTCCGCTCATAGGCCTTTATTTCCACAGGATATCCTGTCTCATCCAGGATAAGCTTACTCTCCGGAAAATCAAAATCGATGGATCCTCTTTTTTCCCTGTTTTTCCGCAAGATCACGGAAAGCCTTCCCATCTCCCGCAGCATCGGCACAAACGGACCCAGATCCGCCTGTTTCTGTGCTGCGGCCATGTCGTCAGCCGCTTCCAGAATTTTATTTACCACGCCGTAAGTCAGCCGCTTATCCACCCGGATCACAGACTCCACAATGCGGTAATCCCGCACCGTTCCATCTTTCTCCAGCTGTATCAGACAGCTGAGCGCCAGCCTGTCTTCCCCTTCATTCAGGGAGCAGATCCCGTTAGACAGCGCTTTCGGCAGCATTGGGATCACCCGATCCGGAAGATACACGCTATTCCCTCTCTTTAAAGCCTCTCTGTCCAACGCCGAGTATTCCTGCACATAGTTGCTCACATCCGCAATATGCACGCCCAGTTCATAAATACCGCCCTCCACAGACAGGCTCACCGCATCATCCAGATCTTTTGCATCGTCACCGTCGATGGTCATCATCTGCAGCTTCCGAAGATCCATGCGCCCGGCTCTGTCCGCCTCACTGACATCCCTCGCCACCCGGTCCGCCTGACGCAGTTCCCGCCCCGAAAAATCATCCGGCAGTTCATAGCCTCTGACAACGGACAGCATATCAATGCCCGGTTCATCCGCATCTCCCAGAATTTCCGCAATTTTCCCCTCCGGGCTTTTGCGCTCTTTCTCTTTAGCTTCCGCGATAATCTCCGCCACTACCTTCTGCCCGTCCAGCGCTCCGTTCACATGCTCCTTCGCAATAAAGATGTCGGCAGGGTTCATTTTCCTGTTATCCGGCACAACAAAACCATAGTTTTTGCTCTGCTCATAGGTTCCGACTACTTTTCGATTTTTTTGCGTTTCCCGCTGTTCCATCTCTTCCCCCAACAATTTTTTCTCCTGTTCTGCTCAGTCTGATTTTCTATCTCCCCATGGATTTTCTCCGGGCTTTCCTGTGCATAAAAAAATCCTGCGGCCGCAGGATTTTTTACTCACTCTTAAAATCTGTTGATATTAAGCACCGCTGCAAGAACGATGAAAAGGATCGCCAGAATCTTTGTCCATCTGGCCAGATTCGCCTCTCTTGAGCGCCCTTTGTTCTTCCCCCAGTAAGTCTCTGTGGAACCGCTGAGAGCTCCCAGCCCTGAGGATTTTCCTTCCTGCATCAGTACGAGTACCACCAACACGGCACAATCCAGTATAAAAATTGCTGTCAGTATATATCTGAGTATTTCCATATTTTCCTCCATAACACTTCCGACATCACGTAAAATTCAGTTTATCACATAAACAGGCAGTTTTCAACTGTTTTTTTGCAAAATTCTGGCATAAATTCTGCCACAACCATACCGTCCAGGTCACTTTAATATCTCCCTGTATACCCGCAGCACATTATCTTTCAATATCTTATCCAACTGCCCCTCGGTAAATCCGCTTTTTTTCAAAGTGTCCGCCAGTCTGTCCATCTGATCGGCCCCTGGCAGCTCCGCATGGGTTTCTATCCCGTCAAAGTCGCTGCCCAGCCCCAGACACTCCATGCCGCCCACCGACACAATATGCCTGGCGTGTGCCGCCACCGCCGCCACCGTGCCCGGATTCTGTTCTCCCGGCATGACCTGCGTCAGAAAATCAGCGCAGAAATTCAGGCCCATCACCCCGCCCCGTTCCGCCAGCCTGCGGATCATATCATCGCTCATGTTGCGCACACAGGGACACAGCGTCCTGGCATTGGAATGGCTGGCCACGAAGGGCTTTTTTGTGTTGGCAAGCACATCACAGAAACCGGCGTCCGACAGATGGGATACATCCACGATCATCCCCAGTTTTTCCATCTCCTGCACAAACAGGATACCGGTCTGCGTCAGACCGTCCTTTACATTCGGCGTATTCAGATAATGTAACGTCTCCTGCTGCAAAGCGGGAGTGCCGCCGTTTTTCTCTGCATCCTTAAGCTTCTTTCCCTGCTCTCCGTCCAAATTTGGATAGCCCAGCTCATTGGGATAATTCCATGTCAGAGTCATCATCCGCACACCCTGTCCATACAGCCTGCGCAGCTTTTCCAGATCTCCGCCGCACACGCCGCCCTCCTCCACGGTGAGCAGTGCGGACATCCTGCCTTTCAGACAATTCTTTTCTATATCATTGTAAGTGAACACCGGCGCGATGACATCTCTATTTTCCGACATCTCCTGCTCGTAAAGTCTGAAAAGTTCCTGTACCTCCTGCCAGGGATCCCCGCAGGCGCCCAGGTTCACAAACAGAGCAAAATTCTGTAAAAGATAATCCCCTTTCCGCATCTTCCCGATATCTATATGGCAGTCATTTTCCCGCAGTCCTGTTGCCTTATTTGCCCGCTTCTTCTGAAGCAGAACGGAAATGGTATCGCAATGCATATCGACTATTCTCATTAACACTTTCCCCGCTTTCCCTCTCTTTAGCCGTTTTAATTCGCCACCTGTTGTCCTGTGCGAAACATGCCCCGGATCTTTGCCATCCACTTACCGACCGGTTCCGAAATTCACTCCGGTATCTTCAGGCTTCTCCTCGTCAAACTGATAATCCTTCCCCGGTAAAACTGCGTTTAACAGGATCCCTGTGAGCGCTCCCACCGCCAGACCGGAAAGACTGATCGTCACATCGCCCACGGCAAAGGAGATCGCCCCTGCAGCGCTATAATTGATACCGATGGACAGCACCAGAATCAGTGCTGCTATGATAATATTCCGGCTCTTTGTAAAATCAGTCTGTGTCTCCACGATATTGCGGACACCCACCGCAGAGATCATACCATAAAGCACCAACGATACTCCGCCTCTGGTAGCTGTGGGCATACAGCCGATCACAGCGGCAAATCTGGGAGAAAAGGAAAACAATACTGCCAAAAGGGCTGCGATCCGTATCACCGCCGGATCAAACACCTTCGTCAGGGACAGTACCCCTGTATTTTCACCGTATGTAGTGTTCGCAGGAGCGCCGAACAGGGAAGCTAAAGTCGTCGCCAGTCCGTCCCCCAGCAGTGTTCTGTGCAGCCCCGGATCCTTAATAAAATTCTTCCCCGCAGTAGAGGATATGGCGGAAATATCTCCGATATGCTCCACCATGGTCGCCAGCGCAAGGGGCACAATGGTGATAACAGCTGTGATCATCATGCTGCTGTCCGCACCGTTTCCAAACAGATAAAAGACCGTATGATCCCATTTTACAGGATTGCCAAACCAGGCTGCCTGCACCACAGGCGTAAAGTCTACCTGACCGAAACAGGCTGCCGCCAGGTAGGAGCCCACCACGCCGATGATGATCGGAACAATCCTGATCATTCCCTTTCCCCATATATTGCAGACCACCACCAGCGCAATGGCCACAAGGGCAATCGGCCAGTTCGAGGCACAGCCGTCAATAGCGGACTGAGACAGCGTCAGGCCGATGGCGATAATGATCGGTCCCGTCACCACCGGCGGGAAAAACTTCATTACCTTACCCGTTCCGAAAACCTTAATCAACCCGGCCATCACCAGATACACTAACCCCGCACAGGCCACTCCCAGGCAGGCATAAGGGATCATTTCCACATTGGATATGGTCTGCGCCCCGTCTGCATCCATAAGCATCGGGCAGATCGCAAAATAACCTCCCAGAAAAGCAAAAGAAGAGCCTAAAAAAGCGGGTACCTTCCCCTTTGTTATCAGATGAAACAACAAGGTTCCGAGTCCCGCAAATAATAACGTTGTAGATACATCCAATCCCGTCAGCATAGGCACCAAGATCGTTGCGCCAAACATGGCAAACATGTGCTGCACACCCAGTATCAACATCTTCGGTGTGCCAAGCTGCTTTGCATCGTAGATGCCGCCCTCACCCAACACCACCTTCTGCGTCTTTTTTTCATTACTCATTCACTTTCTCCTCCGGTATTCTGAAATTTAACTGAACTGTCTTTTCTATCATACCCAATGGAAGGAAATCGGTCAATCACAAATTATCCGATTTCAGGCCGGTATCTGCCATATCACAGTTCCGTTCAAACTTTTCCTGTGTTTGTCACCCCAAAACATTTTTCTCTATGCAGGGTGATCGTCGTCCTGCCCTACAGCATCAGATCCGCAAAAAAGTCTGTGTATCCGATCGTTTCCTCCTTATATTTCAAAAACCAGGCCTTCATCTCCGGAAAATTTTCTCCGGTCTCCGACAGGATTCTGTCAAAGTTTTCTTCGGTGAGGCAGCCGATCTCCGTAAATAACTTATAGTACCCGCTGTCCTCTCCGTGCTCTGTCAACAGCACCTGCCAGGTCTCATCCCATACGTCAGCGTCCTTATTTCCGAAAAGTATTCCGCCCGATGCGGCACTCCCTACCGTATGTTCCCGCAGATAATTTTCCAGTTCTTCTTTCACTTCACTCTGCAGCCCGGCCGGATTGAGTAAACGCATAAACGCGATGCGCACCTTGCTCTTCCGCTTCTGATTCAGAAAATAATCCAGATTATTTTCCCTGCTGCCATAATCTTCTTCTCCGCAAAGCACCATTTTGGAATAACCGTCCCTGTCCGCTGTCCGCAAAATCTGCAGCATACGGGCATCCCACTGCCGCAGCCACTCCTCATCGCCGCATCTTACCGGCGTAAACAGATAGGGCGCATCGAGAAGCGTCACAGAGGCAGCTAACAGCCCGCCGATATCTCTCTGCTTTCCCGCCACCGTGACAAGACGAATCTTTCCGCATTCCCGAAAGATTCCCCTGCCGAAACGGATCGCTTTCTCCGGCAGACAGACCTCTCTGAGTTCGTCGCAGTAAGCAAAAGCCCAGTCCCCCACTTCCTCCATCGTCTCCGGCAGGATCACCCGCCGTAAACTCTTGCAGGAAAGCAGGGCTTTCTTTCCGATCGAGATGACAGGCTTTCCCTGTCCTTTCTCAGTTTTTGACGCAACTGCAGGCTCTGTTTGCGCTGCAGGTTCCATTCCCTGTGCAAATTCCGCTTCTGCCTCCGTCGCATGCTCCATTGCCTTCTCTATCCGCAAATCACCGGGGACAGTCAGGTAGATATCCTCCCCCTCGTAGGAAACAACTTCCAGCCCCTTCTTATAATCCTTTACTGTGAGAACGCCCTCTTTTGTTGCGAAACGATATTCCATTGCTATATCCCCAGTTTTTCGATTTCATCCATAAATTTATTCTGTCTCTCAGACAGCATCAGTTCCTCGTTATGTCTCTGATAATCCGGACAGCCAAAGGCTGCGATAAAGCGGGCGCTGTCATCATGCACGGTCAGCTCCGTCACAAGAACCAACATCTCATTTCCCGCCTCAAAAGCGGTCTCTACAAAAGCAAATAAACAGTGAAGACGCTGGCGGATCTCCTCCGTCTGCTTTTTCAGGGAAACGGTATTACTCCCGAACTTCTCCCTGATCAAAGCATATCCTGCCACGCCGTCAGAAACATCGCCTGTGCGTACTTCCCTCTCCGCTTCCGTCAGAAAACGGATCACAAATTTGTTTTTGTACCCGTCTGCATCGGACAGAGCTCCCGCAGCCTGCAGGGATTGAAGCAGTTTTTCCCTTGCTTCCTTTTGCATCTGGAGCATCTTTGTCAGCTTATCCGTGTCCGCACATCCTGAAAGCGCCTTAAGAGGCCCACGCAGTTCTTTCAGGCAGTCCGCAAACCGCATGGTCTCCCGCATCTCCCCCTGCACTTTGTCAAGCAGCATACCAAGGAGAGATAGCCGCTCATCAAAAGCAGCCGCTTTCGCTTTCTCCACCGCCCGATCAGAATATTCTCCGGACAAAATCTCCTCTATCTTATAATCATTCTTATATTTGTTGTACAGATCATAGTAGGCGGTAAATTCTTTCACGATCCGCTCGTTTTGCAGATACTGTCCCACCAGCGTTTCGTCCACGGGCAGTCCCTCTTCCTCATAGAGCTGTAAAATCTGGGAAAGATCTTCCCAGCCTCTCGCCGTGATGTAGGATTTTCCTTTCACCGTCGTCTCCACATGATAAAAATCCTCCTTTTTCAGATCGAGATAGCTGACAATCGCATTATGTAAACCCTTTTCGGCGGCATACTCTTTCCAGACCGTATAATCCGCCTCAACCTCCATGACTTTCAGTCGATCCATCGTCACCACATCAAACTCCCGCACAGACTTATTGTACTCCGGCGGATTTCCCGCTGTCACAATCACCCAGCCCTCCGGCACGCTGTGCCTGCCGAATACTTTGTACTGTAAAAACTGCAGCATGGAAGGCGATAATGTCTCAGACACGCAGTTGATCTCATCCAGAAACAGAATCCCCTCCTTCAGACCGCTCTTTTCCATCACTTCATAAATGGAAGCAATAATCTCACTCATCGTGTACTCCGACACATCGTACCGCTCTCCCTCATACTCTCTGTGATCGATGAAGGGCAGCCCCAGCGCCGACTGTCTGGTGTGGTGGGTCATGGAGTAGGATACCAGCGCAATGGACAGTTCCTGCGCGATCTGTTCCATAATCGCTGTCTTCCCGATTCCCGGCGCACCAATCAGAAAAACGGGACGCTGCCGCACAATGGGAATGCGGTAATCCCCAAATTCATTTTTTTTCAGATAAAGCCGCACCGTATCCTTGATGCACTCTTTTGCCTGCTTCATATTCATATCCGTTTATCTTCTCCCTCTCCTTTACTCTTTCTCATGCCCATACTCGCAAACGCTTCGCTCTTTGCTCGTATCGCCGCCTGAATAACGGCGGCTCTATTCATATCCGCTAACTCTATCCCGTCTTACCTGTTTCTTCGCTCTCCAGTTCTTCCTCTTCCAGCACCAGCGGCAACGCCCAATGGGGGACCGGGGGCCTCCGTTCATCCTCGTTTAAAAAAGCAAAGACCACATCATAGGCAGGCATCCGCTCAGGGTAAACACCGTACCCATCCGTAAAATAGATCAGTCCCTTCAGATTCTCAAAACTTCCCTCTTCGATCAGCTCATCCACATAGCTGAAAACAGGCCTGAAATCTGTGGCTCCGAAGCCGGTCAGCTTCCCTTTTCTGATAAATTCCTCAAAATCCGCATCGCAGGTGATCTTCACATCGCTTTGCACTTCATTGTCACACTGTACAATATGGACATTTACTTTGCTGAAAAAATTCTCAGCCCCCTTCATAATAGAATAAGTCTTATTCAGAAACCCACGCACGATCTTCCCCCGGCAGGAGGCCGATGTATCGATAGCGATCACAAACTCCTTTACCTTCTTGATATCTTTATACTCCAGGGGCTCCACTAACGGCATATTTCCGTAATAATCCAGCCCATATGTATAATAAATATAGTCAAACTCCTCATCGTTTGGATGGATCTCCTCCCCCGTCACCATAAAACGACGCAGAATTTCCCTGTAATCATAGCGGTCTTTTGTCGCCTCCGCCAGATTTTTTTCCAGGGAGTCCGAATTTCCTTTTCCGCTTGAAAAAGTCTTTAAGTCGGTTTTGATGCGCTCACTGATCTTCTTCCACTGGGCCAAAGATATTTCCATCTGCTCCGGCACAGTCCAGTAACTATGCTCATCTCGATGAAACAGAAGCCTCCACTCGGAAAGCTCTTCCTCATCCGGTTCTGTTTTCAGAAAATGTCTGTAGATCTTCTCCGCTGTCAGGGCGCCGCACTTTTCTTTCAGTGCGGCCGCCTTTGCCTTCCGCTCCGTATCCCTGCCAAGCTTTAAGAAATTCAGATTCATTTCCAGCATCACATTTTCCACTGCGATATCCGCCGCCGCATCCCAGTATTTCCCCTCCACTTCCCCGTAACGGAAAGGGTGATAAAATACCAGATGCAGCAGACTGTGCAGACAGCACCTGGCTATATAAGCCGGCTCTCTTTTATAACGGCGCAGCACAAAGACCTCGTCATACCAGAAATTCTGCCCGTCCGTTGCAACACCGTTAAGCCCGGACTTCGACGCCGACTGTATTCTGGAAAGCGCCACATCCAGAAACCGCATATTCATGATAATGCTGTCCCTGGAAAGCCGCAGAACTTCCTTCGCAAGATATGCAGTTTTTTCCTGCTGGTTTACATATTCCATAGCGCAATACCAAAAAATTTTTCCATAAGCGGCAAAATTCCAAAACCACACCGCCGCCCTCACTCCGTTTTCCTGTGCCTTCACTATCTTACCAGATTTTATCTGTTTCGTACAGATAAAATTGCTGAAGCCCTTTCGCTCAGGCAGCAGTAAAACCATGCGGCGGCCCGCCACATAGTTTTACTACTGCCGTACCAAACTCTCCTCAATTCCTACTCCCGGAACGGATCCTCATACACCGCGACATCCTCTAACTCCTCCTCGATCCGCAGCAGCTGATTATATTTGCAGACACGGTCCGTTCGACAGGGCGCCCCGGTCTTGATCTGTCCGGCGTTCACAGCCACTGCGATATCCGCAATGATCGTATCCTCCGTCTCTCCCGAACGGTGGGAAATTACCGCCCTGTACCCGTTTTTATGAGCCATCTCTATCGCCGCAAAGGCTTCTGACAGCGTACCGATCTGATTGACCTTCACCAGAATAGCATTGCCCGTGTGCAGGCGAATACCGGCCGCCAGCCGTCCGGTATTGGTCACAAACAGATCGTCTCCCACCAGCTGGATCTTATCACCCAGTCTCTCCGTGAGCTTCCGCCAGCCATCCCAGTCGTCCTCATGCAGACCGTCTTCAATGGAAACGATCGGGTATTTCTCACACAGTTCCTCATAGAGCGCTATCATCTCATCGGTGCTGCGCAGGACGCTGGCTTCCTTCGTATCCGAAGCGCTGACCGCCTCTTTTCTGCTGCCATGAAGCGCTTTCGTCTCCCCAGGGAAATAGTACATCCCGGCGTCCTCCTGATACAGTTCGCTGGCCGCCACGTCAAGCGCGATCTTAATATCACTGCCCGGCTGATACCCGGCCGCCAGCACCGCTTTGACAATATAGTCAAGCACTTCTTCCGGATTCCTCAATGACGGCGCAAAACCGCCCTCATCCCCCACTCCTGTGGAAAGTCCGTCCTTCACCAGAAGCTGCTTTAACTTCTGATATACCTCGGCACAGATCCGAAGTCCCTCCGCAAAACTTTTCGCTGTCACCGGCATGATCATAAACTCCTGAAAATCCACGGTATTGTCAGCATGTTTGCCGCCGTTTAAAATATTCATCATCGGCACAGGCATTCTCCTTGCGGAAATACCGCCCAGATAGCGAAACAGTGGCATGTGAAGTGCCGCCGCCGCGGCTCTCGCCACCGCCATGGAAACACTGAGCGTGGCGTTTGCTCCCAGCTTTTCTTTATTTTCCGTGCCATCGGTCTCGATCAGGATCTTATCGATTTCCTCCTGGCAAAGGGCATTTCTTCCCAGTAATGCCTCCCGCAGCACAGTATTAACGTTCCTTACCGCCTTCTGTACGCCCTTTCCCTGATATCTGCTCTCTTTATCCCGCAGTTCCACTGCTTCAAAACGTCCGGTGCTGGCTCCGGAAGGAACAGAAGCCCTGCCGGTATAGAGTTTCCCCGACAGCGGATAGGGCGCTCCCACAGGACCGATACAGGCGCCTTTTCCCACCGATTCCTTATGGTTCCCGGCCGCCTCCGCCATATTCCGCCCATTGATACACGCACCTCCGAAGGCATCCTCCCCGGCGATCACTGTCACCTCCGCCTCCACGGTAGGATTTCCTCTGGAATCCAGAATCTCCCTTGCATGTACATCCATAATTCTCATTGTCACAGACATAAAAAACCTCCTTTAGAAATACGATTTCTCTTAGTATTTCCAAAGGAGATTACTTTATCACATTTTTCTGATAAAACGAGTTTTTCTATTTTACAGGTGTGCTTTCTCCTACCATCTTTCGCATCTTTATCATAAGCAACAGCGCCGGCACCGAAGACGTTTTTTTCTGCAGATAGACGATATCCACATACTCGTCATACAGGCCTCCGCTTTTCGCAGAAGCTGTCAGGTTCTCCCTACTCTCATATCCTACTGCTTTTCCACCAGAAGCGACTTCCCTGTCATCTCCGCGGGCTGTGTCTCGCCCATGATCTGAATCAGCGTCGGCACGATATCCGCCAGACATCCGCCCTCTCTGAGCGTGTACTTCGGATCATAATTTACAAGGATGAATGGCACCTGGTTCGTGGTGTGAGCCGTAAAGGGCTCACCGGTCTGATAATCCACCAGCTGTTCTGCGTTGCCGTGGTCTGCGCAGATAAACAGAACGCCGTCCACAGACTTCACTGCTTCCACTGCTCTTCCCACACAGGAATCCACCGCTTCCACTGCCTTGATGGCTGCTACCTCCACACCGGTATGGCCTACCATATCAGGGTTTGCAAAATTGATGATAATCATATCATATTTTCCGCCTGTGATCGCCTCGCAGAGCCTGTCGCATACTTCATAGGCGCTCATCTCAGGCTTTAAGTCGTAAGTTGCCACTTCCTTCGGCGAGTTCACAAGAATTCTATCCTCTCCCTCGTTCGGCTTTTCCACACCACCGTTAAAGAAGAAGGTCACATGGGCATACTTTTCTGTCTCCGCGATCCTCGCCTGCTTCATTCCCTTTGCCGCCAGCCATTCGCCGAAGGTATTTGTCACCGCGATCTTCTCGAAAGCCACTTCCTTATTGGGAATGGTCGGATCGTAATCGGAGAAGCACACATAGGTCAGATCCAGGCGTTTTCCTCTTTCGAAGCCTTTGAACTCATCATCACAGAAAGATCTGGTGATCTCCCTCGCCCTGTCCGGACGGAAGTTAAAGAACACCACGGAATCGCCGTCTTTAATCGTCGCCACTGGCGCACCGTTTTCCATCACAACAGTGGGTTTCACAAACTCGTCCGTCTCGCCTCTGTCGTAGGAAGCCTGAATGCCTGCCGGGCCGCTCTCAGCGGTCAAGCCCTCGCCTTTTGTCAGCGCAATATACGCTTTCTCCACTCTGTCATAGTTGTTATCTCTGTCCATTGCATAGTAACGGCCCGTCACGGAAGCGATCTTTCCGACGCCGATCTTTGCCATCTCCGCCTCCAGATCCTCCGCATAACCTTTTCCGCTCTCCGGCGGCGTATCACGGCCATCTAAGAAACAGTGTACATATACCTTTTCAAGTCCATTTCTTTTTGCCAGCTCAAGCAGCCCGTAGAGATGGGTATTATGGCTGTGCACGCCGCCATCCGACAGCAGTCCGAAGAAATGTAACGCACTGTCGTTCTTTTTACAGTTATTTACCGCCTTAAGCAACGCTTTATTCTCAAAAAAAGTTCCATCCTGAATCTCCTTCGTGATCCTTGTCAACTCCTGATACACGATTCGGCCTGCGCCCATATTCAGGTGCCCCACCTCGGAATTTCCCATCTGTCCGTCGGGAAGCCCCACCGCCATACCGCTGGCATCGCCCTTTACAAACGGGTACTCCGCCATCAGCTGATCCATCACAGGTGTCTTCGCCTCCGCCACAGCGTTGTGTTCTTTCGTGTCATTCAGGCCGTAGCCGTCAAGAATCATTAAAACTACAGGTTTCTTACTCATCTTTTCTCTCCTCTTCTATAATAATATATTCCCACAGATATCCGCTCTTACATGAAAACTCCGGCTTTACCGCAGGATTTCAAACTGATTTTTCGTGACAACAAAGCCCCCGGGCCTCACTGTTACGATTTTTTATGTCTGCTGATATGATACGCTCAGCGATACCCGCTTACATCCGTTCCCACATCTGTGGCAGGTAAGTTTCTACTTGAGGTCTTCCACATACTTCTTGGAGACATACCCGTCCCGGCCATCCTCCAGCTTAATATGATACCAGGCACCATCCACCAGCTCATAATACTCATAAGTATCACCGGTCTTCGCGACCATCATGACTTCCGAGCCTTCGGTAGTCGGTTTATTGCGGACATTGACATTGGAAAGGATCTGAATTCTGCCCTTTGTATCGGCCGAAGAGAGTTCTCCGCCTTCGCCGCCTTCTTCTTCTCCGTCTGTCTCCTGCCCCTGTTCCGTGGTCTCTCCCGGTTCGCCGTAATCCGGCGTACGGTTTCGCTGCCAGAAAACAAACCCGATCGCCAAAGCGATGGCCACCACCACAATTCCCAGAATGATCGTGAGGATCTTCATTTTAGAATCGTCGGAGTCATCGTCCTCATCTTCCTCATCCTCATAGTCATATTCTTCTTCATAGCGGGGACGGGGCGGCGGCGTATGTCTCTTTGGCCGGCGCATCTCATAACGCTCCTCTTCGACATCCTCAAAATCCTCATCATATGCCGGTTCTCTCACAGGCAGCTGCCCATAGAGGTCCTTATCTCTGACACCGGGCTGCCTGCGCTCCGTTTTCTCCTCTGCGCCCGGACGGCTGTAATCCTCCGGGTTCCTCCGCTCCAGCCGCCCTTTTTCCGGGCGTTTCACAACAGCCTGCTCCGCCTCCATTAAGATAGCCTGCTCAATCTGATCAAAGGGAATATCTACAGTTCTCTGTTTACTGAGCGGAATCTCATCGTCTTCCGGTACAAGCTCCACCGGCGTACCACAATTATGGCAGAACCGCTCCCCAGCACGAAGCTGCTCTCCACAACTTGCACAGAACATCGGCTGGTCCACCCTCTGCCCGCACTTTACGCAAAATGTATCCGTATCCAACAGTTCCGCTCCACATTTCCTGCACTTCATCCCAGTACCTCCTTGATTGTAGGAAACTTCTCGATTTACTTCCTGAACCATGAGGCAACACGAGAAACTTCTCCATTTACTTTGTAAACTGTGAAGCAACACGAGAAACTTCTCCATTTACCTCGTAAATTGAGAAGCAGCGAAAAGCTTCACTAAGTGAAGCTTTTCTTTATTATAAATCCTATTACGAATTTTTACTACCCATTCCGTTTAAAAATAAATGAATTTTTCCTAAAGATTTCAGGCAAACTGCCCTTCATAACCCGAAAAAAGCGCTTCCTATTTTCTCTTTACTCTGTTCTCTATTTTATTATATAAAAAACTGATTCCAAAACAGATCAGGCCGCAAACCAGAAAGCCTGCCGCATTATATAATGCACTTTTCCCTGAAACATCAAACAGTATCAGTTTAAATACGCTCACCATGGAAAGAATGAGCCCGTAGATTCTGAAGGATTTATAATTTTTGTAAAATCCAAAGGTAATACTGCCTGCGCCGGACAGAAGCATCAGAACGCTGAGCAGCATGGATAACTCAAAATGCGCGTCCACAAGCATTATCATAAATACCGTATATTTCAATCCGATATAATAACCGAAATTTTCCGATTTTTTCAGCAGATTCACGGTATTCATTGTATACAGTCCCAGCATGGCAGACATCGTAAGAACATTTAAGTATTCCTGATAAACCGCCCAGCCGCTCCAAAACATCAGACACAGATTCATACCTGCCGCAGCTATCTCAAAAACCATGCCCTCTTCCGCAAAAGCCTTCGCCCTGATAAGCAGTATATGCATCACAGCCGCCGCCAGAAACGCGATGATCCATCTTTCCTCAACAGCAAAGCCAAGTCCCCGCAGTAATTTAAAAAATACCACCCCGCCACAGAACATAAGAAACAAATAGCCCACTGCTGTAAAAATCTGATTTTTCAGGAATCTTGCCAAAACTACAAAACACACAAACGGCACTGCCCATAAAAGAAACATGGACAAAACCGTGATATCCGCCGCAAATATTGCCGTCATGCTGAACAGACCGATATACAAAGGTATTACGCTCTTCTTAAAATACCCATATGCAAAAAGCGGCAGCATCACCAGTATCGTATAAAATATGCCCGCATGCAGCCACGCCCATCCACTCCACAAAAAGAGCAGACATACAATGCAACTCCCGAACATACTGTTTTTACTCCGTTTTATCTCGAAAAAAATCGCCAGCAGGATCGCGGTCAAATAATATGGCAAAACGCTTTCCACCAGAAAGGTTTTGCAGAATATGGCGCAACAGATCAGGCTGTCCACGCTTATCAGACAATAAAACAGACAGCCGTCATGCAGCGCATCCCTGTAACTCATATAGACTTCTAACAGCAAATAAGCAGTCACGAAAGCAACCCCCGCATAAATGCCGATACCCGGATCCCCTTTTTTTGCAAAAACAACACAGAGCAGTATAAACACAATACTTCTGACACTATGAGAAAATCCGTTTTTCTCATAGCTTACGGCGGGAATGATCCGGTTAAAAAGGAAAGTGCTGCATCCGAATACAGACAACAGGATACAAAACATAAACCAGCTGCCGCCTGTCATTTCGCCTGTCGCCAAATTTACCATCCCCAGGTGCAGGGTAAGAAGGATACCGATCTCCCCAATGATCCGAAAAATAAAATTCTGATATTTTCTGCAAATGTAAGCTGTCAATCCCAGCCACAAAACGATCAGGGCGAGAAACACACCATCCTTTATCAGCCCGAAATACAGTCTTGTCACAAAAAGCGACACACAGACAGCTGTTGTTCCACAGGCGCACAGGGAAATGTGGAACTTATTTCTGGAGTCTCTCCGGAGCAGTATGTACCCTGCGCCAAATAAAATAAAGCTCAGCAGAAACATCACTGCCGCCATAACGACATCCGTCAGATAGGGGAGCAGCAGGCCGCCAAAAATAATGATACTGATAAAGATCAGCACGGAAGCCACGATTCCCATGATACCCGTACCAAGTGTTTTTTCCAGGTCCTTTTTCTTCGGCGTGGCAAACGACTGCGGCTGGCCGGGCGGTGGTAATGGCTGCCCGTAAGGCAGAGAACCTGCAAAGGGAAACTGCTGGCCGGAGGGTGATGGCTGTCCGAATCCCTTCAATCTTGCCACCTGTTCCTGCAGATAACATATCTCCGCCTCCATATGGTTTAATCGGTTTCTATCCACTGCATCAAACTGACTGACACTCTGCAGTGCCTGATTGATTTCCCCCTGTAAAAGCCAGAGACGATATTCCAGATCATTTATATTATTCAAAATCTCTGCCTCCTTTTGCTTCACTTTGTCATAATTATACACCAATACATAAAAAACACTATATGCAGTACTTCTATTTCCTGCATATAGTGTTTACATCCTGTTTCAATTCCCTGTCCGGAATTTGTTCGGGAAACTTCTCATTCCACTTCGTTCCACGAGAAGTAGCGGCAAATTCCCTGTCCGGAATTTGTTCGAGAAACTTCTCATTCCACTTCGTTCCACGAGAAGTAGCGGCAAATTCCCTGTCCGGAATTTGCCTTAGTAGTTGACGATCTTCCCGAAGTCAGCTTTGAGGGATGCGCCGCCTACAAGGCCGCCATCGATATCCGGCTGTGCGAACAGTTCCGCCGCATTGCCTGCGTTTACGGATCCGCCGTACTGAATACGCACCGCCTCTGCGGTAGCTTCATCATAAATTTCAGCGATACAGTCACGGATCCCTTTGCAGACTTCCTCCGCCTGTTCCGTGGTCGCCGTCCTGCCTGTGCCGATCGCCCAGATCGGCTCATAAGCGATCACCATCTCTTTTACCTGGTCTGCGCTTACGCCGACAAGATCAGATTTGATCTGGAAACGGATCCAATCCATGGTAACGCCCATCTCTCTCTGCTCCAGAGATTCACCGCAGCAAAGGATCGGTGTGAGGCCCGCTTCAAAAGCCTTTTTCACCTTCTTATTTAACAGTGCGTCATCCTCCTTGAAATAATCTCGTCTCTCGGAGTGGCCGATGATCACGTATTTTACACCCGCATCTACTAACATAGCCGCAGAGATCTCGCCTGTGTAAGCACCCTTCTCCTCGAAATACATATTCTCGGCTCCCACTTCCACGTTCGTGCCTTTCACAGCCTCCACAACCGGAACAATATCAACTGCCGGTACGCAGTAAACAACATCTACGCTGTCGGATTTTACCAGATCCTTTAATTCTTCACAAAGCGTTACAGCCTGGCTGGGCGTCATATTCATCTTCCAGTTACCAGCCACGATTTTTCTTCTTGCCATTTCTTCTTCTCCTTTTCCCTATGCACTTCTGTTTTGAACCCATAACGTCAAATCAGCATTTTCATCCCGGTGTCCGGAATCTCTGACGGAATGTTATCTACAGAAGTGGTTTAAACTGTTTACATATTCTGATTATTATTCTGGTAAGAATTCGGCGCACCTCCGCTTTGCTGGCCATAACCGCTCAGAGGCTGACCCGCAGGCTGTCCGCCGATTCCCTGGGATGCATTGCGGGCATTGATATCATCTACCCATTTCTTATCCTTCTTATTGGTAACAAGCATCACAATACCGATAATCAACAGAACCAGCCCAATTCCGCCGAAAACAACGCCAACGCCGATCCCTACGCCGGGCACCGTATCGCCAACCATACCCATGGCATCCAGATACAGCTCCGGTACTATGGGAGAATAGTTCGGATCACCGAATTTACTGTAATCATAGCATACCTCAACGGTACTTCCCACATGATACTCATCGCTTAACACCATGATATAAGTCTCATAGGTATAGCCGTCCTCTTCGCAGTAAAACTCAATAGTCGCCATGCTGTCACTGTCGATATCCGTGATCTCACCATAAGTAGTTACACCTGTCTGTCTGGCATCTTCTATCTCCTGTTCTACCTGAGTTACCGCTTCATCCATAGCGCCGTTCATCGCTCCGAAAAGTCCGCCGATCGCAAGACCGATCACCAGACCAATCGTACCAAAAATAATTAAAATGATTCCACCTATCTTTTTTCCCTTACTCATAAATTCTCTCCTCATAATATTTTGCAAGCGCTTTGCTCTTAGTCGACTCGCAAACGCTTCGCATTTGCTCGTATCCCTCGCTTCGCTCGGTCATTTGTCGTCTGCTGCTGCTACGCCGGGAAGCTCTTTGCCCTCTAAGAATTCAAGGGATGCTCCGCCGCCTGTGGAAATATGGCTCATCTTATCTGCAAAACCAAGCTGATTCACTGCTGCTGCGGAATCTCCTCCGCCGATGATCGTGGTCGCGTCTGTATCAGCCAGTGCCTGCGCTACAGCCATGGTTCCTTTTGCAAGGATCGGATTCTCAAACACGCCCATGGGACCGTTCCAAACTACTGTCTTCGCAGATTTCACAGCGTCAGCATAAAGTTTGGCAGTCTCCGTACCGATATCCAGTCCCATCTTGTCAGCAGGGATCTCGTTGGAAGGTACTACTTCCACAGCGATCTCAGCATCGATCGGGTTCGGGAAATCTGCTGCGATGGTGGTATCAACAGGCAGTAAGAGCTGTTTGCCCTTCTCTTCAGCCTTTGCCATCATCTCTTTACAGTAATCCAGTTTCTCCTCATCTACCAGAGAAGTACCAATTTCATAGCCTTTTGCCTTTAAGAATGTATAAGCCATGCCGCCGCCAATGATCAGCGTATCACACTTTTCAAGCAGGTTATTGATTACATTTAATTTATCCGCAACTTTTGCACCACCCAGGATTGCCACAAAAGGTCTCACCGGATTTTCCACAGCGTTGCCAAGGAAGTCGATCTCTTTCTGCATCAGATAACCAACTGCATTCTCGCCGCCTTTTTCCTTGATGAATTTTGTTACGCCTTCCACGGAAGCATGCGCTCTGTGGGAAGAACCAAATGCATCGCATACATACAGATCTGCCAGATCAGCTAACTCTTTGCTAAATTCTTCGCCGTTCTTTGTCTCCTCTTTGCCGCGGAAACGGGTATTCTGCAGAAGTACCACATCGCCTTCGTTCATTGCTTCCACTGCTTTCGTTGCAGCTTCGCCGGTTACGTTATAATCGGAAACAAAATTTACTTCCTTGCCTAACTTCTCGGAAAGTCTCTTTGCCACAGGTGCGAGAGATTCCCCTTCGTTAGGGCCATTTTTCACTTTGCCGAGATGGGAGCAGAGAATCACTTTACCGCCGTCGGCAATCAGTTTTTTGATGGTGGGAAGCGCTGCCACAATACGTGTCTCATCTGTGATCGCGCCGTCTTTTAACGGTACGTTAAAATCGCATCTCACCAGAACGCGTTTTCCCTTTACATTGATATCATCTACGGATTTTTTATTTAATCCCATTTTTAAATTCCTCCTATTCCAGTTCCGCATTCCATAACGAAAGGCCCGGTCCTTACTGGACCGGACCTCTTAGTCACTTACATCATTTTTTAATGTCGAATTAACCTAACTCAGCGAAGTACTTAATCGTACGAACCATCTGGCTTGTGTAGGAATTCTCATTGTCATACCAGGAAACAACTTCTACCTGTGTCTTGCCATCCGGCAGAGGGCTAACCATTGTCTGGGTAGCATCGAACAGAGAACCAAATCTCATACCTACAACGTCGGAGGAAACGATCTCGTCTGTGTTGTAACCGAAGGACTCATTGGAAGCAGCCTTCATAGCAGCATTTACTTCATCCTTTGTTACAGCCTTATTTACAACTGCGAACAGAAGTGTGGAAGAACCTGTCGGAGTCGGAACACGCTGTGCTGCACCGATCAACTTGCCGGACAGTTCAGGAATAACAAGGCCGATAGCTTTAGCTGCGCCTGTGGAGTTAGGAACAATGTTGATAGCGCCTGCACGGCTTCTTCTCTTGTCACCTTTTCTCTGAGGACCGTCAAGGATCATCTGGTCGCCTGTATAAGCATGAATCGTGCACATAATACCGGATTCAACGGGAGCAAGGTCATTGAGAGCCTTTGCCATCGGAGCCAGGCAGTTTGTTGTACAGGATGCTGCGGAAATGATGGTATCTTCTTTTGTCAGTGTGTCATGGTTTACATTGTAAACGATAGTAGGAAGGTCGTTTCCTGCAGGAGCAGAAATAACAACCTTCTTAGCGCCGGCATTGATGTGTGCCTGAGCTTTTGCTTTGGAGGTATAGAAACCGGAGCACTCCAGAACTACATCTACACCAAGCTCACCCCAAGGACAATTGTTTGCATCGGGCTCTTTATAGATCTTGATTGTCTGGCCTTTTACTGTGATCGTGCCTGCCTCGTCATCAGCTGTTACCTGATCTTCTTCGCCAACAGCAACGTATCTGCCCTGAGAAGAATCATACTTTAACAGGTGTGCCAGCATGGAAGGTGTTGTCAGATCGTTGATCGCTACAACTTCATAACCTTCCGCACCAAACATCTGTCTGAATGCGAGACGGCCGATACGGCCAAAACCATTGATTGCTACTTTTACTGCCATTTTTTAGTCCCTCCTGAAAAAATTTATATTTTTTCTGACAGTCTGTCCCCCTTACAGCGGAATCTGCCTGTCAAAATTTTGTCAACACTACTATTCTACCCAATCTGGTTTTAAAATTCAAGATGTAAATACCATATTTTTCGTATTTTTAGGAAATTTTTAGTTATTCCTTTTCCCCCTTTTTCTGTGGATGCATGCCGGAAAAATATTTCTATGCTTTGGAAACCCCGATCAGGGAAATTCCTTTCGCCTTACCGCCGTTTATCTTTCCGATCAGCGCTTTCACAGAAGCTTCCGGGCCCACTACTTTTCCGTTGCAGTATACATTATGGGCCAGATATTTCCCGCCTTCCTTGGAAATATTCACAGTATGTACTTCCTTGCTGATATCATCCTTATCATTGTACATTGTAAGAATCAGACTCTGAAATTTTTTCCCGAAACTGTCAAAATCCGCCTCCTCCGTAGTCATCCCCGTCTTAAAACCATATTTATCCAGAAAATCCTTGATCGCTTTCGGGGCCGTACCAAACTTTCCAGACAGTACCATACCGTCCTTCTCGTACTCCGCTATCATTTTTGCCAGACTCATGTTCACCTTTCCGGTAATACTGTAGATCGCATTGTAAGTCGCAAAAATCTCACAGCCGGAATACTGCATTGTGGCATCGCCGTAAGCCATATCCGTATAACTGTTCTGATCCTCCACAAAGCCTTTGTTCTTCGCGAGGGCAGCTTCATGCTTTTTAAATGCTTCCTCGTTTTTCGCCTGATGGGCCGCAAAATCTTTTTTTACTAACTTCTGCTGCTTTCGCATCAGATCCAGTACGTTAACCACAGTCGCATTGTCGATCCTGTTGGGTATCAGAGCGCATATTTTCTTAAATGCCTCCGCCCGCTCGCCCGCCGCATTTCCAGCCTTTCCTGCTGCCGCCTCCTTTAAGAGATTCGCAGCCTTTGTTCCCAGAGCTGTCAAATCCTCCAAACCCATATCTGTCCTCCTTCGCATTTTTATATTTTATGATATATTGATTCATCTCTATCATGCAAAGTAAAAGGTTGCGCCGAAACATTTTTACAGCTTCTTCATCATGGCGATCCTGCCGTTATATACCGTATAATAATCAAAACCGCACTCTTCCAGAAATTCCTGGGCCTTATCAAAAGCAGACGCCACGTCCTGCGCCCTGTGAGCATCGGAGCCTACGGTGACCAGTTCGCCGCCCAGTCCACGGTAGCGTTTCAACACTTCTCTGCGGGGATTCATTTCCGTCATTCCTTTTCTGATTCCCGCAGTATTCAGTTCCAGTGCTTTTTCCCTGTCTATTAGATAAGAAAGGATCTTATCCATGATATCCTGATATTTCGCGTACTCATACTGTCTGTCCATCTTTTTGCAGTAACGGATGATATAGTCCAAATGACCAAGGCAGTCAAAATTGCCGAACACTTTGATATTGCGGAAAGTCTCTTCCAGATACTCTCTGAGCGCCTCCTCCTCTTCTTTATCCTCAAAATACTCCGGATAATAGGGGTCCTTTCCGCCGCAGATGTGAACAGACGCGATCACAAAATCATACTCATGCTCTTTGATAAACCGCACATTGTCTCTGGCAACATGAGGCTGCATCCCGCACTCTAACCCAAAGAGCAGCTCGATCTGATCCTCGTACTTTTTCTTTAAACTTAACAGCTCATAAAGATAGGAATCCGCATTCAGACTGAATTTGTCGCTCGCCTCTCTTCCGAAAGGCCTGAAATCAAAATCCACATGCTCCGTAAAGCACATCGCCTCAAGTCCGGCTGCAATGCCGCTTTTCACCATTTCCTCCATGGGTGCATCACTGTCCCCGGAATGATGAGAATGTAAATGATAATCTGCTTTGATTGACATAATATACTTTTCCCTTTACCCTTTCCACAATTTAAACTATGCCGGCCGCTTCTTTTCCGCCTCCTGCTTTTTGCCGTTTTCCTGTTCTTTTTCCGAATCTGAAACCCTTCCTTCCGTTTTCCGGGTGAGCTGACAATAATGCTACTGTACCAATCCATAGGCAAACACATTTCCTGTTCAACATTCTCATGTCTTACAGTCTGATATATTGCAATCATATTGGGGCGCTTTTTATAATCTCCAACCGCATAGCCATCAGCACGATCCTCAAGCAGGCCGGACTTTAATTCATAATGAAACTGGTTGTTTTTCAGGAAATATCTTAACATTTCCTTTCCTATTTTACAATATTTTCCGGAGAAAAATGACAGACTTGTAACAGCCGAAGCCAAAAAGCCAAACTGTTATATAGACTTTTCTCTTTCCCAAAAAGCAATTGACAGCATTTTCCGAAAAGATTATATTACTATTACCAGATAACTTAACTAATGAATATGCAACGCGGCGGGATACCACGTTCCTGTCAGCCTGCCGTTTTCTCCGAAAGCGAGGTTCCCATGCAATACAGAAAAAATAAATCCGGCGAAGATATTTCCCTGTTGGGATACGGCTGCATGCGTTTCACCCGAAAAGGCGGTGGTATCGATCTTGACAAAGCAGAAAAAGAAATCCGCCTTGCGCTCGAAGGCGGCGTAAATTACTTTGATACGGCCTACATCTATCCGGGCAGCGAAGCCGCCCTGGGCGAGATCTTCCGGCGTATCGGCTGTCGGGAGAAAATCCAGATCGCCACAAAGCTTCCCCACTATCTGATTAAATCCATGGACGGCATTGAGAAAATATTTAAGGAGGAGCTTAAACGTCTGCAAACTGACTATATCGATTACTATCTGATGCATATGCTGACTGATGTGGAGACCTGGGAAAAACTGAAAAAACTGGGGATTGAGCAGTGGATCGACGACAAGAAAAAGTCCGGAAAGATCCGTCACATCGGTTTTTCCTATCATGGCCATACGGATATGTTCTGCAGACTGATCGATGCCTACGACTGGGATTTCACACAGATCCAGTACAATTACATGGACGAGCATTCTCAGGCGGGAAGACGGGGCCTGAAATATGCCGCCGAAAAAGGCATACCTGTCATCATTATGGAAGGACTTCGAGGCGGTAAACTGGTGGATCTGCTGCCGGAAAGCGCCAAAAAACTGATTGCCGGCCATGAACCAAAGCGCAGCCCGGCAGAATGGGCATTCCGCTGGCTCTACACCCAGCCGGAAGTCACCTGTGTGTTATCCGGCATGAACTCCTGCGAAATGGTAACGGAAAATCTGCGCATTGCCGACGAGACAAAGGCCGGAGATTTTACCGAAGAAGATTTTGCGCTGATCGAAAAGGTGAAAAAGGAAATTCAGAAGACAGTGAAGGTCGGCTGTACCGGCTGCGGTTACTGCATGCCCTGCCCAATGGGTGTGGATATTCCGGAAGCCTTCCGCTGTTACAATAATTATTATGCCGAAGGAAAAGGTGCTGCAAAAAGAGAATACATGCAGTGTACGCTGTTCCGAAAGGATCACAGTAATGCTTCAGGCTGTATCGGTTGCGGAAAATGCGAAACGCACTGTCCCCAGCAGATTCCTATTCGAAAGGAGTTAAAAGAAGCGGCAGCCAGACTGGAAGATGTGAAATTTTCCATTGTCAAAAAGGCCATTCGTTTACTCAAACTATGGGGATAACGCATAAAAGGAGCTGGATATGACTTATGCGAGCCATATCTGCTCCTTTTCAGGGCTATTCATTTCCCGGACAGCCTCTTTAAACTACTCTCTGTCCTGCTTATGCTCGTCCTGCAGCAGCACACTGTTATTGTTGACTTCCAGTCCTCTGATCCTGCGTAAGAAGCTGGATATCCTGCTGTAGCCGTAGGATTTCAGTTCAAAATTGGGATGGCGCTTTCCGATCTCATCATTGATAATGGAAAGATTATCGATGGTACCGCCGTTATCCCGTATCATCTCTTTGATTTCCTGCTCCAGACTGTTCTGGGAAACCTTCTCCTGTTCTTTCAGGTAAGTCTTTTTCTTCTCCCGCACCACCTCATACTGAGGCATCTCCTCTTTCACAAAAACGCTGAGTTTTGCATACCCGTAGTTACGCACGTCAAAATCCGTGTATCTCTCGCTGATCCTCTGTCCCACATAGCCAAGATCCAGAGGCTTCCCGCCATTTTCCGTAAACAGGGCCGCAATCGCCTTTTTCACCGTTTCAATACTGGTCACATTCTCTAATGCGTTATGATCAAAGTTATCTTCCTCATTTTTATCATCGATCAGATTCAGATAAATGAACTTATTACAGGAACGCGTAAGAGCCGCCGGCGTTTTAGACTCACCCATGCCCAGCACATACTTCTTTTCTTCCCGCAGACGCATGGCAAGTCTCGTAAAATCACTGTCGCTGGTTACCAGACAGAACCCGTCCACCTTATCTTTATATAAAAGATCCATGGCATCGATCACCATCGCCATATCCGTGGCATTCTTTCCGGCAGTATAGGAAAACTGCTGGATCGGCGTAATGGAATATTCCAGAAGTACCTTTTCCGACCATCCATTGCCTTTGGACCAGTTTCCATAAATTCTCCTGCAGGAGGCAAAACCATACTTTTCCAGCTCATCAAAAATTGTCGATGCATATTTTGAACTGATATTATCGGAATCGATCAGCACTGCAAATTCTAATTTATTCTGCATCAATTCTTCCATAAGATCCCCTCTTTCTTATTTCAACCCTGTTCCTTATTCCATACTATCGACTCAGACACGCCAAATGGAATTTTTTAACTGTTTTCCCCTGAACTTGTTACATTATACCCGGTTCTTTCCAAATACTCAAGGGTGTAAACGGGGATAGTTTATTTTTATTTGTCGACAGGCAGCATATCCTCTTCGGGGAATGCCGCCGCGATGTTCTGTTGCCTGACAGGCCAATACAGCAACCTGACAGTAACCTTAGCGCAGACTATCTGGAAAATCTGATTTCCTTATGATAAAATACATCATAGAAATGCTTTCAACTATACATACTATAATCGAGCAGGGAAGATTTTCTTCCCCTGCCCGCCGTGTGGTCCATACGCCGCCCTGGCGACATATTCCTCTATGTGGACCTGCGCATTTATAAAACAGGATTTTTATCCTGTCATGATATCAGACAGGCACAACGTCGCGAGGATTATAAATTATGTCAACTTGCAGAAAGAAAAACACAGACAACCTGAACAATTCCACTTATTCAGATACCCCGGAAAACAGACAGTACAAACGTTTTACATTTGGCACACTGTCAGCTATGGCTGTTGCTTTTATCCTGACGGCATCGCTTACCATCTACAGGGATCCCTTTTTCCACTACCATGCGCCCCTTCCGGCTTACCATTATCCCCAGAAGGAATATCCCGTCAACAACGAGCGCTATTTAAACGACGGCATCTCCAGAAATTTTTCCTACGATGGCATTATCACCGGCACTTCCATGACGGAAAACATAAAAGCTTCCGAAGCGGACAGACTGTTTGACGCCCGATTTATCAAAGTTCCCTATGCCGGTGCAAAGTATAAGGAAATCAACGACAATCTCATACGCGCTTTTCAGGCGGACCAGGAAATCAAATACATCATCCGGGTCCTGGACTACAACGATCTGGTCGTCTATAAGGACGCATACGACGAGACTTTTCGTTATCCTTACTATCTGTACAACGATAATCCGTTTGATGATGTCCGCTATGTACTGAATAAATCCGTTCTCCTTAACGAGACCATGTCTGTTGTGAAGGCGCCGGACGGTATGGGCAGCGCCGTCAACTTTGACACCTACGCAAACTGGAATTCCTATTACAGCGCAAAGTTCGGCGCCCGCTATGTACTCGCCACATACAGACTCCGAAAGGAGGATAGGCCGCCCCGCAGCCTGACGCAGGAAGAAAGACAGATGCTGCTTGACAATCTACGGCAAAACGTCACCCTTCTTGCCGACGAGCATCCGGAAACTGACTTCTATCTCTACTTTCCGCCCTACAGTATCTGCTACTGGGACATCCTGCATAATCAGGAAGAAACCGACTGGCATCTTGAGGCGGAACAGCTTGCCATAGAAGAACTTTTGAAACATCCCAATATCAGGCTGTACTCCTTTTGCGACAATTTTGAACTTGTCTGCAATCTGGATCATTACAAAGATTACCTGCACTACAGTGAACAGGTCAACACCTGGATCCTGGAGAACCTGAAAGGAGAGGAGTATCTTCTGACAGAGGATAATTATCTGGAGTACCTCGAAAAAATACGGGATTTTTATCATTCCTACGACTATGATGCATTGCATTCCTCATAAAACCCAGTTTTATGTAAACCATACTGGTCTTACGATTTTTTAACTGCTTACCTGTCATCTGACATTACAGAAAGGGATCCTGACTATGTTATTTAACTCTTACTATTTTATCTTCCTGTTTCTGCCGCTTTCCCTGGCAGGATACTATATTCTGAATTATGTAAACTTATATCGGCTTGCCGGCATTTTTCTGATCGGTATGTCGCTCTGGTTTTACGGCTATTTTAACAGATCCTACCTGCTTATCATCTGCGGCAGCATCATCGCCAACTTCCTGTTTGCAAAAATAATGGACCGTTTTTCTGAAAAACAGTCCGTCAAAAAATGCATCCTAATCCTCGGGATCCTTACCAACGTTATTTTAATCTTCTATTATAAATATTTCAATTTTTTCCTGGAAAATATCAATACTCTGTTCCATACTTCTTTCGCCCTGAAAAATATCCTGCTTCCTCTGGGTATCAGTTTTTTTACTTTTCAGCAGATCTCCTTCCTGGTGGACGCATACAGAGGGGAAACAAAGGACTATTCTTTTGAGGAATACGCCCTGTTCGTCTCCTTCTTCCCGCAGCTGGTCGCCGGCCCCGTAGTGCTTCACAGCGAAACGATCCCTCAGTTCAGAGATCCTAAAAAACGCCGTGTGAACTACGCAAATTTTTCCAGAGGACTATACGTCTTTTCCCTTGGCTTGTTCAAAAAAATAATCCTTGCCGATACCTTCGGAAGAGCTGTCGATTATGGCTTTTCCGCCCTGCCTGCCCTGAATAGTCTGGAAACATTTATCGTTTCCCTCTGTTTTACATTCCAGCTCTACTTCGATTTCAGCGGATACTGCGATATGGCGGTTGGCATCGGCAGCCTGTTCAATATCACACTGCCACAGAACTTTAACTCGCCCTACAAAGCGTGCTCCATCATCGAATTCTGGGAAAGATGGCATATGTCCTTAACCCGTTTTTTGAGAACCTATATCTATTTCCCCCTGGGCGGAAGCCGCAGGGGGACTATCAGAACTTATGTCAATGTCATGATCGTCTTTCTTGTCAGCGGCATCTGGCATGGCGCTAACTGGACTTTTATTTTGTGGGGTATCCTGCACGGCCTGCTCAACTGTCTGAACCGCATCTTCAAAAAACAATGGGCAAAATTATGGAAACCTCTCAGATGGCTTTCCACCTTTTTGACGATCAATTTTCTCACCGCCCTGTTCCGCGCAGACGATCTCGCCGCAGCAAAAACCTTTTTTAAACGGCTCTTTTACCCCGGCGGCTTCTCCCTTCGCCCAAAACTGGCAGAATGCTTTCTCCTGGAGGAATTTGCCTTTCTGGAAAAGCGGCTTGCCCCATTTCAGTTTCTGTCCACACATGTGACCGGATGTTATCTCTGGCTCTTTCTGACCGCCGCTTTTATCGTCACCCTGCTTTTCAGAAACAACAGCGAGACCGAATTTAAGCCGACGCTGTCCAGATCATTGATCGTGATCCTTTGTATGCTCTGGTCCGTTTTATCCCTGGAGGGAATCTCAACCTTCCTGTACTTTAACTTTTAACAATTATCTGCCTACCTCTTTGCGTCAAAACTTCGAAGCAGCGGATCCACACTGTTTCCCGACGCATTATACTGGTTTGAAATACTCTTTAAATTCGACTCCGCGCTCTCCAGCACCTTGCCTGCGATCAGATTCAGTTTGGAGGATAATGTTCCGGCCGCGCCGAATACGCTCTCCACTCTATCAATATCCGCACTCTTCAGCTTCTCATAATCTATATTCATCCTGCCGTTTTTGTCCAGAGAAATACCGATGCCTTTCAATACATCCTTATTTTCCATCGCAGCTTCCTTCAGGCTCTGCTGATAAAATCTGCCCATCGTAGTCATATCCGTGCGCAGCTTATCCAACATGCTGTTAAAGGAATTTACCAGTTTTTTCACTTCATTTTGTACTTCCGAAAAGTCGCCGCTCTCCTTCGCCTTTTCATAGATGGATCCGCTGCCTGTCTCATTCATTCTGTCAGCCTGCTTTTCCAGATTCTCTGCTGCTTCCTTCATCTTCTCATATTTCCCTTTTGACAATGCGGTAGCTGTGGAATGATGTTTCTCTCCCAGGGAATTTGCCAGGGAGTTTGATTCGTTCCCGTTCAGATAGTTTACCAGGGAATTCCCTGCCATAGAGATTCCCGCATCCACTGATGCTCTGTCTGTCATACCTGTTGTAATTCTCATAATTTTGTCCTTTCCCTTTCCTTATCCTTATCTCGATCCGGATCTTCCAAAAGTATTCCCACCGTCAGCGCTGCCCGAAGCAGGGCCAGAGGAGAACCTTCCCCCTCCTGCGTCACAATTCCCGCCGTTCCGGTAAGGCCGGTATATCCCATCCTTGCAAGATGCTGTTTGTGAAATAATATAGCAGCGTTTCTGCGCTTTAGCCAGTTATCTTCCACATCTTTGCCGCTCTGCGTGATCTCTCCACCCATGCTTACTACCGTGAAGTTTCCCACATCGCCGTCCTCATCTAACTGAACGCAGTAACTTTTGGACAATTGATGCTCTGCCACATTCATTCCCAATGACGCCGCCGTGGCGTTGTCCCAGGCATCATAATCCTCTTTCCACTTTGCCACTTTCCGGTATATCTCCTGCGCATAAACGGGATCCGCATCCATTTTCGCCTGCAGCTTTTCAGGGATTAAGATACTGATCTTTCCCGCCCCGATACCACTTAAGTTCCTCTGGATCTTCGGATCCAGCATACTGGGCTGAGGCCCTGAAGGCTGCCAGTTATTCAACGCATCCGCCGATGTCCCCTTCTTAAAGTATTCCCAGAACGGAAAATCCGTCCGGCACCATATCCCGGGCGACACCTTACAGTCGCCCACCTTTGTGATCACCTGCATATCCGGAAAAACATCTCCAAAACTTTCCGCCTTTTTGACTCCGGCACTCTGCAGCTGTTTTTCTCTCTCCGCCTGCCAGGCTTCCACAGACCCCGTTTTGTCCGATGTCTCACCCTGCACACCGCATTTTGTCTCATCCTTCAAAACCGGCTCCATACTGATCTCGCTGATGACCTCTTCCAACGGCTTCACATCATGCCCTGTATCTTCCGCTGCCAGCACTTTATCCCCGTTTACCGTAGTATCCGGTCTTTTCTCCGGAAGTTCCTCTCCGCTTTTCGCCCGGACTTCCTCTTTTATCTTATCCTGTGCCTCATCGAAGCTGTCAAGCAGTTTTTCCCACTCCTCTTCAGTCAGGCAAAGACTGCCGATCGGAATCTTCACGCCGGTATCGCCGTTTTTCAGCTTTTTTAAAATCTCTTCCCGATGTTCGCCTATGATCTGAAGCAGATCCTCTCTGCTATATTTCCTGCCATCCTTTGTCACTTCATTGATCAGTTCACTGGTGCTTCCACGATTTTTTGAAAATTCCTCCTGCACAGTGTTCTCCGCATCTCCCGCTGTCCCCGTAGTATTTCCGGTACCTTTTTCAGATGCTTTTTCTGAAGCCTCCGCAATCTTACCCAAAAAATCATTTCCACCCCGGACAGGCGCCAAACCTCTGCCTCTCTCCGACACACCGTTTTGTCTTCTCACTTTTGTCTCTGCATAATTATGGAAATTTCCCGATAATACCATTCCGTTCTCCCTCTTAATTGAGTAGAGGAGATTCTCTCCCTGCTCGCCGCGCAGGGCGCCCGTCAGCTCTGCTGACATACTTCCACAGAGCGCTCTCCCCACATAAAAAAGCGGCAAAATCCTTTCTCTTCCATCCGTGGAACCTTTGCCGCCATCCCTTGCCGCACACTGTAATTGTTTTACAACATTTACATCGGCATTTTTATTGCTGCCCTTAACCTTTTCTCTTCAGGTTTTATACCCGATTTTCCACGCTTCATGCCATTTGCTTCCCTGTCTGTCTTCCAACCGTCATATCCCTGAACTGTTTTCTTCTTGACTTTTTCCCTATTTTCTCCTATACTCAAATAGTGTATTACTTCAACGCGTTAAACCGTAACGCTTTAAAGTGCATAATCGTTACATATACTGAGGAGGATAACATTATGATTTTTAAAGTAACCATGCTGGTCGTATTTTTTGCGGTGATGGTTTTTATCGGACTATACTGCCGGAAAAATGCCACAGACATCAATGGATTTGTTTTAGGCGGCAGAAGCGTCGGTCCCTGGCTTACCGCTTTTGCCTACGGTACTTCCTATTTTTCCGCCGTTGTTTTCATCGGCTACGCCGGACAGTTCGGCTGGAAGTACGGTATCGCTTCCACCTGGATCGGGCTGGGTAATGCCGTCATCGGTTCCATGTTGGCCTGGGTGGTACTCGGTCGCCGCACCCGTATTATGACACAGCACTTTGATTCTGCAACAATGCCGGAATTTTTCGGCGCCCGTTTTGACAGCACGCCTCTAAAGATCGGCGCATCCCTGATCGTTTTTATCTTTCTGATTCCCTACACAGCTTCTCTGTACAACGGTCTTTCCCGCCTGTTCGGCATGGCTTTTAACATTGACTATACCGTATGTATCGTATTGATGGCTGTTCTGACCGGGGTATATGTCATCGCCGGCGGCTACATGGCTACGGCCATCAATGATTTTATACAGGGCATCATCATGCTCTTTGGCATCTGCGCCGTCATTGCAGCCGTTTTAAAAGCAAACGGTGGGTTTATCGCCGCAGTCAATGCGCTCGCCATGGTGGAGGATGCGGCCGCCACAGGCCAGCCCGGCGCTTTTGCCTCCTTCTTCGGCCCGGATCCGGTCAACCTCCTGGGCGTTGTCATCCTGACATCCCTGGGAACCTGGGGGCTGCCGCAGATGGTTCAGAAATTCTATGCCATTAAAAATGAGAGTGCGATCCATAAAGGCACCGTCATCTCCACCTTTTTCGCTATTGTGGTTTCCGGCGGCTGCTATTTTCTGGGCGGTTTCAGCAGACTTTACCATGCAAACATTGATATAGAGGCAAACGGTTACGATTCCGTTATTCCGGCCATGCTGGAAAATTTATCGCCGCTTCTGATCGGCCTGGTGGTGATTCTGGTATTGTCCGCCTCCATGTCTACGCTGTCCTCTCTGGTCATGGCCTCCAGTTCCACGCTGACCATCGATGTAATCAAGGACAATATCGTGAAAAAAATGGACGAAAAGAAGCAGCTTCTCTCCATCCGTATTCTGATCGTGATTTTTATTGCCATTTCGGCAGTGATCGCCATCGTGCAGTACAAAAGCGCCATCACCTTTATTGCACAGCTTATGGGCGTATCCTGGGGAGCCCTGGCCGGTTCTTTCCTGGCGCCGTTCCTCTACAGTCTGTACTGGAAAAAAGTCACCAAAGCTTCTGTCTGGGTCAGCTTCATTTTCGGCTCCGGTTTTATGACTTTAAATATGTTAATCCGCGGCAGCTTCCCAGTCCTTTTACAATCGCCGATCAACGCTGGCGCCTTTACCATGTTAGCCGGACTTATTATCGTACCGGTGGTCAGCGCCTTTACGAAAAAGCCGGACAAAAAACTGGTGGAAAATGCCTTTGCTTCCTACAATCAAATGCATGAGGTAAAACGCTCCACAGCACTGGAAAACTGAGAAGATCCACACAATAAAAACTGCCGGTTGGTTGAACCCTCCGGCAGTTTTTATGCTGCTCACCACCCATATTTTCTTTACCGCTTTAAAAATTCTTTTTTCAGCCCACAGACAGCCGCCCTGCCATCACGAAGCCCCAGCGTATACACCTGTTCCAGCCTGTCCGGATCTTTCTCGATCCGCCCGATGGTGATCGGCTCTGTGGGGGCGATCACATAGACGCCGCCCTTTTTCTGCAATTCCAACAATTCATTCACACTGCTGTTATATCTCTCATGGCGGCCTGATAACGCCGCCGCAAACTCTTTATACCGCCCATAACGCATTCTCACCATCACAGGGGACACCGGCTTTTTCTGATACCCTGCTTCCCTCGTCAAAACTACAATCAGTCTGTCATATCCCATATCAAACATCTTTCGGTACGGAAGGCCGTCCGCAATGTCCCCGTCCAGATAGTGCTGCCCGTATAACGCTACCGGCCTTGATACAAAGGGCATGGAGGCCGAGGCTCTCAGCACATCCATCTGCTCAAAAACGCTGTCTATCTTCACAAGCTTCGCCCTCCCGGTTTCCACACAGGTGATCCCCGCATAAAACGGAATCTCCGATGCCCGGAACGTCTCATCATCAAACCTGTCCAGCTCTTCCGGCACAATATGGTAAGCATATTTTGTATCCACAATATTGCCTGTGCACAGAAGCGGCTTTAATCCCATATAATTCCTGTCACCGTTAAATCGTTTATTATAACGGAGCACACGCCCTTTCTGTCGGGACAGAAAATTTACGCCGAACACCGCACCTGCCGAAATACCGATCATTCCGTCAACTTTTATATTTTCGTCCAAAAAGATATCCAATACTCCCGCGGTATACATGCCGCGCATGGCTCCGCCCGCCAGAATCAATCCTGTTTTCATATGCTGCCTTTCCTGTCCGCAGTTTTACCATTCCTATCCTTATTCTATGGCTGTCCCTACAAAGACCATCCGCAGCCCTCCTATAAGCAGAATAGAAACTCTGCGGGATTGTGTCAGAAAATATTTATATTTATAATTCTGAAGTACAGTGAGGACATCTCGTTGCATCCAGCGGGATCTCACTCTTGCAGTAGGGACACTTTTTCGTCGTCGGCACAGGCGCCTCTTCCTTTTTCTTTCCCAGATCCATCAGTTTATTCATAGCTTTCACCATCATAAAAATAACAAATGCCATGATAATGAAGTAAATCACCGAACTGATAAACGCGCCATAGTCGATATAATTTCCAGTGCCAAACAAATTGATCTTTCCCTGTACCTCCGCGCTGCCAATGCATGCGATAACCGGCTGGATAATATTTGTGGTAAACGAAGTTACGAGATCACTGAACGCGGCGCCGATAATAACGCCAACCGCCATATTCATCACATTTCCTTTCAGCGCAAAAGTTTTAAATTCTTCCAGAAATTTTTTCATTATTTTCCTCTCCCCTGCTTTCATTTATTTCCTCATCTATTGTAACATCTTTCTTCTGACAGAAAAAGATTTATTTTTTTTACTAAAAAGCAATTTATTTTCTTTACAATTACCTGTTTTCATGGTATTCTAAAAATGTTGCATGGTGTATTGATAAAAATATATTCTGCACTAACAAATTTAACTTTTCATTTTTTGGAGGTATCATTATGAACAAAGGTACAGTAAAATGGTTTAACAACCAGAAAGGTTACGGCTTCATCTCCGATGAGAACGGCAATGATGTATTTGTACATTATTCCGGACTGAACATGGAAGGGTTCAAATCTCTTGAAGAGGGCGCTGCAGTGGAATACGAAGTAGTTGACGGCGCTAAAGGACCTCAGGCTGTAAACGTAACCAAGTTATAAGAAACCCATTACAGCCACTATTAATCAGTATCACAATTTGTGCCTGTTCTTAAATATAATATAAATCAAGAAATTCTTGAAAATAGAAATATCTTTATTTGCATTTATTGAGAATTTGCAACATTGTCATGACGGATTAACAAAACAGCTCCCCTGTGCGGAGCTGTTTTTTGTGAGGTCTTCAAATATCATTTCCGATATTGCCACAGAAAACTTCTCTCTAACCCAAATTTTTTGAAAGCTTCCTGCAATAGCTGACGGCCTCCCCAAAGTCCAGTGTCCCTCCAAAAATGGAAAGCGCCGAACCTATCGTGACATCGATCTTTCCCGCTCCAACCTCCTGCAGCTTTCTCAGGTCATCCAAACTCTGCACACCGCCTGCATAGGTAATGGGTATTCCCTGCCACTTTGCCAGTTTTCCCAGAAGCTCCTCTTCCATACCATTTCTCTTCCCCTCAACATCCACCGCATGAATCAGAAATTCATCGCAAAAATCTGAAAGTTTTTCCAACAAAGCGGAGGTAATCCTGATATCTGTTTCTTTTTGCCATCTGTCAGTCACAATATAATAACCGTCTGCTTTCTTTTTACAGCTCACATCCAGGACCAGCCGCTCTTTTCCCACCGCTTTCGTCAGTTTATTCAGATTCTCCTTAAGGATCTGTCCGCCCTGAAAGACATAGGATGTAACGATCACATGGGAGGCGCCGGCTTCCAGAAACTGTGCTGCATTTTCCGGCGTAATGCCGCCACCTGCCTGCAAACCGCCCGGGTAGGCCGAAAGCGCCGAAAAAGCTTGATCTTTCGTCTCCTCATAGTAACTGCTGTCCTTTCCGTTCAACACAATCACATGTCCGCCCTTCAGGCCATGTTTCCGATAAAGCTCTGCATAATCCGCAGCACTCTTTTCAGCCACAAAATTTTCTGCCGCCATATCGCCCGCGTCTTTCAAACTTGCTCCGACGATCTGTTTTACTTTCCCATTATGAATATCTATACAGGGTCTGAATTTCATATGCACTCCTCGCTTTGTCTCATATTTCTTTCACCATTTTTGTTTTTTTAATTGAAAATTTTACCGGATTATTTGTTTTCATGATACATAGAATTTATTTCTTTGTCCATACTAACCTTGACGAGTGAATATAAACATTTACGGATTATAATCATCCATAGAAAACTCGTCGATTCATTTATGGAAAGGAGCATTCATATTATGAAAAAGTTTAGGACCGCTCTGGCTGTTTCCATGCTTCTTCTTATGTCCGCCTTCGCTCTTTATGGCTGCGGCACAGACAGAAATAACGAAGACATGGCAAATAATCAGACAGAGAACAATAATGCTACCGCAGATTCCGATACAACAGACGAAACTACCGCAAATGGCACAGACAACGGCGGCGGTCTCGTTGATAACGGAAACACGGAGGGCACGAATGGCAATACTGCTGACAACGGTACTATAAACGGCAGCAGCACAAACAACACGAATGGCAGCAACACAAACGGTAATAAAGTCGGAAACTCTGTCAGCAATGTTGCTGACGACGCCGCAAACGCCGTAGAAGATGTGGCAGACGGTGCTGCAGATGCCGTCGGTGATGTGGCAAACGGTACCGCAAATGCTGTCGGCGACATGGCAAATGGCACAGGTAACACAGCAGGCACGGTGAAATAGTTCTGATTTCAGTCAACATTATCCAGACCGGGCAGGGGATTTTCTCCCTGCTCGCCGCGCGGTCCACACTCCGCCTCAGCGGCATATTCCTCTGTGTGGGCCTGCGCACCAAAAAACCTCAGTCAGATGGGCTGAGGTTTTTCTTCTCTTCCGCTCTATATGGATTTTTCAACCAGACTGCCGTCCCGATATGCCTGCAGCAGTCCCTCCAGCGCCCGGATCCGCTCTCTGATCTCCGCACCCACATCCGTATCCGCCACCCGCAGCCGCCGTTTCATGGTTTCCACGATCACACTGTCCGAAAAAATGTCAGACTCCTTTTTGATTGCCGCTTCCGTCGACTCGAATGGCTCATGGGCAACCAGACGCATACCGTAGGAATTGCACACTAAAGTATACCCTGCGATCCCGGTTTTCCCCTGGTAAGCCTTGGAGAAACCGCCATCTATAATAAACAATTTCCCGCCGCACCGGATCGGAGATTCCCCTTTCTTTGCCTCCACAGGCACATGTCCGTTGACGATATGGGACTCATTTGTATCAAGACCAAATTCTTCCAGTATTTTATTGACGATCTCCTCACTGTCAAGCAGCCTGTAATAGGCGTTTTTCTGCTCTCTGTGGGTTTCCCTGTCCGCCACAAAATAGCGTTCAAAAGTAGTCATCTTGTCCTTGCCAAACACCGGAGACTTGGGTCCTGACCATATATACCACATAATGTCCTGTCCCTTCATCTTCTCCTCGGGATGGTGCTTTGAGTAGTAACCTCTCCTTGCGTAGTGTTCCAGCACATCGTACAGCTCTCTGCCGCTGTATGTCTTTCCGAATATATTGACTTTCAGAAAATTGCCCTCCTCATCCATAGGCACGCATCCATGGTAGAGCAGATTAGAATTGTAGGCTTTGTAAAGCCCGCCCTTGGCAAACAGAAAACGCACATGTTTCTGCAGTTTCTCACAGTTCATAAAGGCTTTGACCAGCCGCTTCATAACTTCCATCTCTTCCCTGGAAAGCGCATAGGGATCCTCCCTGTTTACAGTGGGAAAATCCGTATCATTCATGGCGTATTCCCTGCCCTCTATAAGAACTGTCTTTTTCTCATAATCGATCTTGTCAAGTAACAGCCTGTCCTCCATCTCAAAACAGGGATTTCTCCGAATCACCTGTCCCTCCAGTTTAAACTGTATGATCGTGATGGCTTTATGCATTCTGGTATCCAGAGCCAGATCCTTCGTATTATAGTCATTGTCATAGTGTACTCTGAAAGCGTCACAGTTCGTATCCGCATAAGTTGTCAGTGCAAACGTCGCAAGAGGGATCAGATTGATGCCGTAGCCCTCCTCCAGCGTTGCCAGATTACCGTATCTGGCGGCCATGCGGATCACATTACAGATGCAGGCCCCCTGTCCGCTGGCCGCCCCCATCCATACCACATCATGGTTACCCCACTGCACATCCACAGAATGATACTCACTGAGCGTATCCAGAATAATATGAGGCCCAGGCCCCCTGTCGTAGACATCTCCCACGATATGAAGGTGATCGATAACGAGCCGCTGGATCAGATAGCTCAATGCTATAATAAACTCCTGGGCTCTGTCCAGGCGAATGATCGTATGGATGATTTCATTATAGTAAGCTTCCTTATCCGACAACTCCGCCTTCTCTGTGATCAGCTCCTCAATAATATAGGCAAAATCCCGGGGCAGAGCCTTGCGCACTTTTGAGCGGGTATACTTTGACGCTACCCGCTTGGTGATCTGCACTAACCGGTGCAGCGTGATCTTATACCAGTCTTCAATATTGTCCTCGCTTTGCAGCACAATATCCAGCTTCTCTTTCGGATAATAAATCAGCGTTGCCAGCGATTTCTTATCCTTTTCACTCATAGTATTCCCGAATTCCTCATGGATCTTGCGGCGTACCGAACCGGAACCATTTTTCAGAATGTGATTAAACTGCTCCGATTCCCCATGGATATCTGTCATAAAATGCTCTGTCCCTTTGGGCAGATTCAATATGGACTGCAGATTGATGATCTCTGTAGACGCAGATGCGATAGTCGGATATTGTCCTGACAGGCTCCGCAGATAATTGTATTCCAGTTCGTTCATATTTTCTCCTGTTTCAACGGCTCATCTTCGGGAAACGCTGCGATTTTCTCTTTGCCTGACGGCTCATCTGTTCTCGATCACGTCTGCCATGGTATAGAGGCCGGCTGATTTCCCTGCCATAAATTTTGCGGCCTGTATTGCCCCTTTTGCAAAGACACCTTTTGAGTAAGCTCTGTGAGAAAAGGTGATGACTTCGTCTGTTCCCGCAAAGATCACATCGTGGTCACCCACTATCGTGCCGCCGCGGATAGCAGAAATGCCCAATTCCTTCCTGTCCCGCTTCTGCCGTACCTTGCTTCTGTCATAAACATAGTCGTAAACCCCGTCCATCTCCTCATTGATCGCATCCGCCAACGCGATAGCCGTGCCACTGGGAGCATCCACCTTCAGATTATGATGCTTCTCCACGATCTCCACATCAAATCCGGCAGTCACAAGGGTTGCTGCCGCCTCTTTTAACAGTTTCATTAACAGATTAATGCCCAGCGTCATATTCGCAGAACGAAGCACTGCCGTTTTCTCAGATGCCTCCTCCACATGCCGGATCTGTTCCGGGGTAAGCCCTGTTGTACACAGCACACAGGGAATTTTCTTTTCCACGCAATATTCGAGCAGAGAATCCACTGCTGAAGCGGTAGAAAAATCAATAACCGCATCTGCAGTTATATTGCAGTTATAGATATCCCGATACACCGGATAGCCGCCTGCCCCCTGATGAAAGGCGTCGATCCCTGCCACAATTTCTATTTCATCGTCCTGACTGCACAACTCGGTTATCATATGCCCCATCTTGCCGTTACAGCCATGTAAAATAACTTTAACCATATATACCTCCCCTGACACTACATCATAAACTTAAATCAGTTCACACCCGAAATCTTTCATCGCCTTGCGCAGTTTTTCCTCATGGGCCGGTTCGATCTCAGAAAGCGGCATACGAACCGGTCCTGCAGCGATTCCCATCAGGGCTACCCCCTTTTTCACCGGAATCGGATTCACCTCGCAAAACAGCGCATCCACAAGCGGAATTGCCTTTAACTGCAGTGCCGCACTCTCTTTTAATTTTCCGTCAAAATATAACTGGCAGATATCATGCGTCTGCTTTGGCGCCACATTGGACAATACGGAAATAACGCCCTTTCCGCCAAGAGACAGGATCGGTACGATCTGGTCATCATTCCCGGAATAGACATCTGCCACTCCGTCTGCCAGCGCAAACAGTTTGACAATCTGAGCAATATTCCCACTGGCCTCCTTTACCCCTACGATATTTTCCACATCCCTGCACAGCCTCACCACTGTCTCCGGCAGGATATTACAGCCGGTTCTGCTGGGTACATTATAAAGGATGATCGGCAGTTTCACAGCAGCCGCAATCGTTTTATAATGATGATATAAACCGTTCTGAGTGGCTTTATTGTAGTAGGGCGAAACTACCAGCAGTCCATCTGCGCCGCATTTCTGCGCCCCCACAGACAAATATACCGCCGTATCCGTGGAGTTGGAGCCGGTTCCCGCCACCACCGGCACTCTCCCGTTTACCGTCTTAACGCAAAACCGTATCGCCTCGATATGTTCCTCAATCGTTGTGGTAGCTGATTCCCCGGTAGTACCCATAACAATAATGGCATCCGTAGAGTTTGCGATCTGATATTCGATCAGCTCCGCAAAAGCCTCAAAATTGATACTGTAATCCTCATGAAATGGTGTGACGATCGCAACACCTGCTCCGGTAAATACTGACATATCTCTCCTCCATTTTGATAGTATAATATGTATAGTGACAGGCTGTTTTCCATGACTGTAGTGCCAGTACATACAGAAAACGGCCCATGCAACATGAGCCGCCAAAAAGCCTTTGTTATGATAGCGCCCCATCTGCCGATGACAGTCATGCACTTCTTCAGTACATGCCCAGGAAATATCATACAGCCTGACAATTCCTTCGGCGTCTGTTCCTTTCCTCTGTCTTCCCCTGTGGCTGTCACATCCGGCAGGCTACTGATAACAGACGCAACCTCTATCTAAACATCAATATATCATTTTCTACATGCAGTGTCAATGCACTGATGCCGAACAAATTGCATAAACTTAAAAAATATGGGTTTTACTCCTCTGTTTCCAGTTTACTGACAGATACTTCATAGGCCACCCGCTTTTCCAGTTCTTCCTCCGTGATCTTTTTCATATACTCACGGCTCTGGATACGCCCCCAGATCAGGCATCTGTCTCCCACCTGAAAGGTACTGGCAAACCGTGCGTTCCTTCCCCAGCAGATGCATGGTATATAATCCGACTTTCCATAGGGCCTGTTTACTGCCAGAAGCAAATCCGCAATCTCTCTGCCCAGAGGCGTCTTTCTGTAAATCGGTTCTTTACAGATAAACCCATCCAGAAAAATCTGGTTTGTTTTCGTGTTTTCCTCCATCTCCGGGGCAAAATCAATTTCTCTCGCAAATACGGACAGTACCAGCTTATTTTTTTTCTCCTCGTGTCTGTTATAGGATCTGAACTGTCCGCCTATACAGACATTCGTGCCCGTGTAATTCTGTGTTACATCGATCAGACGATCAGACACCATGACAGGAATAATATCCGTGGAATCGGATAACCTCTCCACCTCCACGTCCATCATGTAAAATCCTTCTCCGTAGATCTCGTGACTGAATAAAAATCCGCTTACGATTTTTCCCATCACCGTTACCTGATTGTTTTCAATTACTTTATCCATCATGCTTTCCTCCTTCGGGCAGTATGCATTCGCACAGTGCCGCTCACCTTTCTCCGAAAACTGCTTTCCGGTCTTTTTTCCTGCCGAAGTTCCATGCAGACATCCATAGCGTTATCGGTATTTCCGTCATAAGCACATGGCCTGTGACATACCCTCAATAACATCCCATGAAAACGGCAGGATTTGTCCCTGTGTATTACATATATATGCGGAAAAAAGCACTGATAGACGTGTAAGGCATCGCGGGATAAATTGGAACCGGAACAGTGTGTACATAAAAAAGCGCATGGTCTGCAATTTTACTTTCCATGCGCTCTCATCCTTCTTTCTATCCTGTCCGGTATTTTTCACACCAGAATTCATTGTCACGATAACCGTTAAACCATCGATCGCTTTACATCGTTTTCTTATCTCTTCATTGCCGCCCGTTTCCTCATCGTCGGATCCAGGATCTTTTTCCGGATGCGGATCGTCTCAGGCGTCACCTCCAACAGCTCGTCCGTATCAATAAAATCAAGCGCCTGCTCCAGACTCATGATCTTTTTGGGCACAAGACGTAACGCTTCGTCCGCGCTGGAAGATCGGGTGTTGGTCAGATGTTTTGTCTTGCATACATTGACCTCGATATCCTCCGCCTTACCGGTCTGTCCGATCACCATGCCGGCGTATACTTTCTCACCGGGACCGATAAACAGAACGCCTCTCTCCTGAGCGTTGAAAAGCCCGTAGGTGATGGCCTCTCCCGCCTCAAAAGCAATCAGGGATCCCTGTTTGCGGTACTGAATATCTCCTTTGTGGGGACCGTAGCCCTCAAACTGAGTATTCATAATACCGTTTCCTTTGGTGTCCGTCAGGAAATCGCCGCGGTAGCCGATCAGCCCTCTGGAAGGCATGGAAAACTCCAGCCTCGTATATCCGCCGGAAGCCCTCCCCATATTCTGCAGTTCTCCCTTCCTCAGACTTAACTTTTCGATCACAACACCGGAAAACTCCTCCGGCACATCCACATAGACGGTCTCCATGGGCTCCAGAAGCTTTCCGTTTTCATCCTTCTTATAGATAACCTCCGCCTTGCTGACCGCAAACTCATAACCCTCTCTGCGCATATTCTCGATCAATACGGAAAGATGCAGCTCTCCTCTGCCGGAGACCTTAAAACAGTCCGTATTTTCCGTCTCCTCCACCCGCAGAGAAACATCCGTGTTCAGTTCCTTAAACAGCCTGTCCCTGATGTGACGGCTGGTCACATACCTGCCCTCTTTTCCTGCTAACGGAGAATCATTCACGATAAAATCCATGGCGATGGTCGGCTCCGAAATTTTCTGGAACGGGATCGGCACCGGATTTTCCGGAGAACAGAGGGTATCGCCGATGTGGAGGTCCGCGATGCCGGAGATCGCCACAATGGAACCCATACCCGCTTCCTTCACTTCCACCTTATTCAAACCGTTAAACTCGTAAAGTTTGCTGATCTTTACCTTTTTCAGTTTGTCCGGCTCATGGTGATTCACAATCACTACATCCTGATTGACCTTCACCACGCCGTTGTCCACCTTGCCGACCCCGATGCGGCCCACATACTCGTTGTAGTCGATGGTACTGATCAGTACCTGGGTGCCCTCTTCCGGATCCCCTTCAGGCGCCGGAATATACTCAAGGATCGTATCAAATAACGGCGTCATATCCTTATTTTTCACAGTAATCTTTCTGGTGGCGCTGCCGTTCTTCGCGGAAGCATAGACAAAGGGGCAGTCAAGCTGCTCATCGCTTGCATCAAGCTCGAGAAACAACTCCAATACCTCATCCTCCACTTCCTGCGGCCTTGCTTCCGGTCTGTCGATCTTGTTAATACAGACAATGACGGCCAGATCAAGCTCCAGTGCTTTTTTTAACACAAACTTCGTCTGGGGCATGGGACCCTCAAAGGCGTCCACCACAAGGATCACGCCGTTCACCATCTTCAGTACCCTCTCCACCTCGCCGCCAAAATCCGCGTGGCCCGGCGTGTCAATGATATTGATCTTCGTATTTTTATAGGTAATGGCGGTATTTTTGGAAAGGATCGTGATCCCCCGCTCCCTCTCGATATCCCCCGAGTCCATGACCCGCTCCGCCACCGCCTGATTCTCCCTGAACGTGCCGCTCTGCTTTAACAGCTCGTCCACAAGTGTGGTCTTGCCGTGGTCTACATGGGCTATAATCGCTATGTTTCTTACGTCTTCTCTCTTCTCTCTCATACTATCTCCTGCTACAATCTATTTGTTGTCTGATACTCTTTATGACCGACAGGGAATTACCTGTACTGCTTTTAAGCTATGAAAACAAGTCCTGTACCAAGTCTGTGCGTCATCTCTCAGAACTTATCTGCTGTCTGCATATTAAATTCCAAGCAACAGCGTCGCGATCTGAAAATAAGTCAGAAGCGACACCGCATCCACGATCGTCGTAATAAAAGGACTCGCCATCACTGCCGGATCAAAGCCTGCTTTTTTCGCTAACATCGGCAGTACACAGCCAATAAACTTCGCCGCGATCAATGTCACTAACAGTGTAACGCAGACCACCGCCGCCACCATCATCGAAACGCCATCAAGCCACAACAGCTTACAGAAATTTGCGGCAGCAAGTGTGGCGCCGCAGATAAGCGCCACCCGGAATTCTTTCCAGATGACTTTCGGCAGATCTGCAAACTCAACATCATTTAACGAAATACTTCGAATAATCGTCACGCTGGCCTGTCCGCCCGCGTTTCCGCCGGTATCCATCAGCATCGGGATATAGGCGGTAAGCACCACATAGGCACTGAGGGCCCCCTCAAAGGAGGTGATGATCCGTCCGGTAAAGGTGGCGGATATCATAAGAAGCAACAGCCAGGGCATCCTTTTTTTCCAGGTTTCAAATACCCCTGTCCTCATATACGGCTTGTCCGTCGGAACGATAGCCGCCATCTTTTCGATGTCCTCCGTGGTCTCCTCCTCAATGATATCCACTACGTCATCCACTGTGATAATGCCCACCATCCGGTTTTCGTTGTCCACTACAGGCATCGAGGTAAAGTCGTACTTCTTAAACTGCCCTGCCACTTCCTCCTGATCCATCAGCGTATTCAGGGAGATCACATTTTCATGCATCATCTCTCCGATAATGGCCTCTGGCTCACTGAGCAACAGATAGCGAAGCGCCACCGTCCCGACTAACGTGCGCTTTTTGTCGAGCACATAACAGATATTGATGGTTTCGGAATCCATACCGGTCTTTCTGATCTTGGCAATGGCGTCCGCCACCGTATAGTCCTCCTTAAAGTCCATATACTCCACGGTCATGATACTGCCCGCGGAATCTTCCGGATAACGCAACAGGTGGTTGATATCCCTTCTTGTATCGGGGCTTGCGCTGGCAAGCAGTTTTTTTACCACATTCGCCGGCATTTCTTCCAGTAAGTCGGCCGCATCATCGGACATCAGATTATCAATGATATCCGCAGCGTCCCGCTCGGATAAAGAGGTAATAATAAACTGCTGACTCTCCACTTCCAGATAGGAGAAAACATCAGCAGCCATGCTTTTGGGCAGTATGCGAAACATCTTTAACAGATCTTTCTCCTCCATCTCCTCCATGGCCGCCGCGATATCCGCGTCGTTGAGTTCCGCGGCCAGCTGACGGAGTCTGGTGTACTGCTTTTCTTCGAGCAGTTTTTCAATTTCCTGTCTCGTTCTTTCTTCCTGTATCATTTCCATAGCAGCTCTCCTTTTCAGTTGTGATTTTTATGCACCTACTTCGAGGGAGAGGGTTATCGCTACTGCACTTCTTCAAACTCTTCTTCATAAAAACCACCACCTTTCCAAACTGCCGGAAATTCCCCGGTATCATTAAATTTACTGCAAAATTTATCCCCCGTGGATTTAAGTCCCGTGGACGAATTTCAACTCACTTTATTATAATGACAGGTTTATTCCTTGTCAATGAAATATATTTTTTCCAGTTCTTCTATTACGGCCTTTCCGTTCGTAGTCTCGGTTATCTCCTTTTTCAGGACATCCGCCTCCCCCGCCGGCACTGTCAGCACAAAGCGCACCGCCTCCCCGTACTCCGCCTCAAAGGCTGTCCCACTCTTCCCGAACAGATGCTGCAGTTTTCCCACGCCATTATAATCCGTTCCGATCCGCAATTTCACGCCGAAGCGCATCATGCCTCTCTCCGCACTTTTTAACGCCTCTTTCACAGCGCCGCTGTATGCCCGCACAAGACCTCCTGTGCCAAGTAAAGTCCCCCCGAAATATCTGGTCACCACCGCCGCCACATCGCAAAGCCCCTCTCCCAGAAGCACTTCCAGCATAGGCCTACCGGCCGTACCGCCCGGCTCCCCGTCATCGCTGCATCTGGTCACCTCCTGCCTGCTGCCCAAAACAAAAGCGGAACAGGTATGGCTAGCGTCCCAGTATCTTTTCTTCGTAGCCTCTATAAATTCCGCCGCCTCCTTCTCTGAATGAACCGGCCGCACCGCACAGATAAAGCGGGACTTCTTCTCCTCGATCTCACCGTTACACTCTTTTAACAGTACCCGGTATTCCGGCACTTTTTTGATTCCGTTTTCCTTCTCCATCTGTTTATCCTCTCTCTGAACCCCGCCGGAGCTGTCTGCCATCAGACATCTTTGCCAGTTTCTCTGATCTTTCCTTATTTAAAGATACATGAATTTTACAAACTGCGCAAGCCCCGGCATAAATTCCGAAATAGCGCACAGACTTATAAAATAGTCAGTTTCGCCTATATTGCGAAATACGAGCCTTCTTTTTGACATATTCTTCAACTTATACTATAATAAGGTAGAAATTTTTTTAAGGCAATACACAGAATCGAGGCTTTTATGAATTATGGAAGAAAAGGGGTCCGCAACCGCCAGAAGGAGCTGAATGCTCATCCAGGCCGTTGGGGCAAAAAAATAACACTTTTTGTGCTGGAACTTTTTTTAGCCGCTGTTGTTTCGGTGGGCGTCATTGGTGCGGCGGCAGGTATCGGCATATTTAACGGCATTATCGCCACCGCACCGGACATTGAAAACCTGGATGTTTCCCCTTCCGGTTTTTCTACTTTTGTCTATGATATCGACGGCAACCAGACCGCCAAACTGGTATCCTCCGACTCCAACAGAATACCTGTCTCCATGTCCCAGATCCCTGAAGATCTGGCTCACGCTTTTGTGGCTATCGAGGATGAGCGTTTCTACGATCACAATGGCATCGATATCCAGGGTATCTTCCGTGCGGGTTTTATCGGTCTGAAGAACAGAAAGTTTTCACAGGGCGCCAGCACCATCACCCAGCAGTTAATCAAAAACAACGTGCTGACAAGCTGGACCAGCGAAGAAAAATTTGCGGAAAAAGTTAAACGTAAAATTCAGGAACAGTACCTTGCCCTGGAACTGGAAAAGGTTATGGACAAGGATAAAATTCTGGAAAATTATATGAATACCATCAATCTCGGTCAGAATACTCTGGGCGTACAGGCCGCATCTTTACGCTATTTCAATAAGGATGTGAGCGAGTTGACGCTCTCCGAGTGCACTGTCATCGCGGCCATCACCCAGAATCCTTCCGGCTATAATCCGATCCGTCATCCGGAAGACAACAAAAGGCGCCGCCAGGACACGTTGGATGGTATGCTGGAGCAGGGATTCATCACCCAGGCGGAATACGATGAGGCCATAGCGGACGACCCCTATTCCCGTATCCAGAGTGTTAATCTGGAAGTCACTGATGATACGATCAACTCCTATTTCGTGGATGCCCTCGTGGACGATGTGATGGAGGATTTAATCAACGCTGGTTACACGGAAAATCAGGCATTTTACATGCTCTACAGCGGCGGCCTGAAAATCTACTCCACTCAGGATCCCGCCATCCAGCGGATCTGCGACGAAGCTTTTACAAATGAGGAAAACTTTCCTGCCGACACAAAGTGGGAGCTTGCCTATGAACTGACTATCGAGCATTCCAATGGGGAACTGGAAAATTTCAATGCCCATAAAATGCTAAAATGGTATCAGGAGACTGTGAAAAGCTCGTATACCCTGCTCTATTCTTCCATGGAGGAGGCACAGACAGATATCGATTTTTATAAGGAAGCCATCATGCAGGACGGCGATGAAGTGTATGGAGAAAATATTACGCTGACACCCCAGCCCCAGGTTTCCATCGTGGTGGAAGATCAGAGCACCGGACATGTGGTTGCAATGGTTGGCGGCAGAGGGAAAAAGACTGCCAGCAGGACGTTAAACCGTGCTGCCGATGCAACAAGGCAGCCCGGCTCCACCTTCAAGATCCTCTCCACCTACCTGCCTGCACTGGACAGCGCAGGACTGACTCTGGCGGATGTGCACATGGACGAACCATACAGCTACGAAGATGGGAGACCTGTCAAAAATGCGGATAATAAATTCAGGGGCATCTGTTCCTTCCGCTATGCCATTCAGCAGTCTGTCAATGTTATTGCTGTAAAAACCATAACACAGATCACTCCACAGCTCGGTTTTGACTATTTACAGAGCCTCGGCTTTACCACTCTTGCTACACAGAAGCAGGTGGGAGGCGAGATCTTTTCCGATATCCAGCAGTCGTTAGCTTTAGGCGGCATCACCGACGGTGTGACAAATGAGGAACTGACCGGAGCTTACGCCTCCATCGCCAACGGCGGCGTTTACAATGAGCCGATCCTGTACACAAAGATCACAGATCACGACGGTAATGTCATTCTCGATAAAACAGCTACACAACAGACGAGACGTGTTATGAAAGAAACAACATCTTTCCTTCTGACAAGCGCCATGCAGGATGTTGTCACAAGCGGTACCGGTGCATCCGTGAATTTCGGCAATATGTCCATCGCCGGTAAGACAGGTACCACCACAGGCTATGTGGATGTATGGTTTTCCGGTTATACTCCCTACTATACCGCCTCGGTATGGGCCGGATATGATAACACCCTGACTACCACAAAGCTTCATGGGGATCAGGAGAGAAGACTGGCAAGAAATCTGTGGCGCAACGTCATGTCACAGATCCATGAGGGACTGCCCAACGAGTCCTTCCCTACCCCCACCGGCCTTGTCACAGCCACCGTATGTTCCCAGTCCGGCAAACTACCGGTACCGGGCCTGTGCGATGGCACAAAACGGACGGAATATTTTGCGGAGGGCACTGTGCCTACGACTACCTGTAATGTTCATTATTCAGGGGCTGTCTGTGCATACAGTGTTCTGACGGGCGCCGTACCGGCAAGCCCGGAATGTCCGTTTAAGGTTCCCGGTGTTCTGACACTGAACCCGGATACCCTGACACCGGCCACGGAGGAAAGCGAAGGAACCGAACAGGCACCGGGCACACCGGAAGATCCGGCTGCACTGCAGCAGCAAAATCCTGGTGTCACCTGTCAGCACAACGCCATGTTTTTTGCAACGCCCGGCTACGAAGCGCTGATAGCCCAGCAACAGTTAGAGATGGCTGCCGCCGGTATCGCTTACGGTATGCCGGAAGAACAGCCTGCAACAGGTGAGGGCGGCGCTGTAACACCGACGCCGGAGGGCGGACAGCCCCCGGCAGGAGAAACGCAGCCGCAGCAGCCCCCGGCAGAGGGCGGTCAGCCTCAGCAACCGCAGCAGCCACAACCATAGTTATATTTTTTCATCGGAAAAGGACGGCCATCTGTTGGCCGTCCCTTATCTTTTCCATACCGTTCACTATCCTGGTATCTTTCGCCTGATTTTTATTTCCCGCTTACTTTAAGAACCCATTTACGATCTGTTCCTCCGCTTCCTTCTCCGTCAGCCCTAACGTCATCAGCTTGATAAGCTGTTCTCCTGCAATCTTTCCGATGGCTGCCTCATGGATCAGATTGGCATCCACATGATTGGCAGTCAGTTCCGGCAGTGCTGTCACACTGGCCTGATCCATAATGATCGCATCGCATTCCGTATGCCCGGCGCACCTGTTGTTCCCGTTGATCACCGAAACAAACTTCTGATGGGAATTTTCCTTTGCCACGGAACGACTCATTACATTGGCACTGCTGCCTGCCCCGTCCATATCCACCGTAAAATCCGTCACCGCAGTCTGATTTCCGTGCGTCATGATCTTCTCCCTGATAACCAGACTGGCATCCGCCTCCAGTTTAGCTCTGGTCACCCTGGTGGTAGAATCAATACCCTTGATCTGAACTGTCTCCATCTCCAGGCCTGCCCCCTCCGCCAGCTCGATGATCGTAGTAGGATTCATCATATTGTGGCCGTTGCCATCCCCGGCACCATAATGCTTTTCCACGTAACGCACCTTCGCATTTTTTTCAAGATGGAAACTGTGGATACCGTCATGTGCGGAATCCTGATCGCCACAGTTATGGATACCACAGCCCGCTATGATCGTCACATCGGCATCCTCCCCCACGTAAAAGTCATTATAAACAAGATCCTTTAACCCTGTCTGGCTGATGATGACCGGAATATGCACACTCTCACGCTTTGTTCCCGGCGCGATGATAATATCGATACCGGGCCTGTCCTGCTTTGTAACAATATTGATATTCGCAGTGGTCTGTCTGCTGTCCAGGGCGCCGTTCGCCCGGATATTGTAAGCCCCCTCGGGCACCTCGTGCAGTCCTGCCACCTCTTCCAGCAATGTTTTTTGTATAATATCCATATAGGTACTCTCCTGTCTTTCTTCACGCCACTGACGGCCGCTATACTATCATGCTTTTCTTCCTTCACTCTTTGCAAGCAGTTTATCACAGGCGCTTCCTGTTGCGCTTAACAGCTCCGGCAGAATCTCCTCTTTTGCGCCGCTCTTTTCCACTCTGCCATCCGCTATCACAATAATCCTGTCCGCAATATTTAAGATCCGCTCCTGATGGGAAATGATCAGAATAGACCCGCCCATTTCACGGTACATCTTCTCAAACACATTGATCAGACTGTTAAAACTCCACAGATCGATCCCCGCCTCCGGCTCATCAAAAATGGAAAATCTGGTTCCTCTGGCGATGATCATCGCGATCTCAATGCGCTTCAGCTCCCCTCCGGACAAAGAGGCATTCACCTCACGGCCAATATAGTCCCTGGCACAAAGACCTACCTCCGACAAAATATTGCAGGCGTCCTGCACACTGGTATTCTTTCCCGCCGCCATAGTCAACAGATCCTTTACCGTGAGTCCCTTGAAACGAACAGGCTGCTGAAAGGCATAGCTGATACCCTTTTTTGCCCGATCCGTAATGGACATCTCTGTAATATCCTCGCCGTCCAGCAGTATCTTTCCGGCAGTTGGCTTTACGATCCCCGCTATAATCTTTGCAAGCGTCGATTTTCCGCCGCCGTTCGGTCCTGTCACCGCCACAAAGCGCTCTTCTATTTTCAGATTGACGTCTTTCAGGATCTCCTTATTGTCTTCCACATCAAACTGTATATTCCGTAATTCCAGCATACTCTTTCCTCGTTTTTTTGTCACAGATTTTTTAGCAATATAGAGACAGACACCGGTTCAGTTTTTTCAAAATGCAGAACGCAGCATCCAGTTAGCAGTTTCTAACTTTTCTTTGTCCACTATATTTTATCACAAGATATCCGTTTTGCCAAGTTGAATATTACCGTAAATTTCAGGCAATAAAAAACTGAAAGCCTCATATACAAAGCTTTCAGTTATACCTCAGAGAAGCTGATGACGGGAATCGAACCCGTGACCTCCGCACTACCAATGCGACGCACTACCGACTGTGCTACATCAGCCTATAAATGAACGGAATTTCCAACCGCCGAGATTTATTGTATCAGATCATACGTACTCTGTCAATAAATTACTGAAAATGATTCCATGATTTTCAGTGATTTCCAAAATTTAAGATCTTTTATATTGTAGTAACACAACCCTGACGTTATAATGTAATAGACCAATGATTCAAACAGGAAGGCGGAGGAGATCAGCATGAAAAAAACTTTAATAGTGGTAGATATGCAGAACGATTTTATTGACGGCGCTCTTGGAACAAAAGAGGCACAGATGATCGTCGGAAATGTAAAGAAAAAAATTGCGGAATATCAGGAGCGGGGAGACCAGATCATTTTCACAAGAGATACCCACCAGGAAAATTACCTGGATACGCCGGAGGGACGGAAACTGCCGGTAAAACATTGCATTTATGGAACAAAAGGCTGGGAGATTGCAGACGGGCTGGAAGTGCCTGGCTGTACTTATATTGATAAGCCGACCTTTGGCTGGATCCACTGGAACGAGATGCGTTTTGAAGAAATTGAACTGGTCGGACTGTGTACAGATATCTGTGTAGTTTCCAATGCGTTACTCTTAAAGGCAATGTTTCCCGATGTGGAGATCACCGTGGACGCAGACTGCTGTGCAGGCGTAACTCCCCAGACTCACCGGGCAGCATTGAAAACCATGAAAATGTGCCAGATCCAGGTGGTGGAAAAAACTGTGTAGAACTCCCTGTACAATCGGGCAGAAAAGTTTTCCCCCTGCCCATTACAAAAAAATAAACCACCGAACGAACGATGGTTTTGAGAATGGAGATAGGGGGACTCGAACCCCTGACCTATACGTTGCGAACGTATCGCTCTCCCAACTGAGCTATATCCCCGGACACTATATTGATTATAGAACATTTACAGCAAGAATGCAAGAAAGATTTTTGTAAGCTCAGCGTAAAAATTTGAGGAAAACACGAGAAAAATTCTTAAAACATTGTGGAGGAAAATCATGATAGACCCGACGCATTTTAATCACCTGAATTATATTAAGAAGGAACCACTGACCGGCAGCATGGACGGGATGCGCTATATGCTGACCAGAAAGACCGAAGGAGATGACATTTATATGGAGGGAATTGTCTGGCCGGAGCCTTTGGGCTACGCAAAGACTCCGGAAGAACACAAAACAAGAAAACGCTTCACGCTGGATGCGGATGGCATGGCGGAGGCGGTGGACTGGCTCAATGAAATGTACCGGAATTCTATTCTCAATAGTGATTTGACACCGTTATGCTGATTATATTACGGATTACAGTTTTTACATGACTCATATCCCATCCCGATCAGATCCTCCCTGTTTCCGTAATATGATTCTTTATTCTTTTCAGCCATTTGTTTTATACTGGTGCAGGCCGGAAGATGAAATTTCATTGTATTTGTATTCAGAATATATTCCATACCGCCCTGTGCAGATTCCGTCTTCTGCGCATTTCCCTGCAAAGCCGCCACATTCTCCACCTGATAACTGTCACCGTTCACATAATCGATCACAATACCAGGCTGCACATTATAGGCGAATACATTAAAACATATCCCATCCCCGGCATCTTCAACAGACCATCCCTCCATCAAAACGCCGCAGGCCACAAGATCATCGCCCTCAAAAACAGGAGTCACCCGATACAGAACATGGTTGTCTGTCTCCTTTACATAATCTGCCACCATATTCTCAAAAGGCAGCATTCCTGTAACATTCAGATATCTCGTCCCAGTAATCAGATTTTTTTCATTGGCATTTTCCGCTGTCAGCTGATATCCAATCAGATGACACCTGTTGTACAGATATTTTCCATCCACCGTATCATATTTTACAGTCTGCCAGCCAGTAGGCCTGATCTGTCCGATATCTCCGCGCTCCTCTGTGGGCATGATATCCCGCCCCACATTAGCACAAGCAGTTCTGCAACGCCCAAACTCATCCAGATCGGAATAGTACTCAAAAGATTCCGTCGTAAGACCTGTCTTTGTGAAAAAAGGAATATTGTCATTTACTGCAATATATGCCTCCCCCGAATATTCCGGTATCTCAGATAACAGCTCCGTAACCTCAATTTCCTGCGGCTGCCGCACCGCCTCTATAGCTTCAGTCCTTTCCGCCGCATTGACCCCGGGAGAGCTGCCGCAGGAACCGACGATCAGCCCGGCAATTACAATAAGGGTACATAAAAAGGCACGCTCAACGATCCTTGCGTTTATAAATCCTCCGTGTGATCTTCTCATGCGAATTACCTCCAAACTCTTTTATATCTGCCACTTCCCAATCTTTCTGCAGATCAATATCCAGAAAAGTATCTGCCGGATATACCCGGTTCCAGGAATAGACAACGATGCACTCAACCCTGTCCTCATATGGCCTTAACGGAATATCTTCCCAGAAGCATAAGCCTTCCTCCGGGACAGATTCAGCGAAATCATCTTCCACTGAAATCCTGTCCGCGACCATTTCAAATAGTTTTGAGGAATACCTGTTCATATATATTTTTTCATATCCGGCAAAGGACAGCATATCCTCTATCACCGCCTTATCCCTGCTCTGGCGCCTGTGATTAAACAACATTCCGTTCTTATCATCCAAACAGATAAATACTGTCATATTCATTCTCCGTCCCGCGGAATCTCTCTCATTTCAATTACAGATCATAGTACATTGCAAATTCAGCCGGAGTCGGAATCTCACTCAACTGTCTCGCCTCCGCACGCTTTCTGGAAACCCAGACATCGATCAGCCTCTGTGGGAACACACCGTTCTTTGTCAGATAATCGTGATCCGCCTCCAGGGCATCCAGTGCCTCCTCCAGGCTCTTTGGCAGTCCTTTGATCTTTTCCTGCTCCTGCGCCGAAAGAGTGTACAGATTAAAGTCATAGGGCCCCCATCCCATGGCGGAAGGATCGATCTGTTTTTCAATACCGTCCAGGCCTGCCATCAGGATCGCTGCATATGCATAGTAAGGATTCGCTGTGGCATCCGGGTTGCGCAGCTCAAACCGCTTTGTCTCCGGTGATTTCGCATAGGCCGGAATGCGGATCACAGCACTTCTGTTGGAAGTCGCATAACCAATCGTCACAGGCGCCTCATAGCCCGGTACCAGCCTTTTGAAAGAATTCGTGGAAGGATTGGTAAAAGCACACAGTGAGGCGATATGCGTCAACAGTCCACCAATAAAGTAATGGGCTGTCTTACTTAAGCCGGAATAACCGTTCTCATCATAGAACAGCGGTTTCCCATCTTTCTTTAACAGCATATGTACATGCATGCCGCTGCCCGCCTCCTGATAGATTGGTTTCGGCAGAAAGGTTGCCGTCTTTCCTTCCTTCGCCGCCATATTTTTAATGATATATTTGATGATCATCGTATTGTCCGCCATCTCAGGCATATCCGCCAGTTCCACCTCGATCTCCATCTGGCCTGGGCCGCCCACTTCATGGTGGTGATACTTTACTTTGATCCCCCAGTTCTCCATCGCCATACAGATACGGCTTCTCAAATCATATCCCACATCCTGAGGCGCCGCCACATGATATCCTCCCTGATGTGGCACTTCGTAGCCGTTGTTTCCGGATCCGTCAATACTGCGGTTCCAGGCTGCCTGCCTTGTGTCAATCTGATAAGCACATTGTCTCGGTGATACCTCAAAGCGGGCCTTATCAAACAGATAAAATTCAAACTCCGGTCCAATGACCATAGAGTCCGCAATGCCGCTCTCCCGCATATACTCCACCGCCCGCAGGGTGACATTTTTCGGATACTGATCGAAAGGCTTATTCTCCTCTTTTCCGATTACACAGACATTCCCGCACATGGTTAGCGTCGGCACCTCCGCAAAGGGATCCACACAGGCTGTAGCCGGATCCGGCAAAAACACCATATCACTCTTCTCAATGGGCGCATACCCGTAGTTGGAACCATCAAAACCGATGCCATACACAAAGATATTTTCATCAAACCGTTCTACCGGTATGGTGATATGGCGCCAACGTCCGTCAATATCCGTCATCTTGAAATCAATCATACGAATCTGTTTTTCTTCACATAGTTTTCTGATCTCTGTACTTTTGTCCATAGTTTACCCTCTCTTCTTCTCCCATAGCCTCTCTCATCCTGTTATCATCACCGAATCCAAAGCCTAACCAGTTTACCGACACCGGATCCTGTTCTTTCAGTATAGCACAGAGAAAAAAAGTATGCATTTATTTTATTGATTATTCCCTGAAAAACCAAATCTTCTTTCTGTTATAACATAAATTGCGATCGTATGCGCCTGCACCCGGCCGGGTGGATCTTCTATACTGCGCTATCATCCACCTGCATCATCTTCTCCAGCTTTCTGCGCACATGGAGATATGCCGGTATCAGAAAGGCGTCCGCGAAGATCCAGGCAAGAGGACTTGCAAAACAGGCTCCTGTAAAACCCAGTTCCGGCACCAGAAAGAGTCCCGCAAGGGCTCTTGCCACCATCTCAAATACTCCCGCCAAAACCGCAAACATGCTGAATCCCATTCCCTGTATCATAAACCGGATAATATTTACAAAGGCTAACGGGATGAAAAACATGGCGTTTGTAAGTAACATCTGTCTTGCATGCAATGTGATCTCCGCCCCGCCCTCAGTCACAAAAAATCCTGTAAATGTGTCACCAAAGAAAAACAGGATCACGAAGGCAATCAGGGAATATCCTATCCCTAAAATGCTGCAGGAAAACAATCCCTTCCCCAGTCTGTCCAGTTTTTTCGCCCCCACATTCTGTCCCCCATAGGTGGCCATCGTGGAGCCCATCGCATCGAAAGGACAGCAGAAAAACAGACTGACTTTACTCGCCGCCGTCACCGATGCCACCGCCGTGGATCCCAGAGAATTCACCGCGGTCTGTAAAATAACGGAACCGATGGCTGTAATGGAATACTGCAGCCCCATGGGAACGCCCATTCCACAGAGCACTTTCATATTGCCAAAATCAACTTTCCACTCTTCCTTTTCGATCTGCAGGATCTCGAACTTCTTTTTCATGTACAACAGGCACAAAAGACCCGAGATCAGCTGGGATACCACCGTGGCGACAGCCGCCCCTGCAATCCCCATTTGGAAAGTCACAATACATAAAAGATCCAGTCCAATATTCAGAACGGAAGACAACAGCAAAAACATAAGTGGTGTTTTTGAGTCTCCCATGGACCGGATAATCCCGGACAGCAGATTATACAGGAAAGACGCCGGAATTCCGCAGAATATGATCCATATGTAAATATAGGCGTTCTCAAAAATATCCTCCGGCGTATTCATAAGCATCAGTATCGCCCTGCATAAAAGCGTTACCGCTGCCGTCATCACCACCGCAAATACACCTGAAAGCCACACGCTGTTCGCCACCATCCTGCGCATGCCCGAATAATCCTTCGCCCCGAACTTATGGGCCACAGGGATAGCAAAACCGTTGCACACCCCCATACAGAAGCCCACGATCATGAAATTGATGGAGCCTGTGGCTCCTACTCCGGCCAGTGCTTTGACACCCAGGCACTGTCCTACAATGATCGTATCCACCACGCTGTAAAGCTGCTGGAACAAAAATCCGAACAGAAGCGGCGTAGCAAATCCCAGTATCAGTTTCATCGGAGAACCTGTTGTCAGATCCTTTGTCTTATTCATCGCCCTTTCCCTCCCTGAAAATCAAATTACCCCCCGTTTTACCTTTCAAAAACCACATATGAGTATAAGCATAAATCCCCAAAATGCATAGTAGTATTTCTCACAAAAAAAGCAGGATATTCTCCTGCTTTTTTGTGATTTAACGACGAATTGTCTTCCGTCTATCATCAAAGCCAAAACGTCTGGATTATTCTGTGAAATGCAGCACCTGATAGGTTGCCCCATTGGATACGGTGATTCTTTCGCTATCCATGAAAGAACCTCCAGATTTCTCCGTGAGAAGTCTGACCCCAGGGGATGTTTCCACATTCTCCGTATCAAGTATGATTAAGTAAATCCCCCCATGTTCTCCCTCAAAATACTCCTCCATATGACGCGACAGTACAGGACTTTTTGAAAACCAGCTGCCCGTATACACATAGTTCTGGCTTCCGTAGATCTCTGTCTCAAATGCACTGCCCGTATAGTAAGCGAAAGACTCGCAATCTAACAGATACCGTTTATCCGGATTCTCTCCGCAGTAATTTTGAATCTCCACAAAGCCCTGCATATAGGGTTCCTGCCATTCGTTTGCCTGCAAAGCCTGACGATACTGCATCTTCCCTGCAAAGAAGCAGCAGACTGCAAATACCACAAAGGCTGTTATACCAGATACTTCCTGTTTTTTCGTATTTTCTTGATGCAGATAATCCCACAAAAACAGTGTGGTTATCAGCAGAATTTCACAGGCAAACAGAGGATATGTTATGCGGAAAGGCAGCCGTCCTCTGTATAGCAGATAGCCCCAGACAAGGGTTTTTCCGATCGCAAATCCGCCAAGAGGCAGCAGCAGATAAAACTTTTTCCACAGAAGGATCCAGAGGAAAATGATGAGCCATACCGCCTTTATCACCGTAACCTGTTCTGATTTCAAATACTCCGCCACCTGATCCGGTTTCCATATCCGTCCTGCCAGCTGGGCAATGTCCGGTTTTTCTGTCTTCCTGTTCTTCGCATATCCGGCAAGCGCCTCGACACATTCCGTACTCACCTCGTCATCCAGAATTACATAGTGATAAAATGCTTCGTACCCTGTCTGCGTGACATGATAGTCCTCCAGCACAGGCTTCGCCTCCTCGTAAGGCAGATATTCCTGATAGTCAAACAGTTCCGCTCTCGCCTTGCTAAACCGGGTATAATCTTCCCATTCCTTTCCCTGATACCCGAGCAGGTTTCCTGAAAATCCGATAAGAAATACTGCCCCCAGCGCCAGAAGCATCACGCCTGCCTTCTGAAGCTTTTCTTCCCTGCTGCCGTCCTCTTCCGCCAGACACAGACCGAGGTACGCCGCCCCTCCCAGAGGCTGAATCATCAGCATCGCCTCACTTCGCAGCAAAAAAGCCACGAACTCAAAGAAAAAAAAGAACAGCCGGCCCTTTTTACCGCTTTTTTGCAGGAGCAGACATGCATAACCTGTCATTGCCATCAGCACCGAAACAGATGTAAATTGAATAACTGATGTCAGATAAATATTGATCAGCGCAAAGCAACACACAAGACCTGTGAGAAAGAAATCCTCCAAAAGAGTCCTCTCCCATGACAGAATGCTGTAAAGCAGAGCCGCATACGCTAGAAAATGACACAGCACAAGCAGGCCGCCATACCACGGAATCCGCACAAATACACGATACAGCACAGACAGAGGGTATGACAACAAATAATTTAAGAAAACCGTATGCCCGTCAGGCTCTCCTGTGAGAGTCCCGGACAGTATCTCCGTGATAACCCTGTCATCGTTTGTCTCAAAGCAAAGCCCCGTCATCTTCGAGACAGCGAACAGATAGAGTAACGGTATGCCGATGGATATTAAAATCCTTATTATATTTTTCTTATCTGGTATTCGATTCATTCTATTTCTCCGTCTTATCCTTCCGTAGCAGTACAAAATCCCCTGCATTTTTAACGTGACACACCTGACACCTGACGGCCGCACCCGGAAAAATACCCCGGGCGGTCCTTTCCGCCTCCCCAGGAAATTATAGCATATCATCCCGGATAATACATCATTTTTATCCCGCCCTCTCTCCTTCCATCAGAAATTTATAAAACAGATCCGCCGCAAGGCTTCTTCCCCGTCCCCTGTCTGAGACAAGTTCTATGGATCGATTCGGCAGCTCAATGTTCACATGCACCTGTACCAGTCTTGCTTCCCGGATCAGCGGAAGCGCCAGAGCTTCCGGCACAAACCCAAGCCCGAAATTATTCTCAAGCAGCGGCAGCATCAGATCGGAAGTCGCCACTTCCATATCAAAGTCCATATCTATTTTGTGTCTGATGAAAAAATCTTTATATAATTCCCAGGTGACGCTGCCCCTGCCTAACCCGACTAACGGATAATGTTTCAGATCTTTCAGATCAAGCGGCTTTTCGCACAGATCCCTGTACTGGGGTCCGCCAACCAGTATTTCACGAAATTCAAGCATGCTCCCCCTGCGGACGTTTCTCTGTGTTCTGAAAGGCGTTGTAACAAGCGCAAGATCAAGCCGCCCTTCCAGAAGCTGCTTTAAGGTCTCCGGCGTTGTGCTGTTATGGATCTTGATCTTCACTGCCGGATATGCTGTTTTAAAGCGGTAGAGAACATCGATCAGAAATAAATGCAGAGCCGTTTCCGTTGCCCCTATTTCCACTGTACCGCCCTGGGCTGTATCCAGTCCTCCGATCTCCTCCTCCGCCTCCATAAAATGTCTGCAGGCGATCTCCACATGGGAATATAACTGTCTGCCTGCCTCCGTCAGGCGGATCCCTCTTGGTTCTCTGATCAGAAGTCTGGTATTTAACTGCGATTCCAGCAATCTGATCATTCTCGTCACATTGGGCTGATTTCCCCCCAATGCGGCAGCTGCCTTTGTGATATTTCCATACTTGGCTACATAGTAGAATATTTTGTAATACTCAAAATTGATATCCATATTATTTTTATATCTCTATAATCTTTTATATATATTTTTCACATTTAATAAATTGTATTATAATACACTCTCGAAGCGGTGTAAATCATAAATCTCATCCATATTTCAGGATAGAACACCGTCTGTCATCACACACAACAGGAAAATAAGCGGAACATGAAAGGATAGAATAATCATGAACAAAGATCTGACCATCGGAAAACCGGAAACCGTACTGTGGAGATTCTGCCTGCCCCTGTTTGGCAGCATTGTTTTTCAGCAGCTATATAATATAGCAGATTCTCTCGTGGCAGGAAAATTCATCGGCGAAAACGCACTGGCCGCCGTGGGCAACAGTTATGAGATCACTCTGATCTTCATCGCTTTTGCTTTCGGCTGTAATATGGGCTGCTCCGTGATCGTCTCGCAGATGTTCGGTGCAAAAGATTATGTCCGATTGAAAACCACCGTGACTACCGCCTGCATTTTCAGCGCTCTGCTCTGTCTTATGCTGATGGTATTCGGTATTTTGGGGTGTGATCCTTTGCTCCTTCTGATACATACACCGACCGATCTTCTGGCGGACTCGGCGCTCTACCTGGACATTTACGTATGGGGACTGCCCTTCGTCTTCTTTTACAATATTGCAACCGGCATCTTTTCAGCCCTGGGCGATTCCAAAACCCCCTTTTATTTCCTGGCAGTATCCTCCACCTCAAATATCGCTGTGGATATTCTGTTCGTCCAGGCTTTTCATATGGGCGTAGCCGGTGTGGCATGGGCTACCTTCCTCTGTCAGGGAGTAAGTTGTATTCTTGCTGTCCTCACGGTATGGAAAAGACTGAAACAGATTAAAATATCCCGAAAACCTGCAATCTTTGATTTTGATATCCTGAAAAAGATTCTGGTCATCGCCATTCCCAGCATTCTGCAGCAGAGTTTTGTCTCTGTGGGAAATATTATGATCCAGAGCATTATCAACGGTTTTGGGGCCTCCGTCATGGCAGGCTACTCTGCCGCTGTGAAGCTGAATAACCTCCTGATCACATCCTTCACCACCATCGGCAATGGCATCTCCAACTTTTCAGCCCAAAATCTCGGTGCCCACAAATATGAACGGATCCAGGCAGGCTTTAAAGGCGGCCTGAAGATGATCTGGTCTCTGTGTGTTCCATTCTGCCTGGCCTACATCTGTCTCGGCAAATATCTTCTTCTCCTGTTTATGAAACAGGATCTGACGGCGGCATTACTGACCGGCAGGCAGTTTCTGTGGATCCTCGCACCTTTTTATTTTGTTGTAGCCGCCAAACTGGCCGCAGACGGTATTCTGCGGGGGATCGGTGCCATGCAGAAATTCATGGCAGCCACCTTTACTGACCTGATCCTGCGTGTCGTCCTGGCCTTCCTCCTCTCAAATCTGACGGGCTCTCCATTGGGAATATGGTGCGCATGGCCCATTGGCTGGACCATTGCTATGATGCTGTCCGTAACCTTTTACCGGAAGGAATACAGAAAACTATCTACCCTTCCGGGAAGTATTGAAAAAAATACCGGCAGAAATTGACCGGATAACTATTTTCTGCGTAGCGACGCCGAGGATGCCGTACAGGAAACCGCCGAGATCTATATTGCGATGCAGGATCTGACGATGAAAACATCCGCTATATGGGATCCGTTTTCTTTCTTTTACAGTCGCCTCTGTCTGTCACCACCCGGTAACCGATGGCTTCCATCCGCCGCCGCAGGGCACCCAACGCTTCCCGCTGCCCTGTGGCGGCGCTTTCCTTTCTTACACTTTCCGCCCTGACTTCGCCTCCCGGCACAGGCGTACACTCTTCCGCATCTCCTCCTGCTATCCTGGCTTCGCTTTCCCACACAGCCCCGCGCCCTCCGGCATCTCCGCCTTTTACGCCGTCCTTTCCTTCATACAGCGCATACTGCCCGCGTACTCTATCAGGCGTCAGATTCGGCATACACACATTCGCCCCCGCAAGCATACCCTTCTCCATTCCCCGGGAATCCAATGTATTTAGAGCTGTTGTTGCAGGCAGCAGCACGTCCGGCAGCATGATACGGATGATTCCCAGCAAAAACAGCGTAAGGCCAATACTTCCGGCAGGTTCTCCCCCGAAAGGCGTATCATACTGGGGGATAAAGGGTCCGATACCCACCATCTCCGGCTGCAGTTTATGGAGAAACAGCAGATCCTCCGCCAGATATTCCTCCGTCTGTCTCGGGGAGCCCACCATAAACCCGCAGCCTACCTGATAACCGATCTCCTTTAAATCCCACAGGCAGCGCTTACGGTTTTCCGGGGAGCAGGAAACCGGGTGCAGCATTCTGTAATGGGCATCATCCGCCGTCTCGTGACGCAACAGATAACGGTCTGCCCCGGCCTCAAACCACCTTCTGTAAACAGCCCGGGGATGCTCCCCCACGGACAGCGTGACGGCACAATCCGGATGCTCCCTTTTTATCGCTTCCACCAGCCGTGAAATCTCATCCTCTCCGAAATATGGATCCTCTCCGCCCTGCAGCACAAAAGTGCGAAAACCCAGGGCATAGCCCCTTTTGCAGCAAGCCAGTATTTCTTCGCTGCTTAACCGGTAACGCCTGACTTTGCTGTTGGAAGCACGGATGCCGCAGTAAAAACAGTCATTTTTACAGTAATTAGTAAACTCAATCAATCCCCGGATGTAGACATCTTTTCCGTAGTACTGCTCCCGCAGATTTACCGCTCTGCCGGACAGCTCTTTTGCAAGCGCCTCATCCCGGTTCTGCAATAACGTGATATAGTCAGAGCGGGAAAGTACTCTTTCCCGCTCCAGTTTTTCCACTATTGTTTCCTGCCCTTTCATACTTATATCCATTCCTATCTTTACGCGCCCCACGCCACGATCTCGATCATGCCCATGCTCTCACTCCAACCAAGCACCTCGAAGTAATAGCGCGTGTCCGGATGTCCTACCGTGTCGCCAAGCCGCATAGCCTGTACTTCGCTGTAGGCGTTCCGCTCAATATTATAGGGCTCCAGAAATCCGGTTCCCCAGCCGGTTCCGGTATAGCTGTCCATATAATTATACCATTCATAGATATCGTGCGCCCCGATGGTCTCGTCCCAGTTTCCCTTCAGGCTCGGATCCCAGGTGATTCCGTTCGCCTCTATGATCGTCCGATAGATCGTCAGCAGTTCATTGATGGTATACCCCTTTTCCGATGCCGGTGCAGGCAGTTCCGGATACACAAATTCGTCTGACAGAGCCTTCCTGCCCTCTGCCTTTCCGTAGGTCACATAATGCTGATAGAGCAATTTCGTATCTCTGCCGAAAGCCCGCATCAGATCCTCGTTGGACTCCGCATAGTAATCACTGTCAAACAGCACGCCGTCCGGCATCCTTGCAGGGGTTGCCTCGGCAGTCATCCTTCCTCCCAAAAACATCATCCCCACCGCCAGTAATGTCATCATTATTTTCTTCTTCATGCTCTCTCTCCTTTGCTTTGGCGCTTTTTCTCATTATATAACAACAAACTGATTTTTACAAACTATTTTCTGTGAAATGTCTACCCTTCCTCTATCTCCATCGTCACAGGCGAAGCTTCCGCATTGATCCCGCACACACGCAGTCTGCAGTTTTGCAGCAGGTCATGATCCAGCATATAGGCTGCCAGCGGATTTAAAAATGCTTCCTCCACCACATTTCCCACGCCTCTGCCGCCGTTTTCCAAATTCCTGCACACTTTCTCGGACAGCACCGCTAACGCCTTTTCCTCCAGCACTAATGTGACACGGTTGTCATCATGAAGTTTCCTGATAATACCCTCGAGCTGTCTGTCCAGAATCTTTCCTGCCGCCGCTTCCCGGATAAAATCGAACACAACGATATTTTCTCCGATCCGGTTTAACAGTTCGGGACGTCCAAGTTCTGATTTAAAATAATCGGAGACTGCTGCCCGCACCTTCTCCTCCACCCTCTCATAGGGCTCCTCCGGCCCAACCTGCAGCACTCTGTTTCCGTTTGCCTCTCTGCGGTAGATGCCGAGATTGCTTGTAAAAATGATCACTGTCTCGGAAAAATACACGGTCCTTCCCTGGCCGTCCGTCATCCGCCCGTCCTCCAGGATCTGCAGAAACTTGTCGAGAATGGAACCGTGGGCTTTCTCGATCTCATCGAAGAGCAGAATGGAAAAGGGATTCTCCCGCACCGCATTGGTCAGCTGTCCGCCCGCCTCATAGCCCACATAACCGGGAGGCGCGCCGAGAAGTCTCTGGTCGGAATGCTCCTGCGCATACTCGCTCATATCGAACCGGATGCATCTGCTCTCGTCCCCGAACAGAAGCTCCGCCAGCGCCTTTGCCGTCTCTGTCTTTCCCGTCCCGGTGGGCCCTGCAAAAAACAGGATTCCCCTCGGTTTCGTGTGAGAAGAGTGCTGCAGGCCGCTCATACCGGCGGCCGCCCGTTTGATAACGTTCAGTACCCGCCGAAGGGCCGCAGGCTGTCCCTTCACCCGCTCCTCCAGAAAACGCTCTCCCTCCCTCAGTTTTTCCCGCAGTCCCTCATCGGACCAGGGGTTCTCCCTGATTCCGTAGCGATAGAGATCCACCACCTCGTTCATGCGGCTCACAGGAAAGCGCTCCTCACTGCAGAGCCTGATCAGATTTCTCAGTTCCAGCTTTGTGAACCCCTCCGTAACCCCGATGAATTTCTCCTTGATCTTCTTCAGTTCCTCCGGCCGTTCCCTGTAGTACGGGATATCCCTCCCATAGACATCCCTGTCAAAAAAGTCCCTGAAGTGATCCCCCGCCAACATGGCGCTTCTCTCCTCCTTCGTCGGCGTCGTCACATGGATGGTCTTCACATAGGGATTATCCAGATAAAACCAAGCCGGTATATCGTTGAGTTTGTTCACGATCAACACCAACAGGTTTAACGTGACCTGCCCTGTCTTTTCGCTGTACACCTGCCCCGCACTCTGTGCGGCTTTCAGAAGATTTGTGTAGGAGTCCACCTGCGCCTGACTGAGACTTCCCGGGGAGACCTGATAGCGGGACGCCATATCCATGATGACAACCGTGGAATGATCGTTTTGCGCCACAGCATTTTTCACATACATGGCGGCGGTCTCCTGCGCCCCGGCAAAAGGCGCCTGCAGGGCCTCCAGGCTCTCCGCCCCGGCCGCCCGCACAAAAGCTTCCGGTATCCCGCCCCCGGGAAGCGCCGGCATAAAGCCGTCGATACCGTCATATTTCACGACGATCTCATATCCTCTTTCGGAAAACAGTCTGTGAAGATACATACATAACGGCATATCCACACCGCTCTCATGCCAGGTGTATACATCCAGAATATTCCCCTCCAGGACGATCAGAGGCTTTAACTGACAAAACAGATCCAACTCTCTGTGCCATTTACTGATGCAGCTCACTGTCTCTCTCATATCTGCTCCCTCTTACTCCTCCTGTATGCTCCTTTGCCTCTCATACTGCCCCTTCTCACTCATATACGCACTCTTTCTCCGCTCATACTGCGCCTTAAAATTCCTTCCCTGGATCCCCACGCAGGCCTTCCCTTCTCCCAGTCTGAAATTCTGCACGAACCGTTTCCCGCTTCGCTCCTCGATATAGCGCCCGTACAAAACTTCCATCCCAGGTAAAATATAGTGGATCCTCTGATTGGCGGAACCCTTTAACGGATGCTCCCTGTTCTCCTCCCGCACATAAGGCCCATCCACCAGCACCGCCAGCTTACCGATGACCGTATCCTCATATGCTGCCAGCTCTTCCCGTCTGTATCCGGTGTACACCAGAATATCTTCTGTGATATCCCGCAAACTGTCCACAAGTTCTGCCAGTTCCTCCGCCTGCTCGAAAGGTTCTCCGCCCGTGATCGTAATCCCGTCAACGGCCCCACCCTCTCTCTCAAGCGTCTCTATCACTCGAACTATATCCGCCGGTTTCATCTCTCCGTAAGCCTCTCTGTCCCAGAGTTCCGGATTCGCGCAGCCCGGGCAGTGCCTGTCACAGCCGCAGGTCCAGATACCCGCCCGCCTTCCCGGCCCCAGCGTCTCCACCGGATACAGAATTCTCGCTGCCCTCATGCCGGATCCTTTCTTTGCTTCGCGCGCAGATAGAGATCATGCATCACCTCTACAGCATCCGAACTAAGGAGCTTTTTCTTGATCTTCTCGTATCCCTGCCGCGTGATCGCATCCACTTTGCTGTCGGAAGGCCTCTCCGTATCCGGATCACAATGGCTGGTGGCATTTCTCGCTTTTCGCACATCGTGGAGCACATTTAACGCATTGTTTACCCGCCCGGACAGCTGTTTTCTCTCTTTCTCATCATAGCCTGCTGCCAGCAGAATCTTCTGGATACCGCCGTTCTGCCTGCATAAACCCAGGATATCGCTCTGGTTGATCCAGTTTCCCTTCTGTGCAAAAAGAACTTTATAAGCTTCCCTGTGGAAGGTTTTCACTACCTCCGCGATCTCTCCCATGACAAATCCTTCCATGGCTTTCCCCAGAAAACTCATGGGGCCCGCATAATCTTCCAGCCCGTTTGCCTCACAGGCCCTTTCAAAGAAAGCCGCCTGATACAGCAGATGGAAACGACGGTCATTCTCCTGAAAAAACTCCATTTTCTTCCTGTATTTCCCGGAATCCCTCTCAACCACAGCCTCCAGAAATCCGGCCACACATTCCTCCCTGGTGGGGTACGCCGCCTCCGGCACGCTTGCCTCCAGACGGTTCTCGTAAGCCTCCGCATCCTCTCCGCGGCGCACCACCAGATCCGCCGGGTTGATCCGGGCCACGAACTCCCATATCGACGTCACATCCCCCTGCAGTTGCGCGAGATCTCTGCGCATTTCCGTCATGACGCGCATCATGCTCTCAGGATCCCCGTTCCGGGCGCGTCTCTCTTTCTCCTGCGCCGAGACGATCTCCAGATCTATCGTCCCGTCATGCACCGTCTTTCTGCCGCCCAGGCGGATCCTGTCTCCATCCTGCAGTTCCCGGACCTCATCGCTCCCAAGCTTCTCTTCATTGACGTAGACAGCGGCTTTTGTCGCACCGTCCTCCCGGTACAACTCAACATACAGTTTCTTATCTTCTACGAAAAGCAGCGCATTATTTCTGCTGACCGTCCTGTAGCGGGCGTCGATCTCCTTATTTCCAGCGGAGAAAAACAGCCGCGGATCCCTGATGAACAGATTCCTGCCGATCAGCATTTTTTCCCCTTCCCCGACGCAGACAGGAATATTGCCCATGTTCGCCGCGATGGCGGCGCCGTTGTCATAACGGCAGGCATTGAAGTAGAAAAGCGGTTTCTCCTCTCCGCTCTCCTCCTCATATTCTTCCTCCCCGGCCAGTTCTGTCTCGGCTTCCCCATAGTCCTCCTCCGCATCTTCCCAGGAATGCAGGCTCTCCTCCGGCCATTTTTCCCGGGCTTCCTCCCGGGAACTCAGGTTTCCCCCAAAACCTTTCTGCCCGTTTCCCTCCCCGGATTTTCGGTTTTCTTCCGGTTCATCCTCCTGTCCGATCAGAAGGATCCCGCCGCAATCCGGGCAGATTCTCGCATCGGTGCGAAGCCTTTTCCCACATCTGCTGCAGCGCATGGACGGGTATTTCCACACAGATTCCGTCCCGCCGCTCTTTGCCGATTCGATTCTTCTTTTCTCTGTCTGTCCGGCCTCCACGCCACTGTTCTCCACCGGTTCTTCCCGCTCTCCGCTTCCCCGCTCCCACAGTTCCAGCGATTGCCCATCCTCCGGCCTGAACACGGGCGTCAGATGATCCAGAAACTGTCCGCAGCTGCAGCGCCTCTCCGTGGCCGGCACCCACTTCTTACATTTCGGGCAATGATAATAGTACTCTTCAGATCTGCTCATTGGTATCTCCTTTTTGCTTCCTCTTCTTCTGTGGAGGCCGCCGTATAATCCACCCCTCCGGAAATGATATGCTTTTTCGTTTTCCTGTAATCTGATTCATTCATCAGCGCGGCATATTTTCTGTCCACCGGCATATGAAATACATTCTTTATCTCCAGTTTTCCTGATTCTTCCAGCTTATTGCGAATCCTTTTATAATCCTCGCAGAAATGTTCCATGCTGCCTGTAAGCGCTTCCTTCTCCGCCTCTTTAAGCGGACGCTCTCTGTCATCCGTAGCCACGATCTCCATCGTAAACTGTCCCCCCACGCCGATCACATGGAGAGCCGTCTTTTCATCATAGCGGTACAGTTTCGATACGGCCCTTATCCCTTCCGTCTGCTCCTTTTTTCCTATGATGTGATAGCCCATCTCCTCGATGGTGCGGTCAATCCAGCCGTCCACCTGTTTTTCGCAGGCGTCGGCCACAGTCTGTTCCCTTAATCTTTCGCTCTCCTCCCGCAGCTTATCCGCCAGTTCCTTCCCCGCTCCCGGCTCATAGACAAAAGTACGGGGATTCTCGCCTGCCACAACGCAGGCCGCCATATAAATTTCAAAAGCCTCGTCAAATTCTTCCCGGTCTGCGTCCTGTTCCCGCTCCATCTCCTGCAGTTTGCTCATATATTCAGACAGACCGTCCCTGTAATCCTGCTGCTTTTTCTTCTGCTCTTCTTCCCTGCGCCTTTTTTCTTCCTCTCTGCGCCTTTTCTCCTCTTCCTGCAGACGAAGTCTCTCTCTCCTCTCTTCCTCCCGCTTTCTGCAAAGCAGCTCCCGCTCTCTCTGCAGCTGTTCCTCATAGAATCGGCGAAGCTTCTCTTCCTCCGCTTTGCTCAAAACGATCTCATCACATTTCGGTCCGCTCATTTTTCATCCCCCTCCGCTGCTTTCCATACGCAATCACATTGCCCGCGTCTCCTACAGCGATTCCCTCATCGATTCATCCGGGCGCTTCACCACATCCGGCGCCTCCTGCAAAAACACATAATAATCCATCCGCAGACGATCTTTTCCGTCGAAGCACTGCTCCAAAAGCGCCGCAGCGTCATCTGTTTTCTTCTGATAAAGCTGCCGGAAATCCTTCAAAAACTGCCCGTTTCTCCGGTAAAATGTTCCCATTCCTTCCAAATACAGATAAGCCTCGCCCTGCAGACGGAAAGAAAGTCTGTACAGAGCTTCCACGAGCCCTGTCTTACTCTCCTCCCGCAGGCTCTCCCGGATCTTTTTCGCAAATCCGATCTCCGTCTCACCCAGTTTCCAGTCCCCCTGATGGCCCTTAAAAAACTGTTCCACTATGCCGCAGGCAAACATCTCCATCACAAGACAAAACAGATCTCTCCTCTCACCCGCCGCCTTCCCCGGCAGGCGGTAACAGCCCTCCGTCGTTTTCTTCTCCTGCAGCAGCATGGCATAAAGCCCCTGTCCGAAATCTTTCTTTGTGGGATAAAGAAGACTCCGGTATCGAAGCTCTTCCTCTTTCACATGCGCCGGCAGATAGGTTTCCATCAGCATCCTGTCAAAGATACTCTCCCTGTTTTCCTTATCCGCCCGCATACTCAGTCTGGTCTGTTCCATAAGTTCCGAGACATCTTCCCCGAACTTGCTGAAGATCCTGCTCCATCTGGCGACATGCAGCAGCTTCTCTATGGTCTCCTCCCAATGTGCGAGAAACATCATCGCCATCTCCTCCGTGGAATGGACAACGATCGCCTGCTCCTCGCTGTCATATTTTACATGAACCCCTGTGCCTTTCCTTTTTGCCTCCTCCGCCTCGATCTGAAGGCCTGTCGGAATACTGCGGACCCTTTTATAATCCCTCTCCTGCACCGCCGACAGCCACTCGCTCACTTCCTTTGAGGCCCACCGTCTCCGATACAGTTCCTCGATCGGAATGTCGGCACCGCCGTACAGCGTCCCCTCGAAAAAACGCGCCAGATAATCCGGAAGTTCTTCCGGGAGCAGCAGGCCGTAAAACTGATTGGCGGAATTTCTGTTTCTCTCTGCGTATTCTCTGTCCGCCACCCTGTCCCTCATATTATTGCGCATGGGATACCGGCCGGCCACAAATTCCGCCATTGTCATGCCGAAGGAATAATAATCCGTGTAGGGATTTACTTTGCGCTTTTTCACATTGTAAAGTTCCGGGGGCAGATAAAAATCGGTCTTGCCCAGAGCAGCTACGCCGACTTTCGTTTCGGTGTCCTCCCCCCTCACGCCGATTCCGAAATCGATGAGAACCAGATGTTCTCTCCCGTATTTGTCCTCATACTGCATGATGTTCGCCGGTTTGATATCCGAATGGTAGATCTTACGCTCATGTAACAGCATCAGCGCACTGTTCAGTCCTTCCATTTCCTCCAGGAACCTCTGTTCAAACAGTCTTATACTTCCGTTAAAACTCTCCAGTTCCAGAAACTGACTGTAAGCGTCATACCGTTTCATCACAACCACATAGTACCGGCCGTTATCGTCGGTTCCCTCCGCGTACAGTCTGGGCAGATTCGGATGATCAAGGCCCGACAGTATCCTGTTCACCTCTTTCGTTTTCTCAAGCATCATCCTCTCCCGGTTATTCCGGGGCGGGCGGTACAGCTTTGCCACATAGCCGGACTCCCCCGACGGCACGGATTCTCCTCTCCTGCAGCAGTCATAGATCAGAGCCTGCCCGCCGCCTCCCCGACTGTATATCCCCGCCGGGACATAAAACGCGCCGAGGGAAACTTCTTCCTCCAGAAGGACGCCCCTGCGCCCCGGCGCTGCGTCCTGACTCCGTAAGACGGATTTCTCCGACAGTCTTTCGGAGAAATTTCTCGCCGGCGGTCCTGCCTGAAACTCCCGCTCTGCCCGGCCTGCCGGATATTCGCTTCCCGCCTGTCCTCTCTGCGGTTCTCTCCCTGTCTGATTCGCAGGATATTCCCTTCCCGCCTGTCCTCTCTGTGGTTCTCTCCCTCTCTGCCCCGGCGAAGTATTCCGGGATTCCCCACTCCCCGAGAGTTCCTCTTCCTCCTCATCTACCGGCAGATAAACCGTCTCGGCCGCTTCGTAGGTCAGAATATCCTTCTCATGATCCCTGCTCATGCCGTCCCCCCTCTTTTCGCAATTTCTCTGTCTGTCCCCTTACAGATACATACAACAGCACCGGCATGATAACAGCAGCCGCCAGAATCAGTATCTTTTTCACAACCCCCACCGAAGGTCGGCTCCATGCCCAGATGAAATAGAACAGCGTCGTTTCGTGCCCCATCGCATATCCTCCTACCGCGGTAACCAGATACAGTGCATAACACATCAGAAGATTTCGTTTCGTCTTCTCCGAGATAATACCTCCCCATACGACGCATGCGAGAAGTACGCACCCTATGTAACAGCCGATTTTACCTGTTCCCATCCATATCCCCAGAAGCGGCATCACCAGGAGCATACTCTTTTCATAACGATTCTTTCTCCGCTCATCGCCGCCTGCCTTCCACTGTTCCGTGCACATCTCTCCGGCTATCTCGTTGATCCGGCCGGGATCCCAAAACGCGGGGTTCAGATTTTTCTCCGTCCAGCTTTCTTTTATCTCCGCAATACAGCGAACGGCTAACTCCTGCCAGGCATCTCTCCCGTTTTCCCAGACAAAGTGCATATTCAGTTTTCGAACAGAGGGCAGCGCGCCCGCCGCAGACTGCTTCAACAGAGCCTTCGTCGCTTCCTGCAGATAAGAATTCTCTTCCAGATAAGAGCGGACCTCCCCATCAAAACAGGATAGATACTCCTGTAAGATCTCCGTCCCCTGTCCCGGCTTTCTCTGCCCGTTTTCTCCCTCTCCGCCTTCTCTTTGCCGCTTTTCAATGACCTCTCTCCCAAGAACGTCTCCCAAACACCTCTTTCCGCCCGCATCAAAGAAACGCAGAAACTTTCCAAAGCCCTCCTTCAGAAAATCTCTCATGAAAGGATGATAGCTTCTGTTATGTAAAGCCTTTTTAAAACAGACCTGCCAGGCCTGTACATACGCCGCTCCATTGCACTCCTTTTCGGAAAAATACTCATAAAAATCCCCCAGCAGAAGCAGTTCCTCCCGCTCCATAAAACCCGCCTGAAAAATATTCTGATAAGAAAGGAGAATCGGATAGGCGCTCCTGCTCAGAGCAACCCTTCCCAGCGCCTCCTCCATGCGCTGCCTGTCCTCCTTCTCAAACTTCCCTCTTCCCGCGCTGATTTTATACAGGATTTCCTTTAAAATCAGATAGGGGATAACCGCCAGGAAAGCATTTTTCTCCTTGTCGGTATAACATGAGAGATCCACCAGTTCCAGATACTCCGTGATGGCCGCAAGGGCAAGCCTCTCCACCCCCGGTCCACAGCCCCTGAGAAAGGTCTGCAGCAGCAACGCTTTTACCCGAAACGCCTGATCCACCTTCTCATCGTTCCATTTTACCAGTTCCGGGCAGAGTTTCCGTGGCTTTTCCACCGACATCAACACAGTGTCATCCGTCGGGTTCAGAATGATCTCAGCCTGCCTTTTCAGAAAATCCGCCGCAGCCAGATATGCGCTGTATTCCCCCTCAAAATCCGGTATCTCTGCACGGCAGCTTTCCGCCTTTTCCTCCAGCTGCCGCATCTTTTCCTGCAGAGTCTCCCGCTTTTCTATCTGTTCTCCCCCGAATCCGAACAGCAGATCCACCTGCCTGTCGATCTGCGCGCGCCGCATCTCCAGTGCCTGTTTTTCTTCTTCGCAGACAAGCAGTTCTCTCACCACCGCGCATCTGTACTCGATATCCCTGTCCACAAAATCAATGGATTTTCCCAACCTGTCTCTGCTAATACTGTAACTCATATCCCCGTTTTCCTCTGTATGTGGTTTGTTCTGCTGATTTCAACACTTTACGATCTGATCTGAATTCTATATTATCTCCATCTCCCACACAAAAAACAGCCCTGGAACGGAATATCACGTCCCCCAGGGCCGTCACAATATACTATCGATATCACTATTTGAAATATTTAACTCCTGCCTCAAAGATCTTCAAATCCTGCTCACCGTATATATTGATGGCAACGCCTTTTCCCCTCCGCTCGGCGTGAGCCATCTTGCCAAGGCATCTGCCGTCCGGCGAAGTAATGCCCTCGATGGCCCGGTAGGAGCCGTTGATATTGTACTCCTCGTCCATGGAAGCATTGCCCTCCATATCCACATACTGTGTGACTACCTGGCCGTTTTCGAATAGTCTGTCAAGCCACTCTTTGTTTGCCACAAACCGTCCTTCCCCGTGAGATGCCGGATTTACATAAGTTTTTCCGGGTTCCGCCAGAGAAAGCCATGGCGATTTATCGGAGACCACTTTGATATACGCCATCTTCGAGATATGGCGGTTTACGGTATTGAAGGTCAGTGTCGGTGAATTCTCATCCTGCCCCACAATATCCCCGCAGGGCACAAGCCCCAGCTTGATCAGTGCCTGGAACCCGTTGCAGATCCCTAATGCCAGTCCGTCCCTCTCCTGCAAAAGCTTCTGCACCGCCTCTTTGATCCTTTCATTCCGGAATGCCGTAGCGAAAAATTTCGCGCTGCCGTCCGGCTCGTCGCCTGCGGAAAATCCGCCCGGGAACATGATGATCTGGGACTGTGCGATGGCCTTCTCAAATACCTCCACGGACTCCCTGATATCCTCGGCCGTCCGGTTCCTAAAGACTTTCGTCACCACCTGGGCTCCCGCGTTCTTAAACGCCTGCTCGGCGTCATACTCGCAGTTTGTACCCGGAAATACCGGGATAAACACGGTCGGTCTGGCCACTTTATGTTTACATACATAGACAGAATCCGCTCTGTAAACAGGCGACTCCACTGTGGCCGTATCCTGCACAGCCTTATAGGGGAACACTTTGTCAAGGGTCCCTCTCCAGCCTGTCAGCGCCTCCTCCATGGAAAGTTCCGTATCGCCGTAAACAAAGGCAGGTTTTTCTGTCACTTCCGCTATCACGCGGTAATCCACGTCCAGATCATCCGCCAGTCGCTCCAGTTCTTCTAACCTTTCGGCATCCGCCTCCGCAAGGATATTGCCAAGCCCGCAGTCAAAGAGTTCGCCTGCATCGATTCTTTCCGTATCGAAACACACGCCCAGTTTGTTGCCGAAAGCCATTTTGGATACCGCCGCGCAGATCCCCTTCGTATCCAGCGCATAGGCTGAGATGAGGAAGCCCTCTTGCATCAGTCTGTGGATGCCGTCGTACAGTTCCAGCACATTGACATAATTCGGCACATCATATTCGTCCACGTCGATCTTGAAATAGAGCAGTTTATTTCCGGCTTTTTTCAGTTCCGGCGTCAGAATATCCCCCTCTCTTGCCACATCCACCGCAAAAGATACAAGAGTGGGCGGCACATCGATATCATTGAAGGTGCCGGACATGGAATCCTTGCCGCCGATGGAAGGCAATCCGAATCCCACCTGTGCGTCATAAGCTCCAAGGAGCGCCGCAAAAGGCTGACTCCACCGCTCCGGTCTCTCACTCATTCTGCGGAAATATTCCTGGAAGGTAAAGCGGATCTTCTTACAGTCGCCGCCCGCCGCAACGATCTTTGCCATGGACTCCGTCACCGCATAGATCGCGCCGTGGTAAGGACTCCAGGAGGAGATCTGCGGATCAAAGCCGTAACTCATCATCGTCACCGCATCGGTTTTTCCGGAGAGCACCGGCAGCTTTGCCGCCATCACCTGGGTTTCCGTCAGCTGATATTTTCCGCCATAGGGCATCAGCACACTGCCCGCGCCGATGGAAGAGTCAAACATCTCCACCAGTCCCTTCTGGGAACAGACATTCAGATCCGACAGTTCCGTCAGCCAGGCCTTTTTCAGATCATTCGCCGCAAGGGCTTCCTCCACTGCCGGAATGGCCGTTTTCTTCAACTGATTTTCCTTCTCGGAAGGAATCGCCACCTTGACGGAAGTCTCCTGGTGAGCGCCGTTTGTATCAAGGAACGCTCTGGAGATATTGACGATCTCCTTGCCTCTCCATTTCAGGATCAGCCTGGGAGAAGCCGTCACCTCCGCCACAATGACAGCCTCCAGGTTCTCTTCTCCCGCATACTGTAAAAATGCTTCCGCATCCTTCGGGGAGACCACTACCGCCATGCGCTCCTGGGATTCGGAGATGGCAAGCTCCGTGCCGTCCAGGCCCGCATATTTCTTCGGCACCTGATCCAGGTCTACCACAAGGCCGTCCGCCAGCTCGCCGATGGCCACCGACACGCCGCCCGCGCCGAAATCGTTGCATTTTTTGATCAGCCTGGACACTTCTTTCCTTCTGAATAATCTCTGGATTTTCCGCTCCGTGGGCGCGTTGCCTTTCTGCACTTCCGCGCCGCAGACCAGGGTAGATTCCTCCGTATGGGCTTTGGAAGAACCGGTGGCGCCGCCGCAGCCGTCCCTTCCCGTCCTGCCGCCAAGCAGAATAATATAGTCGCCGGGATCCGAATTCTCCCGGATCACGTTCTCCCTGGGCGCTGCCCCCATGACCGCCCCGATCTCCATCCGCTTTGCTACATAGTTGGGATGATAGATCTCCTTCACATAACCGGTGGCAAGCCCCACCTGATTGCCGTAGGAGGAATATCCCTTCGCTGCACCGCGCACAAGTCTCGCCTGGGAAAGCTTTCCCTTTAAAGTCTGTGAGGCAGGCAGGGTGGGATCCGCAGCACCCGTGATCCGCATAGCCTGATAGACATATCCTCTCCCGGAAAGGGGATCTCTGATGGCGCCGCCAAGGCAGGTGGCAGCGCCGCCGAAGGGCTCGATCTCCGTGGGATGGTTGTGTGTCTCGTTTTTGAAAAATACAAGCCATTCCTCACTGACCGGTCCGTCGCCGTAATCGGTCTCCACAGGTACCACAATAGAACAGGCGTTGATCTCGTCGGACACTTCCATATCCTCAAGCTTCCCCTCCGCCCGCAGCTTTTTCATTGCCATCAGCGCAATATCCATCAGGCAGATGTACTTATCCTCCCGCCCTTCATAGATCTCTTCCCTAGTGTCAAGATAACTCTGATACGTCATCTCCAATGGCTCTTTATAGTAGCCCTCGCCGAATTCTACCTCCTTAAGCTCTGTCGCAAAGGTGGTATGACGGCAGTGGTCGGACCAGTATGTATCGAGAACCCTGATCTCTGTCATAGTCGGATTGCGCCGCTCCTCCGAAGCAAAATAGTTCTGAATATGCTGAAAATCCTTAAAGGTCATGGCAAGCCCCAGGGAATCATAGAGCTCTTTGAGCTCCGCCTGCGGCATATCTACAAAGTCCTCCCGCTCCGCCAGATTTTCAAAAATTGCCACATCCGCCGGTTCCTCATAGACAACCCGCAACGTCTCCGGTTTCTCCATACCGGTCTCCCTGGAATCCACCGGATTGATACAGTAGTGCTTGATCTGCTCAAACTCCTCATCGGAGACATCGCCGATGATCATGTAGGTAACTGCCGTCTGAATGACCGGCTCTTCATCTTCTTTTAAAAATTTCACACACTGCAGTGCTGAATCCGCCCGCTGGTCAAACTGTCCCGGCAGATATTCCACACTGAAAACCCGCGCTCTCTCCGGAATCTCAAGTGTTTCCTCATAATAGAGATCCACCGGCGGCTCTGAGAAAACGCACCCAAGCGCCGACGTAAAAACACTGTTGCTTAAGTTTTCCACATCATACCGGATAAACATCCGGACCTTCTCCACGGAATCGATCTGCAGATAACTTCTGATCTCCTCTTTCACCTGCTTTGCGGCTGACGCAAATGGCTCCTTTTTTTCCACATAAACACGTTTTACGTTTCCCATTGTCGAGCTATTTTCCTCCTTCATATAGAATGCCCCAGAGCTTTCCGCCCTGAAGCATGATTTATTATTCCTCTATCATCAGCCCCTGCATGATCATATACAGTTCATTATCGACGGTCTCCCCCGACACGCCCATCGTCACAGAGGCTATTTTCAGCCCTTCCAGCACATACATCACATTCTTTGCCGCAATGCGGGTATCCACATCATAAAATTCACCGTTTTCAGCGCCCATTCTCAGTAACTTCTCCAGCATGGTCACACCGTCATTAAAACGCTTTTTCAAAACATTATTTTGGGGGTTCGCAAAGGCATACTCATAGGCGGCTGTGGCCAGCGTCTTTTTACTGCGCAGGATCTCTTTTTTCTGTTCCTTCAAAAACACGGCAAAGATTTCCGCCGCTGTGGCATTCTCCCCTACATTTTCCGAAAACACATCCTCTGTTTTTTCGGATTCCGCGGCAAGCACCTCCAGGAAAATCTCCTCCGTATTTGCATAATACAGATACAGCCCACCTCTGCTGATCTCACAGGCGTCCACAATGTCTTTCATGGTCACATCGCGGAATCCCTTCTCCACAAATACTTCTTTCGCCTTTTCCAGAATCAACTGTTTCTTTTGTAACGAACGCTCTCCCATAACAACCCTTCTCCAATACTTATGATAAATCGTTTATTTCCAGAATCTCCCGCAGTCTGTAGAGCACTTCCAGGAATATGCCGTTCTCCACTCCCTGCGCCCACAAAACGCTCTTTGTCATGCCGCCGAGTATATATCTGGAAAAGATACCGGATATCAGCTCCATATCCCGCAGTGTGGCATTTTTCAGTTCCATCTTTTCCTGCTCTGTATCCTTTATTCTTCTCCTGCTGTAAACATACTGATAATTGCGGGTAACAAACCGGGTTTCCCTTGCCGTTTTCACAAAACTCAACAACGTTGCATCATAGACAGGAAAAGTAAATGCTGTTTTGCGCACACCTTCCCCTTTGTAACTGTCCATCACATCGCTGCCCCGCTTTGTCTCGAGCCACGAAATATAACGCGCAAGCCGCCTGGCATCAGGCTGATACTGTTTGATCAGATTCCTTCTCGTATTGATATCCAGTTCTTTCGTCCTGTCCTCTATATTCATAATTTATACCCTCGCTTTTTTATGATACCAAAAAATTCTGAAAAAGTACAGAAAGACTTCACAAAAAAGCTCCAAATTAGTATAATAAAGAAAAAGCTTCAAATTCAAAGATCGAAAAAAGTATCTATGGGATCGGAACAGGAGATTATTATGACATCAAAACATATTACAGCAGGCGAAACATTTATTGAAGAAGGACAGGCTCTCGAATGTTTCTGGTACATTTCAGAGGGAAGTGTTCAGGCTCAATTTCCCGGCGGTTCCATTCCGCTGGAGAAAGGAGATATGATCGGTATCTGCGATTTTAATAAGGGCTGTCACTTTTTTTCCTACAAAGCCTTAAGCGACTGTACGATCGTTCCCTACGGTTCGCCGACGGTTCTTCTGCGAACCAAATTTTTCGGCGACCAGCCTGATAACAGAATCAGATTCGCCCTGACAATGAACCGTTTTGCCAGAAAAATGTTAAATACTTACACGACCACCTATCGCTCCTGTAAGGAACTCTATGACTTTCTGTTCTCATCCTATGAGGCCTACCGGAAATTCTGTGAGAAACTGCATATTGTAATCAAAGAGCTTCCCGGTATTGAATCTCTCGAACCTCTGGAGGAAAGCTATACGCCAAACCCGTGGCAGACGGCTCATTATACGGGTCTGCATAATATTATGCTGAACAAGGCATTCACCAGCGCACTGCATGAAAATCAGTTTGTCCCCGGCTACCTTTACCATGCCGTGGATGACATCCACATACTTCTCGAAAGGTTTCAGACACTTCAGGATTATTCGGAACAGATTTCCTATCTGCTGCTCAACGAGAATCGACTGGATCTGTTTGACCTGTATACGGGTATCTATTACAGGATCGGCATACAGAATACAAACAGTGCTGCCGTATCGGAGGCTATTGAAAACATCTGCTCCCATGCGGAAAGGCAATCTTCCATTCCTGAGGGCCTCACAAACAGCAGGATCGGAGAATATCGAAACCAGATCGAAAAGCTGAAAAAACTGATCGATTCCTCCGCGGGTGGTGAACAGGCGGATGCTCAGACCGATTATTCCCTGACCGCCAACCTTGCCAGCGCCACGGACATTATTCTGGAATACGCAAACTGTGACGCTGAACTCACCAGCGACTTCAAAAATGCACTGATCGCTTACAAACAGATTTCCGATAAAAATGCAACTTCTCAGGAAGCCATGAAGCTGCGGCGCACCCTGACTGACATTTTCTATAAAGTGTATACTGCCGCTTTTCATGTCAGCCTGAAAAGCAGCAACATGCCGCCCATTTTGAAGATGTTCTTCAATTTCGGTTTTGTAGATGCTGACCTGTGCGGTATGGACAGTGCCAGTTTCCTGTATCAGAATGCCGGCCATTACTCCGGATCTCCGGAACATGGCATCTATACGGCCTACGAATGGCTTCGAGCGGTCTATGAGGGTGAAAAGGAACCCAGTATCAATGAACTGGATGAAAACTTCGAAAAACATGTCCAGTCATTGAAATCCGACGGGAGCATCACCGCAGAAAAGGCACAAGAAATGCTTCAGGACAATGTGGCAAAAGTCAACTTTGAGCTGGAGAACATGTTCACCAGAGGCTGTAAGATCACCAGCGGCAGGCCTTCTGTATTCTGCCCCATCTTATCGGAGCATCAGTTTATCCGCCAGCCGGAGGATGCACTGCTCTATCCCGATCAGATCATAAAGCAGATCAATGCGATCCGCGCGGCCGATTACTCTGTTTTTGCCAGAAAAAGCCTCACTGTTCTCTCAGAAAAGGAGAATATCCATGACTTTTTCAATGTGGAGATCCTGCCTGATATTATTCTGATGCCGGTAGTCGGTATGAGAGGCGCTATGTGGCAGGAGATCGTGGGCAGAAACCGTTTAACCCCCGCCCGCATGATGCTGCCGATCTTCCAGCTGGAAGATCTGGAGAAGATCATGATCCGCATCGTCGGCGAATACCGCTGGGAGATGTGCAAGCGTGTGCAGGGAGCCCGCTGGAACGATGTGACCGATCCTTCCCTGACCAGCCTGTATTACGATTTTCTGCAGTTTTATAAGAAAAATCCCGAGCTTTCCACGGACACCAAGGAAAAGATCAAGACCGGGCTGCAGAAATGTAAATCAAACTTTAAGGAATATTTCCTGGCCGACTATATGACCTACATTATGTTTGAGAGCAAAGGCTCTCCCCATCTGGTAAAAAATGCCAGAGCCATCCTGTTCAGCCAGTGTCCGCTCTCTGCACCGTTCAGACAAACGCTCTCCAGCAACCCGATCTATCAGGAGCTTCTGGAGGCCCACGGCAGAAGTGTCGCAGAACGCTGCAGAAAGCTGGATAACCTCGGGAAGAAGCTGCTCTCCAAAGGAGAACCGATACCGGAAGCCATGGAAGCAGAGATCGCATTTATCAAACAGTAGCCCTTATCCCCTCTGTGTGAGACAGATAAAATCCCCCGGAACTGCCGCATTTTCGGACAGTTCCGGGGGATTAGCGATAACTTTATTCTATCAGTTCTTTCAGCCTGTCAATGACATCCTCTGCCGCATTCTATTTCATGATTCACACCAGGAAATATATTTATCATGCATCAATCCTCTTTATCGATCGCAGCACCTTTGTATACATACTGCATCTCGCTGATATAATCGGTCATATTATCTCCGTTGTATTTCTCGGCAAACACCTTCAGCACATAGCCGTTCTCATCGTATTCCGGCGGCCACGCCATCGCCACCGTACCAACTCCTCTGTAGGAGGCATCCACCAGTCTGTCATAGCCTATGATCTCTTCTCCCCGCTCCGTGGTCAGAATTGCAGACAGATAACAGTTTCCCGTAGAATATAACTCCTTATAATCAAAGCAGAGATAGCCCCCTTCTTTTCGCACATTATTTATCTCCGGCTGCCTCATGCCGGCAGGATTTTTCTCCTCATCATACGGATTTAAAATAGTAAGCTTCCAGATATTCACTTCCTTTTCCGACACCGCACGAATGCCGCCCATATTCTGAAAGGTAGATTCCTTTCCACCTTCCGCAGCACTGATAAAGGCAATATTTCTCAGTTCCACCGCGTCCCTGCTGCCATCCGCAACAGACTGCAGATCCATCACCCTCTTTCTCATACTCCTGTCATAGCGATAGGCGTCCGTCACCCGATACAGCACAGACGGTACAAGAAGATCTTTAAAACCTTCCAGATCCCAGTTTTCCCGAACCACATAGCAATCGCTGTATGTCACATAATCGCCCGTCCAGTTATTCCCGGTACTTACAGGATCTTCGATCCCCTTTGCCCGAAGTCTTATCACCTTCTCCGGCTCCGCCGCACAGGCCGTTTCCGCCGGTGCCAGACAAAGCAGCATCACGCCGCACAACATCGCCGCCAGAATGCGTCCTCTCTTTTTTCTTCCCATCTTCATCTCTGTCATAATCCTTTCCGCATGATATTTAAGCAACAATTTCCGTCACTGCGATAAATTTCTTTTTCTTCCCGTTACGCTTCTCTTTTACCTGCAAGATCAGTATATCGGCTAAACCGCCGTCCACACCCGTCCGTCATATTTTTCTCTGCTCCGCCAGAAATTCCTGTGCAAAACTGTCAGCCAGATACGCCCTGATCCGCCCTGACGTGCAGGTCCTTTCCATCCCATCCTTTTCCGCTATGGAAAACGAAATATAACTGAACAGTTTCCCCGACAGGGAAAGTACGATATACTCATCAGGAAACTCTTCCCGTAACATACCCCCCCATTTTGCTTCCCCGACCATATCGTATAAAAGTTCTGCCAGACCACAGTCTTTGTCTCTTTTGAAGACCGGAGAAAGAAAAAATATATTACAGATCTCCTCCAGCGCCTCCTTTTTTACACTCTGTATAATACGATCCAGCAGATCAAACAGACGATCCAATTGTTCCATTAATCCGTCATGGTGCGACAGTTCTTCCCGGATATTTTCCGCCCATATCCTCTGCTGGTAGCCGAGTGCACGGACAAGCAGCTCCTCCCTGCTCTCAAAATATTCATAGGCGGTTCCCTTGCCGATACCGGCCTGTTCCGTAATTTCGGAAACTTTCATTTTTCTGATTTCCTTCCCCTCCAGCAAAAGCTCCATAACCGCCTTGTACAAAGCTTCCACCTTCGGCGATAATTTTTCTTCCATTTTCAATGTACACCTCTCCGTTTTCCCCAATACCTCAGGGGAATCATCCCTTCGCAATTCATAACTGCTTCAGGATAATACTCCCCTCCGGCTTCTTCTGTACAGAGAAACGTGCCCACTCATTTCTCTGATACCATACACTTCACTGTTACATTTCCTGCTCTTTCTTCTCTCTGCGGCGCTTCTTTCTCTCCTGCCGTCCTTCTTTTCTGCTTCTTCTTCTGCCCTTCCTTGACTCCTTATCAATAATCAGATAGATCGTCGGAATCAGAACCAACGTCAGCACCGTGGAAACCAGAAGACCGCCGATAATAACAAGTGCCATCCCCTGCATCATCTCCCCGTTTGTGCCGAGAGCCAGCCCCATGGGAATCATGGACAGAATCGTCGTCAGGGATGTCATCAGGATCGGCCGAAGTCTTATGGCGCCTGTCTCGATCAACGCATCCTCCACCGACATCTCCGCTTTCAGCTGGTTGGTGGAATCCACATACAGAATACCGTTATTTACCACGATACCCATCAGCATCAGAAAGCCCATCAGAGATACCATACTGATCGTGGAGTCTGTCACAAACAAAAACATAAACGAGCCAATCAGCGCAAAGGGAACACACATCATTACCATAAACGAAAATCTGGGTGACTCAAACTGCATTGCCATCACAAGGAATACCAGAAATACTGCGGTAAGGATGGCCTTGATCAGCGTGTTGAATTCCTCCATCATCATTGCCGTCATGGCGCTGCTCGCCGGTGAAACCGTATCCGGGAACACCGTATTTTCCACGATCTCATCAATTGCCGCCTGAGCCTCATAATATTGATCCGAGGTGGTGGTCGCAGTCAGCGAGATCTGATACTGTCCGTTTTCCTTGTAGATCTGTTCCTGCGCCTCCTCGTAAACGATCTGCGCAATATCTCTGAGCGGTACGGTTATTCCCGTAGGCGACAGAATATTCAGATTCATCAGACTGTTCATATCGTCGTATGCACCCTCCGGATATTCAAGCCGCACCTCATATTCGGAACCCTCTCTTGTCACAGTCATGGCTTTCTTACCGCCGGTGGCATTGCCTACCGCCATTCCCACCGTAATGGGCGTCAGACCGTACTGCATGGCCTTCAGCTCATCCACATCGATCCTGGCCCGGATGTTGTCGCCGGAAGTGGAATTATCCACCTTAACCACACCATCTACCGCCAGAAATTTATCTTCCAGCTCTTCCGCAAAGGCCTTCAGTTCATCCATATCTCTGCCCTGTAAACTGATGCCGTAGGTACCGCCGCCCATCATGGAGCTCATACTGGAGCCGGAGGAGGAAACTGTGATGTCCATGCCCGGCATCTCCTTTGCCAGTTCGTTCCATTCGTCCACGATCTTCACGGTATCCCGGCTTCTGTCCTTTTTCAAGTAGGCGCTGATGCCGGAATTGGATCCGCTTACATAATAGGAATAGTGCTCCACATCCTCGTCTGTAGACACGATCTGCACCCATTCCTGCATCTGCTCATCAATGCTCTCCGTTCTCGTGCCGGCCCGGAAGCTTGCATCGATCGATATGGTTCCCTCATCTGCCGAAGGCATCATCTCCATGTTCAGCTGCGTTCCCATGAGAATGGAAACCACAACCATCGCCACGGAAGCAATAATCACCAGAAACCGTTTGTTTAAAAGCTTTCTCAGCAGTTTTTTATAGCCTCTGATGATAAAACGGAGAAACTTATTCATCGGAATATCTTTTTTCTCCACCGGGCGGAACTTTGAATAACAAAGAGGCACTAACGTCAGCGCAACGATCAGAGAAGCTAACATCGCAAATACGATCGTAAAGCCCAGCTGCACGAACAGCTGCCCCGACAGGCCCTTACTCACGGCAAGAGGCACATACACAACAACCGTCGTGATCGTGGAGGCCACGATAGACGCCGTCACCACCTTCGTCCCGGCAAGCGCCGCCTCCTTAAAGTCAGGTTTTTTCTCCTGCATTCGGAAACAGCTCTCGATCACGACGATGGAGGAGTCCACCATCATACCGATGGCGATAACCAGAGATCCCATAGTCACGATATTTAAAGAATACCCCATGGCATTCATCAGAATCAATGTCACAAACAGCGATACCGGCATGGAAGCTCCCACGATCAGGGAAGCCTTGAAATCCCCGAAAAACAGGAACAGAACCACCATCGACAAAACAATGCCCAGAATCAGAGTCTGCCCCACAGACCAGATGGAATTCACAATGGTCTCGCTGGCATCATAAGTGATCTCAAAGGAAATGGCCGGATTTTCCGCCTTGATCTTTTCCAATGCCGCCTTGATATCATTGCAGACATTCACGGTACCATAACTGCTCTTTGTCTGAATGCTGATGCTGATATCTTCCTTCCCGTCGTACAGGCTTATGTAATCGGTGGATCCGCTTGCCATCGTCACATTTGCCACATCCTGCAGCGTGATCACACTTCCCTTGGCTGTCGTAAGGGGAGCTTTCCGCAGCTGCTGCACGGTATTATAATCCTTGCCTGTGGTGATCGTCATATTCTGCTTTCCCTGGGTGACTGTCCCCGCGGGATAACTGAAATCCACCATGGCAAGCATCTGGGATATACTGTCCATGGTCAGACCATACTGGTTTAATAATGTCTCGTTCAGCTCTACCTTAATATATTCCTCGCTGCCGCCGCTGACTTCCACCTGGGCCACACCGGAGATCTTTTCCAGGTCCGGTACCACGGATTCATTGATGACCTTTAACAGATCGATGTCCCCGGCCTCCGTGGCTGATATGTACATGTTCGGCATGCTGTTCATATTCATTTCGATAACCGTTGGAGTATCCACATCCTCCGGCAGACTTAAGGAAGCCGTATCCAGCGCGGATCGCAGATCTGCATAACACTCGTCGATATCCACGCCGTACTCATACTGGAACAGCACCTGGCACATATTTTCTATAGAGATAGCGGTCACGTCCTCCACGCCGCTCAGGGAAGATCCCGCGTCCTCTATCACCTTCGTCACCAGTTCATCCACTGTCTCCGGGTCCGCCCCCGGATACATGGCAACCACAATTAACATCGGCAGTTCCATGCTGGGCGTCAGTTCCAGTTTAAACCCAAGCAGGGAAGAAATACTGAATACTACAAGCGCAACAACGATCAGCACACAGGAGACCGGGCGCTTTAAAGCTGTTTTTGTCAAGTTCATAGATGTGCCCCCTATTCCGCCTTATCCGTCTCAGCATCTGTCTGTGTGTCCGTATCTGCTTCTTTCTCCGCGTCTACCGTCACTTCCCTGTTCCCGGCATCCACCGCGTGTAGCAGCACGCCGTCTGTAAGCTGCGGAGACCAGCTGGTCACCACGATATCGCCCAGATTCAGACCACCTGTCACTACGATATTCTCATCATCAAAAATGCCCGTTGTGATCGGCGTCTTCACCGCTCTGCCGTTCACACTGGTATACACATAGGCGCCCTCGTTCTCATAGTAGACCGCCTCGTAAGGAATGATCATCGTATTTTCCGCCCGGTATGTATCAGCACTTACCTTCACCGACACACCGTTTGGCAGTTCCGTACCGTTTGCCGCCACACAGGCCTTGACCTGAAACAGGCCGCTCTGGGGATTCACGGATGTGCCGATCTCCGTTACAGAAGCCGTATAGGTCTCATTGTTTCGCTCCAGTGTGATCTTCTGTCCCGGAGAAAGGGTATCTTTCACTGATTCGCTGACCTGAAATGTCAAAGTCATCGTATTATTATTGACGATCGTATAGGCCGGGCCGCTCTGAGAGACTAAGCCATTCACCTCCACTGCCTTACTTTCGATTACACCGGAAACAGGAGCCGTTACTGTATACATATCAAGTGCCAACTCCGCCTGCGCCGCACTGAGTTTCGCCATATCGATGCTGAGTGCCAACTGATCCTCAGTGGACGCCACAGACTGATCCAGCTGTTCCTGAGTCATAACTTCCGTCTCATCCGAAAGGTTCATCGCCTCCTGCGCAGTGCGATAACCGCTGCCTGCTGTCAGATATCCCTGCCAGGCCTGATCTCTGGCAGACTGCAGGCTTGCCAGATCGGATTCTAAATCCGCCATTTCTTTCGATGATACCGGGCTATTGCCACTGATTCCCTGAGATGCCTTCAGGGCTTCCAGTTGCTTTTTCGTATCGCTGCACTGTTTATCCAGCTTCTCATAAGCCTCTTTTGCCGTATAATATCCGATCTGTGCCTGTTCAAAACTGCTTTTTGACTGCAGCGCACTTCCCTCTAACTGAAGACTGGTACTATCCTGCTGATTTAACAGATTATCCATTGTGGAATCCGCTGTCTGCTGTGCATTTTTCACACCCAGCTGCGCCGTCTCATACTGCAGCTTTGCTGCCTCGTCATCTATTTTGAAGAGGACATCTCCGGCCTGCACAGTATCCCCGACCTCAAAAAAGGTCTCCGTCACCGTACCGGCTGTAAGCGGAATAACCATCACTGTCTCCTGCGGTGATATCGTCCCCACGAAAGAGTTTGTCAAGGTGATCGTCCCTGTTCCCACGCTCCGGGTGCTGACTGTCACAGCACTTTCTTCCTCCGTCACGGCGGTTTCCTGTGCTGCTTTGCCGCATCCACCCAGCGCCATCGCCAGAACAAGCATCACCGCTATCCCTGCTGCTGTCTGTTTTCTCGTTTTTTTCATGCTGCTCCTCATTTCTGCGCAGTTCTTTCTGCCGCGCTCTTTTTTCTGTTCATACTGCCAGGTACACTGATTTCAGCGTATACAAAGCAGGTACAAACTCTTACTGTTTATATTTCCCGACCCGCCGGTCAGTTTATCATATTTGATTATACGCTTTTCTTCTCAAAAAACAATAAACGAAATCTTAAAAAAACTTAAATTATCCTTTCGGCATCTTAATGTTTCGCGCTTTTCTGATTTTTGTTTTGATCCTTTGCAGGGCGTTGTCTGTGGCCTTATCCGTCTTTCCCAGCACTCTTGCGATCTCCGTATAACTCATTCCCGTCAGGCACAGTTCCAGGACCTGTTTTTCAAAACTGCTGAGCTCCTGCTCTATCATTCTCTCCAGACTTTCCAGATTCTCCTGATCAATCATCAGCTCCTCCGGATTTTTTGTATTCCACGCCACCAGTTCCTGAATCAGTTCCGGGTATTCCTCCCCGTTTCTCTCCTGATTTTCATAAAGTGATACATAGGAATTCAAAAAAGAATGTTTCTTTCTCCCCGCAGACTGCACTGCCGTATAGATCTGCCTTGTCACACACAGCTCCGCAAAGGTATAGAAACTGGCATCCCGCCCGGCATCATAATCTCTGATCGCCTTGAACAGGCCGATCATGCCTTCCTGTAAAAGGTCTTCATGGTCCGCTCCCAGAATATACATGGATTGGGATTTCTTCCGCACCAGATCCTTATACTTTTCAATGATATATTCGGTTACCCGATTGTCCCCGTCCCGGAGCCGTATGATCAGCTCCTCGTCGGAGAAAGATTCGTAGTCGTTGTACATGGATACTTTTCCTTTTTTCTTTATTTCTTTTCCGGTTTACCCATCCACTCCGATTCTGTAAAGTAATTTTACAGAAATTGACTTTTGTCCGCCCCTGTGATATAATCCTGTAAACAGTTGAATAACAGTAATGTCTTCAGGGCAGGGTGAAATTCCCGATCGGCGGTTACAGTCCGCGGGCGCGAAAGCGCGGGGTTTGGTGAAATTCCAAAACCGACGGTATAGTCCGGATTAAAGAAGGTGTATTGGAATTGTCAGAATAAATCTGATAATATTTTTTGCACTCTTTTTTATCCAAATGTTCTGTGGACATTTTCAATACCCCTTTAAACAGCAGAATCATCTCTTTATAGATATTCCTTCCTCATGAATGATAGCACCTGAAAGGCATTCCGTTACTTTCAGGTGTTCATTATTTTAAAGGAGGTATTCCAATGAATATCAGTAAAACAAAAAAACTCTCAACAACAGCTATGCTGTGCACACTGGCCTATATCGCAGCAGCGTTCGGCCGCATCCCCATCGTACTTTTCCTGAAATACGATCCCAAGGACGTTATTATCGTCATCGGCGGATTCCTTTTCGGTCCGCTCACTTCACTGGTCATCACCGTAATTGTCTCTGTGGTGCAGATGTTCACAACCAGCACAACAGGGATCCTGGGCTGTCTGATGAACATCATTTCAAGCTGTTCCTTCGCCTGCACCGCCTCACTCATCTACCGGAGGAAACATACGCTGTCCGGCGCCATGCTCGGGCTGTTCTGTGGTTTGAGCTGTCAGGTTCTAATCATGATGCTCTGGAATTATCTGATCGCCCCGATCTACATGGGTTATTCGAGAGAAGCTGTGGCAGATCTGCTGCTCCCGGCATTTTTGCCGTTCAATCTCATCAAAGGCGGATTAAACGCCTCGCTGACAATGCTGTTGTACAAACCTGTCGTGACCGCCCTGCGTCGTTCCCATCTGATCGAACCCGGATCTTCTGAAAAAATAAAGATACATACTGGTGTTCTGCTGGCAGCTCTGTTTCTCATCATAAGCTGCGCGGTTCTAATCCTGTTGCTTTATGCGGGGACTTGAATTTCAAAAAACACTTGAAAAATCCGTTCAAAAAATGTTGCCTCGCGTTGAACATATTTTCAATGCGAGGTGTTTTTATGAATACAAGACTTTTATTTACAGAAAAATTTTCACCTTTACACCGGCTACGATATATTTATCCAATCTGGCTACGCCTTATACAGATCAATCATGCCCTTCTACAGAAGATCCTCGTCTGAGAAAGCTTCATAATCGTTGTACATAAAATCTGTATAAGGAGTATCTTTTACACCTCTATTCTGAAGCCATATAATCAATGCATCCAGGCATTTCTTTCCAAAAGTTTTAAATATTTTTTTATCGCCCAGCATTTTCACAAACGCAGGGCTGACAGCATAATACAACTTTATAAAAATACGCCCCAAACAATTTTTCCGCAAACTATCATCTCGAAATCTGCGCAATGTCCATACCTCCGGGCAATCATATGAACCATATATACAAGTTGCAATATAGCAACCATTTTTCTTAGCATCTGGTGCTACAGACGGTTGAACAGTTTGGCAACTTTTTTATCTCTCCCGTCTATCTTCTGTTAAATGTGTCTGATCATTAATTTCCACCGCTACTAAAGGATGATAAGACAAATCTGTAATAATAAAATCAACATTTCGATATAGCTCATTTTGAAATCTTGCACCGTCAGTCCTTACGATAAATGAAGCTAAATTTGCCTGTACTTGAATCAAATAATTTTCTGGCAATACCGCTTTAATGCAGTTTAAATATTCCATTTCTGTCTTTGTCACCAAAGATTCTTTTAATTCATAAAGAAATTTTTCTCCTACAGTTTTTTTCTCTTCTACACAAGGCATATTTATATAATGCCACTGCTGGCACTTTGGACATTTTATAATCATGCCTGTTTGCCTTTTCCTATTACATTCTCTACACAAAGGATATTTTCCACTTCCAGCACCACACACTTTACATTTCATAACATGCTTCTCCCTTGTATCACAAACAGCTTTGAAAACACTTCATTAACATAGTTAATGCAGCAATAAGCAATCCCTCATTTACTTTAGGATGGTTATTTATCGAAATCCCTGTCAAATAATCAATCCCTGCTTCAATATCGGCCTTATGGAAAAAATATCACGTATACTGCGCCGCCTTTTTATCATTTGGAATCTTAACAGCTGTACTTCCTGGCATAATATTTCCATTGACAACAAGTCCGTTCGTTACTGGATCTAAAAATACATCATAAGTAGTCATTTTTATTCTGTTCCTTTTTCAATCTTTTTTAATGCTTTCACCCTCTCTGCCGTACGATCTCATAAGCCAACACGCCGGCCGCCACGGAAGCGTTCAGGGAATCGATATCCCCTTTCATCGGAATGGAAGCGATCATGTCGCAGTTTTCCTTCACAAGCCGTCCCACGCCCTCTCCCTCGCTTCCGATCACAAGGCCGACGGGGCCCTTCAGATTCAGGTCGTACATCCTCGTTCCGCCCATGTCCGCACAGACCATCCACATTCCTCTCTTTTTTAACTCCTCCATGGTCCGCACCAGATTGGTCACTCTCACAACCGGCGTATAATTTATGGCTCCCGCAGAAGTGCGGGCCACCGCCGCTGTCAGCCCTACCGCCCGGTTTTTCGGGATGATCACGCCGTGGGCTCCGGCCAGGTTGGCGGTTCTTATTATGGCGCCCAGATTATGGGGATCTTCAATATTGTCAAGCAGGATAAAGAAAGGATCCTCCCCTTTCTCCTTCGCCGCTGTAAACAAATCTTCCAGCTCCGCATATTCGTAGGCCGCCGCCATAGCGATAACGCCCTGGTGATGTCCGGTCTCCGAAAGCTGATCCAGGCGTTCCTTATCCACAAATTTCACAAAACAGTCCCGCTTTTTTGCCTCTCTTTTGATGGTCATCACCGGCCCGTCCTGACAGCCGTCCAGCACATAAAGTTTGTCGATGGGTTTGCCGCTTTTAAGCGCTTCCAGCACTGCATTTCTGCCTTCTATTGTATATTCACGATATGCCATAGCCTGTCTCCCTGTCTCTTCTCCATTTTACCTGAATGAGTTCCCATGTGATGCGCCCATATCCCAGATAACCATATCTTTATCCCAACGATCACAATCCGCAGAAGCAGCTGTAAATTCTTTCCCTGCCATCTGTGATCTACAGATTCATCTCACATTTTCGCAATCCGATCTTCAAAAGCTCCAGCACCCGCTCCATCTTCCCCGTCAGATACAGATACCCAAGCAGCGCCTCCAACGCCGTAGCGCTTCTGTATTCCAACACCGTTGCATTTTTCGCCTTCGTATGAAAATGGGCATTTTTCCCCCGACGCAGAATATCCGCCTCCTCTTTTGTCACCTCATCAAGCAGCGCTTCATAAATTTTCCGCTGGGTTCCCGCTTTGGAAAATTCAGAGGATTCATTATGCAGTTTCCGGGGCGGCCTGTTGCCTCTTTCCACAACCATGGTACGGACGATCAGTTCATACACGCAATCCCCGATATAGGCAAGCGTTAACGGCGAAAAATTCCGGACATCCTGTTCCCTGCAGTCGAAGCTTTCCAGAATATCCTGCGGCAGCCCTACGCCCTTTTCCATTTTACGCCCTCTCTCGTATCCTCCAGAACGATTCCCTTTTCCAGTAGTTCATTCCTGATCTCGTCCGCACGGGCAAAATTCTTTGCCTTTCTGGCATCCTGTCTCTCCGCAATCAGCGCCTCGATATCCTCCGGAAGAAGTTCCTCCTTTTTTTCCACGATCAGTCCGCAGATATCGGCAAGCGTCGTAATCTCATTTTTTAACGCCTGCAGATAAGCTTTTGTGTGGGCTCCATCCGTGTTGGTGTTCACAAATTTTACCAGTTCAAAGATTGCCGCCAGTGCATCCGCCGTATTAAAGTCATCCTCCATGGCCTCCTCAAATTTTGCCACGAAAGTCTTCGCCTGTTCCTCCAGTTCCTTTTCGGACCCGGTTTCTTCCCCGTCCCCGGCATTTTTTATCAGATAGCTCAGATTTTCCACCGCCGTCACGATCCTGTCATAGCCGTTCTGTGCCGCCTGCATCAACTCCGCGCTGAAATTCAGTGGACTTCTGTAGTGCGCAGACAGCATGAAAAACCGCAGCACCTGCAGATCGTACTTTTCAGAGATATCCCGCACCGTAAAGAAATTTCCCGCGGATTTGGACATCTTATGATTGTCAATATTTAAAAACGCGTTGTGCATCCAGTAATGGGCAAAGGTTTTTCCGTTGGCCGCCTCGGACTGGGCGATCTCATTTTCATGGTGTGGGAAAACCAGGTCTTCTCCGCCCGCGTGAATATCGATCTCCTCCCCCAGATACTTTTTACTCATCACGGAGCACTCGATATGCCAGCCCGGTCTGCCGTCGCACCAGGGCGACTCCCAGTAAGGTTCTCCCTCCTTTTTCGGTTTCCACAGCACAAAATCAAGAGGATCTTCCTTCTGGTCCTCCCCCGAGACAAGTAAAGACCTGTTCCCACCCTGTAAGTCATCCAGATTTTTGTGGGACAGCTTACCGTATTCTTTAAAGCTTCTTGTCCGGAAATACACCGTGCCGTCCGCCGCCCGGTAGGCATGTCCTTTTTCAATTAGCGTCTCGATCATCTCCAACATCCCGTCGATCTCCCGGGTGGCAAGGGGGTGCGTCGTTGCGGGTTTTACATTCATGCCCTCCATATCTTTTTTGCACTCCGCAATGTATCGTTCAGAGATCACTGAGGCATCCACGCCTTCTCCCAACGCTTTTTTAATGATCTTGTCATCCACATCCGTAAAATTGGACACAAAATTCACATCGTATCCTTTGTATTCCATATAACGCCGCACCGTGTCAAAGACGAGCATCGGGCGGGCATTCCCGATGTGGATCAGGTTGTACACCGTAGGCCCGCACACATACATGCGTACCTTTCCCTCCTCGATCGGGACAAATTCCTCTTTCCTGCCGGATAATGTGTTATAGATTTTCATGGTCTGTGTTCTCCTTTTTATGTGCTGTAATGATCGTATAACTATGCGCGTTTACCGTTATGATGCAGCTCTCTGCAGTTGCATACCAGTTTTTTCCACACCGCTCTATCCTCGTATCTTTTTCCAGGATACGCGCTTTGCACCATTGTATAACATCATCTGTTTCAATCTGCAGATTCTTTTTTATGCGTTCTATTCCCATCTGCGTCGTATGAAGTTTCTCAATATTTTCAAGTAACATATTCATCCTGCTCTACTCCTCCGGAAATTCACGCCGCAGCTTCCGCATCTCCTCCTCCAGCTTTAACAGATGATTGGTCAGTTCTGCGTTGGCCTTTTTCAATCCCGCAATATCCTCCTGCACCGGATCCGGAAGATCCACCTGGTTCAGTTCCTCCTGGGGGAAATTCTGCTTCTTCCGCTTCACCACATGTCCGGGAACGCCCACCACCGTGGAGCCAGGCGGCACCTCTTCCAGCACCACGCTCCCTGCGCCGATCTTCGAGTTATCGCCGATCTTAAAAGATCCCAGCACTTTGGCGCCTGCGCTGATCATCACATTATTGCCGATGGTCGGATGGCGTTTTCCCTGTTCCTTTCCGGTACCGCCTAAAGTCACCCCCTGATAGAGCGTCACGTTATCTCCCAGTATGGCGGTCTCACCGATGATCACGCCATTGCCGTGGTCGATAAACAGTCCTTTTCCGATGGTGGCGCCGGGATGGATCTCAATACCGGTTTTCCGCACTCCACGCTGAGACACCCATCTGGCAAGGAAATAATGTCTTTTTATGTACAGCTTATGGGCCAGCCGGTAATGCAGCATCACTTTAAAACTGGGATACAAAAGTACTTCCCAGTTGCTGTGAATCGCCGGATCCCGCTCCCGTATGATTCTGATCTCTTCCTGAATGTTTCTGATAAACCCCATAATGCGCGTTCCTTCCGAAAGATATGCCGTTCTCTATATTATATTTCAAATCGATCAAATGTGCATCTGTTTCTTCCTGTTTTACTATTTTTATTGCATCCGCCTCTCATGACTCTCAAATGAATTTTTGAAGTCTTCGGATTTTAAACAGGCAAATGCCCGCTGATAGTCAAAGCCATATTCTTTCAGTACCTTATAAGCAAACAGCAGACCGGTATGACTCTCCCTGCTTAACTTTTTGGTCAGTAAAAGAGTATCCTCCATTTTATTTACTCCCCGCGTTTCGGACACCCGGCACACTCCCCGCACCCGGAAACGTTCTCCACGTGCAGCTCCATGGGCGTCGTCAGAAGGCAGACCGCCTGGGCGGCAATGCCCTCTCCCCTTCCAGTAAAGCCAAGCCCCTCCTCTGTGGTCGCCTTCACGCTGACCTGCATCAGTTCAAGCCCCAGCGCCGCCGCGATGTTTTCCCGCATTTTGTCGATATGAGGACGCATTTTCGGTGCCTGGGCAATGATCGTGGCATCGATATTTTCAATCAGAAACGTATGCTCCTCCAGAAGTCCGCCCACCTTCTTCAAAAGTTCCAATGAAGAGATGCCGCGGTATTCTTCCTCCGTATCCGGGAAATGCTTTCCGATATCCCCAAGAGCCGCCGCCCCCAGCAAAGCATCCATGATTGCATGTAACAGCACGTCCGCATCGGAATGCCCGAGAAGCCCTTTCTCATAGGGAATCTCTACGCCGCCTATGATACATTTTCTGTGTTCCACAAGTCTGTGGACATCGTAGCCTGTTCCTATTCTCATACGTTTCACCTCTTATCCCGTCTGCTCTATCCTGCTCCACGTAATCGTCCGTTATCATCTCCCGCTATGCCAGCCGCTGCGACTTGTAACGATCTGTTCAGCGTTTCTGATCCCGTCTCACATCTTTCCGGCTGTCTCTGACTTTCTGTCAGCTTTCTTTATTCTCTCCCGATGCAGCCGCCTGCCCTGCTCTCCTGCGTCTTCTTCTGTAAGCGCCGCCTGTCTTTTTCATTTCCCTCTCGGGTTTCTCCGATTTTCTGTGGCGCTCCTGCTCTCTGCCGCCCTCGCTCTCATACCCTTTTTTTCTTCCCATCAGGGCAAACTTCCTGCCGCCCCTGTGACAATCATCACAGACTGTGAATCCATAACCGAAAGGCAGCGGCTTTCCGCAGTATTTACACTTCTGAATATAATCCTTTTTGTTGCCTACCAGATACCGCATAATCGTATCTTCTGTTTTTTCCCGCTCTCTTGCAAGACGCTCTGCGTCCATCTCCTTGCCCAGCCTTGTGGAAAACTGATGATAAAGATCCAACATCTTGTAAAACGTCTCATAGCGCATCAATCCTTTATCAGTACACATGGAGAGCGCCGGAAAATGTAAGGACACATCTGCCGTATAAGTCTCACAGTAATACAGCCAAAGATCCACAATATCCCTGTTTTTGATATCAATGGAACAGGTTAACATCCGATATAACGTCCGCTTGTCATCGAAACCGTCGATATCCTTCCGCTCCCTGTAGGCCCGCTCATACAGAAACAGCATCTCATCGATACTGACCTTCTCAAAGGGCGGCGACGGTTCCACAGACTTCCATACTTTCAAAATCGTATCCAGAGGATCCTCCATATCGAGCAGCACATGGGGAAATCCCAGGCTCACCCTGTTTATAGGTTCCTCCTCCTTCGCGTAACGCTCTTTGATATATTCTAACTCTTCTTCTCCCACCGCATTCACATAACCGGTCTCATAGATGCCATAGCGGCCGGCGCGCCCGGAGATCTGCTTGATTTCCGGCACTTCCAGCTTCCGCTTCTGATGACCGTCATATTTCTCGATCTGTACAAAAACGATCCGTCTCACAGGAAGATTTAACCCCATGCCGATGGCGTCCGTGGATACCACCACCTTGCTCTGTTTCTCCGTAAACAGCTTGATCTGCCGTCTGCGGATCTCCGGCGGCAGGGAACCGTAGATCACGCTGGTGCGGATGCCCTCGCGCTCCAGACGCCCGGCGATATCCAGCACCGCCCGCTTTGTGAACAGAATTAACGCATCCCCCTCCTGCACATCCTCAGGAAAGCGGAAGGCTTCCTCCTCGCAGACCAGTTTCGTCATCCGCGCATAGTGATTGATCTCACTGCTGTCGCCGCATAAGGAGATCAGATGCGTCACTACATCCTGGGCTGCCGGGCTCATACAGACATGGATCTCCTTCGCTTTCACCCCCAGGATCGCCCTGGTCCAGGAGTGCCCCCTGTCCTCGTCCGCGATCATCTGTGCCTCGTCAATGACAGCAATGTCATACTCTTTTTCGATATCCAGCATCTCGATGGTGGAGGAGATCACACGGCTGTTTTCCTCAAAAATATACTCTTCCCCGGTGAGCATGCTGCAGGGAACCCCGGCCTCCATCATCCGCTCATACACTTCTAACGCCAGCAGCCTGAGAGGCCCCAGATAGGCTCCGTTTCGGGAAGTTTTCAGTCTCTCAAGGGCCTGATAGGTCTTTCCGCAGTTGGTTGGCCCCACATGCAGAATAAAGTGCCGCTTCATAGCCAGAGCTTCCTGAAACTCCGTCTCCGGGTTCATGGGCACCATATCGATGATCTCACCCCGGATTCCCACGTCCGCATAGCTTCTGCATAACGCCTTGATCGTTCTGCGGCATATCTCAAAAGGAAGTTTCGTCCGCAGATACTCCAAAAATTTTCCGGTGACGATCTCCGCCTCGCTGTCGGTCAGTTCCGCCATATCCAGACGCACCAGTTCCGGCAGCACCAGATCCCTGATCTCCATCATCGCGATCTGGTTCTTCTCCCGAAACGCATAGTAGCTGACATTTCTGATCTGCCTGTGGTAATCTTCCAGCTTCGCTGTCTTTATTTTTGCCGAACCGGTTCTTTTTAATTCCTGAAAAAGGGATTTGATCCTCTTTTCGTAGCCGCTCTTCCCATCATTCTTTTTCTTTTTCAATTTCAGGGAACTGTCCCTGTACTGCGTAAAATAAAACTGTACCAGCTTGTCCTGTTGTACCATATGCTCCTGCTTTCCTTGTTTTGTCTGCCTTACAAAATGAACATGAACGCCGGATGCTCCGTGCTGCGCACTCTAACATCCGCCGCCGATATTCGTAATCCGAGCTATCGCTCTCCCTGCTCATATCATCCTGCCTGTCAGATGTCCATGAATCGGTGCATGCAAGCATGCCCTCTTCATGGCCGTCTGACAGGACATTCATCGTAAAAAAGCCTTGAATAACTTCAAGGCTTTACAGTAGCGAGAGAGAGACTTGAACTCTCAACCTCCCGGGTATGAACCGGACGCTCTAGCCAGTTGAGCCATCTCGCCATATTCATCAAATAAAATTTTCCTGTAAATGGGACCTATAGGGCTCGAACCTATGACCCTCTGCTTGTAAGGCAGATGCTCTCCCAGCTGAGCTAAGATCCCATTATGTTTTTATGGCAGCCAAATCATTCCAAATTATCTGACTGCCTTGCTAGTATACAATTAAATGGGGTTGCTTGTCAACAACTTTTTTTAAATTTTTACATCCTCTCCGGCGCAGAGAACCCAAGCAGGCCGATACACTCCTCCATCACCCGCAACGTCAGCGCCAGCAGTGCGATATAAGCGGACTTTTCCGCTTCATTCTCCTGCGTCAGGATCTTCGTCTCGTGATAGAAATGATTGAGCGCATTGGCCAGATCATACATGTAGGCGCAGACCTTGTGGGGCGCGGTCTCCAAATAAGCGTTTTCGATCATCGCGCCAAATCCGGCGACAGCTTTCATCAGTTCCTTTGCAGATTCATTTCCCGTGACGGCGATCTGTGTCTTTTCCGTCTTTCCGCCCTGCTCGCGGTACTTATTTAGAATGGATTTGATCCGCACCATCGTATAGAGCAGGTAGACGCCCGTGTTGCCCTCCGAGGAGGTAAATCTCTGAATATCAAAAATATAATCTTTGGATGCCTGATTGGAGAGATCTCCGTACTTCACGGCACTGAGCGCTACGATCTCCGCAGTCTTTTTCGCCTCTTCCACAGACATCTCCTTATTTTCGGAAATCTTACCAAGCATTTCCTCGTAGACTTCCTCCAAAAGGTACTCAAGCCGCATCACACCGCCCTCTCTGGTCTTAAAGGGTTTGCCGTCCTTGCCGTTCATGGTGCCGAATCCCAGGAATTTGAGTTCCGTCTCCGGCTTCACCAGCTTTGTCTTCCTGGCACAGCGAAACACCTGCTCAAAATACAGCTCCTGCCGCTTGTCCACCACATAGATCAGCTCGTCCGGCGCGATCTTCTCCATCCGCTCCTCGATGGTGGCGAGATCCGTCGTATTATAGAGCGCTGCGCCATCCGATTTTAAAATCATACAGGGCGGCACTTCCTTCGTATCGTCCTCCTTTACCACATCCACCACAAGAGCACCCTCACTCTCATGGGCATAGCCCTCTCTCTTCATATACTCCACCATGCCGGGGATCCGCCCCTGCACATCGGATTCTCCCTTCCAGAGATCGAACTCCACATTCAGACGGTCATAGTTTTTCCTCAGATCCTCCACGGATACCTGAATAATATGATCCCAGAGCGCACGGTATCCCCGCACACCGTTTTGCAGCTTAAAAGTCGCCTCCATGGCTTTTTCCCTGTAGGCGGCATCCTCCTTCGACTTTCCGCTGGCCATCGGGTAGATCTCCTCCAGCTCCGAGATCGTAAAGGGCGCCTCCTTCGGATACTCTCCGTCAAACTCCTCATCAAAATAGGGAAGTTCCGGCTTTCTCAGAGACAATTCATAGATGATCAGCCCCATCTGCAGCCCCCAGTCTCCCAGGTGAATGTCGCCGATCACTTCCGCTCCCGCGTAGCGGCAGATCCGCTTAATACTCTCTCCGATGATAGCGGAACGCAGATGCCCCACATGGAGCGGCTTCGCCACGTTCGGTCCGCCGTAATCTATGATAATTTTCTTTCCCTTCCCCGGTTCGCTCACCCCAAATTTCGAGGCCTCTCCCATTTCTTTCAGATAGTCCGCCAGAAACTCCTCTTTCACCTTCAGATTTAAAAAGCCCGGCGCGGCCGAAACTGCCTCTGAGAAAACAGCGCTCTCCTTTAATTTTTCCGCCACTTCCCCAGCGATCACGATCGGCGCCTTATGATATCTTTTTGCACCCGCCATAGCGCCGTTGCACTGATACTCGCACAGATCCGGCCTGTTGGACACCGTCACCCGGCCCAGTTCTTCCTCATAGCCCGCCTCCGCAAAAGCCTTTTTCACTTCTTCCGATATAAGATCCAGTAATTTTTTCATTGTTTCTCCTCGTTTTCAGTCTTATTGCGCACGCATTCACCCTGTTGTTAAACAGCAAACCCCTGAAACGGTTCCTTTTATTCCTTTTTCTATTCCTTCCTCTATCCCTTCATTTCTTATCGTCTTCGCTTCGTACTCCGACGCTCTTCCACCCAAAACAGATTTCACTCCTTCCCTGACAACACTATACTTTAGAGCGATATGTCCCAACACTTTATTGGATATATCTAAAATTGTGCATCTTGTGTATTCACTGATCATCCCCTGAAGAAGCAGTTCCTCCAGATTGTATTTGATCTGCTCATACTCTTCAAATCGTTTTTCATGTGAAAATATGTAAAAAGGAATCAACAATAACAGATTTTTCTCAAAAATATCTTCTATAATATTCTACCACTAATATCGATACTTTGAAACGGAAAATTCAAACTTTTTCCGCTTCCCGCTTCGAATATATGCACCCACAGTAATTCTGTCTGTAAAGTCCATACTCCTTCGACAGCTCTATGGACCTCTGATACCCGCCCCGCTTCTTAAAATCCGAGGGCAGCCACCTGACGCCGCATTCCTCCGCCAGTCTCTCGCCGATCTCATTGAGCTTTGCCACATTTTTCAGCGGACTGATTGTCAGTGTTGTTGTAAAATAATCAAACTCCTTTTTCCTTGCCAGCTCCGCCGTCTTTCTCAGGCGCAGCACATAGCACCGAAAGCATCTAACGCCGCCTTCCTTACATTCCTCTAGCCCTCTCGCCAGCTCCAGAAAACAGTCCGGCTCATAATCACCTTCTATGATCTCGATCCTGTGCAGTTTTTTCGTCTGCCTCTGCTTATCCGTCTCGTCCAGCCCCGCCGTCTCTCCGGAATCCGGCTTGCTCATCGTTTCGTCTTCTCTCCATTCCTCTGCCTGCCTGTTGTAGGCTTCAATCAGCCGTATCTCCTCCTGCACGCGCTTCCGGTACTCCGCCCTCTCCGTAATATTGGGATTATAATAGAATACGGTGATCCGGAAATACTTCCGCAGATACTCCATACAGTAACTGCTGCAGGGCGCACAACAGCTGTGCAGCAAAAGTCTCGGTGCAGCAGATCCCTGCCCTTCCAATGTGTCCAAAATTTTTTCCAGTTCTTTTTGATAATTTCTGAATGTCTGCATGAAACTTTCAACTTCTTTCCCTGATAAATAAAATAATAATGCTATGGATTTTTGACTGAAAAGTCAGATCTTTGAATCATCAGAACAATCAAGCGGGAGAATGCTTTTCTCCCCTGCTTGTCGCGCGGCCTGCGCGCCGCTTTGGCGGCATACTTCCGCTGCGCATAAAAAAAGCAGGGGCAGTAGGAATCGAACCCACATCGATGGTTTTGGAGACCACTGTTCTACCTTTGAACTATGCCCCTAACTATGTATCAGCTGCTTTTCCCTGACACGGTGATTATTATACCACACTGCTCTGTCATTCTGCAAGCATAATTTTAAAAACTTAGACGCCTACTTCCACTTTTTCTATCCTGCACTGATGCTTCCTGCTTTTCTTCTCATAACTGATCCCCACAAGCAGAATATTCCCTCTGTATTCCCGAAGCGTAGACACATACTTTTTATTTTTAATCTGGTTTATCGCGCCTTCGGCGTTTTTATTCCACTTCAATTCCAAAACCAAAGCCGGTTTGGCGGACATACGTTTTGGCAGAAAAACCATATCGGAAAAGCCGTCGCCTGCCGGCATTTCTCTTATCAGCGTGTAATCTTTGCACGCGCTGTAATATGCCAGAGCAATCACGCTGCCAAGTGAAATCTCATTATTGTAAACAAGACTGGCGCAATTCTGCATATGGACTTCCTGTATCATCTGCGCCACTGCCTTCTCATCCATCGCCAGAGTGGCTTTGAGCAAAGCCTCCGACGCATTGATCGCTTTTATCACATCGTCCCATCCGTCATTTTTCACAGCACGGACAAAAGCGCTCCGCACTTCCTCATTTGGAATAAAAACTTCTTTCATTTTATTGTCGTAAGCCAAATAGCCCATATGAATCAACAGCGTAACCACATCATCGGCAGAATTGAAGTTCGTTATGTCATTTTGAAAAGATTCCACATCGATACTGCACCTCAAACCGCCCAGCATGTCCACAATCAACTGTCTCAATCCGTCAAAATCCATTGCGATGTATGTCATCAGAGATTCATAAGTCTCTGTCCCGGACCAGTAATTTCCAAATTCCCTGCTGTCAACCGCCTCGATGACAGAGTTAGGACTGTACACATGTCCTGTCCTGTCAAAAAAATACCCGTCATACCATTTTTGCATTTCCGGAAACGGCATCTTATATTTTATACAGAGTGCTTTTACCTCTTCCTCCGTAAAACCGACATACTCCGCCATATGTCCCGGATTGACCATCGTATGTTCCCTGAAATTGTTTAACGCCGACTGGGTGCCATATTTCTTGATCGGCAGGATCCCTGTAATATATGCCAGCTTCAGAAACGCGCCCGACGGTGTTCCCTTAAACAGCCCTCTGAGCAGGTTTATATATTCTTTTTGCAGTTTTTCGTTGTCTTTATCCTCCCGAAACAGACAATCCCACTCATCGATAATGATGATAAACTGTTCCTTCGTCAAAGCATTGATCTTCGCCAGCACTGACGGCAGCGAAACGTCCGTATCCCGGACGCATTCCGGATATTCCTTTCTCAACTCGTCGATCACCTGCCCTTGAATATAACTCACAATTTTAACAGAAGGATCTCTCTTCTTTTCTTCCAGTGCATTTCCGTACATCCATTGAATATCCAGAAAAATTACGTTATATTGATTTAAATGCATCTTAAAAAATGCATCCCGGCTGATTGCAAGCCCTGCAAACAGCTTTTCAGACTGGCAGCCCCTGCTATAGTATGCCGCAAGCATCGTAACGGCCATTGTCTTTCCGAATCTTCTCGGTCTGCTGGAGCAAATGAGCGGCCTGTCTTTTCCGATGCGGCTATTCACATATTTTATAAGCTCCGTCTTATCTACATACAACTCCGAATTGACCGAAGCCGTAAACTGCTCATTTCCCGGATTTAAGTAGACACCCATTTCTACACGCTCCCTGTTCCATGAAACCCCATTTTGTGCATAACACAATCTTTAAGCATCTTCCTGCCTGTCACATTTATTCTATCATAAGAGACTTTTAAAAGCTATCTATTATTACCGCAGGCACTTTCTGTAAACCTGCCCCTTCCAGCTCCCACCGCAAGCGCTACCCCCGCAAACGCCCCGCACAGTTTCCCGCCAAGCAGAGCCGCGAGCATCTCCGGCTCCGTGCTCAGCGTAAATCCCATGTGGGCTGCGAACAGGCTTGCGCCGCTCACCAGAAAGGCGCCCACCGCTACCTTCCCCTTTTCATCCATATCCCGGTACAGAGAAAAGCCAGGCATGGGGCTCACAACCCCCAGCAACATCCCGGTCAGGCTTACAGGCCGCATCCCTAACCTCCTGCCCAGCACGGCAAAAGGTTTTTCCAGCGTTCTGCGCAGAAGTTCCGCCATCGGCAGGCTCCCCAACATCACAATACCGATGGAAACCACCACCTCCATGGCTTCTGACAGGGGTGCCATCTCAGGCACCGGATTCCACCCGCACAGAAATTCCACCGCGGCAAGCACTAATCCCGCCGTGACCAGAATCCTGATTCCCTCCGCCAGGGCGCAGAACCCTCTCACCATCCGGTCCGGTATCTTCCAAAGCCCCAGAAGCAACAGGAGCGCCGCCCCGAAAACAGGCAGATTCTGATGCAGACATTCCGCCACGGACAGTCCGGCCAGTGCCCCGCCCACAATTAACCCTGCCGGCATGGCTGTAAGCCCGAGCATAATTCCCTTTGCCAAAAAACGCCTGTCCTCCTTCTCTATCATCCCCATGCCCACGGGAATCGTGAAAACCAGGGTACAGCCGAAGACCGCCGACACCACGATCCCTGCAAAACTCCCGATCCTGTGATCTGCCGCCAGTTCCTTCGCCAGCTGATATCCGCCCATGTCGATGGCAAGCACGCTGCCAAACATGCCGGGATCCACCCCGATCATACGATAAAAAGGGATGATCACCCGTCCCAAAACATCCGCCAGCACAGGCGCCAGACAGATCATTCCGGCCATGGAAAGAGCCGTCGGCCCAAGCAGCTTAAAGCCCTCCTCAAATTTCTCCCCGTAGCCAAACCTGTTTCCGCATATCCTGTCCACGCCGCCAAGAACAACGCCTGCCGCCATAATTATCATGATGATCTGATTCATCTTTCGTACATCCTTCTGCTTTTACTCTCCTGCCATGTCCAGGGCACAAATCCCTTCTCCCTGCTTCACACCGCCCTCTCAATCTTTTATATTCTAGCATATACCTCCCTCCTCTTCAATCAAAAATACCCTGTTCCACCGCCCCTTCTCCTCCTTTTCCCCAAATCTTTCGCTTTCCTGTCACAAAAAGAACCCCGCCAGGCATGGTTCTTTTCTCATTATGTCAGTATTACGTTCCCGGATCCATGTTCCTCAACACTTCTGTTCAGGCTTTTTCCTTCTCCGTCTTTTCCTCATATTTTTTCTTTGAAAATGCAGCTACCACCATCTGAATCAGTGCGAGTACCACCATAAATACTGTATATGTATCAGTCAGTACCATGGGAAGTAATATTCTCAGTCAGAATAAATACAATAACAGAAACGACTGCAACCGGTACGCTGCATATTCTGACCAGACCTTTTCTCTTCAGTTCCTCATCTTCCTCATCACTCATCTCACCGTACGCATCATCCTGATTCCGATATTTTTTATGTATGAAATATCCCATCAGCAACACCATCGATACCAGAATTGTTAAAAGTATTAAATTTTCAGCGTAACCGACTTTTAAAACCTATCTTCCCCTTTCTGACCTGACTTTTTCCTTCAAAAGCCCGGACTGAGACGCCCCATGCTCCAAAAACATTTGTAAGTCTAATTCACTTTCCGGAACTTCCGGGAGTGTTGGACATTATGGAAGACAGGGCGAAATTCAGATCAAAAACAGAGAGGGCGCCATCCAGCCCCTGGGTGCTGACTTTTCAACAAGTGTATCCAGTATACCACACAAAATGCGCTTTTTTAACAAAGAGTACTGCATGCTCTGTATAATTCTTCAATACCTAATCCCGATCCGCATAGACACTTATCTTTCCTGCCAGAAGCTGCCTGGCAAAGTCATACAGTTCAGGGCTCACCTCCTCCGAAAGCCTGACATCTTCAATCATCCTCGTATGATTCAGAATCTCTTCTTTGATCAGGCTCTCCAGCGTATATTTTGCCGCCGGACAACCACTGCAGTGCCCTCTCAATTTTATATACAGTGTCTTATTCCTGACCGCGTCGATCTCAACATTTCCTCCATGCTCCCACAGTTTCGGGCGTACATATTTTTCCAGAATATTCTCTAAAACCTGTATTTCTTTATTACTATCCATGTCAATACCAGTATCTCCTTATGCGGAGCTGTTGCAAAGACTTTTCAGTTTTTACAACAGCTCCTGCCGATGTCATTTTGAATATTTTCTTTCTCTATTTCTCAATACGCACAATGAAATCTTTCTTCAAATGCTTTTTTCAGGTTCTCTCTGAAATCAGGGTGGGCTATCGCAATCAATGTTCTTGCCCGCTCCTTCAGCGTTTTTCCCCTGAGATGTGCAATGCCATATTCCGTCACAACGTAATCCACATCTGTCCTTGATGTCGTTACCGCCGCACCCTCATCCAGAAACGGCACGATCTTGGATATCTTTCCCTTTCCTGCCGTAGACGCAATCGCTATAATGGAACGTCCGCCCTTACTCAGCCTTGCACCCCTCACAAAATCAATTTGACCGCCTATTCCGCTGATCTGCGTAAGGCCCACGCTCTCCGATGCCACCTGCCCCATAAAATCCACCTGTACGCAGGAGTTAATGGAAACCAGATTGTCATTTAGTCCTACCACGTTCGGATCGTTCACATAATCCACCGGATACATCGCAATCGCCGGATTGTCGTTCGCAAAATCATAGAGCCGCTTTGTTCCCATCAGGAAAGAGACCACCACCTTCCCGGGATGCAGCGTCTTCTTTTTATTTGTGATAACACCGCTCTCTATCAGTTCCACCACGCCGTCCGAGATCATCTCTGAATGAATACCCAGATCCTTCTTATCCTTCAGAAACAGAAGTACCGCATCCGGTATAGCGCCTATCCCCGGCTGAAGCGTATCGCCATCCTTTATCAGTTTCGCACAGTTTTCGCCGATCGCTTTTTCCACATCCCCTATATAGGGGAGGGAAAGTTCCAGAACCGGATGGTCAATCTCCACAAAGCTGTCGATCTCCGATACATGCAGACAAGTGTCTCCCCAGGTTCTCGGCATTTCCTTATTCACCTGCGCAATCACTCTCTTCGCCTTCTGCGCCGAGGGATGTTGGATAGTGCGGAGGGGTGACAAAACAAATATAAATAAAAAAGGGACTTCCTTAATCCTTAAAGGCTATGACAGTAACGGTTATAGCTTTTTTTCATGCGGTAATTACCGTAAGAAATAACCCCCTATTCCCACAGGCGGAGAAATACCCAACAACAGTATTCCGGAATCCAATCTCCCGACAATTAACGGAAGAAAACCATATATCAGCACCGAAACCAACCAATCATATCAATCAATCCATATCACAGGAGGGCAAAGACCATGAATAAAAAGCAGGAACAGCAGATTTTGGACTATTACAGCACCACAGACAAATATATCCATAGCAGGACACACTCCAATGCGCATCAAACCGTATTCACCAAAGAAAGCGACAAATACCAGTGGCTTGTGTTGGAGCAGAAAAGCCAGTGCGAAGTCGAGGTAAGGCAGACCGACAATCATGGAACAATCACAGCAAGGGATAATTACGAACTGACAGGAAATCTCCCTAAGTGCATGGGCGTGGAGCGTTTATGTGAGGGCGCAAATTTTCAGATACCTTTTAACGCTGATGAAATCAACTTAATTTATCAGTTTGGGGAGCAGAACAAAGCGGAAACGTGCGCCAGTTTATCCGCTATTCTTCCGCAGGTAAAGGACAGCGATACAAAGCAGATTGTAAGCGACACATTGAAGAAATTAAATGCCCTGTCAGATGAAACGTGTGCGGAACTGACAGCCACCACCAAAAGACGTAAACTGACCGAGCATGACCATTCCATAAAGACAAGATTAGCCAAAGCAAAGGAACAGGCAAAACAGCCGACAGTTGCCGAGGGAAAACAGCACAGAACCCACAGCAAAGGAAAGGGGGATATGGTACTATGAAACTTTCACGATACGAGCAGGAAAGTATTCTCAATTATAATGCAGGAGAACAGACTGCCACCCTCTATACAAGGGATAAGGCGGTCATGCGGAAACTTGACACGCTTGTTGCAGACTTTCCCGACATATACAGATTGACAGGGCAGGACGAGGTATCTAAAACCTATTCCTTTCCGAAATCACACGTCAGCTACCGCAAGCCGAGGGCGGTCAGCACAGAGCAGAGGGAACGGGCAAGGCAGATGATGATTGCAAAGAATAAGGCAAAGGGAGATTAAGCAAAATTTAATGGAATTATGTATGTGCTTATGGTAAAATAACAGCGTTGGATAATTAAACAAATTGAAATTATGGAGTGAGGTAAATATGAAACAAAAAAAGAAAATTGTTCTTCGGGTTATAGTAGGTATAGGAATAGCTTTGTTGATTATTATAATCGCAGCACTTGTATTGTTTAGAAATGAATTGCGCTCTCTTATGTCATTGAAAAAGGTTGATGATTACGGAATGTATCAAATGACCTATTATGGCGATTATGGATTTGATGACTTTCTGGAAATTGGTGCTGAAAATGATGCGGGCATTGAAGCATTTGTAACAAAAAAGTTGTTGAAAGGACTGCCAATAAATTTGGGTGTTACAGGAGACGGCTGCACAGCTTTTGTCGTAAAAAATGAGAATGGCGATATTTTGTTTGGAAGAAATTTTGATTATTTATATGCCCCGTCTTTACAACTTTACACTGCACCTAATAATGGATATGCTTCGGTTTCCACCGTCAATCTTTCTTTTGCAGGATATTCTGAGGACAATTTACCAAGTGGTTCTCTTTTTGATGATTTCCTGACATTAGCCGCACCATTTCTTCCCTTTGACGGAATGAATGAGAAAGGGCTTGCGATTGCTACGCTTTCAGTGCTAGAAGCGGAAGCCCCATATAATCCCGACAATATAACATTAAATACAACCACAGCAATGCGGCTTGTACTTGATAAAGCGGCTACAGTGGAAGAAGCCATTGAATTGTTAAAACAATATAATATATATTTTTCTGGAGGTATTGATTGCCATTATTTAATTGCTGATGCAAGTGGGCATTCTGTCATTGTGGAATATGTAAATCAAGAGCTTTGTGTCGTTGAAGCGGAGGACGAATATCAAATTGCTTCTAATTTTATTGCCTATGACGGTTTGAATATCGGAGAAGGAGGGACTGAATTTGAACGCTATGATAAAGTGCAAAATGCGATAGAAGCGAATAACGGTATACTTGAGGAAGGTCAGGCAGTTCAATTATTGGCTGATGTCGGTATTTTTGATGGAAATATAGACAAACTACAATGGAGTGTTCTGTATAATCTTACAACTGGTTACGGAGAGATTTTTGCTAATCGGAAAACGAACAATATCATAAGATTTAATCTGGATATGGATAATTGATATTGGTGCAAACCTCTTGTTTGTTGGGAACAGAATTAAACATAAAAACTGAATATTGTTTACCTTTAGGTAGCGGTTATCTTAACAGACAATCAGCTACCTTTTTTATTTTCAAAAACTTTTTCTGGACACATCTGATAGACACCCCAAGCCTCCAAAGTGCGTGGGTTGTCCCAGAGTGCGGGACAACGTGGCAAGCAATGCCCCAGGATAGCCATCCGGCTCCTGGCGCTGCTTGTTGGGGATTCCCCAAGCCCCTTTGAACACAGAATTTCATTCTGTGGCTGCGCGTTCCTTCGGAACGCTTTTCACCTGCCTGCGGCGGTGAGAAAATACGAAAAAACGGGCGCATCAGCGGTCCTGCCCCTGTTCCTTTTCCCGGTCATTCTGGCGTTCCTCCCCATATCCCATTAGCCGGTCCACATTGGCTTTTGCGGTCAGCAGTTCCCGCATTTCCTCGCGGGAGCGCCGGTACTCGGCGTAGTCTTTTTTCTTTTCTTCCAACAATGTTGCGTACTCGGCCTGCAAGCTCTTGACGGTGGGCAGCTTCTTGATACCCAAATCGTCAAATGCCTGCTTTGCCGCCTTGTGGAGCAGAATATCCGCTTCATGTTCCGCTAAAAATTTCTTGGAATATCCCGCCTTGCGGTAGGCCGCATAGACCTCGCGGGTTTTCACATAATTGATGATGTGGGTCCGCAGTACGGCTATCTCCGCCATGCGGGTTTCCGCCGCCTTGATCTGCGCCGACAGCTCATTGTGGCGGGTGGTAGCAGCAGCCGCTTTTTCTTCCAACATCGCATATTCCAGCAGGCCATGCTCGGTAAGATAGTTCATCGTCTGCGCCATCTGTTTCAGATTGAATACCTTTGCCCAGCGCGCGTAGCCAGCGCCTTTTCCGGCCTGCAATTTCTCCTGAATATCCACCAGCAGATTGACCTTCGGAGTGGGAGTTGAAACCGCGTCTTTTCTGCGGGGCGTATGCTGCTTTTCTCCGGCAAGGACCGCCCGTATTTCATCTTCGCTGTACCCTTGTCCCAGCTTTTCATCCATGCGGGCAACATTCTTCCAGCCGGGGGCTTTGAGCCGGATTGCCTGTCCCCGGCGCGACACTTCACAGCCCATTTCTGTAAGCAGTTTTAACAGCCCGTCAAAGTCTGCCGGTTTCTGTTCTAATGCCTGGTCAATCATCACGCGGAGCTGTTCCCGGTGGGAGGGCTTCGCCTGATCCCCCAGCCATTTGTTGTAGCTTTTTCCATGCGGTTTTGGGTCCTCTACAATGGAATAGCCATTCTCAACGCAGATGGTATCATTCAGCCGCCGGACCGCGCGGGTGCTGCCCCAGAAGTTTCGGAATTTCCGGTCACAGTTCAGATTGACCGCGTTCCAGATGATGTGATTATGGATATGGGACTTGTCGATATGGGTGCAGACCACAAAGGCGTGATTTCCCTTGGTGAACCGTTTGGCAAATTCCACGCCCAGCCGGTTGGCTTCTTCCGGGGTGATCTCACCGGGGGCAAAGGACTGCCGGACATGGTAGGCCAGCACATCGTCCGCGCCCCGTACCCGTCCAGTGGTGGAAATGTACTCACGTTTTGCCAGCAGAAACTCGGCGTCGGCTACCCGGCTGTCACACGCAAAGCCAGTGACGAGCCTGCCGTTATCTGTCTTTTGCGGGTTGGATACATAGTCAATAATGTCACTGACCGCTTGGCTTTCGGTGCGGCTCTTGCCGGTGTGCAGCGGCATGATGCGTGTGGTTGCCATATCAAACACCTCCTTACTGTTCTTAGCATCATTGAATTGATATTATTTGAAAAATCCCGTATAATAGGGAATAGAAATTTGAAACCGAAAGGGGTCTTGCTCCTATGACAGAATATGAACTGTTGACGCTGATACATGGCGGTGAAAATATCCGTGTGGAGTTTAAGAAATCCACAAACGAGATTACCAGGGATGTGTATGATACTGTCTGCTCATTCTCTAACCGGGATGGTGGAATCATTATCCTGGGCGTAAAGGACAACGGAGAGATTTTAGGAATTATCCCGGATGCAGTTGACCGCATGAAAAAAGATTTTGTTACCTCTATCAACAACGGGCAGAAAATCAATCCTCCCCTTTATTTACAGCCGGAAACTTACCAGATAGAGGGGCGCACACTTCTGGTAATTCAAGTGCCGGTCAGCAGCCAGGTATGCCGTCATCGCGGGCGTATTTTTGACCGGAACCATGAATCGGATATTGACATTACGGATAATTCAGATATGGTGTATCAGCTGTATGCCCGTAAAAGCGGCAGTTATTTTGTCAACAAAGTGACCCGGTTTCAGCTTAGTGATCTTCGCTCTGACCTGATTGAAAGGGCAAGAACGATGACTTCCAGCCGTACCGCAAACCATCCGTGGAAATCCATGTCAGACGAGGAAATGCTGCACAGCGCCGGTCTGATTCTAAAAGATGAAGAAAAGCAGATGGAAGGTATCACTCTTGCGGCAATCCTGCTCTTTGGAAAAGACTCTACCATCATGTCTGTTCTTCCGCAGCATAAGACAGATGCTATTTTTCGGGTAGAGAATTTGGACCGTTATGATGACAGGGACGTTATCATAACAAATCTTTTAGAAACCTATGACCGTCTGATTGCGTTTGGGCAAAAACACCTTAGTGATCCTTTTGTGCAGGAAGGGATTCAAAGCATCAGCGCCAGAGATTGGATTTTGCGGGAAATTTTTTCAAACAGTCTGGCACACAGGGATTATTCCAGCGGATATGTGGCAAAGTTTGTAATCGAGCGAAACCGGCTTTACACCGAAAATGCCAACCGCTCTCACGGACATGGGGAACTGCTGTTATCCTCTTTCGAGCCGTATGCAAAGAACCCACCTATATCGAAAGTGTTCCGGGAAATTGGATTGGCTGATGAACTGGGTTCCGGTATGCGGAACACCTATAAATACACCCGGCTTTATTCCGGCGGGACACCAGAATTTATCGAGGATGATGTATTCCGCACAATCGTTCCGTTGGCTCCGGTTGCCATTGAAAAGGTGGGGCCGCAGGAAAAGACCCAAGTGACAACCCAAGTCAAGACCCAAGTGACAACCCAAGTGACAATCACTGATAAGATTCTGGTCTTTTGCCTTGAACCACACTCTAAAGCGGAAATCGCAGAACACTGCGGATATAAAAACACAAAGAACTTTACACAAAAATACCTGCGGCCTCTGCTTGATACTGGAAAGCTCCAGATGACAATACCGGACAAACCGAGAAGCCAAAATCAAAAATATATCACATCTGAACGCTGAACTTTAAGGCAAAAAGAAAAAGCGGAGGAAGGCGCGGCGAAGAACGCCGTTCCTCCCTCCGCAGATGGGGCAAGCTGTCCGGTCAGGAGAGCTTGGAAAGCTGGGCCAGTATCTTCTGCACACCGTCCCAAAGCTGTTCCTGCCGCTGGGATATATCCTCCAGGTCAGCGTCATAAACCCGCCCGGTTTCATGCACTTTACGGGTCAGCTGGTTCAGGTTGTTGCTGGAATAGCGCATCAGGGACACCAGCTCCTTCAGCTCCGGCAAATCCAGCTTTACCACATACCCGTCCAGCGCCATTTTCCGCAGGTAGGCTTCCCGGTTGACGGTTCCAAGCTGGGACATTTTCTGCTCAATCAGGGCCAGCTCCTCCGGGGAAACCCGGAAATTCACCTGTACCTCCCGTTTCCGCTTTGCCGCGCTCATCGTTCCGGTTCCCGTTTCTTAGGGGCGGCGGGTCTGCGTTCCGGCGGCTCCTGTTTGAGTTTTTCCAGGACGGAGCCTTTCTCCGGGGCTTGAAGGACTTTCCGCGCCTGCTTCAAGAACAGGTCGGTCAGGCCGGGGTTGACCTTATCCACCACCAGGACATAGCTGTGGCGGGGATCGCCGCCATCCTCCGGCATGGGGATTGTTTTCGCCCAGGCTTTGTTATCGCGGGAGATGCGCCCGTCATGCTCCTTTTTCAGCACCGTATTGGCAAGGATGTACTGCATACGCTCCGGCCCGAACTGTTCCAGCACCTCTTTGACAGCGGCCTCGGTATTCAAGCGGTTATCCCCATAGTGGGCGCTGATGGCCTGCTCAATGGCTTCTTTGCAGGCAAGACTGGCTTGCAGGGAGGCGCGGTACTGCGCCATCTCCCCATGCTCGGACGCATAGGCGGCGGAGTGGGGATAGATTGGGGCAGCTCTCTGTTCCTCTTTTGCCTTGTGCATCTCATTGGCCCGTTCCTCAATGCTTTCCCGGATCACATCCATGTCAACGCCAACTTGAAATTGTAAGAAAGCGCCGACCAAATTTTGTGGTTTTTCGGCGGAGTCATGTTACATTTTCAAGCGTTTTCCTGTTCAAATAGTGTGTTCACGATCTG